>Ga0247832_1001500_pt1 | contig 40452 bp, 41 predicted proteins | sample LaCruzMarch2015__10_FD_192407 | JGI IMG/M metagenome (GOLD analysis project Ga0247832, IMG submission 192407) | Freshwater microbial communities from meromictic Lake La Cruz, Castile-La Mancha, Spain - LaCruzMarch2015_4m | ecosystem: Environmental > Aquatic > Freshwater > Lake | place: Spain... | reverse complement strand
TTCTCGCTATTGCCCGTCAGATGAAACGGTAGCTCGTTAGGTTTATTGATGCAACTAAAAGCCCGTACCAAATGTCACATCTACCGCCTGATTCTCCGGGAGTCTTACTCTGGGGCCAAGGAACAAATGACGTTTGTGACGGGCCTTACTGCCATACATCAATCATCAGATTTTCGGGGCAGTGCGCTTTGGTGAAGGCACTGCTTACTCACTATTTGCACCGTTTTTGTGTAGTCTGTAAATCGGAACAATCAGTACCCCACACTACTATCTACACGGGCATGGCAAAGGCCCGATATATTCTGGAATAGCGTTCAACATGGACAACCTCACACTCACCTTCAAGGAGCTCAAGTTCGACAATGCAAAGGTGCTGTCGTTCTTGAAGGACAAGAATGCACGGCATACACAGAAGCCAGACTACGGAATTGAATTTGTCCGTACGGTAGGCCAGTACAGGTCAAAATGGCTCTTCAAAATCGACTTGGGGTCGGGAACGATACGGTGTTCCGGTGGACCGACCACCACGTTCTTTGGTTTCAATGCCTGGGTATCGCTCAACGAACCATTGCAAATGAAGGCCATTGTCGGACTGCTGCATAAGAAGCTTGCGGCGATCAAGGGCGTAACTTTTCCCAAGACTGTGGACCCTGAAATCAACCGTATCGAGGTCACTCATCTTTATCCATTCCGCGACATTGAGGAAATTCGTACCGCCGAGCTTGCCATCTATGAGAGTCTGGTGGTGCGCTATCCAGGTCGAGTGCAAATCTCGGGGGCAACATATGAAATGCCAGGCACCCTTCGGGTTGGCTTGACCAAGAGTTCTTCGATTCTGCGGATATACCCGGAATCCACAAAGTTCCTTAAGAAGCCGTCACACGTACCACAACGGAAATGGACACTCTTGCAAAATGCACTTGAGCACTGTGTCCGGGTCGAATGCATATTCAGCGATATCCAACTTAAGAGAGCGGGACTCAGTCTCGCGAGTGCGTGGGTCAGGGATAGAGTGGATGCAGGCCTTAGGCCCCTTGTTGATAGACGCATGAAGCAAGCTGGCCTTACGGGCGGGGTACGTTTTGAGTTGGAACAGCTCAAAGAATGCATTGCAGCACTTCCGGGAAAGAAACCACATCAACTAGTGCAGCGGTGGATCAAGGGCGAAACCGCAAAACAGAATGGCACATGGAGCAAGGCCCAGGAAATAGCAAAACCGTATGGTGCCAACTTGACTAGACCGTTAGAGCAACAAGTCCGCCTCTTTCATGGCTATTCAGAATATTTTTCACGCAATCAGATCGTGGTGTTGCCGGTGCAATTGCGCGAGGACAAAGACCTGTTCAACCGTTGGTGGGAAGTTGCAGACACGGTGTGACGTTTGTGACGGTCTATACCCTGCCGCTTGGTGGCAGGTTTGGCACGTCTACCCAGAACCTGCAGTGTGACGGATGTGACGGCTTTATCCACGTCCACGTTTTGCCGACTCTGGCGAGCTTGTAGCCCAACCGTACTGATTACCAAGAGACGGCAAAAGTGGATGCTTGCCATCCGTCAAACTGATCCCAACTGATACTGCCCATGGGCTACTTTGAGGAACAACAGACACGTATATTGAAGCCGCGCACCGATTGCCAAGTGACAGACTAGCCTGCAATTTCATTGCTATACGTTGGCTATACGCCGACCAACTGGAGATAAATATGCAGAAGTTGACACGGTGGGGAAATTCCATAGGCCTAAGGCTTGGTGCTCAGATTCTTGCCGAGGCTGGCCTGAAAACAGGCGACCATGTCTATGTGCGCCTGATGGACAGTGGTGATATTCGGGTGCGTCCGGTCAAAGGTAGACAGCAAGCTGAATCTGACACTGCCGGGGTGGCTGCTACAACAGGGCCAGTGAAACCAGATCAGTGGTGAAAGACTCCGTTTGAACAAGTGTCCGTCAAGGCGATGGACGATGACCCATGGGGAGGCCGCGCTTATCCTTTGCTCAATGGACAGCGTCTCGGATAGCAATGATCGTGGCACGACTGACTTGGTAGGTGGCTGCCATTCCACTGACAGTTGCACCAGTGGTCAAGGCTAGGCGTATTTCTTGCCTCTGCGCAGTGGTGGTCTTCGATGGTCGGCCCATGTGAGTACCTGCCGCACGAGCACGAGCCTGACCAGCTTGGGTGCGTTCAATGATGAGGTCACGTTCAAAGTCGGCCACTGCCGCCAACATCTTGACCATCAATGAGCCTGCCGAAGAGGTCAAATCCAGGTTACCTAATTGCAGCACCACCAGCCGGATCCCCTCAGTCTGGAACCTTTCAACGGTCTGTTGCACGTCGATGGAATCACGGCCGATCCGATCTAACTTGGTGACCACCAAGGTATCACCCTCATCCATGCGCTCCAGCAATCGTTGGAACCCTGGCCTCTGTGCTGCTGGCACTGAACCAGACACCTGTTCCTCAATAAAGAACTTGGGCCGAATGCTGTACCCCGCTCGGGCAATCTGATCCCTTTGGTTCTCCGTCAATTGCTCGACCGTGGAGACACGTGCATAGGCGAATACGCGCTGCGAACCATCAGCGCCGATGTTGGAATGTGGTGTTGACATGTTGGTATCTGTTGAAAAATATGTGGGGCTATGTTTCCAACGGACTGTTCATGTCCGTTAGATAGTGGTCACTTGTTGATGCCGCCGATTTGAAGGCACTGAAGTTTTGGGTGTTAAACGTCCCACCAGTCAAGAGATGTTCTGGTATCGTCGTTGGACATCACTTCAAGAACCTTTTTCCATGGCGCAACCACTTGTAGAAGTTTTCGGTTTACCGTTCAATAACCTGACGCCCTCAGCAGTCCAAGCTAGAAACTTAAAACTGTGCCCATTTCAGCCAGCTGGGACTAAATGCACCAAGGTTTCCGTCAGTGACCCTCTGGGCGTCTGCTCGGTCGCGGACGGTAACAGCGAGGCCATCACCTGTCCCACCCGCTTTAAGGAAGGCTGGATGATTGCAAAGCATGCGGCGGAGTTCTTTTTCCCTCAAGGTGCTAAGTACGAAATCCTGCCTGAGATACGTATAAAAGGCGGCGACGGTAGTTCAGCTGGAAACATTGACGTTGTGCTTGCACAGGTTGACAGCGCAGGCAGGATGATTGACTTCGGCTCTGTCGAAATCCAAGCTGTCTACATTTCTGGCAACGTGCGAGACCCCTTCGAGTTTTTTATGGCGGACCCTGCAAGAAATGGCCCGTTAGGATGGACAGGCGCAAAGTATCCTCGTCCAGACTATTTGTCTTCAAGCCGCAAACGCCTAGCACCGCAAATGATTATGAAGGGGGGCATATTCAAGTCTTGGGGTAAGAAGCAGGCAATCGTTTTGCACAAAGGCTTTTATGACACGCTGCCTGCCCTTGAAGAGATGCCTGAAGCAAACAAGGCAGAAGCTGACATTGCATGGCTGATCTACGACTTGATACCTCATGCGACGGAAAACAGACTCGTTCTAACTCTTCTAAAGACGCTTTACACTGATTTCGGGACTGCTCTGGCAACCATCACAACCCGAGAAGCTGGAAGCATTGATGACTTCGCAGCTGTCTTAAACGCAAAGCTACGAAAACTGTGACCGCGCCGGCATGATGACAAGCTCTAAGGTCTCACGATGATGAGTACCTTTCATTGGCACCTTGCACACACGAAGACCTCTAGAAACTGCCATCTCCATAACTTCGGCGTCGTCGTCGTAGGTCATCAAAAAGTCACCTTCCACATCTCCAGCTAAATTGAAGAGGCGTTCGTGATCCAACTGGAAGTGCACATATAGCCTGTTTCCAGCGCGTTTGCCCTTAGTTCCAGCCGTGTAGGGCGGATCAATGAAGTACGCCGTGTTGGCCTCAGTTTTATGTGCATCCATTAAGTCCATGCCATCACCCTCCACGAAGGTTAGGCGGTGGCGTACTGCATCTATGGCCCTTATACGTTTGGCGAGAGTTTCCGGATACCAGCGACTTGCAATTCCTTTCCCACCCTCCCCGTGCTTTAACATTCCACTACCTGCCGCTAAGATGCCGCCGTGGTTTATGCGGTTCCGCAGGATCGTGCGAAAACCTTCCTCCTTACCTTCGACATCCTTGACTGCAAGGACTGATTCGCAGTTAGGCACGGTCAGATCAAAATTCAAGATTCGCTTCGCTAGCCATTCACCGTTGCCGTCAATGATGGTTTTCCACACCGCCGCGACCATTGGGTCTTTTTCAATAAGCAGCGCATTGTCCACAAGGTCCTCCATCACCGCAGTTAGGCTGACGATGGCACCGCCTGCAAAAGGTTCAACAAGTAAGTGCGGGCGAGACGTTTGAGCTAACCAACGTCTTAGTTCGGGGATAAACCACGTCTTACCGCCGGGGTAGCGAAAGGGCGAACGCTGCGGGACCGAGGCCACATTAACGCTCTGCTTTGCTGCGACAGTTTTAGCAGTGGTGTCAAAAAATTCCGTTTGTTCCAAGAGCATTCCCTTTTTTCCTCAAGTTTAGCCGGCTTACCCCTCCGTCTACTTCGATGTTGGCCGCACCCCAACATAGCAACCATTCGTCATTCAGTATTCCGTGGACTGCTCCATAGGGTGGAGTGCGATGTACCAGGACAACTCGTGATCACTAATTGCGCGGATGTGTCCTTCGGGTGGCACCCAATAGCCGCAATCCACTACGTACTCGACATTGGGCTGTCCGCCTCGATTGCGCTGCCTTGCAAACAGGATATGCCTGCCCGAGAACTTCTCTGAGACCTCAACCAACAGAATGCACAAAGCAGGTAACTGATAGGTGTGGGTGCATTCTTTCCAGACTGACGCAACCCATCCGTAGTGCGCTGCCAAGAATGCCGCCAGACTTCCATCGTCAACAACCGTGTATGGACCATGTTCAGGAATGTGTCCGTTGGCAACTGCGACCGCACGGACTTCTTGGGCCGTGCAACCCGCTATGCAGCCGAGCACAGCAAAGAGGCAGGAGTTGTCATCGTACTGCTCAACCCTTGCGTACTCGGATTCAAAATCGATTGGTAGCCCTGCGGCGTTTAAACGAACAGGTGTAGTCATGTTTGTCCCCTGGCACATGGACTTACCCAGTCCGAGGTTTCGTGGCGGCATTTCGCAGCCAGGGTCATCAAGGCCGCTGCTCCGTCGCCCAGTTCAGACAACAGGTAACCCAATGATTCCACTGAATCAGCCGAGATAGTCCCGTCCTCAATGGGCACAGCACTGTGACTCAGAAGATCACCAATTACAGCGATCCCCCGCTGAATCACCTGGATAGTGGTTTCTGCATCACTTTGAATGGTCACAAGCAGACGAGCGTCCGCGGCTGGGTAATCAATCTCCTTTGCCACCGTCACGGGCAGCATTGGCAACCGCGCCAGCAGATCACGCAGTGGACGTAGTGCAACGGTTCTGGTACTCATGCAACCGCACCCTACTTTCCTTTTCCAGCGGCCTGAGGGCGTGGGGTCAATTCCAGATACCAAGCGGGCTTCATGTTCAAGTGGCTAAAGTCTGTCGTGATCTGCTTGGCAGGCTCCACCCATGTGGCCGGGTCGATGACGTAATGAAATGCGGTTTGCTGCGGGGTGCCCTTAACGTGATGAAAAAGGACATGATGCGAAGTCTCGTCGTGGGCCGCATAGTCCACGCAAAGAACGCACACATCAGGCAATGCAGAAATGCTGGTGAAGGGCTTGTATTCACTTACCGCAAGTGGAGTCAGATTAAAAATGCATTTTCTGAATAGCACTTCATCAAGATAGAAAGCGCCAGTTGCACGCATGCCAAGGGTAATTGCCATCTTGCGAACTTCCTCCAGCGTCTTGCCAGATAACGTTGCAGCGAGCGCCAAGAGCGCGTCGTGGGTGCCTTGCATGGGTATTCTGGTGAAGGGACTGACAAATTCGGGGGGCAATTTTCCGTTGCCGATCTTGGTGGTTGGGGCTGAAGCCATTGCATTACTCCTAAGAAGTCTTCAAGTTGGAATGCACAATGCGGCGGCTCGCCTTGGCTGGAATGCCATGACAAAAGCAGAATGAATCAGGGGGATGTTCTTGCAGTCCGCCGCGTTGCACGGTGGTGTCTGAACTGGTCGCTTGGTAGCAAACGATTTGATCGACAGCGCTAATGTACTGCCCGAAACACTGGTTCAATGGATCGAGTCGAATCTAAAAAACTTTGTGCATAGCGAGCCGCCCGGTTTTGCCTCTTTGCAGGCACTGGACTCACGACCTCGATGCGATGCAATCGTCTTAGGGAATTGTTGTGTTGCCGCATGGACTGGATAAGGGTCTGCCCACATTGAGCAACAAAATACAAGACAAAAAAAAGCCACAGCGGTAAGGCCGTGGCTTTTTGATAGTTGCTTTGATAGTGGCGGACTGTTAAAATCTAAAAATCTCTTAACAATCAACCACTTACAACCATGTTGTTGGCGGAGCGGACGGGACTCGAACCCGCGACCCCCGGCGTGACAGGCCGGTATTCTAACCAACTGAACTACCACTCCTGGTAGCTGACGTCTGCCCTTGCGGACCCAGTCGCTTGCCCTTGCAGACAAGCCGTCACCGACTGGCGCCTTCGACACCTTGCAGTGTGTCTGGCGACCCCACGGGGATTCGAACCCCGGTACTCACCGTGAAAGGGTGATGTCCTAGGCCTCTAGACGATGGGGTCAAAGCCTTGGAACTCCGTTACAAGCTCTCTGTGGACTCTTTCGAGCCCGCCTTCAAAAATCGGTGGTGGAGGTAAGCGGGATCGAACCGCTGACCTCTTGCATGCCATGCAAGCGCTCTCCCAGCTGAGCTATACCCCCCGAACTCCGGACACTTCGCTGCTTGCGGGGCGCCGTCGATTTCCGAGCCACCAAGTATAACCTCAAAGATTGGCGCTTTCGAGCCGCCGAACCACGACATCCTTCAGAAATAGTTCGATCACCGCATCGAGCGAAGGCGTCTGGCTGGTTCCCAGCAGCAACACCCGCACCGCCATGGCCAGTTGGGGCATCTTGAGGCTGCACTCTGCCAGCACCTGCTTGATGCAGGCGGCAATGGCTGCCTTGTCCCACGCACAATCCGCGAGACGGGCGGCCAGCAACTGCACGGCGGGCAATACCGTAGGCGTCACATGTTTCTCCAGCTCGCCCGCGGGCGGCTGCACAGGCGCATAGAAGCCGGCGGCCCACTGCGCCAATGCCACGGTGGTGTCGCAGCGGTCCTTGAAAAGCGCACAGATGCGGGGCAGTCGCTCGTCTGCCGCATCCAGCGCATGGTGGCGCTGCAACTGCTGCGCCACCAGCGCGGCCAGCGCGCCGTCATCGAGCGCACGCAGGTACTGCGCATTGACCCAGTTGAGCTTGGCGGCGTCCCATTGCGCCGGGCTGCGGGCCAGGTGCTGGCCATCGAACCACTGGACCAGCTTCTCGCGGTCGAACAACTCGTCGTCGCCATGGCTCCAGCCCAGGCGCGCCAGGTAGTTGATCATGGCCTCTGGCAGGTAACCGGCCTCCTGGTACTGCATCACGCTCACAGCGCCATGCCGCTTGGACAGCTTCTCGCCGTCCGGGCCGAGGATCATCGGCACGTGGCCGTACAGCGGCAGTTCGGCACCCAGCGCGCGCAGGATGTTGACCTGCCGCGGCGTGTTGTTCACATGGTCGTCGCCGCGGATGACATGGCTGATCTGCATGTCCCAGTCGTCCACCACCACGCAGAAGTTGTAGGTGGGAGTGCCGTCCGGGCGGGCAATGATCAGGTCGTCCAGCTCCCGGTTGCCAATGGTGATCGGCCCCTTGACCAGGTCGTTCCAGGTGACTTCGCCATCTGCCGGATTGCGAAAGCGCACCACCGGCTGCACGCCGGCGGGCACCGGTGGCAGCACCTTGCCCGGCTCGGGGCGCCAGCGCCCGTCGTAGCGGGGCTTGTCGCCGCGCGCGCGCTGCGCCTCCCGCATGGCCTCCAGCTCGTCCGGCTGGCAATAGCAGTGGTAGGCCGTGCCCGCTGCCAGCATGCCGGCGATGACGCTGCGGTAGCGGTCCAGGCGCTGCATCTGGTAGAACGGGCCTTCGTCGTATCCCAGCTCCAGCCAGCGCATGGCCGCAATGATCTGGTCCACGGCTTCCTGTGTGGAGCGGGCCACGTCGGTGTCCTCGATGCGCAGGATGAAGTCGCCGCCGAAGTGACGGGCAAAGGCCCACGAGAACAAGGCCGTGCGCGCCGTGCCCAGGTGAAGAAAACCGGTGGGCGAAGGCGCAATGCGGGTGCGCACGCGGCGCGGCGAACCGCTCAAGGGAGCACCCTGGGGCTGTTCGGTAGTGCTCATAGCCCCTCCAGCGCCCGGGCCAGGTCGGCCTGCAGATCGGGCACATGCTCCAGCCCCACCGCCAGGCGCACCAGACCCTGGGTGACGCCCGCCGATTGCCGCTGGGCCTCGCTCAGGCGCCCGTGCGAGGTGCTGGCCGGATGCGAAATCAAGGTCTTCACGTCGCCAAGGTTGGTACACAGCGACACCGTGCGTGCAGCGTCGAGCACATGAAAGGCGCGCCGTCGTGCCTCGTCGGGGTCCGAGGCCTTGAGCTCGAACGACAACACCGCGCCCCCCTTGCCGGACTGCTGCGCCATCGCCAGCGCATGTTGCGGATGGCTCGGCAGGCCCGGGTAGAACACCCGCGCCACCTGGGGCTGTGCCGCTAGCCACCGGGCCATCTCCAGGGCCCGCGCGCTCTGGGCCTCCATGCGGATGCCCAGGGTTTCCATGCCCTTGAGGACCACCCATGCGTTGAACGGCGACAGCGTCATGCCGGCGCTGCGCATCACCGGCAGCAGCACCTCCTGGACCAGCTTGCGGCTGCCACACAAGGCGCCGGCCATCACGCGGCCTTGGCCGTCGAGGTACTTGGTGCCCGAATGCACGATCAGGTCGGCGCCAAGCAGCGTCGGACGCTGCAGCGCCGGGGTGCAGAAGCAGTTGTCGACGGCCAGCAGCGCGCCGGCTGCGTGAGCGATGTCTGCCAGCGCGCGGATGTCACAGACATCGGTGAGCGGGTTGGTCGGCGTCTCGGCAAACAGCAGCCGGGTGTTGGGGCGCATGGCGGCTTTCCACTCGGCCACGTCGGTCTGCGACACGAAGCTGCTCTGCACACCGAACTTGCCGAACTCGGTGCCGATCAGCTTGATGGTGGAGCCGAACATCGAGTGCGAGCAGATGATGTGGTCACCGGCCTTGAGCAGGCCCATGCACATCAGCAATATGGCCGACATGCCTGTCGAGGTGGCGATGGCCGCCTCGGTGCCTTCCATCGCGGCCAGGCGCAGCTCCATGCTGGTGACCGTGGGGTTGCCCAGCCGGCTGTAGGTGTAGCCCTCCTCCTCGCCGCCAAACCTGCGCGCAGCGGTGGCAGCGTCGGGCTGTACATACCCGCTGGTCAGAAACAGGGCTTCCGAGTTTTCGCCATATTGGCTGGGGGCTAAGGCGGTATGCACCGCCAGGGTGTCGGGGTGCAGGGGGGATGGTTCAGGTGTCATGGTTCGGCATGGTTGGGAAGTGCAAGGCGCGAGGTGTCCTCGGCGCCCTCCTCGGCGATGACGCGGCTGGCGCCCATGCGGGCGATGTCCTCGGAGGTGATGTCGCCGGTGATGTAGACACCGTCAAAACACGAGGCGTCGAAACCGGCCAGCGCGGGGTTCAGCGAGCCGATCGCGCGTTTCATCGCGTCCACCTCCTGGTAGATCAGTGCGTCGCAGCCGATGATCTTCTGGATCTCGGGGATGGTGCGCCCATGGGCCACGAGCTCGGTGCTGGTGGGCATGTCGATGCCGTAGACATTGGGGTAACGCACCGGCGGCGCGGCACTGGCCAGGTAGACCTTGCGCGCTCCTGCGTCGCGCGCCATCTGCACGATCTCGCGGCTGGTGGTGCCGCGCACGATGGAGTCGTCCACCAGCAGCACGTTGCGGCCCTTGAACTCGCTGGCGATCACGTTGAGCTTCTGGCGCACCGATTTCTTGCGCACCGCCTGGCCGGGCATGATGAAGGTGCGCCCGACATAGCGGTTCTTCACGAAGCCCTCGCGGTAGGGCAGGCCGAGCAATTGCGCAAGCTGCGCAGCGCTCGGGCGGCTCGACTCGGGGATCGGAATCACGACGTCGATCTCGTTGGGCGGCACCGTCGAGATAACACGCTTGGCCAGCGTCTCGCCCAGATTCAGACGCGCCTGGTAGACCGAGATGCCGTCCATGGTGGAGTCGGGCCGCGCCAGATAGACGAACTCGAAGATGCAGGGCATGAGCACCGGCTTGACAGCGCACTGCTCGTTGTGCACCGTGCCCTGCAGGTCGATGAAGACCGCCTCGCCAGGAGCCACATCCCGCACGAATTCGTGCGAGGTGCCCTCCAGCGCCACCGACTCGCTGGCCACCACGGTGGTGCCAGGGCTGCGCCCCAGGCACAGCGGGCGGATGCCGTACGGGTCGCGGAAGGCCAGCACGCCATGGCCGGCGATCAGCGCGATCACCGCATACGAACCCCGCACCCGACGGTGCACATTGCGCACGGCGAGGAACAGGTCGGCCGGCTGCAGCGGCAGCCCCCGGGTGGTGCGCTCGATCTCGTGCGCCAGCACATTGAGCAGCACCTCGGAATCGCTCTCGGTGTTGATATGCCGGTGGTCGGTGCTGAACAACTCGGCCTTGAGCGCCTGGGCGTTGGTGAGGTTGCCGTTGTGGACCAGCACGATGCCGAAGGGCGCGTTGACGTAGAAAGGCTGTGCCTCCTCCTCGCTGTAGGCATTGCCGGCGGTCGGGTAACGCACCTGGCCCAGACCGCAGTTGCCGGGCAGTGCACGCATGTTGCGCGTGCGAAAGACATCGCGCACCAGGCCCTTGGCCTTGTGCATGTAGAACTTGCGTTCCTGCTGGGTGACGATGCCCGCCGCGTCCTGCCCCCGGTGCTGCAAGAGCAGCAGCGCGTCGTAGATCAGCTGATTGACCGGGGCGTCGCTGACAACACCAACAATTCCGCACATAGTTTCATCCCGTTCGCGGCGGTCCTGACCGCCGTCCACACCAAAGGGCCTGCCACTTTCAGGGCAGGTGCCTGCCAAACTCCGGCGGCAATACAGGCTTGACGCCCTTGACCGCTGCCATGATCGAGGGCGCGCTGGCGGCTTCCAGCCACACCGCGTGCGATTTCAGTGGCGAGATGCTCACCATCACTCCCAGGGCCATCAACACTACAAGGCCCCGCATCAAACCGAACACAGCACCGAGCGCGCGATCCGCCGGCCCCAAGCCGACGGCCCGGAACAGCTTGCTGACGAGCCAGGTCACCAGCGAGCCCGCAAACACGACACCCACGAAGACCAGCGCGAAGCCCGCCCCGTAACGGATCAGCGCGTCGGCACCACCCATGGGCAACCATCCCGCCGCCGTCGGGGCAAACCACCGGGCCAGCAGAAAAGCCGCCACCCAGGTGATCAGCGAAAGCACCTCGTACACCAGCCCCCGCCATGCCCCTACCAGCAACGAGAGCAGCAGCAGGCCTGCAAATACCCAGTCGAGAAGGGCCATGGTGACGCAGTGGGCCTACAGCGTCAGGATGGCAGGGGACAGGTCGAGCTTGCGGATCTTGTCCGCCATGCGTGTGGCCTCGGCCTTGTCGGTGAACGGGCCGACGCGCACGCGAATGCGGCTGCCCTCCTTGGTCTCGACGACCTGGGTGTAGGTCTTCATGCCAAGGGCCTCGACCTTGCGCCGGACTTCACGCACCTTGGCAGCATCGGTGAAGGCGCCCACCTGGACAATGAAGCGCGCCTCACCTGCCGCCGCGGCCGGCTTGTCCGACGGCTCCTTGCCTTCGAGCAGCAGCAGGGCCCGCGCCTTGTCGGATTCGGCGGCGGCGGTGGTGGTGGCAGGCGCCAGAGGCGCTACCGGAGTGGGCGTCGCAGCCGCCACCAGGGCCGCGGCGGGCGCCGGCTTCTCGGCCGCGGACGGTACTGGCGACGGGGCCTCGGCCGCCGAAGGCTTGGCCGGTGCCTCGGCGACGCGGGCCGGCGCAGAAGCAGCCGCGAGGGCCGGGCTCGCGGGGGGCGTCGCCAGGGCGGGCTGACGGCCTTTGTCCGGAATGATGATCGGCAGGTCGACAGGGATCGGGCGCGGCTGGCTGTCGAAGAAAAGCGGGAAACCGATCACGCCCGCCACCACCAGGACCGCCGCGCCGATCAGCCGATGTATCGCCCGCCGGCGCATGGCTTCGACGGTCTGGGCCGGTGCGGGGGGTGCCGCAGCGTCGTCGCGGGCCTTCTTTCGGAGCTGGAAAAGTGCCATGGACTGGGGCTTATGGATTCAGGTGTTTGGCATCGAGACGCGGTACGCCATCCTTGAGCACACCACCCACGGTGTAGAACGATCCGAAGACAACGATTCTATCAGCCGGGTCTGCCGCAGCCACCGCAGCCCGCAGGGCTGCGACCGGGTCTGCGAAGGCCTGGGCCTGGGTGTCCTTGCGGACATTCAGGCCGCGCCACTGGGCCTCCAGGGCCGCACCGCTCTGGGCGCGCGCAGTGGGCAGATCGGTGAAGTACCAGCGGTCGATGATCGGGTTGACGCGGGCGAACATCACGGCAAGGTCCTTGTCGGCCATGGCGCCGAACACCGCGTGGGTGGTCGGGAAGAAGCCCATGGCGTCCAGGTTGGCCGCCAGCGCTGCCACGGAATGCGGGTTATGGGCGACATCGAGCACCAGGGTCGGCTGGCCCGGCACGATCTGAAAGCGACCCGCAAGCTCGACGGTCGACAGCCCGCTGCGCACCGCCTGGGCCGTGACCGGCAGTCTCTCATGCAGCGCAGCGAGTGCAGCCAGTACGCCGCTGGCATTGACCAGCTGGTTTGCGCCACGCAGCGCCGGATACGCCAGCCCCGCGTAGCGACGGTCCCGGCCACGCCAGGCCCATTGCTGCTTGTCGCCCGAAAAGTTGAAGTCCACCCCGAGGCGCCACAGGTCGGCGTCGATTTCCCGGGCGCGATCGAGCACGCTCTGGGGCGGAACAGGGTCGCTGACCACGACAGTCCGTCCCGTGCGCATGATGCCGGCCTTCTCGCGACCGATGCTTTCGCGGTCGGGGCCCAGGAATTCCATATGGTCGAGGTCGATGCTGGTGATCACCGCGCAATCTGCGTCGATGATGTTGACGGCATCCAGCCGCCCGCCCAGGCCGACCTCCAGCACCGCCACGTCGAGCTCGGAGCGCACCATGACATCCAGAATGGCCAGGGTGGAGAACTCGAAGTAGGTCAGCGAGACCGGTGCATCGCCCGCATTGCGCGCCTTCTCGACCCGCGCGAAGGCTTCCACCAGCAGGTCCAGCGCGACATTGTTGCCAGACAGGCGCAGCCGCTCCTCGAAGTGCACCAGGTGCGGCGAGGTGTACAGCCCGGTGCGGTAACCCGCATGGCCCAGGATGGACTCCAGCATCGCGCAGGTCGAGCCCTTGCCATTGGTACCCGCGACGGTGATGACCGGGCACTGGAAGCGCAAGTCCAGCCGTGCGGCCACGGCGCGCACGCGCTCCAGGCCCATGTCGATGTTCTTGGGGTGCAGGCGCTCGCAGTGGTCGAGCCAGTCAGTCAGTGTTTTCATGCACGGCTATTGTCGCGCAGGCCTCTTGCGGCATGATGGCGGACATGGACAAAACCGTGACAACCCTCTACGGGATACGCAATTGCGATACCGTCAAACGCGCACGTGCATGGCTGGACGCGCACCAGCACGCCTACCGCTTCCATGATTTCAAGCTGCAAGGCGTGCCTGGGCCGGCGCTCGACGCCTGGCTCGCCAGTGTCGGATGGGAGACATTGCTCAACCGCCAGGGCACCACCTGGCGACAGCTCGACGACGCCACCAAGGCCGGGGTCACCGATTCCGCCGCGGCGCGTGCGGTGATGCTGGCGATGCCCAGTGTCATCAAGCGGCCGGTGGTCGACTGGGCCGGCGACGCCAACGCAGGCACCACGGTCGGCTTCAAGCCGCAGGCCTGGCAGGCCCGGCTTTCCTGAGCCCCGGGCCCGGCCCGGTGCCCTAAAATCCGATTTTCTCTGCGCCACAGGGTGCCCGGCCCCATGCCCGCGCACCCTGCAAGCCGCATCCACGCCGGGTGCTGGGGCGCCCAACCAGGAAAGCGCAACCATTCCATGACCACTGAAAAGATCGACGGCGTATCCGTCACGACCAAGGCAAGCGTCTACTTCGACGGCAAATGCGTGAGCCACACGCTCACCTACCCCGATGGCACCCGCAAGTCGGTTGGCGTCGTCCTGCCGGCGACGCTGACCTTCGGCACCGGCGCTCCCGAGATCATGGAGTGTGTCGGCGGCTACTGCGAATACCGCCTGGCCGGCACCGACGCCTGGGTGCGCTCCTCGGCCGGCGAAAAGTTCAGCATCGGCGCCAACAGCAGCTTCGACATCCGGGTGACAGAGCCCTACCACTACATCTGCCACTACGGCTGAAGCACAGAACCCGCACCATGGCCACCATCCTCCAACACCTCCCCGTCGGCCAGAAGGTCGGCATCGCCTTCTCCGGCGGCCTGGACACCAGCGCCGCGCTGCACTGGATGCGCAACAAGGGCGCCGTGCCCTATGCCTATACCGCGAACCTGGGCCAGCCCGACGAGCCCGACTATGACGAGATCCCGCGCAAGGCCCTGCAATACGGCGCAGAGGCAGCGCGCCTGGTCGACTGCCGCAACCAGCTGGCCACCGAAGGCATCGCGGCGCTGCAAAGCGGCGCCTTCCACATCTCGACGGCCGGTGTGACCTACTTCAACACCACCCCGCTGGGTCGTGCCGTCACCGGCACCATGCTGGTGGCCGCGATGAAGGAGGACGACGTCAACATCTGGGGCGACGGCAGCACCTTCAAGGGCAACGACATCGAGCGCTTCTACCGCTACGGCCTGCTGACCAACCCGGGGCTCAAGATCTACAAGCCCTGGCTGGACCAGCTCTTCATCGACGAACTCGGCGGGCGTGCCGAGATGTCCGCGTTCATGACCAAGGCCGGTTTCGGCTACAAGATGTCGGCCGAGAAGGCCTACTCGACCGACTCCAACATGCTGGGCGCCACCCACGAGGCGAAGGATCTGGAGCACCTTCACAGCGGCATGAAGATCGTGCAGCCGATCATGGGCTGCGCCTTCTGGCGCGACGACGTGGAGGTCAGGCGCGAGGAAGTCACGGTGCGCTTCGAAGAAGGCCAGCCGGTGGCCCTCAACGGCGTGGGTTTCGCCAGCATGGTCGAGCTGATCCTGGAGGCCAACCGCATCGGCGGGCGCCACGGCCTGGGCATGAGCGACCAGATCGAGAACCGCATCATCGAGGCCAAGAGCCGCGGCATCTACGAGGCCCCGGGCCTCGCGCTGCTGTTCATCGCGTATGAACGCCTGGTCACCGGCATCCACAACGAGGACACCATCGAGCAGTACCGCGACCATGGCCGCAAGCTGGGCCGGCTGCTCTACCAGGGCCGCTGGTTCGACCCGCAGGCCATCATGCTGCGCGAGACCGCGCAGCGCTGGGTGGCACGCGCCGTGACCGGCGTGGTCACGCTGGAGCTGCGCCGTGGCAACGACTACTCCATCCTGAACACAGAGTCGCCCAACCTCACCTACCACCCCGAGCGGCTGACCATGGAAAAGGGTGAGTCGATGTTCTCGCCGCAAGACCGCATCGGGCAACTGACCATGCGCAACCTGGACATCGCGGATACCCGCGAGAAGCTGGGCATCTATGCCCGCACCGGCCTGCTCTCGCTGGGCGGCGGTTCGGACCTGCTGAGCCTGACAGGCAACAAGAAACCCTGACCGGGCAGCACACGTCGCCCGGGGGCGGGTGACGTGGCAAAAGATATCATTTGGATTGCCAAAAAGCACATTTGTTGTTTTTATCATTTTTAGTATACTGGGGACTTCGAAACCGATTTTGGAGCCCCGCATGTCCTGCATTTCCACCCGACTCCTCGCCCCGATCGCTACCGCTCTGGCACTGTGCAGCGCCGTGCCCGCGCTGGCTTTGCCACCGGCCAGCGGCAAGGTGATCCTCACCATCTCCGGCAAGGTCGCCGAGAAGAACACCGCCGATGCGGCCCAGTTCGATCTGGCCATGCTGGAAAAGCTGCCGCAGCAGACCTTCACCACCAAGACGCCCTGGTCCAAGGACCCGATCAAGTTCACCGGCCCGCTCCTGCGGGATGTGCTGGCTGCCGCCAAGGCCAATGGCACCACCATCAAGGCCGTGGCCCTGAACGACTACAAGACCGCCATCCCGGTCGACGACGCCAAGCGTTACGACATGATCTTGGCCCACCGCATGAATGGCGAACCGATTCCGGTGCGCACAAAGGGCCCGCTGTTCATCGTGTACCCGTTCGACTCCAAGGCCGAGTTGCAGTCGTCCAAGTTCTATGCCCGCTCGGCCTGGCAACTGAAGTCGATGGATATCGAATAAGGCCTGCTGCAGTGGCCCAACGTCAGGAAAATCGCCACTATCTGCTGTGGCTGGCACTGGGCACCGCCTGCATGGCGCTGGTCATGGCCGGCCTGCTGGCGCTGCAGCTGACGCAAAGCCGGGCCATCCGCGAAAGCGTGGAACTGCAGGGGGACAGCGTGACTGCGCTGACGTTCCAGCTTGAGCGCGAGTTCCTGCGCACGCGCTCGGCGCTGGAAGCTGCGGTCAACCACCCCAAAGAATCCAGCATCGAAAACCTGATCCTGCGCTCCGACATCCTCCTGAGCCGGGTCGAGCTGCTGCGCGACAACCCCAGTGTCGAAATCCTCAAGCGTCGGCCCGAGTACCTGGCCACGCTGCCCCGCCTGGAATCCTTGCACCTGTACATCGACAGGGTTCTGGCCGAAAAGGGCTCCAACCCGGAAACGATCAGGAAACTCCAGTCCGAACTGGAGTCGCTCGCCCCGGAGGTCCAGGCACTGAGCATTGCATCGACGAACATCGTGGCCGAGCAGATGGAGCAACAGCTCGCCACCCTGCGCGGCCAGAACGACAAGATCGTCTGGCTGACGCTGGCGCAGCTGATACTGCTGCTGGTTGCCGCACTGGCGCTGACGGTACGCCAGCGGCGCCAGGAACAGGAACGCCGGGCGCTGGAAACCCTGACTCTCGAACTGCGGGAGGCCAACCTGCGGGCCGAACAGGCCAACAGCAGCAAGAGCCTGTTCCTGGCCAACATGAGCCATGAACTGCGAACGCCATTCAACGGCATGCTGGGCATGCTCAGCCTGCTGGACCAGACCCCACTGGATTCACAGCAGAGAGACTACGTGTCTACCGCTCAAGCCTCGGCGAACCATCTGCTTGCATTGCTCAACGACATCCTCGATGTGTCCGCCCTCGAGGCTGGAAAGATGCGCATCAGCACCACCCCGGTCCATCTGCCGGCCCTGCTGATGGACGTGGACGCCCTGATGCGCCCGGTCGCGCAGAAAAAGACGCTTCGGCTTGTCATGACCCTGCCGGAAGACCTCCCCCACTGGGTGATGGCCGACTCCACCCGCATCAAGCAGATCCTGCTCAATCTGGTGTCGAATGCGATCAAGTTCAGCCACCAGGGAACCGTGGCGCTGAAACTGGAAGCCAGCCACCCGCCGGTGACCGACGGGCAAGCAACGGCGCCGCTGCACTTGCTGATCCATGTCAGCGACCAGGGCATCGGCATGGACCCGGCGACGCTGGCGCGGCTGTTCCAGCGCTTCACCCAGGGCGACAGCAGTACATCGCGGCGGTTCGGCGGAACCGGCCTGGGCCTGGAGATCTCGCGCAGCCTCGCCCGACTGATGGGCGGAGACATCACGGTGCGCAGCGCGCACAACGGGGGCAGCGTTTTCACGCTGGCACTGCAACTGCAGACCTGCAGTGCGCCCGAGCCGGCACCGGAAACAGCCCAACCCGCGCTGCCGCCGCCCGCTTTCGGCTCCGAGGGGCTGGACATTCTGGTGGCCGAAGACCATCCGGTGAACCGAAAGTACATGGAAGGCCTGCTCAGGCGGCTGGGCCACAGGATCCGATTCGCCGAGGATGGCGCGCAGGCTGTGACTGAAGTCGGACGCCAGGTTCCGGATGTGGTGCTGATGGACCTGCAAATGCCGGTGATGGATGGCCTGGAAGCCACAAGGATTTTGCGCAGTGGCAATGGGCCCGGGGCCAACGTGCCCATCGTGGCTGTCACGGCCGACGCCTTCGAAGAGTCCCGCGACCGGGCCCGCGCGGCCGGCATGAACGGATTCCTGTCCAAGCCAGTGCGCTCCGACCAGGTCGTGGCCATGATGACGGAGTTGTTCGGGCACCGTGGGGCAGCCATGGCTGCTCGGCCCGCCACACCAGCACCCCTTCCCACAGCCGCTGCACCGGTAGCGCCACAAGCACCCAGGAGGCGCTTTCGCGCCGGCGACGTCGCCAGCCATCTGGACATGGGCATGGTGGGCGAGGTGTGCATCGCCGTGTCGCTGCAGGGGTACCACACCTTGCTGGAGAGTTTCCTGGGCGACGAGGCCGGTGGATTCAGGCGGCTTTACCTGGCGCTTGACACGCAGTCGCTGGAGGCACTGCCAACGGCCGCGCATTCCATGAAGGGAGCCGCGGCCAGCCTGGGCCTGCGCGCCCTGGCCCAGGCGGCCCTGCGCATCGAGACGGAAGGCTTGACTTTCAGCGCTGCACAATGCCAGGAGGCCTGCGCGGAGTTGCGGGAACTGCAGCACACCGTGCACGCCCTGTGCCAGCGCATGGGGCTGGTGGGTACGCTGCCACCAGAGCCCCCGGCCGTCAGCCCACCACCACCGGCTCGGGCTCCAGCATGATGCCGAAACGCTCGTAGACACTCGTCTGGATGGCACGCGCCAGCGTCATCACCTCGCCGCCCGTGGCCTGCCCGCGGTTCACCAGCACCAGCGCCTGGCGTTCGTAGACGGCGGCCTGCCCCACGGACTTGCCTTTCCAGCCGCAGGCCTCGATGAGCCAGCCGGCGGCCAGCTTCACGCTGCCGTCATCCAGGTGGTAGTGCACGATGCGCGGCTCGCGCTGGATGATGTCGGCGCACTGCTCGGGCGAGACCGTCGGGTTCTTGAAGAAGCTGCCGGCATTGCCCAGCACCGCCGGGTCGGGCAGCTTCGCGCGACGGATGGCGCAGACCCAATCGAAGACCTGCGCCGCGTCCGGCGCGCTGACGCCTTGCTCGGCCATCTTGCGGTCGAGGTCGGCATACCCCAGCACCGGCTTCCAGGGGCGGGGCAGGAAAAACCGCACCCGCGTGATCATGACGCGGTCCTTCAGGCCGAAGCCGCCGCAGGGGGCATGCTTGAAGACGGAATCCCGGTACCCGAAGCCGCAGCGGGCGGCGTCCAGCGTGAAGGACTGCCCGGTCTCCAGGTCGATGGCGTCCAGGGAATCGAAACGGTCCTGCAGTTCCAGGCCGTAGGCGCCGATGTTCTGGACCGGGGTGGCGCCTACCGTGCCGGGGATCATGGCCAGGTTTTCCAGGCCGCCGTATCCTTGCGCGATCGTCCAGGCGACGAACTCATGCCAGTTCTCTCCGGCACCGGCTTCGATCACGATGCCGCGCGCGGTTTCCTGCAACACCTGGCGCCCCATGATCTCGACCTTGAGCACCAGCGCGCGCAGGTCGCCCGTCAGCACGATGTTGCTGCCCCCGCCCAGGACGAACTTTGGCTGGCCCTGCCACAGCGGATCGGCCAGCACCTCCAGCAGGTCCGTGACCTCTGTCACGCGCACCAGGGAAATCGCCTTTGCCACGATGTGAAAGGTGTTGTAGGGCTGGAGCGGGACGTTTTTCTCGACTAACATGGCAGGATTGTCGCATCGGCCCCTGGCCGCCGGTCGGGCGTTTGACGGATCACAACATGCCTTCATTTGACACAGTTTGCGAGGCGAACCTGGTGGAAGTCAGGAACGCGGTGGACAACACCATCAAGGAGATCGGCACGCGCTTCGATTTCAAGGGCACGGCAGCGTCGATCGAACTCAAGGACAAGGAAATCACGCTCATCGGCGACGCCGAGTTCCAGCTCGGCCAGGTCGAGGACATCCTGCGCAACAAGCTCACCAAGCGCAATGTCGACGTGCGTTTCCTCGACCGGGGCGACCCGCAGAAGATGGGCGGCGACAAGGTCAAGCAGGTCATCAAGGTGCGCAACGGCATCGAAAGCGAAGTCTCCAAGAAGATCCAGCGCCTGATCAAGGACAGCAAGCTCAAGGTGCAGGCGGCCATCCAGGGCGACGCGGTGCGTGTCACCGGCGCCAAGCGCGACGACCTGCAGGCCGCGATGGCCCTGATCCGCAAGGACATCGCCGACCTTCCGCTGAGCTTCAACAACTTCCGCGACTGACCCATGCAAGCCCTGGCGCGCACCACCACCCCGTCGGCCCTGTTGGTGGCCGTGCTGTGCGCCGGGCTCCTTCTTGCGCCGGCGGCCCTGCAAGCCCAGTCCACCGGGCAGGCCGCTCCGGCGGTGGCACTCTCCGGCATCATGGGCAACAAGGCGCTGCTGGTGATCGACGGCGGGCCTCCCAAGATGGTGGCTCCGGGGGACAGCCACCGCGGCGTGAAGGTCGTCTCTGCTGCGGGCGACAGCGCCACGCTGGAGATCGCGGGCCAGCGCCAGACACTGCGGGTGGGCGGAGCGCCTGTCCAGGTCGGCCAGCCGGCTCCTGCGGGCAGCGGTGTGCGGATCGTCCTGACGGCCGATTCCGGCGGACATTTCGTGACCCAGGGCATGATCAACTCGCGGCCGGTGCAGTTTCTCGTCGATACCGGCGCCACGGCCATCGGCATTGGCCTGTCCGACGCCGAGCGACTCGGGCTGGACTACAAGAAGGGCGAGCCCGTCAATGTCGGCACCGCCAACGGCATGGCGCGGGGCTGGCGCATCCGCCTGAACTCCGTGCGGCTCAACGACGTCGAGGTACGCGAAGTCGACGCCGTCGTGACGCCCACCTCCATGCCCTTTGTTCTTCTGGGAAACAGCTACCTTGCGCGCTTCCAGATGTCGCGCAACAGCGAGCAGATGGTTCTCGAGAAGCGCAATTGACGTGACCGTCCAGACCGAAAGCGACTACGAGGACCTGCTCAGCCTGTGGTCCGACCTGGAGGCCGGCCTCGCAGTCATCCTCGCCAGCCCGGACAGCGTGCAGGAGTTCGAGCTGCGCGTATGGCAGTACGACCGCTGGATGCAGGACTTGCTGCAGCGCGACACCGATGTCGGCCTCTACCTGCTGTTCCAGCTGGCCACCAACTCGCCGGTGGGCTACAGCGCCTCGCATTCGCTGGTGTGCGCCGTCCTGTGCCACCTGATTGCCGTCGAATTGAACCTGGCGCAGGAAGAGCGCGACAGCCTGGTGCATGCCGCCTTGACGATGAACATCGGCATGACCTCCCTGCAGGACGCGTTGGCCACCCAGATGGAGCGGCCCGACCCGCGGCAGATGGACGCGATCCGGGCCCATCCGGTCAAAGGCGGCATGATGCTGGCCAACATCGGCATCGTGGACGACCTGTGGCTGGACATCGTCACCGGCCACCACAACGAGATGACCGGCAAGGGCGAACTCTGGCAGGTGGCGCCGGCGCAGCGCCTGGCACGCATCGTGCGGGTGGTGGACCGTTACGCGGCCATGATCAGCCCGCGGAAATCACGGGTCGGCCGCAGCGCCAGCGAGTCGGTGCGCTCGATCATCGGCGACGCGGGCGACCAGTCCGACCTGATCGGCCACTCGCTGGTCCACATCGTGGGGCTGTGTCCACCGGGCACCTATGTCCGCCTGGACAGCGGCGAGGTCGCGGTGGTGATGCGGCGCAGCAGCAAGCCGAACCTGCCGCATGTGGCCATCGTGCTCAACGAGATCGACGAACCGCTGCCACAGCCGCGCCTGCACCGCACCGCACAGGGCAGCCCGCAGATCCGCAGCGCGCTGGCGGCATCGTCCGTGCGCGTGCGCCTGAACCACCATCTGGTGCTGCAACTCGGCGCCTACGCCGCGCAGCAGCCCTGAGCCATCCTCAGGTCTTCTTTGCACCCAGCCGCGACTCGGTGCCCTTGACCAGCCGGCTGATGTTCTGCGCATGGCGCCACAGCAGCAGCAGGGCCATGACCGCGATCGCAAGCAGGACGCTCCTGTCCAGGTACCAGGCCACGCCATCGCCAAAGACGTAATAGACCGGCGCAAACACGGCCGCCACCAGCGAAGCCAGTGACGAGTAGCGGAAGAACCAGGCAATGATGAGCCAGGTCAGCGCCGTGGCCAGCCCCAGCCCCCAGTGGATGCCGAACAAGACCCCCAATGCGGTCGCCACCCCCTTGCCGCCCTGAAAGCGGAAAAACACCGGGAACAGATGGCCAACGAATGCAGCCAGACCGGCCATGGCCAGCGTGCCCTCCTCCAGCCCCCAGGCCTTGCCGTACCAGGCGATCAGGGCCACCGGCAGCCAGCCCTTGGCCGCGTCGAGCAGCAGCGTCACCACGGCCGCCGGCTTGCTGCCGGAGCGCAGCACATTGGTGGCGCCCGGATTCTTGCTGCCATAGGTGCGCGGATCGCTCAGGCCCATCAGGCGGCTGACGATCACCGCGAACGACAGGGATCCGACGATGTAGGCGGCCAGCACGGCCAGTACGGGGAGAAGGGGTTTGAGGGTATCCATGCGTGTCTCCAGCCCAGTCGATCGGACTGCGCCCGTGCGTCATTCTGCCAGCGCGCACTGTACCGGCCTGGCGTCGAGGAGCCGCACGCAGACGGCCGGGTCGATTTCGACCAGGTAACCGCGCCGCCCGCCGTTGATCAGGATGCGCGGGAGCTCCAGGATCGTCTGCTCCACATACACCGGCATGGCCTTGCGGGTCGCAAACGGCGAGGTGCCGCCCACCAGGTAGCCGCTGTGCCGGTTGGCGGTCTCGGGCGTGCAGGGTGCGACGGACTTGACGCCGATCTGGCGCGCCAGGTTGCGGGTGCTCACCGTGCGGTTGCCGTGCATCAACACCAGCAGGGGCCGCGCCGTGTCGTCCTGCATCACGAGCGTCTTGACCACGCAGAACGGATCGAAACCCAGCACCTGCGCGCTGTGCTGCGCGCCACCGTGCTCCACGTACTCATAGACATGCTCGGTGAAGGCGACCTGCTGCTCGCGCAGCAGGCGCGTGGCCGGGGTCTCCGAGACATGCGCGCGCCGGGTCATGCTCAGCCCTGTGCGCGCCCGGCGGCGCGTGCTTCCTCCTGAAGCCGCAGGATGCGCCGCTGCACCTTGCCGGTGGTGGTCATCGGCAGTTCGGGCAGGAACTCGATCTCCTTGGGGTATTCGTAGGGCGCCAGCTTGCCGCGGACATGCTCCTGCAGTTGCGCAACCAGCGCAGCGTCGAAGTCCTGCAGGGCGGGGCTCTGGCGCGCGCGTTCCCGGGCGGCGTCCGGAGCCAGCACCACATAGGCCTTGACCAGCGCACCCCGCTCGCGGTCCGGCTTGGGGACCACCGCCGCGTTGGCAACCGCCGGGTGCTTGACCAGGCAGTTCTCGATCTCGCCCGGGCCGATCCGGTAACCGGCGGACTTGAAGACATCGTCGGTGCGGCCCTGGTACCAGAGGTAACCGTCGGCATCCTGCACCGCCACATCGCCGGTGCGGCACCAGTCGCCGGTGAACTTGGCCCCGGTGGCGCCCGCATTCTTCCAGTAGCCCAGGAAGAAGATCGGGTCGGGCTGGCCATGGACATCGAGCCGGTGCAGGGCCACATCGCCTGGCTCGCCGATGGCGCATTCCCGGCCGGTGTCGTCCAGCACCGCGATACGGTGGCCGGGGTAGGCGCGCCCCATGCTGCCGGGCCGTGCCGGCCAGCCGACGCCCTGGCTGCGGTCGTCGTTCATCGCGCAGTTGCCGACGATGTAGTTGATCTCGGTCTGGCCGAACATCTCGTTGACGACCGCGCCCAGTTCGTCGCGGCAGTAGGCGAACACCGCGTCGCCAACCGCCTCGCCAGCGCTCATGACGGCCTGCAGTGCCAGCCGGTACTGCCGGCGCGGGTGCGGGCAGGCCTTCATCATGGCCTTGAGCGCGGTGGGGAACAGGAAGGTGTGCGTGACACCGTGGCGCTGCAGCAGGTCGAACGCGGCATCCGGCGCAAACCGGCCGTTGAAGGCCACGATGGGACGGCCGAAGTACAGGCTGGGCAGCAGTGCGTCCATGAGGCCGCCCGTCCAGGCCCAGTCTGCGGGCGACCAGAACACTGCGTCGGAGCCTTCGCGCCGGCCAGTGGGGTCGAACCCGAACCAGTTCTGGCTGCACACGAAGCCGCTCAGGTTGCCGATCAGCGCGCGGTGCGGAAGCAGCGCGCCCTTCGGGTTGCCGGTGGTGCCGCTGGTGTAGATCAGCACCGCCGGGTCGTCGGCGCGGGTCGACAGCGGGGTAAAGGCATCGGACTCCTTGGCCAGCAGGTCATGAAAGTTTTCCTCGGCCTGGCTGCTGCGGCCGCCGACCCGGATCACCGAGCGCAGGGCCGGGCAGTCGTCGCGCAGCGCGTGCAGGTGGTCGACCACCTGGGCATCGCAGATCGCCACGCCGGCGCCGCTGTCCTGCAGGCGGTACGCCAGTGCATCGGGCCCGAACAGGATCGACAGCGGCATGGCGACAGCCCCCATCTGCAGCACCGCCATGTAGGCCACCGCCGTCTCGAAGCGCTGCGGCAGCACGATGGCCACCCGGTCGCCCGGCTGCACACCGCGCATGCGCAGCGCGTTGGACAGCCGGTTGGCCCACTGCTGCAACTCGGCATAGGAATAACTGCGCACCCGTGCGCCAGGCGCATCGGCGCGCACCGCGATGCGGGCGGCGGCCCCGGGCGCGCGTGCCCACCGGCCGCAGCAGGCCTCGGCCATATTGAACTGCGCCGGCACCTGCCAGCCGAAACCCCGGTGCATGGCCGCGTAATGGTCCCCCGCTGGGGAGCGCACCGGCCTGTCATTCAGTTGACTGCCTGCCACCTGTTGCCTCCTTATGATCGGCTTAATGTACCAAGTCAAAAGAACCGCGCGCAGCCTGTTCGTGCCGATCCGCAAGCACAGCTACCATGTGTGGACCTGGGGCGAACCCGCCAGCGAAAAGCCTGCGCTGTTTCTCGTGCACGGCTGGATGGACGTCGGCGCCTCCTACCAGTTCGTCGTCGACGCCCTGTCCGAGGCCTTCGCGCAGGGGCGCCACATCATCGCGCCCGACTGGCGCGGCTACGGCCTCACCAGCGGCCCGGCCACCGACAACTACTGGTTCGCCGACTACTTTGCCGACCTCGACTTCCTGATCGACCACTTCGCCGGCGACCGGCCGATCGACCTGGTGGGCCACAGCATGGGCGGCAATGTGGTCATGCACTATGGTGGCATCCGGCCGCAGCGCATCCGCCGCCTGGTCAATATCGAGGGCTTCGGCAGCCCGGGCGCCAGCCCCGACGAGGCGCCCGAGCGCTATGCCCGCTGGATGGACCAGATCAGGGCCTATGAGCGCGGCGAGATGGACTTGAGGCCCTACGACAGCGCGGCCGGTGTTGCACGGCGCCTGGCCAAGACCAACCCGCGCCTGGCCCGCGACGCGGCCGGGCTGGACAAGGCCCACTGGCTGGCCACCCACTGGGCGCGCGAGAACCCCCAGGGCCAATGGGAGATCCTGGGCGACCCGGCCCACAAGATCATCTACGCCAACCTGAGCCGCGTGGAGGAATTGCTGGCGCACTACCGCCGCCTGAGCATGCCGGTGCTCGCGGTGGAAGCGTCGGAAGAACCGATGGGCGGCCTGTGGAAGGGCAAGTTCACCAAGGCCCAATACCATGAGCGTCTGAAACTGGTGACCGACTGCCGCATCGCCGTCGTGCAGGATGCCGGGCACATGCTGCACCACGACCAGCCCGAGGCACTGGCCCGCCTGCTGGAGGAGTTTCTGTCCTGAGAACGGGTGGTGCCGTGTCGGCATGAGAAAATGCGCCGCCCGGGCCAGTGGCCCGCCAGAACAACCCACCGCAGGACACTCCCCATGGACGCAGAACACATCAACCAGATCGGCTCCCAACTCTCTTCGCTGAGCGCACGCACCGAAGATTTACGGAGGTATCTTTGACTACGATGCCAAATCCGAACGCCTGAGGACCGTCAACGCCTCGCTGGAAGACCCCACCGTCTGGAACGACCCCAAGCGCGCCCAGGAACTGGGCCGCGAGAAGAAGGCCCTCGACGGCGTGGTGGTCTCGCTGGACCACCTCACCACCGAGCTGGCCGACAACTCCGAGCTCTATGCGATGAGCAAGGACGAGGGCGACACCGACAGCCTGGCGCATATCGAGGAAGAGACCGCCAAGCTCTCGGCCGAGATCGAACAGCTCGAATTCCGGCGTATGTTCAACAACCCGGCCGACCCGATGAACTGCTTCCTGGACATCCAGGCCGGCGCCGGCGGCACCGAAGCCTGCGACTGGGCCAGCATGCTGCTGCGCCAGTACCTGAAGTACGCCGAGCGCAAGGGCTTCAAGACTGCCATCGAAGACGAATCCCCCGGCGACACCGCCGGCATCAAGGGCGCCACCATCAAGATCGAGGGCGAATACGCCTTCGGCCTGCTGCGCACCGAGACCGGCGTGCACCGCCTGGTGCGCAAGAGCCCGTTCGACTCCTCGGGCGGCCGGCACACGAGTTTTGCGAGCGTGTTCGTCTACCCCGAGATCGACGACTCGATCGAGATCGACATCAACCCGTCCGACGTGCGTGTCGACACCTTCCGCGCCAGTGGCGCCGGCGGCCAGCACATCAACAAGACCGACTCCGCGGTGCGCCTGACGCACATCCCCACCGGCATCGTGGTGCAGTGCCAGGACGGCCGCAGCCAGCACAGCAACCGCGACGTCGCCTGGAAGCGCCTGCGCAGCCGCCTGTACGACCACGAGATGCGCAAGCGCCAGGAAGAGCAGCAGAAGCTCGAGGACAGCAAGACGGACGTCGGCTGGGGCCACCAGATCCGCAGCTATGTGCTGGACAACAGCCGCATCAAGGACCTGCGCACCAATGTCGAAGTCTCCGCCACGCAGAAGGTGCTCGACGGCGACCTCGACGTGTTCATCGAAGCCTCGCTCAAGCAGGGGGTCTGACCCATGCCTATCCAGGGAATCATCTTCGACATGGACGGCACCATGATCGACTCCATGCCCTACCACGCGAAAAGCTGGGTGGCGTTCGCCGAGCGTCACCGGCTCACCATCGAGGTCGAGGAGCTGCTGCGCCGCACCACCGGGCGCACCGGCGCCGAATGCATGGAGGTGCTGTTCGGCCGCCCGATGGACGCGAAGGAGTCCTGGGAGCTGGTGCACCAGAAGGAAGAGATCTACCGCGAGCTGTTCGCCCCGGTGTTTGCCGAGGTGGCCGGCTTCAAGGCCTTCAGCGCCGACGCCATGGCCCGCGGCCTGCGTGTGGGTGTGGGCACGGCAGGCGACAAGCACAACATCGCGTTCGCGTTCTCGCACCTGGGCATGGACCCGCTGCCGCATGCGGTGGTGGGGGGCGACGAAGGCCTGGCCGGCAAGCCCGAGCCGGCAATTTTCCTGGAAGCTGCGCGGCGCATCGGCGTGGCACCAGAAGCCTGCATCGTGTTCGAAGACGCACCCTTCGGCATCGAAGCCGCGCGCCGTGCCGGCATGCGTGCCGTGGCGGTGTGCACCAGCCACAGCGCGCAGCAGCTGGGCGGCCCGCATGTGGTGGCCAGCGTGCGCAATTACCACGAACTGATCGAATCCAACTTTCTGGGGAACCTCCATGCCATTCCTGCTTGACGGCCAAGGCCAGACGATCAGCGTCCAGCGCCTCGACTACCAGCCGCCCGCCTACTGGATCGACACCGTCGACCTCACCTTCGACCTGGACCCGGCCAAGACCCGGGTGCTCAACAAGATGCGCATGCGGCGCAACCCCGACGTACCGGCACAGCCCCTGCGCCTGGACGGCGAGGAACTGAACCTCGCCCGCGTGCTGGTGAATGGCGCCGGCACCTCGTTTCGCATCGACGGCAACCAGCTGGTGCTGGAGAACCTGCCCGCCGGCCACGATGCCTTCGACCTGGAGATCTTCACCACCTGCGCCCCGGCCAAGAACACCAAGCTGATGGGCCTGTACGTCAGCAACAACTCCTTCTTCACGCAGTGCGAGGCCGAGGGCTTCCGGCGCATCACCTACTTTCTGGACCGTCCTGACGTGATGGCCAGCTACAGCGTGACGCTGCGCGCCGACAAGGCCCTCTACCCGGTGCTGCTGTCCAACGGCAACCTGGTGGCGCAGGGCGACCTGCAGGGCGACGGCAACCAGGGCCGGCACTTTGCGCACTGGGTCGACCCGCACCGCAAGCCCTGCTACCTGTTCGCGCTGGTGGCCGGGCAGCTGGTGTGCCGCCAGCAGCGCATCACCTCGCGCGCCGGCAAAGACCACCTGCTCGAGATCTACGTGCGCCGCGGCGACATGGACAAGACCGAACACGCGATGAACTCCCTGATGGCCTCCATCGCCTGGGACGAAGCCCGCTTCGGCCTCTCGCTCGACCTGGAGCGCTTCATGGTGGTGGCCACCAGCGACTTCAACATGGGCGCCATGGAGAACAAGGGCCTGAACATCTTCAACACCAAGTACGTGCTGGCCAGCCAGGCCACCGCGACCGACGCCGACTTCGCCAACATCGAGTCGGTGGTGGGCCATGAGTACTTCCACAATTGGACGGGCAACCGCGTCACCTGCCGCGACTGGTTCCAGCTCAGCCTGAAGGAAGGCCTGACGGTGTTCCGCGACCAGGAGTTCTCGCAGGACCTGTGTGCCGAGGCCTCGGCCCGCGCCGTCAAGCGCATCGAGGACGTGCGGGTGCTGCGCACCGTGCAGTTCCCCGAAGACGCCGGCCCGATGGCGCACCCGGTGCGGCCCGACAGCTATGTGGAGATCAACAACTTCTACACCGTCACCATCTACGAAAAAGGCGCCGAGGTGGTGCGCATGATGCAGACGCTGGTGGGCCGCGACGGTTTTGCGCGCGGCATGAAGCTGTACTTCGAGCGTCACGATGGCCAGGCCGTCACCTGCGACGACTTCGCGCAGGCCCAGGCCGATGCCAACCCGGGCTCGGACCTGGTGCAGCTGCTGCCCCAGTTCAAGCGCTGGTACAGCCAGGCCGGAACCCCCCAGCTTAAGGCCAGCGGCCAGTACGACGCGGCCGCCCGCACCTACACGCTGACGCTGGACCAGAGCTGTGCGCCGACACCGGGGCAGGCCCACAAGGAGCCCTTCGTGATCCCGCTGAGCCTGGGCCTGGTGGCGCCGGATGGCCGCGACATGCCGCTGCAGCTGGCCGACGAATCCCAGCCCGGCGCAGGCGCGCGCACCTTCGTGATCAGCCAGGCCAGCGAGACGCTCACCTTCGCCGGTGTGGATGCAGAACCGGTGCCCTCGCTGCTGCGCGGCTTCAGTGCGCCGGTGGTGCTGCACCACGACTACACCGACGCACAGCTGCTGCACCTGCTGGCGCATGATTGCGACCCGTTCAACCGCTGGGAGGCCGGCCAGCGCCTGGCGATGCGCGCGGCGCTCAAGGCCCTGGCGGACGGCAACAGCGCAGGTGTGCTTGGTGCGCCCTTCCTGGACGCGATGCGCGGCGTCTTGCGCCACCCGCAGCTGGACGCCGCCTTCAAGGAACTGGTGCTGAGCCTGCCCTCGCAGACCTACATCGCCGAACAACTGGCCGTGGTGGACCCGCAGCAGGTACATGTCGTGCGGGAAGCGATGCGCCTGCAACTGGCCAGCGCGCTGCGCGAGGACTGGCAATGGGCTTTCGAAGCCCACAAGGACAACGGCGCCTACCGGCCGGACCCGGTGTCCACCGGCAGGCGTGCGCTCAGCGGCATGGCGCTGGCGATGCTGTGCCTGGACGCGGTCCAGAACGGCAGCAGCAACAACGTCTGGCCCGGCAAGACCTACCAGCGCTTCAAGACGGCCGGCAACATGACCGACCGCTTCAACGCGCTGAGCGCCCTGGTCGCCTGCGGCCACCCGCTGGCCGACGACGCCCTGGCCCGCTTCCATGCCATGTTCAAGGACGAGGCACTGGTGCTGGACAAATGGTTCGCGCTGCAGGCTGGCGCGCCGGACCGTGGCGGCAACGTGCTGCCCCTGGTACGCCAGCTGCTGAAGCACCCCGACTTCAGCATCCGCAACCCCAACCGCGCGCGCAGCGTCATCTTCAGCTACTGCAGCGGCAACCCGGGCGCCTTCCACCGCGCCGATGCGGCGGGGTATGTGTTCTGGAGCGAGCGCGTGCTCGAGCTCGACGCGATCAATCCGCAGGTGGCTGCGCGCCTGGCCCGTGCGCTGGACCGCTGGAGCCGCCTGGCCGAGCCCTACCGCAGCGCGGCCCGCGAAGCCATCGCGCGTGTGGCGGCCAAGGCCGACCTGAGCAACGATGTGCGCGAGGTGGTGTCGCGCGCGCTGTCCGACTAGCCTGAAGGAGCCCGCCATGAGCAACCCGATTTCCCTGACCCGCTACCTGGTCGAGCAGCAGCGCATCCAGTCGCTGATACCGGCCGACCTGCGCCTGCTGCTGGAGGTGGTGGCACGTGCGTGCAAGAGCATCAGCCGCGCCGTCAACAAGGGGGCGCTGGGGGATGTGCTGGGCACGGCCCACAGCGAGAACATCCAGGGCGAAGTCCAGAAAAAGCTGGACATCATCGCCAACGAGGTGTTGATCGAGGCTAACGAATGGGGCGGCCACCTGGCCGCCATGGCCAGCGAGGAAATGGAGGGCATCTATGTGGTGCCCAACCGCTACCCGCAGGGCGAGTACCTGCTGATGTTCGACCCGCTGGACGGCTCCAGCAATGTGGACGTGAACGTCAGCATCGGCACCATCTTCAGCGTGCTGAAGAAACCCGACGGATCGGCCGGCATCTCGGAGGCGGACTTCCTGCAACCCGGCAACAAGCAGGTGGCCGCAGGCTATTGCGTGTACGGGCCGCAGACCACCCTGGTGCTGACCGTGGGCGACGGCGTGGCGATGTTCACGCTGGACCGCGAGCAGGGCTCCTTCGTGCTGACGCAGGAGCATGTGAAGATCCCCGCCGACACCCGGGAATTCGCCATCAACATGAGCAACATGCGCCACTGGGCCGACCCGGTCAAACGCTATGTGGACGAATGCCTGGCCGGCAGCACCGGCCCGCGCGGCAAGGACTTCAACATGCGCTGGGTGGCCAGCATGGTCGCCGACGTGCACCGCATCCTGACGCGCGGCGGCGTATTCCTCTACCCCTGGGACCGCCGCGAACCCGGCAAGCCGGGCAAGCTGCGCCTGATGTACGAAGCCAACCCCATGGCCTGGCTGATCGAGCAGGCCGGCGGCGCCGCGACGGACGGGCGCCAGCGCATCATGGACATCGTGCCCACCCAACTGCACCAGCGGGTCAGCGTGATCCTGGGCAGCAAGAACGAGGTCGAGCGGGTGACCACCTACCACGACGGGCTATAATCGCGCCCGGTTAGCCGGTGTAGCTCAGTCGGTAGAGCAGCTCATTCGTAATGAGAAGGTCGGGTGTTCGATTCATCTCTCCGGCACCAATGAAATCAATAACTTAGCCCGGCCCACAAGGTTGGGCTTTGTTGCTTCCGGGGGTCATGCAGCCACCTTGTAGCCGCCAGTACAGGGTTTCGGGCCTCGGGCGAGGCTTACAACAGCAGAACCGGCAGGGCGAGACCAGCAGCAGGATCACCGCCGACTGCACAGTTCGCAGCCAATTGAGAATCCCTGGGGATCTGCACAACTCCAGCCGAGTCTGTGTGTGTTCCGGTTGCCCTCAATACAATGGGGAAAATGCTTGATATCCGGCGAATCACCGTCGCTCGCTGCAAACTTGTGGCCTTGGTATTGGGCATCACCTTCAGCGCGGCTCATGTAGCCGCTCAGGGACGCAGCGCCCAGGAACTGCGAAGCGCCGCCGGCATGGCCCCAGACCTTAACTACCCCGACAAAGCGAGCGAGTTCGGCTTTTTCACCGCGCCATCTATGGCCTTGTACAAGCCGCAGGGCAACGGACCGTTTCCAGCGCTTGTTTTGCACCATCAATGTGGCGGCCTGCGCAATCCGAGCGGTACTTTTCAAAACCTGTCCATGCTGGAATGGGCCAAAACCGCAGTCAAGCGTGGCTATGTGGCCTTGGTAGTGGACAGCCTCGGGCCGCGAAGCGTGGACACCGTTTGCTTTGGCGTGAAAGGCGGTGTCAATTTCATGCGCGGGGCTCGCGACGCGCTGCTGGCAGCAGCGCATCTGGCCAAGCTCGACTATGTAGACAAGCAGCGAATTGCGCATGCGGGCTACTCGTGGGGCGCAATGGTGTCCCTGGCACTCAGCGGCAAGACCTGGGCTGATGCGTTAGGCGATGGAACCCGCTTCGCGGCAGCTGTTTCCTTTTATCCCGGATGCATGACGATCACTCCTGCCTCGGGGCGTGCTTACGAGTTGATCAACCCGGACGTGGACAAGCCGTTATTGGTTCTGATGGGCGAGCTTGACAACGAGACCCCGCCCGGCGATTGCGTGCCAAAACTGGAAGCCATCAAGTCGGCGGGCGGGCCGGTTGAATGGCATCTTTATGCGCAGACGACCCATTGCTGGGATTGCAAGAATCTGAATAACTTTACCAAGGTGGACGTGCGCAACAACCGCGTGACGTATCGCTACAGCAGTGAAGTCACGGAAAACTCCGAACAGCGAATGTTCACGTTCCTTGAAAAGGCGATGGCGCAAAAGCCATGACACACGGGCGGCCGCAAAATGGGCTGCTCGAGTCCTGGATCAATGTCGCCGGGTGGATTGCCGGCTTCCTGCACCCGCGAGATATGCCCAAGGATCCTGCGCCTGGGCGGTTCCAAGCCTTGCCTGGCGGCCAGTGATGAATTTCAAGCACGGGAAACCCTTGTGTGACAAAGGCGGGCGCTCCGGTGGCGCTTGCCCTCGCCATCGACGCCTGCGCAATGAAGCCCCAGCCCCATGATTGTCCACACCGTGTGGGGCCTCTGACTCCGTCGTATATTCCGCGGCAATGCGCCGATTCCTGACCACCATGCTGATCGCCCTGCTCGCCATGCGCGTGCTGGTGGGTGATGCCATGGCCCACGAGATGGTGCAGCAGATGGCTGCGCCTGCGCAGGCGGCGGAAGACGGCGCCCACACCAGCACCGCCCTGCCTTGTCATGATGCCGGGCTGGACGACAGCGCCCCTGCAGAGACCGTCGCCAGCACCTGCACGACCTGCCAGATCTGCCATCTCAGCAGCTTTCTGCCAGCGGCATGGCAATTTCCTGAACTCCCGTTGCCGCACGCGCAACTGGCACGGCCTGTGAGTGCCTGGCAAAACGCCGAAGGCGCCCTGGTGCGCAAACCACCCATTTCCTGAGTGCCCCGGGGCGAAGTGCGCCCGGATTTCGGCTTTTTGCTCGAGCCCTGCGGCTTGAACACCCACTCAAGGAAAAACGATGAACCATTTGCGCATCACCGCTGCCATGTTGGCAGCCATCCTGTGCCTTCCTGCGGGCCTGCAGGCACAGACTGCACCCAAACCGGCCACCCCTTCTGCAGACACAGCGTCCGCAAGCCCCGAATGGGTCCATGCAGAAGTCACCCAGCTCGATCTCGCCCGCAAGCGCGTGACGCTCAAGCATGCCCCCATCGCCAGCATCAAGATGGCCGCAATGACCATGCCCTTCAAGGTCAAGGAGGTCGCGCTGCTGGAGGGCTACAAGGTGGGCGACAAGCTGCAAGTCGTCGTGACGGACATCGACGGAGACTTGTTCGTGACGCAGGTCCGCAAAGCCGTGAACTGAGGGCACTCCATGAAACACACATTGTTCAATCGCAGGCGGGGCTGTCTGCCCGTCGCCCTGGGGCTGCTGCTGCTTGCCAACTCCGCCAACGCATTGCCCGTGGGCTTCAAGGACAGCTGGATGACCATGGGCGAACTGGGGAGGGACTATTCGGAAGCCAGTCTGATGTACACCTTCACCTCCACCACGGCCGTCGGCGCTGGCCTTGTCGGTTTGAAGTACATGCACGGCCCGGCCGCCCATACGCGCCGCATCGAGATGGCCGATGTCCATGTCAATCACCGCCTGGCGCGCTGGAACTTCCCGGAGGCGCAGGCCAACATCTACCTGCAACTGGGGCTGGGACAGGCCACGGGCAATTTCTTTGCGCGGCGTCAGACCGTGCTGCAATCCGGCATTCAGATGGACTACGAAACCCGCCGGGTCTATGCCGCGCTGAAATGGCACGGAAGTTATGCCAATGCCTTCGACTACACGCGCTACAGCCTGTCCGGGGGGTTCTCCTTCTACAAGACCGAGTATGACGAATGGCAGCCTTGGCTGGTTCTGGAAGCGGCTCGCAAGGGCGCCGACCTGAAAGATGCCACCGAGGTCACGCCCTACCTGCGCTTCATCCACAAGACATTGTTCATCGAGGCTGGCGCACCGTTCAGGAACGGCCGCAGCGAAGGCCTCAAAGTCAACTTCCGATACACCTTTTGAAACCTTGAACCAGGAGTTTTTCATGCAATCTGTTTCCACCACCCTCAGGACAGTTGCCGCCTGCGCACTCTTCCTTCAGGCCGCCGGCTTCCATGGCCATGCGCTTGCGGCGGACGTTGCGAAGGTCACCGTCAACGGCATGGTCTGCGCGTTCTGCGCGCAGGGCATCGAGAAGACGATTGCCAAGATGCCGCAAACCAAGTCGGTGTATGTCAATCTCGACAAGCGGATCGTGGCTGTCGAGCCCAAGGAGGGCCAGAAGCTGGACATGGCCAAGATCCGCGAGGGCATCATCGACGCGGGTTACGACGTCGTCAAAACCGAGACGCTGGCCAATACCACCGTTGCCGCCATCCGGGCCGAGCTGACCGCCCGGAAATGAGCTCCCACCTGGAATCCATCGGGCATGCAGGCGACGGCACACAGCAAACCCGCAGCAGCCTTGTCACGTCACTGCTCAGCCTGTTTGCCAGCAGCTCCACATTGATCTGCTGCGCGCTGCCCGCGCTTCTGGTGGCACTGGGAGCCGGGGCGGCGCTCTCCGGTCTGGTCGGTGCGTTTCCGCAAATCGTCTGGCTGTCGGAGCACAAGGTCGCCTTGTTCGTCTTCGCCGGGCTGATGCTGGCTGCGAGCGGCGCGATGCAGTGGGTCAACCGGCAAGCGCCCTGCCCGATCGACCCCCGTCTGAGGGATGCCTGCCTGCGTACCCGCAAGGTGTCTCGTCAGGTGTATGGGGTCAGCGTCGGGCTCTATCTGGTGGGCGGCTTCTTTGCCTTTCTGTTACCGCTGGTAATGTGAGAAGAAAGCTTGCGAACGACGCGCTTGTGATGGGCGGCTATGCTCCCCTGTTTTCAGGGGCGCCCTCCCTGCGGTATCGGGCCACCGGGTGGGTGCCCGGCAGCCGGTCCTGCCCGAACAGCTTGCGCCGCATCGACCCGGTGGCGTACGCCGTCTTGTAGGCGCCGCGCTCCTGCAGGCGCGGCACCACCAGCGCGATGAAGTCGTCGAAACACTCCGGCACGACCGTGCGCGACAGGTTGAAACCGTCCACGCCGGCCTGCTCGCTCCAGGAGATCAGGGTATCGGCAATCGTCTGCGCCGAGCCGACCCACGGCGCCTGGCGGCTGCCGAGCACCATCTTTTCCAGCAGCTTGCGCCGGGTCCATTGCGGGCCCGCGCTGCGCGTCATCGCCTCGACGTTGGACACGATCGCCTGGCTCTTGCCGGTGTCGATCGGCTCATCGATGTCGTATTTGGCAAAGTCGATGCCCATCGACGCCGCCGCGTGCACCAGCGCGCTTTCGGAGCTGGCGTAACGCTGGTAGTCCTCGAATTTTTCCCGGGCCTGCGCGTCGGTGTCGGCGGTGACGATGGTTGCGCCCAGGAATACCTTGATGTCGTCGGCAGCGCGCCCCTGGGCCACGGCCTGCGAACGGATGCCCTGCACGATCTGCTGCACCCCGGCCTGGCTCTGGCCGTTCAGGAACACACACTCGGCATGCGTGGCTGCAAAACGCGAACCGCGCGCCGACGAGCCGGCCTGGTAGAGCACCGGGGTGCGCTGGGGCGACGGTTCGCTCAGGTGCATGGCGTCGAGCTGGTACTGCAGGCCTTTGTGGTGCACCTTGCGCACGCGCGCCGGATCGGCATAGACACCCCGGCCGCGGTCGGCGACCACGGCGCCGTCTTCCCAGCTTCCTTCCCACAGCTGGTAGACCAGGGCCATGTATTCGTCGGCCAGGTCGTAGCGGTCGTCGTGGGCCGTCTGGTCGCTCAGGCCATTGGCCCTGGCCGCACTGTCGAGGTACCCCGTGACGATGTTCCAGCCGATGCGCCCGCCGGTCAGGTGGTCCAGCGTGGACATGCGCCGCGCAAACAGGAACGGCGCCTCGTAGGTGAGGTTGGCCGTGACACCAAAACCCAGGTGCTGCGTGACCGCAGCCATCGCGGGAATCAGCAGGGTGGGGTCGTTCACCGGCACCTGCACCGCGCCCTGCACCGCGGCGTCCGGACTGCCGCCGAGCACGTCGTACACGCCCACGACATCTGCAAAGAAGATGCCGTCGAACAGGCCAGCCTCCAGGCGGCGGGCATAGTCCGTCCAGTAATGCAGCTCCCGGTAGCGCGTGGACTGGTCGCGCGGGTGGGTCCAGAGGCCTTGCTGGATGTGGCCGACGCAATTCATGTCGAAGGCGTTGAGGTGGATCTGCCGGGTCATTGCCGCTCCATGGTTTTCCAATATAGTGGACGGTAATTTACTTTAAGGGACTTGTCCAGACCATGGCGCCCGATCCGACCGACGCGATCTCCGCAGTGCTCAAGAAGGAACGCCTGGCCCGCGGCTGGTCGCTGGCCGAGCTGGCGCAGCATGCGGCGGTGTCCAAGGCCATGATCAGCAAGATCGAGCGCGGCGAGGCCAGCCCGACGGCCACGGTGCTCGGCAAGCTGTCGGGTGCGTTCGGCCTGGCCTTGTCGGCCCTGCTGGCCCTGTCGGAGAAGAAAGGCGAACGCATCAGCCGACGCGACGCACAGCCGGTCTGGCAGGATCCCGAGACCGGTTACATCCGGCGCGCACTCTCACCACCCGAGCGCGGCATGCTGGAGTTGCTGGAGATCGAGTTGCCGCCGAAGGCACGGGTCCGTTACCCGGCCAGCGCCTTCGCCTTCCAGCACCAGCAGATCTGGGTCACCCAGGGCACGCTGGTGTTCGAGGAGGGGCCCGATACCCATCGGCTGGAGCGCGGCGACTGCCTGCAACTGGGGCCGCCGGTGGACTGCAGTTTCTTCAATCCACTGAGCACGCCCTGCAAGTACGTGGTGGCGCTGGTGCGGCGATAGGCGTCAGGCACCGCTGGTGCGAGCCAAAGTGTCTGCGTCCGAGCAGTGCCAAAACGGCTCCAGGGCCACAGGCTGGCGGCAGCAACAGCACGTCTTCCCGCACACTGCCCCTCACGACATTGCGGTGTCAGGCTCCATGAAAACGCCACGACAACCTTGCCACCAGACTTTTAGTGGACTATATTCAGTCCGAAAGGACATCCCATGCGCTACTCATCGCAGGTCAAACCCATCAGTTACCTCAAGGCCAATGCAGCCGAAATACTGGCAAAACTTGGCGAACAGCGGGAGCCGCTGGTGATCACCCAAAATGGCGAAGCCAAGGCGGTCTTGCAGGATGTGGCCAGTTTCGAGGCTACCCAGCAGACACTGGCATTGTTGAAGGTGCTGGCGCTGGGGCAACAGGAATTGGCTGCTGGCAAGGTCAAACCGCTGGGTGTGGTGGTAGCCCGCCTCAAGGCCAAGAACGCCCTCGCCTGATGTCCGCACCCTATCGCGTCCTGCTCACCCAGGGTGCCGAGCAGGACCTGGAAGCGATCCACGACTACATCGCCGAGGTGGATGACCCCGCGAATGCCGATCGTGTCCTGGATCGCCTCATGGCCACTGCAGAAAAGCTGTCGGCTTTGCCCGAGCGCGGCAGCTACCCGAGGGAGTTGCTGGATCTCGGCATCAAGGAATACCGCCAGGTGTTCTTCAAGCCGTATCGCCTGATCCATCGGGTCGTCGCGCGCGACGTCATCGTGTTCGTGGTCGCAGATGGTCGACGCGAGATGCAGTCGCTGCTTGCCCGGCGCTTGTTGGGAGCCTGATCGGTCCGCCAGCGCCGCGGCACAGAGTCACACGAACCGCAGGCTGATCGACCCCAGCGGCCCGTAGTCCGCGTGAAACACATCGCCCACCGCACAGGCCACAGGCCGCGTAAAGGAGCCCCCCAGCACGATCTCGCCGGCTTCCAGCCGCTCGCCGTGGGGCGCGAGCTTGTTGGCCAGCCAGGCCACGCCGTTGGCCGGATGGTTCAGCACCGCAGCGCCCAGGCCGGACTCTTCGATCACGGCGTTCTTGAACAACAGCGCGCCGGCCCAGCGCCAGTCCACGGCGTCAGGCCGCATGGGGCGACCGCCCATGATGATGGCCGCGTTCGCCGCGTTGTCGGCAATGGTGTCCAGCACCTTGCGCGGCGCCTTGGTCGTGCGGTCCGCCTGCTCGATGCGCGCGTCGATCAGCTCCAGCGCCGGGACGACATGGTCGGTGGCATTGAGCACATCGAACAGCGTCACGCCCGGGCCCTCCAGCGGGCGCGCCAGGATGAAGGCGAACTCGACTTCCAGGCGCGGGACGATGAAGTGGGCCGTGTCCACCTCGCTGCCATCGCGCAGCACCATGTCGTCGAGCAGCGTGCCGTAGTCGGGCTCGGTGATCTGCGACGACAGCTGCATTGCGCGCGAGGTCAGCCCGATCTTGTGGCCGACCACCTTGCGGCCTTCCGACAGCTTGATCTTCATCCACGCGCGCTGGATGGCGTAGCTGTCCGCGATGGTCATGGACGGGAAGCGCTGCGAAAAATGCCGGATCTGCACGCGGGTGCGTTCGGCATCATGCAATTCGTGCGCGAGGGCGGTGGGGTCAAGCAATTCGGGCATCGGTCTTGGTGCAATCGCGCAAAGGTTTGGGAAGGGATCCCCCGGGTGAGTATCGTTCACTCGATGCTGCCCTGGCCAGCTTCCCGCCACGCATGGGTTCGCGTGCGCTGCAGCAACCAGCAGTTGCTGATCCGCCATGCAGACCAGGCCATGTACCTGGCCAGGCAGGCGGGCCGCGAATACTCCGTCCTGGGTGGCCGCCTGGGCGGGCGGCAGTTGCTGGCGCGACTGAAAGACCGCGCTACCGCCGCTGGCACGCGCGCTGCATGACGGTGGCCGCCACCGAATCGGCCTGCACGCGGCGCCAGGCGCCCGGCTGCGCCGTGCGGCCCGTCAAGCGGCCGGTGCCCATGGGCCCTGCATGGAACAGGGTTTGCAGATTGCGGTAACGCGCCTCCGGGCAATGGAACTCGAGCAGGCTGCGGTAGGAGCGGTCGCCGTCTGCGTCGGCCTGTGCCAGATCGTGCAGGGTCCAGACCCGGCGCAGGCTGCCCTCGACGCGGATGCTGGCCGGGTCGATATAGTCGTAGCTCGTCTCGGTGGCCTCCACCGGGACCCAGGCCGCGCGCACTGCCAGCGGCACACCCATGCCGGCCAACACCGCCAGCGCGGTGATACGGCGCAAAAGGGCGATGCGCCAGCATGCGCGGCGACGCGCAGTGCGGGTGGACGGCAGCAGCAAGGTCCGGATCATGGCAGGGCATGTTAACCGCGGACCCGGTGGCGCCTATGATGGCGCATAGGGCCGCGGCAGGCCTGTGGAGAAACAGCATGGCATCCGGAAAAATCCTTGTCGCCCAGGGTGGCGGCCCGACGGCTGTCATCAACCAGTCGCTGGTGGGCGTGGCCCTGGAAGCCCGCCGGCACCACAAGGTGGAGCGGGTCTACGGCGCCCGCCACGGTGTGCGCGGCATCATCCAGGAAGACTTCGTCGACCTGACCCAGGAGACCAGCCACAACCTGGAACTGGTGGCGGCCACGCCTTCATCGGCCCTGGGCTCCACCCGTGACAAGCCCGACGCGCGCTACTGCCACGAGATCTTCGAAGTGCTGCGCAACCATGCGATCGAACACTTTTTCTACATCGGTGGCAACGACTCCTCCGACACGGTGCGCATCGTCAGCGAGGAGGCGCGCAAGGCCGCCTACCCGCTGCGCTGCATCCACATTCCCAAGACGATCGACAACGACCTAGTGTAGTGCTTCTGAATTAAAAGAACTATTTTCCACCTGCCACCTCCAAGAAGAATCTGGGACATTTTGGAGGCAGCGATGCGAAAGGCGACGGCGATTGAACTGG
>Ga0247832_1001499_pt1 | contig 40458 bp, 64 predicted proteins | sample LaCruzMarch2015__10_FD_192407 | JGI IMG/M metagenome (GOLD analysis project Ga0247832, IMG submission 192407) | Freshwater microbial communities from meromictic Lake La Cruz, Castile-La Mancha, Spain - LaCruzMarch2015_4m | ecosystem: Environmental > Aquatic > Freshwater > Lake | place: Spain... | reverse complement strand
ACAGATTATGGCGTGATGCTTTATGGTCGCATTGATGATGATGGTTTGATGCGTGTCACTTGCACTGCCGAAAATCCTGAGTATCAGGCTTGGCTAAATCCAGTGGAACATTTGACCAGTCCACTAACCGACCCTACGGCTTAAGGTATGGTTTAATAAGGCTATGGAACACAACGAGTTTTGTCCTATTGCTACAGGCGAGGAAGTGGGCGATGCCTATTGCGCTTGTCCTTACATTGAGGCAGCATTAAAAGCACAGGTGGAACATTTGACGGAGATTCCTACTCCACCTGCTGAATAACAGCTAGATCTGACCACCTGAGCACGTGGGTAAACTGCTCATCTTTTTGTGCCACAAAACTAACGAAGGAGAATAGATGCCATACGGCGACGATATTACCGAGGGAATACCGTATGTTTTGTCTAACCCTGCAGGATCTACTGCCTACTCAGCAACTGGTGAGGCATACGATGTAGCCATCGGTGGCCTACCGTTCTTCTTGCTTAACTCTGATGATGCACCTTATCGTCGCGTCACAGCCCAGTATCGTAAGCAACAGATTGACCAGTCCAGAGAACCAGGTGAGCAGACGCTTACTGGTTGGTGGGTACGTAGCCAAAGCTCATTCCACTATGGACAAGGTATCAAGTTCTTTGAACCTATCCAGGATGAGTCACTACGCTTCCAGTACACAGAGTCTAAAGGAATCAACGTCTGGACCAAGGGACAGGCAACACTGCTCAACTCTGTAGCTAGCCAGCACACAGTCACTGGTGGTATTCAAACCAATGGTCGTCCGTGGCAGTATGCCCGTTCTATCCAATGGGACAAGGACAGCAATACCTACAACGGTGTGCTTCTATCTGATGAGTACGATGTAGATAAGATCTTCCCAGCAATTACTGTCTCTATTACCAACAAAGCCCTTACTACAAATGTAGCAACGCTGACTACCAGCGCAGCACACGGCCTGTCTACTGGTATGCAGATTGTTATTACTGGTGTGGATGCAACCTTTAACGGTGAGTACCGCATTACATCTGTACCTACAACTACTACCTTTACCTATGCCAAGACTGCCAGCAACGTAGCATCTACTGCGGTAAGTCCAGCAGGTACAGGTGTAGCAGAGGTTATCCACTTTATTGACTACATCTCAGGTACAGACTACCCAGTACACGCAATCTGTGATGATGGTGTCTTTGCCTTCTGGGTTACTAACGTACTAGCAAGCGGTACGCCACGCCTTCGTGTGTATAAGAAACTGCTATCTGATGATAGTTCAGTATCACCTACGCTGATGTTTAGCAACAACGGCATTACTGTTACTAACGCAGTGATGGAGTACACCAAAGAGCGTATCGTAATGTGTGTCAACGATAAGGTCTATGAGTTTTCATCAACTGCATCTGCTATGCCAACAGCGGTCTATTCACACAATGATCCAGACCACATATTTACTAGCATCACATCAAGTGGTGCTGCTATCTATGTCTCAGGCTACTCAGGTATCCAGTCCAACATTTATAAGTTTACTCTGTCTACTGCAGGTGCTATGCCTACGCTGACTTCTGCTATCACAGCAGCAGAACTACCAGTAGGTGAAATTGTATTTAAGATCTCTTACTACCTGGGCAATATGGCTATTGGTACTAGCCAAGGTATGCGTATGGCAGATGCCAGTCAGTTAGATGGTTCTATTACCTACGGCGCTTTAATCTTTGAATCAACTCAGCCAGTCTATGACTTTGCTTTCCGTGACAGATACATCTGGGCAGCATCTGGTGTTGATGGTCAGGTCGGTGTAACTCGTGTAGATATGGGACAACCATTAGGTAACCTTCAGTTCCCTTATGCCTATGACTTGTACGACCCAGCAGATACATTAGGTCATCACACAACAGCCTGTGCTTTTCTGGGCGATACCTACCGCCTTGCATTCTGCAACGCTGGCAATGGTTCAGATGGCACCATCTACATTGAATCAGAATCTACCCTGTTAGCAGAAGGCTTCTTGCGTACAGGTTATGTACGCTACAACACACTAGAGCTGAAGATCTTTAAGTTACTTCAGGCTCGTATTGATACAACCAATGGTGGTCTTAACATTGATTCTGTTGACTATGCAGATAACTACTACCGCATTGGTACCTTTGCTCAGGAATCATTAGTACCAGAGATTAACATCAACTATCCTCAAGCATCTCAAGAGTACCTTGGCTTCCAGTTCACACTGACTCGTTCATCTACTGATGTAACTAAGGGACCATTGTTTACTGGTTACCAGATTAAGGCTCTGCCTGCTATCCCACGTCAGAGACTTATCCAGTATCCACTATCTTGCTATGACCACGAATCAGATCACTTTGGTGTTGAGGTTGGCTATGAAGGTTCAGCTTACTTCCGTATGTCACAGTTAGAAAACATTGAAAACATTGGTGACACCATTCGTGTCGAAGACTTTAGAACTGGTGAGTCTTTCATTGGACTTATCGAAGAGATGGACTTTAGAAACGCTACCCCTTCAGATAAGCGATTCACTGGTTATGGTGGATTGCTACTAGTCACAATCAGGACGGTATGATGACAGCACAAGACTACGCAACAGTAGCTGTTGCAGTATGCACAATTATCGGTGGCTTTGTAGGCGCAGTACGCTGGCTTGTTAAGCATTACCTTAATGAACTCAAGCCTAATGGTGGCTCAAGTGTGAAAGATTCTATTGCTAGATTAGAAACCAAGGTTGAAATTCTCTATCAGATGATGCTACAAAAGGGGAAGAATGAATGAAGAAACTTGTCAAGAAAGCCACACCTGCCGCTATTGCTGTCCTTCGACAAGCCACAGCGATATCGCCTTCTCGGAAGAAAGTCTCAGATGGATTACTACCATCGGCAGCTCACATCAATCAGAATCCTGATTCAGACCACAACACAGGTTATGCAGTAGACCTAACGCACGATCCTGTTAATGGGATTGATTGCGTTGATATCTTTGAGAAGTTAAAAGAAGACAAGAGAGTTAAGTACCTGATATTCCAGGGAAAGATCTGGTCTAAAGAAAAAGCTAAGCAAGGCAATAGAATTTATACTGGTAGCAACAAACATACCAAGCATCTTCATATCTCAATCAATGATGGTATGGGTAACGATACAAGTCCTTGGTTCTGGTGGATGAATCAACCAAAGATTGTCAACCAGCTCAGAGCAAAGACAATTCCTGCAGCAATTAAGAAGTTGCCAAAGGAAGAAGTTTGTACCTGCTGTAAATTGCACGGTGCAAAAGCCTAATCCCCCTAGGAGGAAATAATGAATACAGAAACAATGAAAGCAATCGCAGTTACATACTTGCGTGCAGGAGTGGCATCAGTGCTGGCCCTGTTCCTTGCAGGTGTGACAGATCCAAAGGCCCTGCTTATGGCAGGAGTTGCAGCAGTTGCAGGTCCATTGCTTAAGGCAATTGACCCAAATGCTACAGAGTTTGGTCGCGGTTCTAAGTAACCGATAGCGCGAGGCAAACAAAGAGGCTCACCCCGAAAGGGGTGGGCTTCTTTTTTTATGCCTAAAATATGCCAGAGTTACTGTCCCCTGATAGGTGAGTCTTTAGCCGGTGGCAGTTAGCACACAAGGTCTGTAGATTGTGTGGCTCATTATTCCACCGGTCACCGTCTATGTGGTCTACATCTAACTGAGAGATGTGTTCTGGTACAAACCCACACTGTTGACATTCTGTGCCTTTATGTCTAGCGTATGGATAGATAGTGTTGTTGTAGTTACGCTTCCATACTGTGCGACAGCGATACCTACTAGTCAGTGGGTTGTTCTTATCTCGTAGCTTGATCTTAGTGGGGCCACAAATAGAGCACGTGGCAGTGCGTTCTTCTTCGTTATAGTTACTGAGTTTGTGCTGCATCTTTATCTACTGGACAGGGGACAACTACCAGATTACCGCAGTTGACACAGGTAGCATCAAGGAAGTACCAAACCAGCTCGTAGTCTTCAAAGCTGGCCATAACGCTAAAAACCTGAGAGCCACACGGACACACGTGAAGTGGTCCTAAACCCCGCAGATCGGTCCCAAAGGGCTTAGGAAGGGCATTCCTGCGCCATCTAAACGATGGCAGGGTTGGTAGACGGACCGACAGGGTTACTGTACGGTTACTGCTGCGACCCCCAAAGGGTCGCCTGTCCTGTTTATCTCGCCTCACGGCTCGAATTATAGCGCCTAGTATGTGTCGCTATGCGACGACACGCCGATACCCAGTGATAACATTCCACCTATGACAACCATCGCAGCGCTTGAGGGTATTGACTATGCAGTACTCGTCGCAGATTCTCAAATCACAGAAGATAATCTCGTGACGTTAGCAACTAGTACACCTAAGATCGTTGAGGTTGGTAAGTATCTCATCGGTATCTCAGGTGATACACGACCAGGTGACATCCTTGCCTACAACTGGAAGCCACCGCTCTATCGTGGTGAAGACCCTGCACAATTTATGGGTAAGAAGATCATTCCCAGTATTAACCAAGCATTTACAGACAACAACTACGACTACAACAAGGTGGACAAAGATGGTGGCTTCGATTATCTCATTGCTTTTAACGGTAATATCTTTCGTATTGCTTGTGATCTCTCTTTTTTCCAAGCAAATCACGGAGCGTACGGTATTGGTAGTGGGGGCCAGCTTGCTCTTGGCTACCTGTATTCAATCTGCAAACCTGATATGGACTTAGCCTATGCCAAGCGACACGCACGTAAGGCAGTAGAGATAGCGTCGGTCCTTGACGCTAACACGGGTAAGCCTATACAGTTGGTAGTCCAAGAACGGTTCTAGGAGGAGCTATGGAAAAGAAGATAGGTAAGAAGGTTTGGTTTTCTTGTGGCAGAGTTTGTGGTTTTGCTATTGGTTTCCAAATAAGTAATTGGAATTGTGATTTGTCACTAGGATTCTGGTACATAGGATTTGAATACTAATGAAACTGTTAAAGAAGATTCGTTGCTGGATCTGGGGTCACGTATGGTTTGCTGATGGCATAAGTGCTACCGTGGTTTGCTTAGAGTGTGGGGTGGAGTTCTAATGGAGTTTAATACATACGATTATGTAGCACCAGAGTTCAAAGATGTTATAGCAACTGGAGAATACGCTGCACACTATTGGTTTGAACAAGGATGGAAAGCGTGTAGACTTGCTTTCCTATTACACGACAGGGCTAACAATGACAGTAACTGATCCAAAGGAACTATTACTAACTGCACTACGTGCAGGTGATGCTAAGCGTTCACGATCTACACAAGTACAGATTGGTCCATCAGAAGTAGGTGGCTGTCGTCGTAAGGTGTGGTACCGACTTAACGATCAACCTGAAACTAATGACAACGAACTAAAGCTCGCTGCGATTATGGGTACTGCTATCCACGCAGAAATTGAAAGAGCACTAGCAGATAATCCAGATGTGCTGATTGAAACAGAAGTTGAATACAACGGAATGAAAGCACACATTGACTGTTTCGTACCTGGTACTGGTGATGTGATTGACTGGAAGACAAGTAAGGTCCGGAACCTTTCTTACTTTCCAACCAATCAACAACGGTGGCAGGTGCAGCTATACGGCTACCTCCTAGCTAACAACGGCTATGCGGTCAACCGAGTGTCACTGGTAGCAATTGCCAGGGACGGGGACGAAAGAGATGTCAAGGTTCACACCGAAGACTACAATGAGTCCATTGCACTAGAAGCACTCGGTTGGCTAGCGGCTGTTAAGGAAGCAAAGGAAGCACCAGCACCAGAAAAAGATGCAAGCTACTGTCAGTTCTATTGCAAGTTCTATGACGCAAGTGGGCAGATGGGATGTGTTGGTCTAAAAAAAGAACGTATACCAGTCAGTGATGTAATCATTACAGATGCAGATGTTGACAAGAATGCACTGTTATATCTACAGTTAGCAGCACAGATTAAAGAGTTAGAAACACAACAGGATTCTTTGAAGGCATCCTTTGAAGGAGTAATGGGTACTACTAATTCTGGTATAGAACTCAGTTGGACAACTGTTAAAGGGCGCGAGTCAGTTGACAGTGACGAGGTAGAAAAACTATTAGGGTTTGTCCCTAAGAAGGTAGGAGCTGAGAGTCAGCGACTATCCGTAAAACAAAGTGGAGGCAAGTAAATGGCTACAGAAGGAACTAAGTATCAGATCAACTACAAGTTGAATGATGGAACACTCATCAATCTTTACGCAGCAGATGTTAAGGAACTAGAGACTGGTCTTACAGATCTATCTATGGTTGCAACACTTATTAAGTCAACGGGAAAAGAACTAGGTGGAGTACCAGCGCAAGCTGCACCAACAGTTGCAGCAGTAGCACAGTCTTTTAATGCAACACCAGTGCATTCATTAGATGATCGCGCTAATCCACCAGCAGGTGGCGGTAATGTATGTAAGCACGGTCAGATGTCACTACGTTCAGGTGTAGGACAAAAGGGTCCGTGGTCAGGTTATATGTGTGCAGCACCCAAGGGTGCGCCAGATAAGTGCGACACTATCTGGGTTCGATGACAAATGCGGGAGCCAAGTCAATACGAAGCTCCTAGTTGTGCAACAATCGGTGGTGACTTCTGGTTTCCAGATGTATCTACTGGCAATAAAGAAGTATCAGTTGATGATGCTAAATTTGCAGTAGGTATATGTAATAGATGTCCCCATCGCAGAGAATGTGCTGAGTGGGGAATAACCAAAGAATACTTCGGCATCTGGGGTGGTCTAACTATTAGACAACGCCAACAGATCAGAAGTCAACGAGGCCTTACATTGAATCAGGAGAACGACGTTGCTTAATCTTTCCCGCGCTTGGAGTGGAGTGCTTACCAAAGCAACACCACTACCTGATGTGTGGGATGGGTTGAAGGCAGAAGGTATTAAGTTTCGCAGAGGCCAGGTATGTATGGTAGCTGCAGCACCTAATGCTGGTAAGTCTATGTTCGCTCTGATCTATGCAATCAAGGCTAAGGTTCCTACACTTTTCTTCTCCGCAGATACTGATACCGCTACTGTAATGATGAGGTCTGTATCGCATCTATCTGGTCACTCACAAGTGACAGTAGAGGCAAACCTTTCTAACGATAGTAAGTACTACAATGCACACTTAGACAAACTTTCACACATCAAGTGGGTCTTTGATTCATCTCCAAACATTGACGACTTGGAGTTAGAGATCAGGGCCTACGTTGAACTCTTTGGACAAGCACCTGAGTTGATAGTCATTGATAACTTAATGAATATTACTGCTGAGACAGACAACGAATGGGCAGGACTGAGAGCAATTATGATGGAGCTACACGATATGGCACGTAAGACTGAAGCCTGTGTACTAGTACTCCACCACGTATCAGAACAGTCAGAGTATGGGTCACCTAGTAACCCACCTCATCGCAGAGCAATTCACGGAAAGGTCAGTCAGTTACCTGCACTGATACTTACACTGGGCTATGACCCAACGCAAGGAATACTGAAAGTGGCACCAGTTAAGAATCGCTTTGGAGCACACACTGCAGACGGAAGCAAATACGCACAGCTACTGGTAAACTACGCAGCAGTACAGATATCTGACCAGAACGAGTTTGGTTGGATGCTAAGGAAAGATACGATTGCAGGATACCAAGGAGGGTATAATGTCTGAACAGTTATCAAATAAATACAGAGATAATCTAAGGATTGATGCAGTGCGTGATGCTGGTAATGCACTACGTGTAGAACTTGATGCCATCAAGGTAGACCTAACCAACTTCGTTGGTGCGCTGCTGCAATCTGGTGTTGTCGAATTAGTTAAAGATGAAGAAGGCAATGTCATCTATAAGATCAACAAGGTTGTATTGGTAGATGAGTCAGTACAACAAGACTAAAGGTTCTCAGTTTGAGACAGATGTAATGAAGTGGCTCCGCAAGTGCGGAGTCATAGCAGAGCGTCTGACTAAAGCTGGGGCAAAGGATGAGGGAGACATCGTTACTGTTATCGCGGGAGAAACCTATATCCTTGAACTCAAGAACAGGGCAACACTATCCTTGCCTGAGTTCTGGAGAGAAGCACAAGTTGAGGCGCTTAACTATGCTAAGGCTAGGGGTCTTGGGGAAGTCCCTCTGTCATATGTAATAGTTAAGCGTCGCAACGCATCAATAGATCAAGCCTGGGTCATTTCCGACCTAGCACAATGGTTAAAGGAGAAACAGTAATGCCAGTACCAGGTGGAGAAATCACAACAACAGAGATACTTGTACCAGAAGTTGTACCAGTAGAAGAAACAACAGAGGAGGAAGTAAATGAATGAGAAGGAGTTTGCTCACGTTATTGCAGACCTTCTGATTGATCCAGAAGATCCATCAAACCCACACCCAGAACATAATGCCTACAACTGGGGTTTAATTGATGCTCAAAGAGCATTGCAAGGTGTCTCGGTAGATGTTATTAAGGAACACAGACCTAAATGATTTGCCAGAACTGTCATAAGGCAGGGGAAGAGAACACTCTTACCCACTACAAGCGTTCAGCGCAATGGCACGACAAGTGCAATGATAAGGGGTGTGTATGCCAGCACAAGACTGGTCCAGGGTACGTAAAGCGGGCAGGTACAAAGGTTCCGTTGATGCAAACTCAATCCCCATAGCTCCTATTGTTCAGCACTTTGGCGGTGAAGTAAGAGAAGGTAAGAGCGCATCAGTTCGATGCTGCCTACATAGCGACAGTCGCAGGTCTGCTGTTATGAATACCTACGACAACCTGTACTTCTGCCATACCTGCGGTAAGGGTGGCAACGCAGCTAACTTAGTGTGCATACTAGAGAACTTGGAGTTTAATGATGGCCTCAAACGCGCAGTCGAAATTGCTACTGGAAGCGGCGCAACAATACGCTCAAGCAATAAGTCAAGAAGCACTGGCCGTACTAAACGCACGTGGGATCTCTGAAGAGACAGCAGGACTGTTCCATTTAGGAACTATTACCAACCCAATCAATGGTCACGAGATGTATGAAGGGTGGCTATCTATCCCATACATCACTGCTTCCGGTGGTTGTGTTGGCTTTAAGTTTAGACGATTAGATGAGGCCAAGCCTAAGTATGGCAGTCCTACTGGACAGAAGGCACATCTGTTTAATGTTTGTGACATCACCATTGACTCACCACACATCGTTGTATGTGAAGGTGAACTAGATGCGATAGTCACTAGCGGAGAACTTGGGATACCAGCAGTGGGAGTACCAGGCGTTGCAGCGTGGAAGCCACACTTTCCAAAGCTCTTTGCAGGTTATGAAACTATCTATGTCGTTGGCGACAATGATGTTAAAGAGGATGGGTCTAACCCTGGAGCTGAGTTTGCTAAGCGCGTGGCGAATGAGGTAATGAACTCACAGATTGTTACACTACCACCAGGTATGGACATCAATGATTATTACTTGGCTAATGGTATTGATGCTACAAGGAAACTACTGATAGGGGAGTCGAATGTATGACAATGACAGAAAACGAGTGGGTCATAATGTTACAGACTTTGCAGCATATGGGCTTTCACATCTTGCACCAGGACAGGATGAGCCAGACAATACTGATACGCCCACAACCAACCCGCTAGTAGATCACGCTGCTGTTACTGGGTATCGTGCGCTAGGTGTAAGCACTGAGGACCTGACATCTTTCATTGAGTCCTTCGCATCTCTTCGTGCTATGCGAGTCAAAGGTGTAGGACACGAGCAGTACTCACACGCTAAGGGTCAGAAGTTTGAGTCATTTACTACATCAGACACCATAAGAGAGTTGATTGAAGAGTTAGCTGATGCTAGTAACTACATAGATTTTCTTGCCATCAAGCTGCTGAACATTCAGCACACTATAGATCAGGTGCTACCAGACTGTGACTGAACTTAAAAGCAAATTGATATTAGGTAACTGTTTAGAAGAACTACCTAAGATAAATGTACAAGAAAAGAAGTTTGTAATTGTTACTGACCCACCTTTTAACGTGGGCTACCATTACAACAGCTATAAAGATAATATGGACTCAACAGAGTATTACGAAATGCTTGCATCTGTATTCCAATATGGTCCATTTGTAGTTATTCATTATCCTGAAGAGATTTACAAGATTGCTTTTCAGGTTGGTGAGTTTCCTGAGAAAGTTGTCAGTTGGGTATATAACTCCAACACTGCAAAGCAGCACAGAGACATAGCATTCTTTGGCATTAAGCCTGACTTCAAACAATATGGGCAACCATATAAAAACCCTACAGATAAAAGAATTATGCAAAGAATTGCAGATGGTAAAACTGCAAGGCTTTATGATTGGTGGGAAATAAACCAAGTTAAAAACGTATCTAAAGACAAGACTGCTCACCCTTGTCAAATGCCTTTAGAAGTTATGAAGAGAATTGTTGGTATTTTGCCACCTGATTACACAATAATAGACCCATTTATGGGTTCAGGAACTACAGCGTTGGCTTGTAAGGAATTAAATCGTAACTTTATAGGTATAGAGATGGACGCAGAGTATCACGCTATCGCTCAACAGAGGATTACAAATGACTGAACTACACCCAGTAATCTATGACTTGGTACCTAGCGTTGCTAACACTATTCATCGTAGGTATAAAGCCTATGTTGAAAAGGATGACATCAAGCAAGAGTTAATGGCTTGGGCTATGACTAGGGTTGAAGATCACATAATAGATCTAATGGAACCTATCGAAGAGCGACGCAAACACAACGAGCAACGCATTGCCTGGCAGATGAGGCGTGTAGCAGAACGCTATGCTCGTAAAGAGAAGGCTGCTAAGTCTGGCTATCAGACTAATGATGAGGCTTACTACGAGTCAGCAACGCTTGGTCAGTTGCTACCCTTTGTTATTGCATCAGTCATAGATGGCACAGTATTAGAGCAGGCACAAGAGATGATTAGAGATGGGCAACCTAAAGGTTCATCCTCTCCAGCAGAAGGTGGCAACCTACTTGCTAACCTCATTGACATCAAGAATGGCTTTCTTAAACTAGACCAAGAGGACCAGTCTATCCTTCGTATGCGCCACCACGAGAGCTTCACCCTGCAACAGATAGCACAAGTCCTAGAATGTGCTATCTCTACCGCAGATCGTAGGTGCGCTCAGTCTTTGCGTAGATTGCAGGATAATCTTGGCGGGGTTAGTCCCTGGCAATGAACGAAGAGTTATTGTTTACCTTCTTGCGTGAGAGTTTGTATCCAGACCTAGTAAAGTCTGAGGGTATCTTCGATGCTTACGACTGTATCTCTAGGCAAGCAGGTCACTACATAGAGTTAAAGTGCAGGGCTACTCACTATCCCACGCTACTGATTGAAGAGATGAAGTATCGCAAACTGATAACCCAAGCAGCAGAGCGTGACTTAGTTCCCTACTACATCAACTCTACCCCTGCTGGTATCTTTTCCTTTGACCTATTAGATTTACCAGAACCAGTATGGTTTAATCACCAGATGCCAGCGACTACAGAGTTTGATCGTGTTGAAAAGGTTGACAAGTTAGTAGGTTACTTACCGATTGATGAAGCCGTGCAACTCTGATGCAGTACGACTATCGTTGCCCTGATTGCAACACAGTATTAACTATTGAACGTAGTATCCACGAGGAACCACGTGAGCCTTCGTGCTTTGACTGCCACATACCAATGGTCCGTAAGTGGGACTCTCCCGCTATCACCTTCAAGGGTAAAGGCTTCTACTCTACTGGAGGGTAAAGCAAAACCCCACCAGCGAACGGACTGATGGGGCTTTGTTGTGCTAAGGAAAAGGGTTAGGAAACCTTAGCCACATCTACTATGTTCTGCACGATCCACTCTACTACAGGTACAGCTACTGCATTACCCATCTGCTTGTAACGATGAGAGTCTGACTGTCCAGCAGTCCAGTCATCAGGGAAACCCTGCAATCTTTCACACTCTACTGGTGTTAAGCGGCGCACGTTGGTTGGTGTAGCAATACCAGATACATTGTTCCCACCTGTACCCATACGTGATGTAAGTGTATTCATTGTATCTCCTTGTACTCTAGCTCCATCGTGGTAGTGAGGGTGAAAGACAATGACTGTCGTTCGCACATCACCATTATCAAATTGGTTTAGCGTTGGCATTACTCCTCCTTCAATCCAGGTTTCATAGTCGTCCACATTCTGTGCTCGTCTACTCTTGGTGAACCACAAGGTTCTCACTTCCTCCACCTAGATCTCCACCATTGGCACGAAGAGTGCCTACTCCTTCTGTATACCCACCAAAAGATGATGCAGTTACAACCACATTATCTTCAGGTCGTTTGTATGTTGTAGCTGTAAGAGTTGTTACTCCTGGTGTGTACTTGGCGAAGCCTGTCTGACCAAAGCTGCTTGCAGTTTCTCCGGCAAGGTCTTGCCTCGCTTGTTGGCCCTGCGTAAGATCCCTTCGCAAGCCTTCTGACTTAAAGAGTATTTCGGCAACGCCTCCGCTAGTAGCACGTCTCCCAACGATGAAGACGCGACGCCTGCGCTGGGGTACTCCGAAGTGTTGAGCATCAAGCACACGCCATCCGACAGAATACCCGATGTCGGCCATCGTCCCGATGACGACTCCAAAATCTGCTCCTTTGTTACTGGATAGCAAACCAGGTACGTTTTCAATGATGAAGTATTCTGTTTGCGTTTCTTCCACAAGTCTTGCAATCTCCCAGAATAACCCGCTTCGTGCGCCAGCAAGACCAGCGCGTTTGCCAGCGACGCTGAGGTCTTGGCAGGGAAATCCTCCTGTAATAATTCCTGTGCTTGGATTAAATCCTGCATTTATTAGGTCCTCTCCCTTAACTGTAGTTACATCTGTGAATTGTGTTGCATCAGGGAAGTGCTGAGCTAGTACCTCATTGCACTTCTTATCTATCTCAACGCTAGCTACGACCTTTACTCCTTGTCGTTGCATAGCAAGGTCAAAGCCTCCGACTCCAGCAAATAAACTAACACCGGTCAGCATCAGTACCAACCCTTTTGGTCTGAGTGGCGGAGACTGCTGCAGAAACTGCCTCGATAGCGATGTTCAACGTATCGTACGCCTCGAAGGATTTGTAATTCAGGCTGGCTACTACGTTCTCCAAGGAGTTGAGCAATTCCGTAAGCTGTTGATCGCTTGTTGTCTGCGAGGTGGTCAAACCTGCTCTCACGGGTCCATAAGGTGATAGCACATTTGATTTGGCTATCGTTGTATCCGAGGGCATTGAGGAAACTAATCGTAAGCGCCTTGTTCTCACGCTTCTCCTCCATTGTTGCCTTCGTCCTGGCCTGCATTACTGGCGTATGCAAGATCGTCTGTACCTGTGGCTCGTGTGTGTACGCCCACGCTGAGAACAGTAGTACCGTCAATGCTAATCCAATTTTTCCCTTGCTTTTCATCTTCTATCTTCTCCATTTCGAGCAACTGCTTATAGGTATCAGGGTATAGATGAGCAAGGCGAACCAACGCCCTGTCTCTTGCACGTCTGTAGTTACGATCTCTGACTGCCTTACGGCTAGCTGTAGCCATTCTCCGCTTGGCATCATCAGTCATTAAGTTTGTCCTCCCACACTATGAGGGCATAGACTACCAGCATTACTACGATTAGACCTAGTACCAGGCTCATAAGCTCGCTGCCCTTACTATCTCGGTGATGTCTAGCGTCTGCCCTACAAGGTGAGCGTCCTCCTCATCACTATCCCACGCACTCACCAACAGGCGTGAGCCTGCCGGTGCGTGAGTGAGCCATTGAATGGCTTGTCCTGCATCAGCCCCTCCCCAAGTATTCTCTCCCTCAGCCTCGACCACTTCATAGAACAGGATCAGGTCAGACTTAGGCGGGTGAATGGTATAGATGTTACTTGATTGCTTTTGTAATTCTATCTCTCTTTTCTTGCGGTCAATCTGTTCTCTAAGGTAATTATTCATTCTCCTCCTCCTCCTCGAAACCGAATAGCTGCGACAGGGCAGAGTTCGCCCTGCGTAGGTTAGCGATAGCTCGCGCTATCTCCTCCTGCTGTAAGTCCTTCTCAGCCTCATTGATACATAGATCGAACTTAGCTTCTAAGTATTCTCTATTCATTACGCTACCTCCTCTACTACTACATCACTATAGCCACGATTAAACCAATCATTAGCTATTGATACCGCTTGCCCTTTAGTTAGTAGGTTACTACTCATCTCACTACCGCCTACCCATACTGTCCATTTACTCATTACTCTCTCCCTCACTCACTCCTAATGGACCAGGGCATTCCTCGTCCACGTGCCAATCGTATTTCTCTGGGTGAAAGTACTCATTACACCCATTACAGCGCCAGTAACTAGGCTCCTCCGATACAGGATCATTAAGTCTAGGCTCGCTCATTAGTAGCTCCCATCTTTCCCGGAGTTCCACCCACATCTATCGCAGGTTACCTTGCCCTCTACTGTCTGGCTATCGCCACTCATTAGGCACCCGCATACCCAACACTTACCGTAGCTCATAACCGGCTACCTCCCACGCGCTATTAAGTACCGCATTTTGCCACTCTCCACAGTGCTCGCAAGAATAGTCTGCATTGATAGTGGATAGTACTAAGCCTCTCAAGCCACAATATCTACACTTATCTTTCATTTAACTCTACCTCCTCCTCATCTAGTAATAGCGTTACCGTTATGTCGTTGATAAGTGTCTCATCAAAATGGCCTAGCTCATCTACTATGTTATTTACACCGCTAATCGTGGCTTGCTCGTACGCCTCATCACTACAATTACCCGTAGTCTCATCAAACTCTAAGCAAACATTAGTAGTTATAGTTAGGTAATCGGTTACGAAAGTAACACGGTAGTCATAACTCATTACTCTCTCCCTATCTTGTAGCCCAGTAAATAGTTATAGGTAGCGCAAGAGCAACTATCTTGTAAATAATCTTGCGCCTTGTCGTAGGCATTACCAGTTAATAACACACCAGCTTTACCCATAAGATCCTCTAAGTCCTGCAACTCGCAACTAATCATTACTCTCTCCCTTATCTCTATACTTAACGATAGTGTTTAGTGTTGTGTGAATATGGCAATCACACTCTCCTCCCATATTGTCATTAAACTCTAAGTGAGAATAGTTATCCTCATATATCTCATTGATTAGCTGCTCTAGTGTGTCCATTACTTACCCTCTCCCTCGCACGTTAATATATTTTCACACCACTCCCAGCCGCTACCGGTCCACAGAAGGTGGCTCGCCACCTCCCACAGCCCCCAAATACCCAACCCAATCAAGATCCCAACCACAAGCCAACCTCTTTTGGTAATCATTTGCACTCACACCTCTCTCCTGGTAGGTCTGTTTCAATTTCACAGCTGAGGAGCTTTATCTCATACTCAACACTCTCGCCCTCATCCGTGACCGGTTCCTCTAGTTGAGGGGCAACCTGTAGAATCAAGGCAGCAATCTCCCCTTCTGTGAGTTTATGGTCTACGATAAAGCCAGCCGTGAGCGTGTATGTAAATCCTTGTTTCATTTGTTCGCCTCCGCTTCCATTGTTTCTGCTTCCATAAGTAGGGCAATCCAATCCTCTACGGCTTGCGGATTGTTCGCGTATTCCTTGAGCGCATCGCCTAAGTAATCAATCTCAAGAAATCCCAATACATCGCGGGGGTTGCCCTTGAATAGATTGTCTCCGTAGTTCTCGTGTGAATAGCCGATAAGGTCTAAAAAGATGTAATAAGGCGTACCTGTTCGGTTGTCGTAATTCATAGACCAATGGATGAGGTTGGTTACCTCAGCGACATTTGCTGCAGGTGTTTCGATTAAATCCCAAAAGCCTTTTTTGTTGATTGTTTCCATTTATTTTGCCTCCTGTAATTGCTTAATGTAAACCTTGTATTGTCCTAATTGGAATTGCAAACCCTTGATTGTGGCATTTGATTTGCGCCCGATTTTGATCGGGTTGAAAGATGCCCAAGAAAAAACGTCGGTTAGATGTAAACCTTTTGCATCTTGCATAACCGCGAAACGATTGTCCAACATTAGGAAATCGCGGTCAAAATGCTTTTCATCTATGTTTAATTCTGCTGCTAGTTCCTTAAGTGTTTTATCCATTTGTAACCCTTTCATAATCAGCTCGGGATTGAGTTGATAGGAAAAGAATACACGAGCCTCCCCCATTTGGGAACAATAGGACACCAAAAATGGTAACAATTTGGTAACGCTTTTGGCTGGCAACCGGTAGACAGATGAGGGCATAATGTCAATGCATCAGCTGTAAGTTACTCGACGAGCTGACCTGGTAACTTTGGATCTTGCTGAGAATGCTGGCGGTTGTTGTGGCTGCTGGTCTGTTGGGTTGGCTGTTGGTTGGGTTGTTTAATTGTTGGGTGACTATACCTGTGACCTGCCCGAAGTAGAGTCCGCCCGAACATCTGTTCTAGAAAGTTATCCACAGGCTGTATCCACAGGGCAAGCAAGGCTGTGGATAACCGTGCAGGCAGGAAAACGGACACCCCCCCATTTAAGTTCTGACCGCGGGTGTCTGTATACTCCCCAACAAAAAATATTTGCTAAAGTCAAAGCTGCAATATAGCCTCTGACCTGCGGTTATATATACTGTGATGTAGTTCACATTATGAAAACGAGAATTGACGATCATTTCCTGCCTTATATATAGTAGGGGAGTAAAACGGGGAGAGTATGTTTTACGACCCTTGGTTGGCCTCTAGCGAGGCCCCTAGGCCGAGTACTGACTTACCCCTCAGTTCGCTGTGGCTCCTTCGGGCGTTAAGCCCGATCTGCCTAGTACTTTTAGTGGGGATAGCTCTATTAAAAATCTACTCAGCCTAGTATAAAGATAAGATCCGATTACGGGCGATGTGGAGAACTAGTATGAGAACTCGTGAACAAAAACTTGAGTACGCCAGGCAGTACTACAGAAAGAACCAAGGGTTACAGCTTCTTAAGTCTAAGGAAAAACGCCTAGCAGATCGTCGCCAAATCGCGGCAGCGATTGTGGCCTACGAGATGTTAATGAAGCAGGAGTCCAATGGCTGACAACAGCGCAGACATAGCCAAGAGAATTATCCTTGGCTGTGTAGCAGAGGGTATGACCATTGAGGCAGCTTGTGCATCCGCCGGTAAATCCATTAAGACTTATGAGTACTATCGTAGAACCGACAAGATCTTTACAGACAAGGTTGACCGAACACGCCTTGGTCTGAAGGACAAGTCCTTTGCAGCCTCCGATGTTCACGACTTAACCTTTGCCGAGTTTCGCCAGAAGTATTTACACTCCCGCACCTTCCCACACCAGCAGAACTTGATTGATGTAATAGAAGGCCGCGAACCTGGCTGGCTACACCCTTCTATGAAGTACGAAAAGGGTCTGGCTAATAACCGTATTCTTTTGAATATCCCGCCAAACCACGCCAAGTCTATGACTGTGACCATTGATTACGTCACCTGGCAGGTTTGTCAGAACCCTAACTTTAGAGTACTCATCGTATCTCAAACCCAGCAGTTAGCTGCAGACTTTCTCTACGCCATCAAGCAACGCCTGACGCATCCAAATTATGAAGCACTCCAACAGGCTTACGCTGCTGGCGTAGGGTTTAACTCTAAGTCTGCCTCGTGGCAGGCAACCCGTGTCACCTTCGGTGATGAGCTGAGAGAATCCTCAGAAAAAGATCCAAACATCGAAGCCGTCGGTATCGGCGGTCAGATCTACGGTAAGCGTGCCGATATGATTATCGTAGATGACGCTGTTACCTTAAAGAACGCTAACGAGTTCGAAAAGCAAATCCGCTGGTTAACCCAGGATGTGCGCTCTCGTCTTAACCCTACTGGTAAATTGATTATTGTAGGTACCCGCGTTACCGCAGTTGACCTATACCGCGAACTTCGTAACGAAGACCGCTACCCAGGTGGCCTTGTTCCTTGGAAGTATCTGGCTATGCCAGCATTACTGGAGACACACGAGAACCCCGACAAGTGGGTTACCTTGTGGCCTGCAAGTGATGCTCCCTTTGACGGGCAGATGGAATCTGATAAGAACGAAGATGGACTCTACCCACGCTGGAATGGTCGCAACCTTTACAACGAACGTCAAGCAATGGATGCATCTACTTGGGCGCTGGTCTATCAGCAACAAGACATCTCAGATGATGCCATCTTTGATCCAGTATGTGTGCGAGGTTCTATTGATGGTATGCGTAAAGCAGGTCGCTTGGTTCCTGGTAACCCAGGCCATCCACGCGATGTCAATGGCTTTTCTTTTATTTGTGGTCTTGATCCCGCTATGGTTGGTGATACAGCCGTCGTTTGTTACGCTGTTGATCGGGCTACACATAAACGCTATATCGTTGATGCTATTAAAATTACTAGGCCAACGCCTGCTGCGATACGCCAGTTAATCTTTGACTGGACATCTCTCTACCAGCCCAGTGAGTGGATAGTAGAGAAGAACGCTTTTCAATCTTTCTTAACCCAAGACGAAGGCATCCGCCAAAATCTTGCAAGTCGTGGCGTTCTATTACGTGAGCACCATACAGGTACTAACAAGTGGGACTCCGGTTTCGGCGTTGCTTCTATGTCGACCTTGTTCGGCACAAAGCAGTTCGACGGCAAGCACCACCGCGACAACCTTATTCATTTACCTAGTGACCAAACTGAAAACATTAAGGCGCTCATTGAGCAACTGATTACGTGGTCGCCTAATACTAAAGGTAAGACCGATATGGTGATGGCGTTGTGGTTCTGTGAGATCCGAGCACGTGAGATGCTCAACCAAGGTATGCACAAGACACACCATATGAAAAATCCATTTCTATCTCGCTACGAGGTAGGCAAGCGAACAGTTATCAACATAGATGAACTGCTCGCAGAAAAAGATCGTACATTCATCTAAGGAGATAACAATGGCAGACAAGACAGTTAAAAAAGGAACAAAGTCTAATCAGGCTAAAGGTTCCTCTACAGGACTTAAGAAGTTTCTAGGTCAAGAAGAAAAAATGTACGAGCCTCGCAAAAAAGGTACAGGTAAGCTTAAGTACCAGAATGTTATTAAAGAAGCTCGTGTTGATACAAAGAAAGATACAAAGCCAGTAGCAGTTGCAGGCAAGAAACTCACAAAGTCTGAAGCACAGGCACGTAACCGCAAAGCAGAAAACATTGCTAAGCAGATTGATCGTGAAGAAAAGATCCGCAAGGGCGTACGTACTGAGAAGCCTTCTACTAAGAAGGTTCCAGTTAAGCCACGTGGTGGCGCTGGTATGCGTGGCGGTTTAGGTTCATTCGGCAGCGGCGGCGGTCTTCGCGGCTCAGTAAACAAGTAGGAGACATAATGGCAAATATGAAAAAACCTGCAATGGCTAAGCCAGCAACAAAGCGTCCAGGTGCTAAGCCAGTACCGCTAGGTACGCCACCTGCACGACCAAAGCGTGGAACACCAGCGCCTCTAGGTACACCACCAGCAAAGCCAGCGGGTCGTCGTCCTGCAAATCCTAAGACTACAAAGAAGTCTCCAGGCAAGATGACTCCGCAGGATGCTGCGATGAAGAAGATCCTCGAAGGCAAATACGGCAAGATTTACGGATAAGGAAAACAATTGTTATCAGTCAAAGAAGTTGACGCTAAGCTCGCACGCTTACGTACTCGCTCATCAGCGCGAGATCAACGTATGCGTGATGTGCTCTCGGTGCGTCAAGGAGACATCTCAAAGGTTTACCCTGCGATGTTCTCAGAGGAATACCCAAAGCCTCTGGTTGCAAACTTCATTGACGTAGCAGCACGTGACTTAGCAGAAGCAATGGCACCACTGCCATCATTTAACTGCTCGGCAACTAATATGGTTTCAGACGCAGCACGCAAGGCTGCAGATACTAGAACTCGTATTGCAAACTTTTATGTAACAAACTCAGACCTACAGCTACAGATGTATACAGCAGCAGACTGGTATAACACCTACGGTCTTGGTATCGGTATGGTTGAGATGGACTTTGAGGATAACAACCCTCGTATCCGTATGCTCAATCCATTCGGTACATACCCAGAGTTAGATCGTTATGGTCGCGTTATGTCTGTTACTCAGGTCATCGTTACCGATGCAGAAACACTAGCAGCACAGTACCCAGAGTATTACGATTTAATCTTAGGTAAAAACCAGTACGCTCTTTCTTCTCCTTATATCTCAATGGTCAAGTACCACGACAAAGACCAGGACTTACTCTACTTGCCAGAGCGTAAGAACCTTGTTCTATCTCGTACACCTAACGTACTAGGTAAGCCAATGGGTTCTGTGGTTATGCGTTCATCTCTTGATGGTGAAGCACGTGGACAGTTTGATGATGTTCTATCTGTACAACTTGCTCGTGCTCGCTTTGCAGTATTGCAGATCCAAGCAGCAGAAAAGTCTATCCAAGCACCTATTGCTATCCCACAGGATGTGCAGGAGTTGGCACTTGGTCCAGATTCAATTATGCGTTCTGCTAACCCACAAGGTATTCGTCGCGTTCCACTAGAACTACCACCTGGAGTCTTTACAGAGTCAGGTGTCCTAGAGCGTGAACTACGTCTAGGTGCTCGTTACCCTGAATCTCGTTCAGGTAACATTGACGCATCAGTTGTAACAGGCCGTGGTGTGCAAGCACTACAGGCTGGCTTTGATACACAGATCAAGGCAGCACAAGCACAGTTTGCTCGTATGTTCCAAGAACTTATCTCTGTTTGCTTTGAAGCAGACGAGAAAATCTTTGGTGGTATTCCAAAGACTATCAAGGGTTCAGATGATGGAACACCTTACGTTCTCAAGTACACACCATCTCGTGACATCAAGGGTGAGTACGGCGTAGATGTACGCTACGGAATTATGTCTGGTATGGACCCAAACCGTGCCATCATTGCTTTACTACAAATGCGCTCAGACAAGCTCGTATCTCGTGACTATGTACGTCGTGAGATTCCAATGGACTTGAATGTTACGCAGGAGGAACAACGTGTTGATATCGAAGAAATGCGCGATTCTTTGCGCGTTGCTGTTGCTCAGTACGCTCAGGCGATACCAGCTCTTGCAGCGCAAGGCCAAGACCCTAGTGAGATTATCACCCGCATTGCGAGTGTTATCCAAGGTCGGCAAAAGGGCCAATCGCTAGAGAGCACAATCGAAAAAGCATTTACACCAGAACCGGCTCCAACCCCACAGATGCCACCAATGGCACCAGGTATGGAGCAACAGCTTCCAGCAGCAGGTGCGGCCCCCGCCCCAGCCTCAGCGCAACCTCCACAAGAACAAGGTGGTATGGCCCCTGCTGCTGGTCAACGTCCCGATATAGCCCAACTACTAGCTGGTATCACCGGCGCAGCATAATCATAAGGAGGTGTAAATATGAACAAAGGATCACGTGCAGCAGCTCCAATGGCTAAGCCAAAGGAAGGCAAGATGGATCACTCAAAGCCAGCAGGCGGCAAGGTAGTACCATCAATGATGCCAGCAGGTCGCAAGGGAAACAAAGTAAAAAAAGGATAATAACTTTTTAATGAGAGGTGTACTGGGCGATGAAAGATGATAACTACATTCCTCGTCCAGTACGCTTGCTCGATCTTGTTGTTGTAGGCGTAGGCTTTATACACAACATAGCATCATCCATTGAAACCTTAACAGGTGAACTAATGGAGTTAGCAATTTATCAATCAAATCATCTTACTCAAACCAACAGGGCTTGGGAAGATATGGCAGTAGATTTAGAAAAACTAGAGGAGGAACAACAGTGAGTATGATGAATCCACTGGCTGGACCAGCAGGTCCAGGTAAGTTCTCCAAACGTACAGACAAATTAGAATTAGGTTCTACAGCATACGGCGAAGGCGTTGAGACACAGGCTATTAAGTCAGGTGCTCCGCTTGCTAAGACCGGCGATGTACGTCCTGCTCGTGCAGGCGATGTACGCGAGGCTGCAGCACAGGGACCTGTAACAGAATTATATGCACCATCACAACGTCCAGATGAACCTATTACATCAGGTATTGATGCAGGTCCAGGTCCAGGTGCTAACGCAATGATGATGAATCCTGTAACTGAAAAGTTATCTGATGTATTAGCAAAGATGATTCCTTACGATCAAACTGGTGAAATTGCAATCTTGTATCAGCGAGCTGCATCACGAGGTCTATAAATGGCGCAGAATAATTTAATTGCTGCGGCAGCACAGGCTGGTCTTACGCCAGGTCAAAAGGCGCAAGTTGACGGTCTGGCTAAATTACTAGATTCACACAAGACTCTTCTTGCTTTGCCTACGCCAGTAGCGCAACAAAAGTTTAGTTCAATGACGCAAGATCAACAGAACGCTCACGTTGCTATGTTTGGTGAATCAGAAGATACACCACCAGAGCAAAAGCGTGGTTGGTTTGGTACAGCTTTTCATTATATGACTACGCCTATCAAGACAGTCATTGGTGGAACCTTTGCAGCATTAAATGAAGTCTCTGACTTTATGACTCGTTTGTATCGCACTGGTGCTATTGCAGTAGACCAAGGTGTAAACATTGGCAAAGCCTTTGAGATTGCAAACGATAAAGGCGATATGGTCTTTAGCCCAGACCGCATCTCCAGAGCTAAGAAAGAATTTGGCAGTGACCTTATCAATGTTGCTATGAAAGTAGCAGGTGGTACTCCACTAGATAAGATTATTGCAGAAGGCACAGAGGCTGAAAAGCAGATTGCTCGTCGTGCAGATCTTCGATACAGCACAGAAGAAGATGTTAATGATTTCCAGAATGCACTAGACAAGGTAAATGCTGCTAAGTATTCTCCAGGTCGCCAGATTGCTAACTTGCTTCCAGGCTCACAAGAAGGCTCAGGTTTTTTATACAAGGGAATCTCAGGATTCTTTGATGCTTCATATCGTATCTTTGCAGACCCAACTTTAATTCTTGGTAAGGCTAAGAAGGCATACGATGCTGGAGACTTCCTACTATTTAATGTTCTTAACAAAGAAAAGTTTAGTTACGGACGTAACCTTTTAGCAACTGCTGGTAATACAGAGAACCTAGATAGAGTTTTTGCACAAAAAGGTGTAGTAGATTTCTTTAATCTATACGGTTCTAAGCTAGATGAACTATCTACCATTCGTAAAACAAGTAAAGACCTACGCGCTCAAGTTGCTTTGTCTGATGAGTTACGCCGTATAGCACCAGAGTTTGGTCCTGCAGCAATAGATGAGTTTATTAAAGCTGGTGTTAAAGACGCAGCAACTGCTAAGAACTACCTACAAAATACCGTAGACGTTAGAAACATTATTAAGGGACAACCTGGACGACAGGTTCCACTTATCCCAACTTTAGATGCTGCTCGTAAAGCACGCATCAATACTCTTCGTACTGCAAACAAAGTATTTAATATTGACAAAGTAGGACAGAAGATTGTTGATACCTTTTATGGTACAGACAAGATTCAGTTTGAAGATATCGCAGCAGGTTTAACAGATGATGTTACAGAACTTGCTGCTGGAGAACGTCAAGTAGGTCGTCTCAAGGGTGCAGATGGTTCAGTGCGTATGTCACTTAACCAGATCCAAGGACGTTTAGACCGCTTTGCACGTAAGTTTGCAACTATCCCATTCTTTCGTGATAACCGTTTTAATGTACTAGCAGATGATGCACCAACACAGGTGTACCGTTTGGCTCGACTTGCTAACTCTCGTTACCACTCAAAGATTATCGCAGAAGCATTTACTGCAGGTAATGAAGGTCAGCGCAAGCAGATCTACGAAGGTGTCTGGTACACGATTGCAACTATTCGTGGTGTAGATAAGTCAGAAGCTGGTAAGACATTCCTACGCAACTTCGGTAGCAAGGGTGTTCCAAAGGCTTACGCAACTCCTACTATTACTCGTGAGCTTGATGAGAACGGTATTGAGATTGCCAAGATTGTAAATCCAGATATGTTAGAAAATGGACAGCGTTCTGCGTTGTTTGATTACCAACTATCTGAATCTATCTCTACTCCTAGTATCCAAGACGTAGACCGTCTTGCTGCTCGTTCAGGAATTATTGATAACGTAGTCGGTGCTTCACAGAAGCAATGGGCAGATGATCTAACTAGCGCGTGGACTTTAGGAACTCTAGCAGGACCAAAGTTTCCAGTACGTAACGCAGCAGAAGATTTAATGCTACACCTTGCAGTAGGTGACTCACCTTGGGGACTTGTCAAAGGACGTTTCCTATCAACACGTCTACGTATGGCATCAGGTGAAGGTAACTTAGGTTTTATTAACAAGATTGTACGCAAAAAAGAAGTTAACGCCTACAACGCTAGGATTGCTAAAGCATCTGAGGCTGGTGACGTTAACGCAGTGCAAACTATTATGGCTGAAGCATTGATGGATTCAATGGTTGGCAAGTTTCTTGACAAAGAAGCTGCAGAGTTTTTAGCAGAGTTTGCTCAATTTGGTCGCCTAAGAGATACTATGCGTATCATTGGTGAAGGTGGCAAAAATGGCCTTCGTGGAGCAGACCAGTTTATGGCTGCAACTGATGATGTTGAACGCTTTGGTGAAATGGCAGCTATTACTTATGATGGCGTTAAATACAAGCAAACATATGGCAAGCGCCAGTTTGGTATGTTTAGTCCAGTAGCAAGTACAGAGGCTCGTCTTGGTTGGCTTGTACAGATTAGTCGTATAGCAAATGATGAGATTGGTAGCATCGCTGTTGCTAACCTTAATGATGAAGGTAAAGCAATAGATGAAATTGCTACATACCTTAGAGGCTTAACGGAACAACAGCGTGAGCGTTTTCAGTTGTACAGTGTTCCTGGAGAAACAGTAGATACTCACGCAAAACGTGCATTTGACGCAACAAGGAATCTCTTGGCTAAAGAAAATGGCGAAATAAACCAAGAACTACTAAGCAAGATCCGCTTTGTTGATGGTACTGGTAGAGTAAAAGTATCTGCACGTAACCTTGGTTTAGATGATTTGCCAGATGCTGAAGACTTTGCTCTCGCTCCTAAGTGGATTGCAGGCCCAGTATTGGTTCCAGTAACAGAGGGAAACCAGTTTGCTGCCGGTATTAGCGAGAAACTATGGGGCTATATGGGAGAGGCTAACGCCAGATTCTCACGTGAGCCATTAGTTATCTACCAGTTAACACAAATCCGCAAGGATATGCGTGCTACAGGCTTTGAAAAGCGCATTATGGACCAGTTCACTAAGGGTCTAACAGATGATGCACTTGCTGAAGCTAAGGATAGAGCTACTCGCCACTTAGTTGACATTGCAGAAGACCTTGCTCGTGAGAGAGTCCTAGCATTTGTGGACAATCCTGCAGTACGTAGCCAGTTGGCTATGTCAGGACGTAACTTTGCACGCTTCTATCGTGCTACTGAGGACTTCTATCGTCGTATTGGACGTACCGTAAGGTACAACCCAGAGGCAGTTGTACGTGCATCTCTTACTTATGAGGGTATTGCACACTCTGGCTTTGTACAAACAGACGATAATGGTGAACAATACTTCTTCTATCCAGGATTAAACCCTGTATACAAGGCTGTCAATGGCGTAATGAAGGCATTTGGTGTAGAGACTGCATTCCAGATCCCAATGCCAGTAGAGTTCTCAGGTAAGTTGAAAATGATTACACCTTCTATGAACCCTGATTCATTATTTCCTACATTTGCAGGTCCATTAGCAGCGTTTCCTATCAAGGTAATGGGCAACCTGATACCTCAATTTGGTGAACTAGAACGAGCCTTCTTAGGCGAGTATGGTGAAGATGCTCCAATGATTAACGCACTTATGCCTGCCCACGTTAACCGTATATTGGGTGCATTAAACAAGGATGAGCGTTCATCACAGTACGCATCTGCGTTCCGTAAGGGTGTAACTTACCTAGAGGCTGCAGGCTATAGCCCAAAGCCTACTATTCAGATTATTAACGGACAAGAAGTTGAAGTTCCACCAACGCCTGGTGAACTACAGGCATACAAGGACAAGTTGCAGTCTGCAACCCTGAGTGTTCTAGCACTTCGTGCAGTGTTTGGCTTCATTGCTCCAGCATCACCACAGGTGACACTCAAGTCTGATATGGCTAAGTGGGTACGTGACAACGAACGCACAAACTTTAAGCAAGTATTTAACAACTTGCTACAAACATATAATGGTGACATTGATAGAACCACACAAGAGTGGATCAAGCTCTATCCTAATCAGATGCCATTTACTATATCTGAATCAGAACGTAATACAGTAGCAATTGTACGTGCTGTAGAAGGTGCTGATACTTGGATTCAAGAGAACAAAGGCTTGATTGAGAAGTACAAGGAAGGTGCTCCTTTCCTTATCCCAACAAAGGGTGACTTTAACTTTGATGCTTACAAGATTATCTTCCAAGCAGGTCTAAAAAAGAGCAAGACTCTTGATGACTACCTAAAGGAAGTAGGAGCTGCAAAGGACATTCAGTTCTATTACAGCCAAAAAGAATTATACGAAGCAGATCTTGCGTCTACACCTTCAGATGAGGGTAAGCGCCAGATTCGTTTACAATGGACTACCTGGGCAGACCAGTTTAAGAGCACACGTCCAGTATTACAGGAAGAGTTAGGAACAGGTGGTGCAGGTCGTCAGATCCAGCGCCAGCGTGCCTATCAAGACCTTGTAAATATGCTACAAGACAAGACAATTACTACACAGCCTAAGACTCGTGGACTACTTACAAAGATGGTTAATGAGTTTGAGGCATATAGAACTGCACGTGATTCTATTACCGGAAACGGTGATACACAGCAGAACTACAAGGACTTGTTACGTCAGAGCATTAAAATAAAATTGCAAGAGATTGCAGGAAAAAACCCTAATGCTAAATCAGCATACGATGTACTATTCTCACGATTGATTGGTGACTAAGTGGCAGATAATCTTTTTGATTACAACTATAAGACTCCCATAGTCCCAACCGGTTCTACAGTATCTAATACAGCAGTCAGCGGAACTGGTGGTTACCAAAGCGGTGTTGTTACTGCTAACCAAGATGCAAACATTCTTTACAATATGTCTGAGCCTGATCGTAAGATCCTTGCACAAAGACTAAAGAACGCAGGCTACAAGGTAGCAGTAACTGGTAAGTACTCAGATAAGTTGCTTTCTGCATACTCAACTGCCTCTATGAAGGCTGCGCTACAAAGCCAAATGGTAGGACAAGCATTTACTGTAGGACAATACCTAGACCAAGAAGCTGCTGCTCGTATAGCAGAAGGCGGTACTGGTGGTCCATCTGTTCGTAAAGAAGTACGTATTTCAGATCAAACTACAGCCAAGGCTTTAATTGATGCAATCTTCCAAGACACACTAGGACGTAAGGCATCTGGTAAAGAGATCCTGAAGTATACAAAGAATCTTCAAGCAGCCCAAAAAGCAGCGCCTACTATTACTACCTACGCAACATCTGGTGGCACAACAACTTCAACAACTACTGGTGGCATTAACGAGCAACAATACTTGATCGATCAGATTGCAGGAACCGATGAGGCTAAGACCAATCAGGTTCTTGGATACTATAAGACATTTATGGATGCGCTAGGTGGTAAGTAATGGCTACGTTTAACGACTACGTAAATGACTATAAAACAACCACATCTAAAGAAACAGCAGCAGAGCGTACAAAGCGCATCAACCAAGCACTAGCAGCAGCTAAAGCAAGTAAGTCTCGTGCTAAAACTGAGCAACAAAAAGATGCTGAATTAAAAGCATTTCTTGATGCAAGCACTGCTGCGTCAGAACTATTACGTGTTATCAATGGAGTTCAAAGAGGCGCTGTTTCACAGAGAGAAGCAGAGGCTGTATTTAAGACATACCAGAATACAGTTCAGATCCTCAAGAAGTTAAATCCTGATAAGGCATCTGCTGTTGATAAGGCTATTAGAGGAACAACACCAGAGACTAAGGCAGAACTTGGAGCCAAGTACTACACAGGTCGTGGCACAAAGGAAAACCTATTCCTACAAAATGGCAAGCCATTTACTGGTACATACAATAATCGTAAATACAAAGATGGAATTGATACCAGCCTAACTGAAGAAGAAGCTGCTGCAACTCAAGAAGGAACAGACGCTAAGGCTAAGGTAGATGCAGAAGACAAGGCAAAGATTGACAAGGCTAAGGCAGATGCCGCAGCCAAGGCATCTGGTGATGGCACTGCCACACCTACAGTTACTGGACCATTAACAACTCCAGGAAAAACAACCGGAATCCAAGGCCCAGGCGTTGGCGTACGAGATGCACTCAAGATTCCAGGACGAGCAGAGCCTGCATTCCAAGAGTTAATTGATAAAGCAGAGTTTAACTTTGGCCTACCTGATTATATCTTTACAGTAGACCGCGATAAGAAGACTGGCGAACTAGGACAACTAGGTAAACTACTACTTAAAGCTGTTGAACAAGGGTATGACAAACAAAGATTCTTAGATGAAGCAATGCTTACTGACTGGTGGCAGAGCAATGCTGGTTCAGTCCGTGAACGAATTATTGATCTTAACAAGTACAAAGAGTTGCAGAAAAAGGGACTCGATGTAAGCAAGTCAGACTTTGGTATGTACCAAACTGACAAGATGCGTCAGGTCAAGGCTCGTGCAAAGGCGTTAGCTGGAATCACACTAGATGATGCTACTGCTCAAAAAATTGTTGAAGATATCTACAATGGATTCCTAGACAATGACCCATTGGCTATTGATCGTCTTATCATTCCTTACGTATCCAAGACAACAAACCTATACGGCAAGGGTGCTGTTACTGGATTTGGTGGAGAAGCACTGCAGGTTCAGCAAAGCCTTGCAGCTATTGCTAAAGCAAATGGTCTATCTATGGCAGACATCCTACCAAAACTAGGTGGCGGCGTACTTGGCAAAGATGCTGAGCAAACAACCATCCAAGAGATTCTATCTGGAAACATTGATCTTAATACAGTCCTATCTAATGCTCGTCAGATTGCAGCTCAGGGACAACCAGAGTACGTACGTAACTTACTAGGCAGCGGTTACAACCTAGAAGATATCTATGCACCATACAAGCAAACTATGGCAACTGTTCTTGAAATTAACCCAGACCAAATTGATCTTAATGACAATTCACTGCGTATGGCTATTAACGAAAAAGGCGATATGAATATCTATGACTACAAGAAGGCTTTGCGTCAAGATAGTCGTTGGCAGTACACAGGTCAGGCAAAAGAATCAGTTTCTAATGCAGCACTTAAAGTCCTTCAAGACTTTGGATTCCAGGGGTAACAGATGGCTAGATACGATAGAGATATGCCAGACGGTGGTGGAGATCTAGGATTTTATACTGGTCTGGGGCAAGAAGGCGAAAAAGGAAAAACTATTGCTGAGCAAAATGCAGCAGACGCTGCTGCTCGCGCAGCACAAGTTGCGCCTAAAGTTGCAATAGATGATTCTTACTATACAAAGAAAGATTCACAAGGAAAAACTCAAGCACAGCGTGATGCTTTCAAGAATGCTCTTGATACAGCAGCAACTATTCGTGAAACTTCAACAAACAAATCTGCTTATGTAGATCCAAAGACTGGCAAAGTTGTTACTATGGCCAAGGGTATTGTACCAACTCCTGTGCCAATTCCTACACAAACTACAACACAAGTTCCAACACAAACAACAACTACGTCAACTAATACTGCAACATTAAAAACAGCAGCACAAATTGCAACAGAAACAAAAGCAGCAGAAGATAAAGCAGGTCGTCAATCTGCTTATGATTTACTTTATTCACAGTTTAAGTTGTATGGCCTTGAATCACTGGTTGAACCATTAAAGGGTTTGATTACCAGCGGTGCTTCACCTTCTGAATTTACTATTAAGTTGCGTGACTCAGATGCTTACAAGAAGCGCTTTTCTGCCAATGCTCAACGCATCGCTAAGGGACTACGTTCCTTGTCAGAGGCTGAGTACATCCAGCTAGAAGATCAATACCAAGATGTTATGCGTCGCTATGGACTACCTGACACTTATTACTCACGTGGTGAAATGGGAATCCAAGAAGGATTCAACAAGTTTCTAGAAGGCGATGTTAGTCCTGTTGAACTAGAGGACCGAATCTCTACAGCCCAGAAGCGTGTACTAAACGCTAACCCAGAAGTTCTTGCATCTCTTAAAGAATTTTACCCTGATATTAGCAATGCAGATATCTTGGCATATACACTTGATCCAAAGAATGCTATTGAAAATATTAAGCGTAAGGTAACTTCTGCTGAAATCGGTGGTGCTGCTATGCAAGCAGGACTCAAGACTGGTATGACACGTGCAGAAGAACTAGCTGCTGCTGGTATTACTAAGCAACAAGCACAGACAGGTTTCCAGACAGTTGCAGAAGTTGCCCCTCGCGGTGGACAACTAGCAGAGATTTACAAGCAATCTCCATACACACAGACAACAGCAGAAGCTGAAGTCTTTGGACTTGCTGGTTCAGTAGATGCTGCAAAGCAACGTAAGAAGTTAACACAACTAGAAACTGCCGCATTTAGCGGTAGTGCCGGTGCTGGTGCAATAGCACGAGACAGAGCCGGAGTACTATAAAGCCTGCCACTAGAACGACTGGCCTAGTGGAGCGACAACAAGACCAGTAGTAGGAGCCATACCGTTTCCCCAAACGAATATGAGGCCTGCGCCAACAACTAATAGGGAGAAGGACCACTATGTCCAATTACGACTACGAGGATGATGACGACTTCGATACGAATGACTCATCAAACGATCTAGTAAAGCAACTACGCAAAGCGTCTAAGCAAAAAGACAAAGAACTAAATGAGCTTAAGGCTCAGTTTGAGTCTTTGAACAAGTCGCAGCGCGAACGAGCAATAAAGGATGCCCTCGCAAGTCGCGGGGTAAACAGCAAAATTGCTTCATTTATCCCACAGGATATAGACCCAACTGAAGAGTCTGTATCTAAATGGCTTGAAGACTATGCCGATGTTTTCGGTATTGAAACAAGCCAAACCCAGGCAACACCTAATGTAAATCCAAACGATGCTGCAGCATATAAGCGTATGACTAACTCCGCAGACTCTGGTACTTCACCAGAACACAACGGAGATATTATGCAAAAACTAATGAATGCAAATAGCAGAGAAGAATTGGATGAAGTTATTAGATTGTCTGGACTCTAATCCGATCCTAAACAAGAAAGGCTAGACCTAATGGCAATTCCAACAGGTACCCCCACAACCACGTCTAGCATCAGCAACCTCGTACAAGCAGCATACGATCAGTATGTAAGAATGGCGCTTCGCTCCATTCCTGTTATGCGTTCACTTGCAGATGTTAAGCCCGTGCAACAGGCGATGCCAGGATCATCAGTTGTTTTCTCAATCTACTCAGATTTGGCACAAGCTACTTCTACATTGACAGAAACTTCAGATGTTTCAAGCATCGCACTAGGTAACCCATCACAGGTTACAGTAACACTGAACGAATACGGTTCAGCAGTTACAACAACAAAGAAGTTAAACCTAACTTCATTCAACGATGTTGACTCAGCACTTGCTGACATCATCGCGTACAACGCAGCAGATTCTATTGACAACGTAGTAGGTCAGGTCCTCTCAGCAGGTACCAACGTGATCTACTCAAACGGTCCATCAGGAACTACTCCAACTGCATCATCAGGTATCCTTCCTGTTGACACAATGACAGTTGCAGATATCCGCAACGCTGTTGTATCACTACGCACAAACAAGGCATTGCCTCGTATGGGCGAACTATATGCTGCATACCTACACCCACGTCAGTCAGCCGATCTTCGCGCTGAAACTGGTACAGGTGGATTCCAGGAGCTAACAAAGTACGTTGAGCGTACACCGTTCGTTGCTGGTGCAGTAGGCGTTATCGAAGGCGCATTCATCGTTGAGACACCACGTGTCCTAAACGGTCTAAAGCTAGCTGCAGGTATCACACCTACAGTGTCAATCACAAACATCGCTGCAACAACTACAGTAGTGACAGTTACTACAGCAGTTGCTCACGGCCTTGGAACAGGTCAGGTTGTAACAGTTGCTGCTACAACTAACACAGCGGTCAATGGCACATACACCATTGCATCTACACCATCAACAACAACATTTACCTATTCTCTAGCAGGAAGTGCTATCACTTCTGTTGCTGATACAGGTACTGTTACATTCACCAACAACTACCGTGCGATCATCGCAGGTCGTGAAGCATTGGCTGAAGCACAGGCTGCAGACATCTCAACCGTTATCGGTCCAGAGATTGATGCACTTCGTCGTTTCCGCACAATCGGTTGGTACTACTTCGGAGGCTTTGCACGCCTTCGTGAAGCTGCTCTCTTCCGTATTGAGTCAGCCGCAACAAACGGATAATTCCGCTAGTGCAACGGCAGGGGGTGGGGAAACCCGCCTCCTGTCACTTAGGAAAGGTTGGATATGGCATACACACTAATAACTCCGTACCAGTGGCAAACCTGGGGCGCAGGCTATAACGAGTTCACTCCATACTCACGCCTTGCAGGTCGTCGCTTTATCGGTGGAACTATTGATGGTCCTATCGCACCTAGTATGACAGATGTAGCACGTGGTCAAACAATCATTGTTAATGGAACTAACGTGACTTTGACATTGACTCCAAGCCAAGATGAACTAGCTGCTGCTAGTTACTACTTCCTTGGTGGACACGAGTACGAGATCAGTGACTACCAAGCACAGGTTCTTATTGACGCTGGCTACGGCGATTATGTGACACCGATAGTATGAGTTTACATAGACGAACAACGCACCCAGAGTATGTTGAAGATTGCTTTGGCTGCAAGATAGGCGAACTAGAGTTGAGCGTAGGTGTGGCAAACCACAGAGGAATACCTACTGCTAAGCAACACGATAGGGAACTACAGTCCTATTACGATGCAACAAGGCAAGGTATAGAACCACGTTCAACAAAGAGTAAAGATATAGATGCAGCAGTCCAACTTTCCAACGAGGCTGGTAAAGCATTCGATGGAATCTCAATGACATTTAAGGAGTAGTAATGCCAAACGTAAACGGAAAAGAATTCCCATACACAGCAAAAGGTATGGCAATGGCAAAGATGGAAGCCAAGAAGACTGGCAAGAAAATGATTAAGAAGCAGACTAAGAAGATGGGGAAGAAGAAGTAATGGAAAACTACGAAGAGTACATCACAAAGTACCCAACACCTGATAAGCAATACGAGGGTGCTATGAAGTACTGCACCTACGAATCAATCCAGACAGGTGCAATGGGAAAGTCTGCTAAGTAAATGGCAAAGTCTCCAGCCTGGCAGAGAGCAGAAGGTAAGAACCCCAAGGGTGGCCTGAATGCAAAAGGTCGTGCCTCTGCCAAAGCTGCGGGTATGAATCTCAAGCCTCCAGTTAAGAAGGCTGAGGCTGCTAAGTCTCCTAAGTCTGCAGCAAGGCGCAAGTCTTTCTGTGGTCGTATGTGTGGGATGAAAGCCAAGAACACTTCTAGTAAGACAGCCAAAGATCCGAACTCAAGAATAAACAAGTCACTACGTGCTTGGGATTGTAGTTGCAAATGAAAAAGAAGACAGCATTCTGGGATAAGCCTAATCCTAAAGAGAAGTCAAAGACATTAACGCCAGCGCAAAAGGCATCAGCAAAGGCACGGGCTAAGGCAGCAGGACGACCTTATCCAAACCTAATAGATAACGCAGCAGCATCTCGTAAAAAGAAGAAGTGAGGTAAATAGGTGGCACTAGGAGAATACGGCACAACGTTATTAGATGAACTTAATCGTTTGGCTAACGGTGGCACCTATCGAGCACCAGGAGCGATGGTTGGCGAAGCCCTTGCTGCTCGTCAATGGGCAGCACAGCGCTCAGTATCTACAAATTTAACTGACACAGTGGGAGTTCTAAATGCGATTGCGGGTACGTCTACTACTAATCGTCTTGATTACAATGGTGTATGTAACCTCATCGCTGGTACTTTTCAACTACCTGCAGCGCAAGCTCTCAGAGCGGTGTCATCTTGAGTGCTAAATATAACCTGGTCTGTGACCAAGCCACTACCTTTAACTTCCAGTTTCAGATCCTGAACGACCAGACTCCTTGGAGTCTAGGTGGCTATACAGGAACTATGACTGTAAGACCATTCGTTGGTGCAAATACTACAACAGTAGTAGCCACCACAGAAAATGGTCGTATGACTTTAGACCAATCAACAGGACGAGTAACTGTATCTTTTGATGCAACCACTACAGGTGCTATTGCAGCAGGTCGTTATTCATATGACCTAGTACTTACATCTGGTGTAACAGTTACCAGAATCTTAGAAGGCAAATTTATTGTGACAGGAGCTGTAACTACGTGAGCACAATAATTGTTATTGAAAACATTACGCCACAAGTGGCGGTAGAACTTTCGCAAGATCAAGGACCTCAAGGCGGCCAAGGTGCAACTGGCCCGACGGGACCTAGTGGTCCTGCGGGAGCAACTGGACCAGATGGTGCTACAGGTGCAACAGGTGCAACTGGTGCCACTGGTTCGACAGGAGCAACAGGTGATACAGGAAGTACTGGACCGACTGGCCCGACGGGTGCCACCGGTCCTACTGGAACTACAGGCGCCACAGGCCCTGCAGGAGCAACGGGTGATGCGGGAGCAACAGGTGCAACAGGACCTGTTGGCGCTACAGGAGTCACGGGAGCTACTGGACCTACGGGACCAGTTGGAGCAACTGGAACGACAGGAGCAACAGGTCCGACAGGACCTGAAGGAGCGACTGGCCCACAAGGGGTCACAGGCCCACAGGGTGTAACTGGAGACGTAGGCCCTACTGGTATAACGGGCGCTACAGGCCCTGCAGGGGCTACAGGACCCATTGGAGCGACAGGTCCACAAGGTGTTACAGGAGATATTGGTCCTACAGGACCTGCTGGTGCAACAGGCCCAGTAGGTGCGACAGGACCGCAAGGAGTTACAGGTGATGTTGGACCTACTGGTGTTACTGGTGCCACTGGCCCTGATGGGGCTACTGGTCCTATTGGCGCGACTGGACCGATAGGTGCTACTGGCCCTGCTGGTGTTGATGGTGCTACTGGACCTACAGGTCCAATCGGTGCTACAGGTCCTGCAGGTGCTACGGGGCCAACAGGTCCTACTGGGCCTACTGGTCTAACTGGAGCAACAGGTCCTACTGGGCCAACAGGTGCGACAGGCCCTGGCGCAGATGCCATCCCCGTGGCTTTATTCTTAGGTGGTATGTAGAATCCTTCTATGAGATTCCACGTTATTAGCCTGCCACATACACAGACAACTAAAGATTACGTCAACTGCGCCTATACCGAAAAGGTTAGACGCTTTTGTATAATGATGAAAAACCTTGGGCATACGGTCTATCTGTATGCTAGCGAGGATAACGAAGCACCGTGTGATGAGTTGATTACCTGCATCACTAAAGAACAGCAAGTGCAAGCTCTAGCTGGTAAGCACTTTACAGAGGCTGAGTTTAATAACTCATTACCTCACTGGCAGATCTTTAATGGTAAGGCTATCGAAGAACTAGGCAAGCGCCTAGAGAAGAAAGACTTTATCTGTCTTATCGGTGGAGCAAGTCAAGAACCTATTGCTAAGGCTTACCCAAACCACATTAGCGTAGAGTTTGGTGTGGGTTATGGTGGAGTATTTAGTAAGTTTAAGGTGTTTGAATCTTACGCTTGGATGCACAGTATCTATGCAATGTTTAAGAACCCAACGCTAGTAGATGGTAACTTCTATGATGCGGTAATCCCAGGATACTTAGAACCTGAGATGTTTCCATTGCAAGAAAAGAAAGAAGATTACTACCTCTACGTAGGACGTATGGTAGATCGCAAAGGTATTGGAATTGCTCAGCACGTCTGTAAAGAGATGGGCTTGAAGTTGATTATGGCAGGACCTGGTAAAGACCCAAAGATTGAGTATGGCGAATGGGTAGGACCAGTTGGTCCCAAAGAGCGAGCAAAGTTAATGGGCGGTGCTATCGCCTTATTTGCACCAACGCTATACATAGAACCTTTCGGTAACGTTGTTATCGAAGCACAAGCCTGCGGTACTCCAACGATTACCACAGACTGGGGAGCATTTACAGAAACTAATCCACAGGGTGTTACTGGGTATCGTTGCAGAAATGCAATGGAGTTTGCAGTAGCAACAGAGTGGGTTAAGAGTTTAGACCCAGTAGCAATACATAAAAGGGCAGTAGGTCTGTATTCACTAGATGCTATAGCACCACAATATGAACAGTACTTTGCACGACTGCTAACTCTATGGGGAGATGGCTGGTATGAGAGGAAATAATGCCAACACTGAACGAACTGGTTGATGAAGTAAAGGCTAACCTACAAGGTTATGCGTTGCGTCAAGACCGCATTACATTTGTTGCTAACCCTAGTGGACTAACCACTACTAGCACAGAGATTACCGTTGGCTCTGCATCTAACCTTGCCAAAGGTATTATCGAAATTGATGATGAACTTATCTGGATTGATTCCTTTGATAAGGCTAACAATCAGTTAAACGTTATTCCAGGCTTTGGTCGTGGATATCAGGGAACTACAGCATCGCCTCACGCACAGTATGCACCAGTAACTCTATCTCCAACCTTCCCACGTAACTCTATCAAGAAGGCTATCAACGATACGATCAACAGTTTCTATCCTAAACTCTGGATTATTAACTCTTACACATTTACCTTTAACGCATCTCAAGTTACATACCCACTACCAGATGATGTTGAAGGTGTCCTATTTATCTCTTGGCAGACAACAGGTTCTAGCCAGGAATGGCTACCAGTAAATCGCTGGCGCTTAGATGGTATGGCTAATGCTGCTACCTTTAACACAAACAATACACTTAACATCTATGAGAACGTACAACCTGGTCGTACTATTCAGGTTTGGTACACAGCCACGCCAAACACCCTTGATGCCAACACAGATGATTTTGCTGACGTATCTGGTCTACCTGATTCTTGTAAGGATGTTGTCGTACTCGGAGCATCATACAAGTTACTGTCTTACCTTGACGCTGGACGAATCAATCTCTCTAGTGCTGAGGCCGATCTAAACGATTCCAAGTTGCCATCATCGGCAGGTGCTGCAGCATCTCGTTACATCTTTGCTCTTTACCAACAGAGACTTAATGAAGAAGCGTTGAAGTTGGCAGATAAGTATCCGATAAGAATCCACTATACCCGTTAAGGAAAATAAATGACACGCAAATTCTCCAGCATATCTGTTGAGACAACACTTGCATCAACTATCTCAAACAGTGCAACGAGTATGACTGTTGCAACTGGTACAGGATCTGCCCTTATGGGTGGTGTAACCCTTGCTCCAGGCAACATAGATACCTTTGGTATAGCACTAGATGTTGATACCCAAAACGAAGAAATCATTTATATCACAGCAGTCTCTGGCGATACCTTCACAATCGTTAGAGGTGTATCTGGTACCTCAGCTATAGCTCACACAGCAGGGGCATCAGTTAAGCACGTACTCAACTCAGCAGATCTCAACGCCTTTGAAGCAGGCCTAGATAGCGGTTCAGGTGGAACTGTTAGCAGCCTACTTCTTATGGGTGGGTAAGAAACCAAAACACTACAGTAAAGGAAAACAGATAAATGGCAACAAATTACAAGGTGCTTGGTCAATCGAACCCAGCAGCCACAACAGCAACAACACTCTACACAGTGCCTGCTGCAACTCAGGCAATCGTATCTACACTGACAGTAACCAATCAAACAGCAACTGCTGGCACATACCGCATCGCGGTTCGTGTGGCAGGAGCGGCATTGGCTGCAGCGCAGTACCTAGCCTATGATGTATCACTACCTGGTAACGCTACAGACACCCTGACTCTAGGTGTGACTCTGGGAGCAACAGATGTGATTACTGTCTATGCATCAGCAGCAACATTCTCATTCAACGCATTCGGAAGCGAGTTATCATAAATGACAGTTGGACGCATACCTGTAATTGAAGGTGGTATTCAACCCACGCTACTAAGCACTACTGGCGACATTATGTATGCTAGTTCTGCTTCCAATCCTGCTCGTCTTGGTATTGGCTCTACTGACCAAGTGCTGACTGTGGCTGGTGGTATTCCAAGTTGGGCTACGCCTGCAGGTGGTGGTAAAGTCAAACAAGTCGTGCAAGCCGAATACAGCACAACTACGGTAATCGCAAGCACTACATTTACTGACACGGGATTGAGTGCGTCAATTACTCCAACAGCAAGCAATAGCAAAGTTTTGGTAATTGTTTCACAACCTGCCTACATTGGCTACGGCTCAGGCTCAAGCGTAGGTGGATCAGCGCAAATCGTAAGAAATTCAACAGCTGTTTTTGTGCAATCTGCAAACAAGGATTCTTTGTATTTCACGATCCAAGTCAGCGGCCAAAGTGATTTACAACTAGGGCAAAACATTTCAATGGTTTACTTAGATTCACCAGCAACAACTGCTGCAACAACTTACAAGACACAAGCTGCAGTTTCATCGACATTAAATACTCGTATAATTACTGCACAATACAACTCTTCAAAATCTACAATCACACTCATTGAAATAGGTGCATAATGAATAAAATTGTTAAAGTCTTGCAATCTTTGCTACCAGACGGTGGCTTTGCGGTTTATGGAGATTCTTACGAGGACATTGTGTTTATTGAAGCCAAGCCAATAACCAAATCTGCCTTTCAAAAAGCATTTGATTCTTATGATTCCGATGTCCTTGCTGCTGCTACAAAAGCCGAGGCAGATAAGGCAGCCCTACTAGCCAAACTTGGCATTACTGCCGATGAGTTTAAGACACTACTGGGAGGAAACTAATGGCTACAGGTCGAGTACCTACAACGGCTAACTCGCCGTTAACAGCAAAGGGTGACTTGTTCACCTACTCTACGGCACCAGCAAGATTGGCTGTCGGCAACAACGGCGAGACAATCGTAGCCGATAGTTCCACATCAACAGGCTTGCGCTATCAAGGCAATTTTGCAGCAGGTAAAAATAAATTAATTAACGCAGATATGGCAATTGCTCAAAGAGGCGGAACACCAGTAGCACTTAGTGCTGGTGCAAGATTCTTTAGTGTTGATAGAACCTATGGACAGTTATCAGGCGGTGTTGGTGTTTTTACTGTTGAGCAAACAGTAGATGCTCCAGCAGCGGCTAATGCAGGACAGTATTCATTAAAGGCTGTTGTTACAACTGCAGATACTTCCATTGCAGCAGGTGACCAGTTCATTTTAGGTCAAATTATAGAAGGATTTAATTTTGCATCTTTCCAATTTGGCACTGCGTCTGCTCAAAAAGTAACTATTTCATTTTGGGTTAAGTCATCTATTACTGGAACTTTTGGTGTAGATATTCGTAATATGGTAGCCAATCGTTCTAATGTTTCAACCTATACAATTTTGGCTGCTAACACCTGGGAAAAGAAAACAGTTACTTTTGATGGTGATACTTCGGGAACTTGGCCGCAAGACAACACAGGCGCTGCAAGAATTGAATGGTGTCTATCGGCGGGAACTGATTTTCAAACCGCTACAACTAATACTTGGACTGCAACAAATGATGTGACAACCTCAGCACAAACAAACTGGATGGCAACCGTTGGAAATACTTTTCAATTAACTGCAATTCAAATTGAGGCAGGTTCAGTCGCTACCGCTTTCCAAACTGCAACTGGAACAATCCAAGGGGAATTAGCCGCTTGTCAGCGTTACTACTACCGCACAACAGCAACACAGGCTTATTCAGATTTTGGAAGTGGTTACAACAAAAGCACAACTGAAGGAAGTTTTATGATTTCTTTCCCAGTAACAATGCGAATAACACCAACAGCATTGGAACAGTCAGGAACTGCATCAAATTACAACATCCTGCACGCTTCAGGCGGGTCGGCTGCTCGTACCGCTTGTTCATCGGTTCCTACTTATCAGGTGGCAACACCAACAATGGGTCGTGTGGACTTCATTTGTGCAAGTGGTTTGACTTCTGGTAATGGTGCAATCGCAGGTTCAAATAACAACACAACGGCTTATCTTGGATGGAGTGCAGAACTATGACATACATTGAATTGGGTCTGACAGATTATGGCGTGATGCTTTATGGTCGCATTGATGATGATGGTTTGATGCGTGTCACTTGCACTGCCGAAAATCCTGAGTATCAGGCTTGGCTAAATCCAGTGGAACATTTGACGGAGATTCCTACCAACTAGGTGCTAGGATCTGCCTATGGAGCTAATACCCTTAGAGCAGATCGAAGAGCAGCTACACAACCGGTACCGCACTAGCGGGTTCTCGGAGCTGCTGTTCAAGAACGATAGACGCTTGATTCGTGCGCTTGGAGTACACCCTTCCTTGGCAACCTATGAGGATGTCGAGCGTATTGTGCTCCAAGTCACGAAGCAGTCTACCCGTGCTACTTA
>Ga0247832_1001497_pt1 | contig 40501 bp, 30 predicted proteins | sample LaCruzMarch2015__10_FD_192407 | JGI IMG/M metagenome (GOLD analysis project Ga0247832, IMG submission 192407) | Freshwater microbial communities from meromictic Lake La Cruz, Castile-La Mancha, Spain - LaCruzMarch2015_4m | ecosystem: Environmental > Aquatic > Freshwater > Lake | place: Spain... | reverse complement strand
CGAACAAATCCGTAAAAATTGGTACCCAAACCTGGACGACAGAAAACTTGAATGTATCCACATTCAGAAATGGCGACCCAATTATGGAAGCGAAAACCAATGAAGAATGGGAAAATGCCGGTAAAAACAAACAACCCGCTTGGTGTTATTATGAAAATGACCCAAAAAATGGGGCTAAATATGGTAAACTCTATAATTGGTATGCAGTAAACGACCCACGTGGCTTAGCTCCTGCAGGCTGGCATGTACCTTCTGATGCTGAGTGGACATTATTGGAAACCTTTTTGGGGACAGATGCAGGAAAAAAAATGAAAAGTTTGAGTGGATGGAACAGTTACACGAGTGGAGGTTCAAAAACTTGCCCGAATTGCGCTTCTTGGAATGAGGAATACCGTAAAAAAGTTCCATGTCATACCTGTAAAGACTCTCGGTCGGTTTCAGCTCCCACAATTACGCATTCCGGCAACGGAACCAATAGTAGCGCTTTTTCAGGTCTTCCTGGGGGCTTCCGCTACAGCGGTGGAAATTTCAGCTATATTGGTAGCGACGGTTACTGGTGGAGCAGTACGGAGCTCAATGCAGACTACGCTTACTACCGCGCCTTGAACCGCAACGATGGCACTCTTTCCAGCTACTACTACGATAAGGAAGAAGGGTTATCTGTCCGTTGCCTCAGGGATTAAAAATGGGCGTAATTTAACCTTGAGCGGCTTGTAATGAGCCTGTCGAATTAAAGCGCTAGCGGAGTGGAAAGGTGATTTGATTATTTGATTGTTTGACAATTTCTGCGAAGCGGTCGAATTTTTTTAGGAATGAGCGCAATGTCAAGCTTGCTTTAATATTACTGAGTTACGACACGAAATCACACAAGTAATTTTTTGCGAAAGGAGACAGAAAAGCCAGGTTAAAGTTGAGATTGGATGACCAAAGTGAAAACCATCGAGATAATTTTAAAAATATGGCACTATATAGTGAATTACCGGTTTATAAAGCGACTTACGACTTATTATTGGGCATATTTCGGTTTACCAAAGATTTCAGCAAAGAATATAAATATACAGTTGGTGAAAGCTTAAAAAAAGAAACCATTGAGTTGCTCACTTTAATCTATCGTGCCAATGCCAAAAGAGATAAAAACGATGTGCTGCAAGAAGCTCGAGAGCGCATAGAAGTCATTCGCTTGTTCATAAGACTAATGAAAGATATGCAACAAATCAGTATCAAACAATTTGTACAAATAAACGAACTTGTTGAAAAAGTTTCAAAACAATTAGCAGGTTGGCAAAAATCTTTGAATTAGATTTGTGTTGCGTGAGCGTTTCAGATGTTAAGGCAAATGAAAGAGAGCGTTTTAAATCCGGTAGCCCGCTGTGGGTGTAAAGTCCTTTATGAGTAAGGTAAGACGCAGCAAAAATATAAGTGGCTACTACTATTTCAGGTCTTCCTGGGGGCAACCGCAACAACAATGGAAATTTCAACAATATTGGTAACAACGGTTACTGGTGGAGCAGAACGGAGAACAATACAAACAACGCTTACAACCGCAACTTGAACCACAACAATGACAAACTAAACAGAAACAACAACAATAAGGAAAAAGGGTTATCTGTCCGTTGCCTCAGGGATTTAATTTAAATTTGGCTCTCGTTAAAATCGAGAGCTTTTTTATGCAGTTAGATTTATTCTCTTCTATAAATTATAAAAGACTCACTGAAGAACTTTTTCAGGCTTATTTTGATTGTCGAAAAAATAAACGTAATACCCACAACGCGCTCCAATTTGAAAAGCAGTTGGAACAGAATGTTTTTGACCTTATTGATGAAATCTATAACGATAACTACAAAGTTGGACGGAGCATCGCTTTTATAGTTAATAGTCCTGTTAAACGAGAGGTTTTTGCTGCAGACTTTCGAGATAGAGTCGTTCATCATTGGTTGATAAATAAATTGAATCCACTGTTCGAAAATCTGTTTATTCAAGATAGTTATGCATGCAGAGCGGGTAAAGGAACTCATTATGGTATAAAACGAGTTGATACTTTCATTAAAACTTGTTCAGTAAATTACACCAATGATTGCTACATATTGAAGTTAGACATTCAAGGCTTTTTTATGCACATAAATCGAACGATTCTTTTCAGTGCATTGGTCCGTTACATTATGGAAAATTACTCGTTTTCGGATAAAGAATTGGTTGTAAAGATTTCAATGCAAATTGTTTTCAATGACCCGACAAAAAATTGCCTCATAAAAGGAAATAGAAAACAATGGGATGGTTTGCCAAAAAACAAGAGCTTGTTTCATAGCCCACCTGGTTGTGGCTTGCCCATTGGTAATCTAACATCTCAGGTATTTGCTAATTTCTACATGCATTGGTTTGATGCCTTTGTAACAAAAGAATTGGGAATTAAATACTATGGGCGCTACGTTGATGATTTTATTATTCTTCATGGTGATAAAGATTTCTTAAAAAACTTGATACCCAAATTTTCGGAGTTTTTACATTCTACTTTACAACTCACATTGCATCCAAAAAAAATCTATTTGCAACATTACAGCAAAGGGGTTAAGTTTCTAGGAACCGTAATAAAACCGAATCGCATTTATATTGCAAATCGTACTAAAGGTAATTTTTACTTAGCTATTCACAAACAAAATGAGGTTATTAAGCTCCGTAAACCTATGAAAGAGGATATTGATCGATTTTTAAGCAGCATGAACTCTTACCTCGGAATCTTGATACATTATAAAACTTATCGTGTCAGAAGAATAATAATTTCTAAAAATATTTCAAAGGAATGGTATAAATATGTATATTTGGATGAAGGTTTTTCTAAGTTTTCGAGGTGTAAAAAGAATGAAAAAAATAACAAGAATGAAAAAAATAACAAGAATGAAAAAAAAGAATAAATTTCAAGCAGGAAAAATTGCTAATTGGGTCCAAAAACCAATTCCCTTTATTCTACAAATTAATAGTTTAATCTTGATTTTATCTGTGTTGTATTTAACTTCATGCAATTCTAAAAACGAAAATGAGGTTTTGGTTAATTCCTATAATGGCGGGGAGGTAAAAATTGATTCTCAAATTTGGATGAATCAAAACTTGAATGTAAATACTTTTAAGAATGGTGATCCAATTCCTCACGCAAAATCAAACGATGATTGGGAAAAAGCGGGTAAAAACAAACAGCCCGCTTGGTGCTATTATGAAAACGACCCAAAAAATGGGGCTAAATATGGTAAACTATACAATTGGTATGCAGTAAACGACAAACGTGGTTTAGCACCCGCAGGATGGCATGTGCCTACTGATGCTGAGTGGACAATATATGAAACCTTTTTAGGGACAGAAGCCGGTAAAAAATTTAAAAGTACAAGTGGATGGAAGGATTTTGTAACCGATAATACGTGTTCCAATTGTGCTTCTTGGAATGAGGAATATCGAAAAAAAGTGCCATGTCACGAATGTAAAGACAATAGGGTGATAGGATCTAAAGAAACAATTTCTGGCAACGGTACCAACAGCAGTGGTTTTTCAGGTCTTCCTGGGTGCTGCCGCTTCAGCGGTGGTTATTTCGGCAGTATTGGTTACTACGGTTACTGGTGGAGCAGTACGGAGCTCATTACAAGCAGCGCTTGCTTCCGCGTCTTGGACCACGGCAATGTCAAACTCTACAGAAACTACTACTATAAGGAAAGAGGGTTGTCTGTCCGTTGCCTCAGGGATTAAAAATGGGCTGAATTCAACCTTGAGCGGCTTGTAATGAGCCTGTCGAATTAAAGCGCTAGCGGAGTGGAAAGGTGATTTGATTATTTGATTTATTTTTACCCTGAGTGTAGTGAAACGGAGCCGAAGGGTAATTATGGTTTTGTCCAAAGGCTATTATAGACGCATGCTAGTTGTATGAATTTTCAATCTTTTTTTACTTTCTTAGTTTTTTTTGTAAATTAAAGCGTCTAATCATTTAATTTCTTTTTGATTAAATAGTAGTCTTTATTTTGGTTATTTTTTCGTATATTTAATTTAAAACTGAATATATGAAGAAAGAAATTGAAGTCAAGGGAATTAATGTTAAAGTTTATGAGTCTCAATCTAAAGAATATATTTCATTGTCGGATATTGCTAGATATAGAGACCAAAAAAGAACCGATTACATCATTAAAAACTGGCTCAAAACTAGGAGCACAATTGAATTATTAGGTCTATGGGAGCAATTATATAATCCGTTTTTTAATTCCATCGAATTCGATGGAATTAGGATTCAATCCGGTTTAAATAGTTTTATTTTAACACCAAAGAAATGGATTAATTCGACCCATGCGATAGGAATAATTAGTAAGCAGGGTAAATACGGTGGAACATTTGCTCATAAGGATATTGCCTTGGAATTTGCCTCTTGGGTATCAATTGAATTTAAACTCTATTTAATTACTGAATTAAAGCGATTGAAAAAAATAGAATCTGAAAATCAAAACAACCAATGGTCTGTTCAACGAACAATAACTAAAATAAACTACAAAATTCACACAGATGCGATCAAAGAACCCTTCGACTTCCCTGAAGTTTTGCTTTGGGTTCATTTAATACCGAGTTCCTTAACCAAAGAGCAAGCTTCAAGGATTTATGCCAATGGAGCAGATTTGCTAAATGTTGCATTATTTGGAATGACTGCTCAACAATTTAAAGAGAAAAATCCATCGTTTGAGGGAAATATGCGCGATAAGGCTACCTTGGAGCAATTGGTTGTGTTAAGTAACATAGAAAGTATAAATGCGCTGCTCATCCAACAAGGATTGACATCAGTAGACCGAATAATACAACTCAATCAAGTGGCGATAACGCGGATGAAATCGCTTGTTTCGTTGAAGAAACCGAAATTAGAAGGAAGTTGAAATCAATCTTTTTTCCTTGACTCAAATTTCAAGGCACACCAATTCTCTTCTGATTTTTGAGAAATAAAAGTCAGTCCTACTTCTCCAGCAGCTTGTTTTAAATCTTCTGCATCCGAATTGAAAAACCCACTTAGAAATAAAATTCCGTTTGGTTTTAACTTATCTGAATAGGAGGGGAGGTGGCGCAACAAGGTGTTACGATTGATGTTCGCCAAAATGATATCAAATTCATTTTCAGAGATACTGTCCAGGTCTCCGCATCGTCCTTCAATTTTAGTACATGCATTGCGTTCAGCATTTTCAATCGTGTTTTCTACCGACCAATCTTCAATATCTACGGCTAAAATTGAATCTGCACCTAATTGCTCTGCTAGTATAGCCAAAATCCCTGTTCCGGTTCCCATGTCCAATACTTTTTTACCGTGCACCCCTTCTTCTAGTAAAAAAGAACACATTAAGCGCGTTGTTTGGTGATGTCCCGTACCAAAAGACATTTTAGGCATGATTTCAATAACACGTTTTTTGGCTAATGATTTGTCATGAAAGGGCGCCAAAATAGAAAGTTCATCGCCTACATGAACGGGTTCAAAATCAGATTCCCATTTGGCATTCCAATTTTCTTGTTCAATGAATCGTTCAGAAAGAGTATATTCTACTTCACTCGTGAAATTTTCTACGAAAAGCGCATAAATGGCTGATTCAACGTATTCATTTGCTGGAATATAAGCCAAAATACCTGTTTCGGTATCTACAAAACTGTCAAAAGGCAAATCTGCCAATAAGGCAACCGCAATATCAGCCCAAGGATCTCTAGGCTCACAGTTAATTGATAATTCTATATAATCCATTCGTTAAGTATAAAAAAAGCCACCCGTATGGATGGCTTTAATGTAAAAGATCAATATTATAAATGAATTACTTCACCATAGGCTACTGCTGCGGCTTCCATAATTGCTTCAGACATCGTTGGATGCGGGTGAACGGTTTTTATCAATTCCTCTCCGGTTGTTTCCAATTTACGTATAGCAACAATTTCAGCAATCATTTCAGTAACATTAGCACCAATCATATGAGCTCCAAGTATCTCACCGTATTTAGCATCAAAAATTAATTTCACAAATCCATCTTTTGCTCCGGCTGCACTTGCTTTTCCGGATGCCGAGAATGGGAATTTACCAATTTTAATTTCTAATCCTGATTCTTTGGCTGCTTTTTCAGTCATACCAACGGATGCAATCTCAGGAGAACTATAAGTACATCCTGGTATGTTACCGTAATCCAATGGTTGTGGATGATGTCCGGCCAATTGTTCCACACAAATAATTCCTTCCGCAGAAGCGACGTGCGCTAACGCTGGTCCAGGAATAACATCACCAATTGCGTAATATCCCGGTATGTTTGTTTGGTAATATTCGTTAGTCAAAATTCGACCTTTATCCACGATAATTCCAACTTCCTCTAATCCAATATTTTCAATATTTGCTTGAATTCCAACAGCTGAAAGAACAACATCACATTCGATTTTTTCTTCTCCTTTTTCTGTTTTAATAGTTACCACACAACCTTTTCCAGAAGTGTCTACACTTTCCACAGATGCTTTGGTCATTACATTAATTCCAGCTTTTTTAAAGGATTTCTCTAATTGCTTGGATACTTCCTCGTCCTCAACCGGAACAATATTCGGTAAATACTCAACAATTGTAACTTCAGTTCCAATAGCATTGTAAAAATAAGCAAACTCAACACCAATCGCACCTGAACCAACAACCACCAATTTTTTTGGTTGTGATTTTAGGGTCATTGCTTGACGGTATCCAATGATATTTTCTCCGTCTTGCGGTAAATTAGGTAATTCACGTGAACGGGCTCCTGTGGCGATTATCAGTGCTTTATCTGCAGTATATTCAGTTGTAGCGCCAGCTTCATCCGTAACGCTTACTTTTTTTCCAGCTTTTATAATACCATTACCTTTCAGGACATCAATTTTATTTTTTTTCATCAAAAACTGAATTCCGTTACTCATACCGTTAGCCACACCGCGACTTCGATCAATCATGGCAGAAAAATCTGCAGTTGCTTCCTTCACTGTAATACCATAATCACTCGCATGCGTTAAGTATTCAAATACGTTAGCACTTTTCAATAAGGCTTTTGTAGGAATACATCCCCAGTTCAAACAAATTCCACCTAGTGATTCACGCTCCACGATAGCCGTTTTGAAACCAAGTTGAGATGCGCGAATAGCAGTAACGTACCCACCAGGCCCACTACCAACAACTATTATTTCATAATTCATATCTTCAATTTTTGCTGACCAAAATTACAGAAAACTAATCAAATGCAAAGACAATCCATCTATTTTGTTTACAAAAACTTAATTCTTATTTGCAGTGAAACTAAACGATAAGGTGTATTTTTGAATGAAATAGCTGTTATGTTTCGATTAATCGTAGTGTTTTGTACTCCCTTTGTGTTATTCTCTCAGGTTCAACCGGTGCACTATTTTGGGCATCGCGGTTGTCGTGGCTTACTTCCAGAGAATAGTATCGAAGCTTTTCAACAAGCAATTTCATTGGGGGTTGATGGAATAGAATTAGACGTGGTTGTGAATAAGGATAAACAACTAGTCATATCTCATGAACCTTATTTTCAAAGCACGTTTTGCTTGGATGCAACAGGAAATGCTATCACCAATGAAAAACAATGGAACATCTATGAAATGTCTCAAGCTGAGATCGAACAATTTGATTGTGGTTCCAAGATTCATCCGCGATTTGAAGAACAGAAGAAGATCAAGGTACACAAACCTCTCCTACAAGAATTGTTTGAAAAGGTAGATTTATCGAAAACAAAAATTCTTTTTGAAATAAAATCGAGTCCAAAGGAATACGGAAAATCTCAACCTAACCCAGCTGAATTTATTGAAATCATTTTCCAAGAAATAGCGAATTTTCCATTCAAAGAAAATCTTGTTTTTATGTCATTTGACAGTCAGATTTTGGAAGAAATTCATAGAAAAAATCCTTCCTATCCCTGCGTTTATTTAACTTATTTGCCTTATAAATCTGCTTCGAGCTTTTTAAAACAATTGACATTTAAACCTTTTGCATTGGGAATGTATTATCCCACAATTGGCAAAAAAGATTCGAAATTTTTGCATAGCAAGGAGGTGAAACTCTTTGCTTGGACCGTTAATTCTCCAAAAATTCAAAAGAAATTGATTCGTTACAAATTGGATGGAATAATTACCGATTATCCTGATCGAATTAAAAAAGATTAGTTCATTCGTGTATCTATAGCAACTAAAGACGTTGTAATTGTTTTAAACTCTATATTTTATGAAAATAGCACTTTTTATTTTTTGTTCCTTGGTTGGTTTTAAGCTTGTTGCCCAAACTGAAATTAACTTCGAGAAAAACACAACCATTCAAGCCTTGAAAGCCAAAGCAAAGAAGGAAAAGAAATTAATTTTTATTGATGCATATACAACGTGGTGTGGTCCGTGTAAATGGATTTCTGCCAATATATTCACTAATAAAGAAGTAGCTGATTATTACAACAAGAATTTTATCAATGCGAAATTTGATATGGAAGATCAAGGGGAAGGAACACGCATTGGTTCATCTTATCAAGTAATGTGTTACCCTAATTTATTGTTTATTGATGCAGAGGGAAAATTAATTCACCGAACTGCTGGCGCTGAAAAAGATCCGCAATATTACATCGCGCTAGGTGAGACAGCTAAAGATCCAAAAAAATGTTTTGCGGGAGTGGAGGAGCGGTATAAAAAAGAACCTTTAAACACTGTTTATTTTGCCGAATATTTATCACTTGTTTCCAATACCTGCCTAGATTTTCAGAAAGATTTGGATAATTTTCTATTTCGATTGACAGAAGATGATTATTACCGAGAAGATAATTGGAAATTGATTCAAGAACATTTAGCAGATTTCAATCATAAGGTTACTCAATACATTGCTAAAAACACCTCAAAGTTTCAAGAAAAATACGGTGAAGAGGTGGATGCATTTTTGTTTAATTCGATTCGTCAAACCGCATTTGATTTACTGAATGAGCCTGATTTTCAGGAGGCTAAATACAATCGCTTGTTAAGCTCAGCAAAAGCAACTTCCATTGAAGCGATAAAAACACTTACACCGATGTTAGAAATATACGGGTATGAACGCAAAGGAGATTGGGAGCAATTATTTACATTTCTCATGGCAAGTGGTGATTCCATTTTGGATGCAGAGAATAAAAACCGCTACAGTTATTTAATTACTGAAAATTCCACGAACGAAATACACCTCCAAAAAGCGGAACAATGGATGAAAGAAGTTATTAGTGCTGAAGGAGGAGAGATTTGGAATAATTTGGATACCTATGCTCATATTTTATTCAAATTAAATCGAAAAAAAGAAGCATTAGAAGTAGCAGAGAAATCCCTAAATATGGGAGAAGAACTAACGGAAGAGCAAATCAATTCAACGAAGTTATTTATTGAAGAATTAAAAAAGAATTAGTCGTTACAATTTCAATTCTCAATTCTACATTTCCAATTTTTAACCCTCATTACTCTTTATCAATAACTCGAGGATTTCAATTGCGGCAGAAGATATTTTAGTTCCTGGACCATAAATACCGAAAACGCCAGCTTGGTGCAAGAAATCATAATCCTGTTGAGGAATAACTCCACCGGCTACAACCATAATATCTTCCCGATTGAGTTTTTTTAATTCATCAATTACTGCCGGAACAAGTGTTTTATGTCCTGCAGCCAAGGAAGATACACCTAAAATATGAACATCGTTTTCAACTGCTTGACGCGCTGCTTCTGCCGGTGTTTGAAACAATGGCCCAATGTCGACATCAAAACCAATGTCCGCAAATGCTGTTGCAATTACTTTAGCGCCGCGGTCATGACCATCTTGTCCCATTTTAGCGACCATAATACGTGGTCTTCTTCCTTCCAATGTTAGGAATTCATCGGTTAAAGCTCTCGCTTTCGTAAAATCTACATCTTTCATGGCTTCATTTGAATAAACTCCACTTATGGATCGTATAGTAGCTTGGTAACGACCAAAAACACGCTCCATGGCATCGGAAATTTCACCGAGTGTACATCGTTCTTTGGCGCATTTTACAGCAATTTCTAATAAATTCTCTTCTTGTTTTTTTGCCGCATTTTCAAGTGCCGAGAGCAATTCTTTTACCTTTTGATTGTCTCTTTTACTTCGTACCTCGTTTAATCGGTTAATTTGCGAATCGCGCACCATGGTGTTGTCCACTTCACGAATTTCGATGGTGGAAGTTTCGTTTACCTGATAGCGATTGACACCCACAATAACATCTCTTCCAGAGTCGATTCTAGCTTGTTTTTTGGCAGCAGCTTCTTCAATTCTCATTTTTGGAATTCCGGTTTCAATCGCTTTTGCCATTCCACCTAATTCTTCGACTTCTTCAATTAACTTCCAAGCTTCATTTACCAATTCATTTGTCAGTCTTTCAATAAAATAACTCCCTCCATATGGATCAATTATTGAAGTGATCCCAGTTTCTTCCTGTAAGAAAATTTGCGTATTTCGTGCAATTCTAGCCGAGAAATCAGTTGGTAAAGCAATTGCCTCATCTAGAGCATTAGTATGTAAGGATTGAGTTCCTCCAAATGCTGCAGCTAGCGCTTCGATGCAGGTTCTAGCCACGTTATTAAATGGATCTTGCTCAGTAAGTGACCAACCGGATGTTTGACAATGCGTTCGTAAGGCAAGCGACTTTTCATTTGTTGGATTGAAATCTTTTACTAGTTTAGCCCAAATCAGACGACCTGCGCGCATTTTAGCTATTTCCATATGATGATGCATCCCAATCGCCCAAAAAAAGCTTAGACGTGGTGCAAAATCATCAATTTTCATTCCTGTCTCGATCCCTGCCCGTAAATATTCAAGACCATCAGCTAAGGTGTACGCTAATTCGATAGCCGCTGTTGCTCCGGCTTCTTGCATGTGGTAACCGGAAATTGAAATCGAATTAAATTTCGGCATGTATCGGGAAGTATAGCTGAAAATATCAGCAATAATCCGCATACTCGGACTTGGTGGATAAATGTAGGTGTTACGAACCATGAACTCTTTGAGAATATCATTTTGAATCGTGCCGGCAAGCTCTTCAGGTTTTACTCCTTGTTCTTCTGCCGCAACTATGTAAAAAGCCATAATTGGAATTACCGCGCCATTCATGGTCATTGAAACCGACATTTCATTTAATGGAATTTGATCGAAAAGGATTTTCATGTCCTCAACAGAATCTATTGCCACTCCTGCTTTTCCAACATCTCCAATGACACGTTCATGATCAGAGTCGTATCCACGGTGTGTGGCTAAATCAAATGCAACAGAAAGTCCCTTTTGTCCCGCAGCTAAATTTTTTCGGTAAAAGGCATTGGATTCTTCAGCTGTAGAAAATCCTGCATACTGACGAATTGTCCAAGGTTTTACCGTGTACATGGAAGCATAGGGGCCGCGAAGGTTTGGAGCAATCCCTGAAACGAATTGTAAGTGACGAAGATCAACAGTGTCTTTTTCAACATATATTGATTTTAAATCGATGTTCTCAGCTGTTGAAAATGAGCTAGTTTCACCAATTTTACTTGAAGTGATACTTAAATCCAATTCTATATTGTTAAAATCTACTTTTTTCATTGGATTTCAGTTTCAAGGCGTAAGAAATTCATGTTTTTAAATGAGTTTGCTTTTGCCCAATTAGTATCTTCTACTTGTAGGTTCATGAATTTATTTATTCCAATAAGTATCGATTCAGAAGTCCTGATTAAATCTATGCGTTGTTTTGCTTTGTTTTCAACGAGTTCTTTCCATTTGAGTTTTTGATTGATCTCAGGTAAAGCATCCATTTGCTTAAAAAGATTCCAGCTTTTAATAGAAATATCCTCGGTAAGTCCTTCAATTGCATAACTTCCGCCAAGTGGGTCAGCAACAGCAGAAAAATAACTCTCATCTTGCAAAAGATTTGAAATATTTAAAACCATTCTTTGTGAGAATTCCGATGTTCCATGCTGTGAACAAGCATCAAATGGGTGTATTATCAAGCGGTCAACCCCTCCTATAATTGCACTCATTGCTTCCGTTGTTTGCCGGAGTAGATTAGTATTTGGATCTTTTAATGACTTGTTTACCCAGCCTACTTCAGCAGTAATTTGACAAGTGTATGAGCAAGCGTGAATGGGGGAGTATTGTTTAAGGATATTTGCCCAAATGGTTTTTACTGCTCGAAATTTCGCTATTTCCACAAAATAATTTGTACCCACTCCTAAACGGAAATGAATGCATGCAGCCGCTTCGTCAATGGAAAGGCCTAATTCTAAAAGTTGCACTAAGCTTGAATGCGCTTGAACTGAAATGAAAGCAAGTTCCTGTATTGCGTTTGCTCCGCATTGATTTATAGAAAACCCATCTATTTGAATAATAGGTAATTGAGATTCTTTAATTAAATCTTTTATTTCATTATTTGTTAGATCGTTTTTGGTAAAACTAAAAGAACAATGATGCATGTTTTCTTGTCCTATTACTTGTATCAACTCCTGAAGTTCAGTTGGATTTATTAAGGTAAAAGTTGTATGAATAAAAGCTAATCCAATGCCTTCCAAAGCATGCTGCCAATTCGTTGAGCCGGTTGAAATAAAATGAATAAAATCACATCCTTGCATCAAAGCTTGTAATGCTTTCTTATTTGCTTCCTTTTCGTTCGTTATTAATAATTGAATTCCATTTCGCCAATGGTTTGTGCTTTTTTGAAAACCTCTTTGAATAGGCAGCGAATTACTTTCCGATAACTGTTTTTTTTGCCTGTCCGAATGATAGAATGTGGAGTAATTAAATTCTTCCAATTTATTTTGGATCTCTAATTTACTAGAGTCACCTTTTAACTCTTTTAAAAGCTGTAATTTCCATTGCTCTTCGCTAGCCGGATTGAATTCAGAAATCCATTCTTGTGTCATTCAACTAATTTTAATATACGAATTTACGATTTATTCTGAAACCCAAAAGGATTACTTTTTTATAGGTTTAATTGAATATTTTATTCCAGTAGGCGTTAAAATCAACATGTTTGAAAAGGTCTTTTCCTCGACTCATTTCCACGGTAGAAACTTTATTTTCTTTGTGTATTAGTTGGAAGCCCATAATAGGAGTTTTAACTTTTCCATTGGTAAGTGGACTTAGTGTGCCAAAACGAAGGTCTTGAAAAATAACGGTGTCTTGTTTGATTGCTAAATTGTAATAACCGTTTGAAATAAATTTTAACTGATCCGAATAGTCTTTATCCGGCCACAGTAGGGAATCCAGTTTTGATTGATTTTTAGGGATTACATCAATGTCATTTGGTTTGAAAGGTTTAAAAATGGATTTGTAGCCAACATAATAATTGCTTTCATCCTCACCAAGAATCATCCAATAAAAACTAGTTAAAGGCATTGGTGTAACCATTTCATTTTTAGTTGTATAATTTGCCTTACTGAAATAGTTAGTTGAATTAGATAGAATAATTAATTTCACAATTACCCCCCATAGTAAATAGGCGCTAGAATAGTAAATTCCAAACCAGTTTATTTTTGATCTCCACCGATTGCTTGGCTTCATAAACAATATTATTGACAAGCATATTCCGAATGGAATCGTATACAAGGGGTCAATAACAAAAACGGTATTGAATGTAATTCGGTAATCCAATGGCCAAAGAAATTGAGTTCCGTAATTGGTGAACATGTCCAACATCGGGTGCGTAATGATTCCGAGAAAGAAAAGCCAAAACCATGTTCGGTATTCAAATTTCTTTTTATAAATTAAGTGCACCACATAAGCGAAAATAGGACTGCATAGCACTGCGAATAAAATTGAATGAGAGAAGCCTCGATGAACCAAAGCTGCATCAATTGGGTGATAAATGAAGCGAAGAAGTACATCTAAATCAGGAATAGTGCCGGCAATGGCTCCCCAAAGAGGTGCTTTATTTCCAAGTTTTTTTCCTCCAACAGCCTCGGCAACAGCTGCACCTAAAACAATTTGCGTTAGTGAATCCATTTGTGTTAATCTAATAAGTCAGGTCTTCTATCCTGAGTGCGTTGTAGGGCCTGCTCTTCACGCCATTTTTCTATCGCTGGCAGATTTCCGGATAATAAAATTTCCGGTACTTTCCAACCTTTGAATTCTGGCGGACGGGTATAAACAGGTGGAGAAAGCAGATTATCTTGAAAACTATCTGTTAAAGCGGAGGTTTCGTCATTCAATACGCCAGGAATTAAACGAACCAAGGCATCCACAACAACAGCCGCAGCAAGTTCTCCGCCAGATAATACATAAGACCCAATGGAAATTTCTTTGGTGATAAAATGTTCACGAATGCGCTCGTCTACTCCTTTATAATGCCCACAAAGAATCATCAAGTTTTTGGATAAGGATAAGGTGTTGCAATCGCTTTGCTCCAATATTTTTCCGTCAGGTGTCATGTATATGATCTCATCGTAGCAACGTTCGTTTTTCAGTTTTTCAATCACCGCAGAAATTGGCTCAATAGATAGAACCATTCCGGCACCACCACCATATTGATAATCGTCTACATTTTTATGCTTGTCCGTTGAATAATCACGAATGTTATGCACATGAATTTCTACATGACCTTTGTCTTGAGCTCGTTGCATAATAGAAGCTGAAAATGGGCTTTCCAGTAATTGAGGTAAAACCGTTAAAATATCAATACGCATGGTGCAAAGATATTCAAATTAGCGCGTTGTGTCAAAATAAAAAAGCCCGAATCTTTAGAAACGGGCCTCTTGATTATAGTTTAAACAACTACAGTTTTGTAATCGTTCCTTTGTATTCTGGTGATTCTCCAGGTAAGGGGTTTGAGATACGAGCTTTCCAAATATACGCTTGGTTCGAAGGCGAAAGCTGTCCAGTTCTTTTGTCAATGCCATTCCATGGTTGCGACGCGTCTTCAGTTTGATACATTACACCACCATCTTTTGGATCTAAAATTAATAGCGTGAATTTTACATCGCGCTGTGTTAGGGCAAATGGAATGAAAGTTTGATTGCGCAGCTCAAAAGAGTTAGGATTGAAAGCATTTACTGCAAGCAAATTATAATCTTCATCGATATTCACTTTTGAAGTTTGGCTGACGATGCACCCTTCGTTTAATGTTTTTAATGATACAATGTAATTACCAGCTTTAAACGGATTAAAATCTAGCTCGCTTTTAGTTGAATTTAATTCCAAATTATTTACTGTCCATTGAACTGAATTGGAAGCATCAGTGCTCGCTTTCAGTGTAGGAACCCCTTTTTCATATCGGATTTCTGATTCAATTTCCAAGGTCGGTTTTGGGCTGTTTTTAACTTCAAAAGAATTTGCACCTTCAATAACCGTCTTGTTTTTTTCCACTAATAAATATGTTCCTTGTTCCTTAGCTTCAAAGGACATAGATTTTTTAGCCTCAATTGTTGCAATCAATTGGTTTGAGTTTTGTTTAAAAACGGAGATAGCAAAATCATTCTTATTTTCAAGAAGTTGCCGCTCACCCAAACACATGTTTACAGCAGAAATTAGTGTGGAGTTTGCCGTTAATTCTTCAGTACTATCAGTTGAGTTTAGTAGATCATCTAATTTTTTAGGAGTTATCGAATTGTTTTTAGTAAATAAATCAACAAGATTAGATATACTATCTGATGAATTAACTGGAAATAAACCTACAAGTGCAGCCGCTTTTATTTCTGTTTGTTTAATGAATTCTGAGTCTGAAAAATCTTTTGTAATAAACTGGGCGTCAGTTGGTAATGTAGATTTGGCAGGGTTAGTACTTAAAACACTTTTTACAGAATTGTTAATCGTTCCGTCCTCTTTGGTTTTAGCTGCAGGTTGAATTGGTTTTTTAATTTTAGTTGTAGTGGCAGTTTGCTCTGATATTGCTGTGTCTTTCTGGATCAAAAAATACGTACTTACGGCAATAACGGTAATAGCAGCACCACCTAGCAACCATTTGTACCAATTTATAGGCTGTGTTACAGGCATTTTAGCATCTAGGGCTTGCTTCATAGAATCCCAAGCTGCCGTATTGTAAGGCAATTCCTGGTTTTGTAGGAGATCCTTTAGTTTATGTTCTATTTTATCTTTCATATCAAAAGTGCGAACTGTATTTCTTTTTTAATAATTTTTGCAAATTCATTTTTGCTTTGGCCAAATTGGATTTTGATGTTCCTTCGTTAATTCCGAGTAATTCTGCAATTTCTTTGTGTGAATAATTTTCTATTACATACAAATTAAAAACAGTACGATAAGCAGGTGATAATTTTTGAATGGCTTCTACAGCTGCTTCCGCTTTTAATTCTGTAAGCTCCCAATCTTCCTTATCTATTATTTCATCCACAGCTTCTTGCTTAAAATGAAAATCATTGTCAGATAAAAAAGGATTTCGTTTTGCTTTACGTATAGCATCTATTGCTGTATTGGCGATAACACGTCGTATCCAACCTTCTAACGAACCTTTAAAATCAAAAATCCCAATTTTGTCAAAGACCTTTATAAATCCTTCTTGAAGTACTTCTTGAGCCGAATCATGATCACTCATGTATCGTTTGCAAACTGCTAACATTTTTCCGTAGTACAATTTGAACAGTTGTTCTTGTGCGCGACGATCATTTCTGATGCATCCATCTACGATATGTCTGAGTTCCTCAATTTTCTCCAAGTTATCCGATATTTGACGCTATTGGTTGTAGTTGGTTGCCTATACGATTTATTTTAGGTCAAAATAAGCGATATTTTCTGAAAAGTAGTAAATTCGCGCCATCTATTTTAATATTAAACTTTAAATCAAACCACAATGAAAGTAACGGTAGTTGGAGCTGGGAATGTTGGTGCTACATGCGCAGATGTTTTGGCTCATCGCGAAATTGCGAATGAAATTGTCTTATTAGACATTAAAGAAGGATTTGCAGAAGGTAAAGCGTTGGACATTTGGCAAACGTCACCAATCAACATGTATGATTCAAGAACAATTGGTTCAACAAATGATTATTCGAAAACAGCTAATTCTGATGTAGTGGTTATAACTTCTGGTTTACCAAGAAAACCGGGAATGTCTCGTGACGATCTTATCGCGACCAACGCAGGTATCGTTAAGACCGTTACGGAAAACGTAATTAAACACTCTCCGGATGCCATTTTAATCATTGTTTCCAATCCGTTGGACGTAATGACTTATTGTTCTTACTTGACGGCAAAAGTGGATTCTAAAAAAGTTTTTGGAATGGCGGGTATATTGGATACTGCTAGATACCGTGCTTTTTTAGCTACTGAATTGAGCGTTTCTCCAAAAGATATTCAAGCAGTATTGATGGGGGGACATGGAGATACAATGGTTCCACTTCCTCGTTATACAACTGTAGCTGGAATTCCGGTTACTGAATTGATTGAGAAAGATAAATTGGATGCGATCATTGAAAGAGCCAAATTTGGTGGCGGTGAAATGGTTAAATTATTGGGTACTTCTGCTTGGTATGCTCCGGGAGCCGCGGCCGCTCAAATGGTAGAGGCTATTATCCGTGATCAAAAACGTATTTTCCCAGTTTGTGCTTGGTTACAAGGAGAGTATGGTCTGAAAGACATCTACCTAGGTGTTCCTGTTGTACTTGGTAAAAATGGAATCGAGCGCATCATTGAACTAGATTTGAATGCCGAAGAAAAAGCATTGTTGAATGAATCTGCGGAAGCTGTAAAAGGTGTGATGGACGTGTTGGATGGAATGAATATTTTGGCATAAGGCATTGCTAGCGAAATACTTCAAAAGCGATTCTGAAAGGAGTCGCTTTTTTTAGTTAATGTAATTTATTACGGAGAAATGGAAGCGTCACATCTACTTTCTAAAATGCATTTGACAACTAACAGTCATGATTTAGGGAATGTTTACTAGTTTGCCATGTAAATGAATTGAGTAAAAATGGAGCACTTCTCTAATATCCTCCTCTGCGCATGGACCATCAATTTATTGAAATTCAACGAGATATTAGCTCTGTTTCATGGAAGAAGTATTGAACTAATAAAAAAAAACTGAGCTAGTTAGGGTAATTTAAACAGAGAGGAAAATCCAATTTTGAAACCTAATTTGGAAGCAAGAGATTTAACAAGATTGATTTGCAATAAATTGTAGAAAATTTTGTAAATTTATTTTTATTATAAAATTTATGTGACCTGGGGAAATTAACAAATAACTTAACAAACCAAATTTTGATAGGTTGTTAAGTTTAATTACTGATGGTAATCATTTTACTAATTTTAATAAACAACTAGTATGCGATATCTAATTCTTTTTACATTAACATTTCAGTTTTGTGTTGTATTTAGCCAAAATACTTTTCAACTCACTCTGGGTGGAGCCCAAGAAGAATTTGCGTATTCGTTTCAGCAAACTAATGATAACGGTTATATTGTAGCGGGTAGAACCTTCAGCTTCGGAACAGGTGGCTGGGAATGTTACATGTCTAGATTTAATAGCAATGGTGATACCCTTTGGACCAAAACATACGGTAATGTTCTGTACGATGAGTTACAAGACGTGGATACTACAAGTGACGGGGGGTTTATCGCTGTTGGACATACAACAACAACAGATTGGGACGGCAATGTATATTTAATAAAAACTAATGCGAATGGGATTGTTCAATGGTCAAAAGAATACGGCGGTTCAATAGGTTTTTCTGACAAAGGTTATTCCGTTAGAGAAACTTCCGATGGCGGTTTTATTATTACCGGTACCACAGAGTCATTCGGTTCTGGAGGAGATGATGTGTATGTTTTAAAAGTGAATGCTTTTGGATCTGTACAATGGACAACTACCATTGGCTCTGCAGGAACTGTTAGCGTTATGGATGCTGGAAGGGAAGTTCAAGAAACAAATGACGGTGGATTTATCGTAGTCGGATACACCAGTGCGGTAGATATTAATTTTTCTGATGTCTATCTTGTTAAATTAAACGCAGCTGGAGTTGTTCAATGGAAAAAAAACTATGGTGGAAGTTCATACGATATCGGTTATACGGTGCAGCAAACTACCGATAATGGTTTCATTATAGGTGCAACAACAAACAGTTATGGGGCAGGGAATTGGGACGCTTACTTAATAAAAACAGATGTCAATGGAGTTCTTCAATGGAGTAAAACTTATGGCAAATCAGGAGAAGATCGTGCTCAATGTGCGAGGCAAACTCCAGATGGTGGTTTTATTCTATGCGGCAGATCTGCAAGTTTTGGTAGCGGAAGTATTGATGTTGCCTTGTATCGCACAAATGCAAATGGGACATTATTGTGGACAAAAGGATACGGGGGTACTGGTGATGATCAGGGGTCTTATGTGCGTCCTATTGGCAATTCTTTTGTTTTTTGCGGGTATACAACAAGTTTTGGGGCGGGAGTTAAAGATATGTTCTTTTTGAAATCTGATGCTAATGGTATTGTTGGCTGCAATGAGATTAACGGTACAGGATTTACAACTACAAGTCCAAGTACAATAACAAGTACTGCAGGCAATAATTCAACAGGAGGAGCAGAAATTACGCCTGCTACTGCAACGCGTAACACACTATCTGTTAAATCTGTATTATGCTCTTCAATAGCAAATTGCACAATCAATTCCAGCTTTACAACGTCCATGACATCAATTTGCACAAATGGAACCGTCAATTTTACCAATTCCTCAACTGGAGCAGCAACGCAAAACTGGTTTGTAGATGGAACGAGCTTCAGTAATTCAGTGAATGCCAGCAAAATATTTCAAAACCCAGGGGTGTATCAAATAACATTAATCGCATATAACGGCACTTGCTCTGATACAAGCACGGTTAACATTTTGGTTTCATCGCCAAGCGCTGCCACTATCTCAAATACAGCGTGTGAAAGTTATACTTGGTCGTTAAATGGTCAAACCTATTCGCAGTCGGGAATTTACACAACTACTATTTCAAATGTAGCTGGTTGCGATTCTATTATTACCTTGAACCTTACGATAAATCAACCTACGGATACTTCTGAAACTGTTACTAATTGCGGAAGTTATACATGGCCCGTAAACGGTCAAACTTATACTCAGGACGGAATTTATATAACATCTTTCACCAATGCTTCAGGGTGCTTATCTACTCGAACACTTTATTTGACAATTAACCAGCCAAGTTCATCTGTTTTAAATGAATCCGCAATAGATTCATACATCCTGAATGGACAAACTTACAATCAATCTGGTACGTTTACCCAAGTTATTCCAAATTCAGAAGGATGCGATAGTACAATCACCCTTAATCTTACAATCTCTTTTACCGTTATTGATGAATCAGTTGAAAGAAGGGTTATTGTGTACCCTAATCCAACTAATGATTTGCTTTACATTACATTATCAGCTGAAAGTAATGAGGACTATGTGTTGATCGACAGTGGTGGTAGAAAGTTAATGGAAGGTCAACTAAAGGGAATACAATCACAAATCACGCTAAAAGAGTTAAACATTGGTTTATACTTCCTTCAAATTGGTAAAGAAAGACTGACATTTAGAGTTGTCAAGCAATAACTTTTAGTTATAAAAAATATTGATTCTTTAATAGAGTTTAGGAAAAGCTAACCTAGTTTGAAAAGCATTTTTATATTGAATTTATTTCACCTTTTCAAACGTTATTTTTGGAATTTGGAAGGTAGTTAACCTGAACAAAAACTACTTCCTAAAATAAATTTGACAACCAAATGATACGGTTTCAGGGATGGTCACCGGTTTTTGTTGTAATAATTCATCAACTGCGAGCCGAATATATTCATTTTTTACTTGCTTGGGATGCATTCCATTATCGTCAATTGCACCACTGTATTTGATTTCAAAATGATTTACTTTCTTCCAAATTACAAAGGCATGCGGCGTTTTTTGAGCGCCAAAAAGTTGAGCTATGGATTGATCTGCGTCATATAAATAAGGGAATTTGAATTTCTCTTTTTTTGCTTTTTGAATCATTAAGAGATATGTATCATCTTCATAATTTATTGTATCCATAGAACTAATAGCGAGTATAGGAACGTCGAATTTTTTATAACTATCATTCAATATATTCAACCGTTCGGGATAAAGTTTTGCAAAAGGACAATGATTGCACGTGAAAATAATTATGAATCCTTTTGCTTCAGGATAATCTGAAAGTGAAACTAGTTTACCATCCACATTTTTTAGTGCGAAGTTGGTTATTTCATTCGTTTGATTGAAAGATAGAAATGGGGAAATCAGAAAAAGAAAATAAATTATGGTTTTCATTTTTCAACTCTATTCAATAACAATTTTCCGTGTGGTTTTCGATTTCGTTTTATTATCGGTTAGTTCAACAAAATAAACTCCTTTTTTTAGGTTTGATACATCAATTCCATTCTCTAATTGAGGTTTTGGTAACATTAAAACTGTTTTCCCACTTAAGTTCTTTATTGATAAATAATATACGTCCGTGGCTTCATCAGCAAATGAAAAGAAAATGCGCTCATTGGTAGGATTTGGATAAATGGTAAAATCAATTTCGGTAGGTTTTATTTCATCCAATCCAGATGCATCAGTAACAACAAATTGACCCATCATCCCTTCGTCTTCATGCAACGCAATGTGACAATGATACATAAATGGATGTGTCGGATCAGCATAATCATCAAATTTTGCAATGAATCGAACTGTTTTTCCTCCTTCAACAAGCACTACATCTTTCCATCCTTGCTGATAGGTTGGGGGAGTGGCGCCATTAATTGTCAAGATTTTAAATTCAACGTCGTGAATGTGAAACGGATGAGCGAAAATAGAAGTGCTTTTCAATTCCCAAATTTCTGTTTGATTTAATGGAATTGAGTGATTTATCGTATTGAAATCAAAAAGTTGATGTCCCAAAATAAAGGCATTTGGTCCAAGAATCGGAACACTTGTTACTCCTGTGCTATCACTTAACGTTATTGTTCTCGTCAAAGCTGCATCTTGCTCTAAGGGATAAATATTACTCACCAACGTTGCCGGAACGGAGGTAAATGGATTTGAGGTAGCACTCGTTACATTTAATTTTACAATGTTATAATTTGTGTGCCCAAGGAAACTAGCAAACGGACCATTTGGAAAACTTTCGCCACCTGGAATGAAATTCCCTAAACTCTGATTGAATGCTTTTAGGAAAACCGAATTACCGGATTGACCGGAGAAATCTACCATAATTTCAACACGTTCACCAGCAGATAACAAATAACGTGGTGTAGCGCCATTAATTAAGACGGGAGAATTTAACAATCCTCCATCTGTTCCTATTACATAAAACGATCTGTTATCACTAAAACCAAGGTTGTATGATGTTTCTATGGCACCATTTAACAAACGTAGTCGCACATATTGAGCGGGTACCGAATATTGGGCACGCAAGGTCATGTTTGCCATGATACTATCACCATAAGGAACAATAGAAAATTGATGTTGCGTATTAATGTCTCGATCAGTAATCATAATCGGAATATCATCTACGCCATATTTTCTTGGAAGTGCTAAGGCTGATTCTGCCGCATCACGAACAATAATGAAACCTCCAATTCCTTTCGTTATTTGTTCTTGAGACATTTCATGCATGTGTGGGTGATACCACAATGTTGAAGCCTGATTTTTCACTTCCCAATACGGTTGCCAAGTTGTACCTGGAGGTATGATTTGATGAGGTCCTCCATCCATAACCGCAGGTAAGTGCATTCCGTGCCAATGTATGGTTGTTGAGTCGTTCAAATTATTATTCACATTCATATGAACCGTATCTCCTTTATTGATGAAAAGTGTAGGTCCCCAGAATTTACCGTTGATTCCTCCCGTTATTGTTTGGTTTCCGGTATTCACAATTTGAGCAAATGTATCTGTGATCGTTAGGTTAAAGTTCGTTCCAGATAGGGTATCAGGAATCCACATGGTGTTATAGCTTTGTGAAAATCCAACTTGACTTGTTACTAGGATCAAAAACAGTATAATTTTTTTCATAAAAAATATTTTTTACTTAGTTGATAAAAGTACTTTTTTCTTGTGCGAAAAAATATTTCGGAAAAAAGTACTCTTTGATAAAAGGTTAGGAAGAAATATAAAAAGCCAGTCTCCGCTCATTTGAACTGATAGGCCTTGCTTTGTAGAGTATGAAATTGTTAAGAGCTTGAAAATTAATGGGTTGTTGGAAGTAAATCAATTAATTATTTCCAAAAGCAGATAGCCCATTAAGAATCAAAATCTCACTAAAAATCATCAGGCCAATAAAAAAAGTTGTCACTAAAGAGAATTACAAGTAATCTAAATTTAACTCAAAGTTAACTGCAATAATAGGAACAATTTGTCATTACAGTCATTTGATTTATAAATAGATTAATAAATTATTAAAAATTTATTTCTTACCACCTCTTTCTATTTCAATCACTTATTTTGACTAAAATTTAAAATAAGGGCATGAAGATTTTTCAAAAACCAATATTCTTTTTTCTGTGGTCTTTCACAGCTGCTTTTTTAGCTTATGCTTCAATGTACGCCTTCCGAAAACCTTTCAATGCAGCTAGTTATGTTGGGTTTGAGTTATTTAATTTACCACTAAAGGATTTACTGCTGATTAGTCAGATTTTAGGTTATATGTTGTCGAAGTTTATTGGTATCAAGGTGATTTCTGAAATGAACAAAAGTAAGCGAGTTGGATTGATTTTTAAACTGATCCTTATTGCACATCTGGCATTGTTTCTTTTTGCAATTGTTCCAGTTCAGTTCAAGTTCTTGTTTTTGTTTGCGAATGGTTTGCCACTTGGAATGATTTGGGGTGTCATTTTTTCATTTTTAGAAGGAAGGAAACTGACGGAATTGTTAGCAACTGGTATTGCCGTAGGTGCTATCATCTCCTCTGGGATTGTAAAAAGTATTGCACTGTACATAATGGATAACTCATTCTATTCAATTCCCGAATTTTGGATGCCTTTTACAACAGGTTTGTTATTTCTACCGATTTTAATCCTATCAGCTTGGATGTTAAGTGTTATTCCCGATCCAAGTGAGGCTGATAAGTTGGCTAAAACAGAAAGAATTCCAATGGATAAAAATCAAAAACGATTCATTTTAAGAAAGTATTTACCTGGAATTATCAGTTTAGTAATTCTGTACTTGATGCAAACTATTTTCAGAGATTTTAGGGATAATTTTTCGGTTGAACTTTTTGGCTTTTATGGTTTCACTGACAAAAGTCAATTCGTAAGCATGGAGTTTATTATTGGTATTACGGTCGTTTTTACCACTTCTTTAATTGTGATTTTTAAAAATAACTTGTGGGGATTTCAAGCTTCTTTAATATTGTCGGGTATAGGATTTATAATGATGTTAGGCGCTGAATTATTGTTTGGTTCAGGGCAAATCAACTTTTTCTACCTCATGTTATTTTCTGGATTGGGAATGAGCATTGGTTATGTTCCCTTTCAAATTGCCCTTTTTGAACGTTTTATTGCCGCCTTTCATATTGCTGGAAATGTTGGTTTTTTGATGTACATTTCAGATAGTTTGGGGTATTTGGGAAGCGTTTCTATTTTATTCTCCAAAAATGCAGGATTAATTAACATTGATAATGTTGCGCTATTTCATATACTTATTTTTGGATGTGGAATCATTGGTTTAATTGCTACTATTTTCTCCGTTTTTTATTTCAATATTAAGTTTGTTAAGGATACAAATAAGATTCATTAACATTAAACAAACTCGCTTTTAATATAATTATAATGTTGTTAATCAGACTTTTTAAGTTTGATTTTTTTTCTTTGTACAAATCTTTTCGATGCGTGATTTAATCTCAATTCTAGCTGTTTTGGTAATTTCTCAAACAAGTTTCCCCCAAAATAAAGTACTTATAATTGGAATTGATGGATGTAGAGCTGACGCACTTGAAAAAGCATACACTCCAAACCTTGATTCATTAAAAAATACTGGGATTTATTGCCCAACAAGCTGGCAACTTGGTAAAACAAAATCAGGTCCGGGTTGGTCGAGTATGTTAACGGGTGTATGGGACCAAAAACACAATGTTTCTGACAATCAATTTTCAGATCACAATTTTGATAAATTTCCATTCTTTCCAAGTTATTTAAAAAAAATAGAAACTACTAAAAAATCGGTTTTAGTCGTTGGTTGGAAATCGCTCTTTAAAATCTCTAAAAATACCGGATGGGATGAGTGCATTGCTGGAAAAAGTGATAATGATTGTTTAGATAAAACACTTAGTTTATTGAAGAACTCCGAATATGATGTCAATATGGTTCATTTTAATGATGTTGATTTTACAGGGCACACAACAGGTTTTGAACTCGACAATAAAAAATATATAAAAGCAATTGAAGAGGTGGATCGCAAAATAGGAAAAATTCTAAAAGAATTAAAAAATAGACCAAACTATAAAAATGAAAATTGGTTGATTCTATCAAGCACAGACCACGGAGGTACTGGTAAACATCATTCTGGAAATTCAATTGAAGAAAGAAAAATTTGGTGGATTGCCTCATCAAAAGAAATACAGAAAATGGAAATTGTTGTAAATGACCCAGGTTCTTATTTCTATGAAAATATGTCAACTGATTCAAGTATAATTAACTTTTATCCAAGTATTGTTGATATTGCTGCAACAGCTATTAATCATGTTTTCCCGAATTTGACTAACAAAGATTTTCAAGCTTGGGGTTTAGATGGAAGGTCTTGGTTGAATTTTAACATTGAAAAAACCGTTGATTTTTATTCAGAAAGTAGTACAGAGCAAACTCAAAAAGAATGCAAGTATTTCAATAATGCTTGTTCAATAGAAATTACATTGAAAGAATTAAAAAAATGAGTAAATCAATAAAAGCTGTTGTTTTTGATTGGGCTGGAACGATGATTGATTTTGGGTGCATGGCTCCTATGAATGCTTTTATCAGTGCGTTTGAAGAAAAAAATATTCACATCACTTTGGACGAAGCACGCGAACCAATGGGTTTAGCAAAACGCGACCATGTGAAAGCGATTTTGAGTGGAGAAAGAGTTAAAAATAAGTGGATTAACACATACAATTCACCACCAACTGATGAAGATATTGATGCTATTTACCACATCGTTACACCTAAAATGATGTTGGAAATTGAGCAAAACTGTGAGCCAATTGATGGAATCATTGAAATCATTGAAAAATTAAAATCTCAAGGAATAAAAATTGGCTCAACTACAGGCTATATCGACATAATGATGGAAAAAATAGTTCCTGCAGCTGCTGATAAAGGTTTATTAGTTGATTCAGTAATAAATTCATCTGATTGCAAAGAAGGAAGACCAAGCCCTTTCATGATTTTCAGAAATATGGAAAACCTTGGGATTTATGATGTGAATGAAGTTTTGAAAGTTGGTGATACAGTTGCAGATGTTGGCGAGGGCTTAAATGCAGGTGCGTGGACTGCAGCAGTTGTGTGCTCAGGAAATGAGATTGGATTGCCTCAATCAGTATTTGAAGCATTAGATGAAAACAAAAAAAATGAATTGATTGATGCTGCAACTGAAAAACTAAAAAACGCAGGTGCCAACTACATTATTTTAAATATGAATGAATTGTTTTCAGTTATTGAAGACATAAATAATAAACTAAATTCTTAATAAAACCAGTAATTATGAAACGTTTAATTTTACTATCTTTTGCTTTCTTTTCAACTTCTTCAGTTGTTTTTTCCCAGTGTGAACCACAAACATCGGTTACAAACATTTATGAACCAGTTGGATTTATTCCTCTTCCAACAGACGGAAAATTATCTCCAAGTCAATTCTTTTGTTATCCTGGTCAACCGTTCGATGCGATTTTAACAGCTTTAGCTCCACAAACATTTATTATTGATAATCCAATTGGTTTTCCACCAACTATTACAGTTGATGTAAACTGGATTCGTTTAACAGATATTCAAAATTTACCTTCTTGGGTAAGTTATTCTTGCGGTGGACAATTAGACCCAACTGACCCTTGTAAAATGGCGTTCCCAAATTGGAGCTGTGTACGTGCTTATTCAAATGAAGCGGATGGAAAAGTTCCAATGACAGAAGTACCAGGAACAACATATAGCTTAGAAGTAATTGTTGATGCTGATGTTAACCCACTTGGTACTCAATCAAATTTTAATGGTGGAAGTATCACATTATTTGTTTTAAACAACATGTCACTTTCTATCGATTTAGATTCTTGTAACGGTGGTCAAGCAGTTGCAAACGCTCAAGGGGGTTTTGGTGATGCTGCGGCTTATATCTATGAATGGAGCAATGGTGACGATTTACAAGTTGCTAGTGGATTGGATAATGGATGGCTTTTATGCACTGTAACAGATCAGGTTACGGGTTGGTCAGTTACTGATAGTGTTTTTGTTGAAACTACTTTGGCACCAATTATCATTGAAGATGAAACAATAACTCAACCAGCAGGTAATAATGGTGCTATCTCAGTTGTAGCTTCAGGAGGACAAGGAAATCTTACTTTTGAATGGACTGGACCGAATGGTTTTTCAGCATCTACAGCATCTATTTCAAATTTATCAGGTGGTCAATACACACTTACGATTACAGATATGAATGGTTGTAGTATTACAGAAATCTATAATTTAAGTACAGCTTCAATTGAAGAAGTAACAGTAAACACATTAACCGTTTATCCAAATCCTGCAGCTAATTTTGTGACTATCAAAAATGCAAATGATGCACAAACGTTGAAAGTTGAAGTTTATTCATTAGATGGTCGTTTAGTTCAATCAGAGAAATTATTTTCAGTGAATTCTGAGTATAAATTAAGTTTAAACAACTTATTTTCAGGTAAATATTTGTTGAAAGTTTATACGGGAGACAAAGTTGTATTACGCCATATTTCAGTTAACTAATCAGTTGTGATTCTTGATTCTATTCAACTTGTTGTTTTAGACATGGCAGGCACAACTGTCAGCGATACGTTTTCTGTTCATGATTCAATGATTAAAGCTTTTCAAGAGCATGATTTAATTATTGACAGAAAATTAGCATCAAATGTGCTTGCTGTTCCAAAACCAATTGGAATAAATATAATTCTAACTAATCATTTTCAGATTGTTGATGAACAGTTAATAGAAAAGATTCATAACTCGTTTAAGTTTCACATGAATTCCTACTACAGGGATAACGAAGCTGTTTCAGAAACAAAAAATACAGGATTGTTTTTTACCTATTTGAAAGAACGAAACATCAAAATTGTACTAGATACCGGTTTTTCAAAAGAAACAGCAGAACTAATTGTAGAAAGATTGAATTGGATTGGTATAATAGACGGTTTGGTTTGTAGCGATGATATATCTATTGGGCGACCGAAGCCAGATATGATTTTTATTGCTATGGAAATGGTTGGAGTTACAGATGTTAATAATGTCATTAAAGTGGGGGATACACCGAATGATATGCTTCAAGGGAAAAACGCTAACTGCCAGTGGACGATTGGCGTGAATTCTGGTGCATTTAGTATCGAGGACTTGAAAAATTCAGGAGCAGATTTAGTCCTAGATTACCCTTATCAAATCATAAATAGTTATATTGGATGAAAAAGTACGATTTAGCAATTGTTGGTGGAGGCGTTTTGGGAACATTTCATGCGTATCATGCAGCTTTACTCGGTTTAAAAGTTGTTGTTTTGGAAAAGGATTTATTTCCTCAAGAAGCAAGTGTTAGAAATTTTGGACAGGTCGTTCCATCTGGATTTCCCTTGGGTAAATGGCATGATTACGGCCGTTATTCCACTCAATTATACAAATCCATTCATGAAAAATTTGATATTGGAATCCAAAATAATGGTTCGGTTTACATTGCTTCATCGGAAGATGAAATGCAATTATTAGTTGAGTTACAAGCAAATTTTAAAGCTTCAGACTATGTGTCAAACTTGTTTTCAAAAGAAGAATTATTGATGAAATACCCTTCAGTAGATTCAAATTATGCGGTTGGAGCCATAGAATTTCCTCAAGAGATTTCCGTAGAATCTCGAAAGATGATTCACCAGTTGCATGCCTATCTATGTGAATCAACTGATATTGATTTCAAATATGCTACACCTGTGCTTTCATTGAATGACAAAGGTTCAGAGGTTGAAATTCAGACATCTAGGAACGAATTGATCGCAGCGGCTAGAGTGATTGTATGCAATGGACGTGATTTTCGAATTCTATACCCAGAGGTATTCTCCCAATCAAATATTGAGGTAGTTAAATTAAACATGATGGTTACCAATCCAATGCCTGAGGTTAAACTACTAGGAAATATTTTAACTGGATTAACCATTAGAAGATATGAAAGCTTTAAAGCATTGAATGGTTACAAGAACTTGAATTGGGATAATGTGAACCAGGAAGCATTGAAGTTGGGTATTCACATATTATTCAAACAACGCATTGATGGAAGTATTGTAATTGGTGACAGTCATCAATACGCAGATGCATCCAAAAACGAAGAGCTCGGATTTGACATGGATATGTCGATCAATAAATTGATTTTGGATGAGTCTAAAAAGATTTTAAATCTTCCTAATTGGGATATTCAACATTATTGGAATGGATTTTACGCTCAAATGAAAGGGGAGGAGGAGATTTTCGATGTTGAAATTTCGAATAATATTAAAATTGTTACTGCAATAGGTGGAAAAGGAATGACAGCCTCTGCAGGGTATTCCAAGGAAAGTATAACTAAGTTTTTTATCTAATTCTAGTAAATATGCCACTTTTTAAATTGCTTTTTTCTTTATTAATGGTGTTTTTTTATTCTCAATTAGTTGTGGCTCAAAACAATAGTATTCAAGGAACGGTGAAAGATAGCAGGGGCGTTATTCCTAGTGCTAAAGTAATTTTAAATGATAATTCTTACAGGGCTATTTGTGATTTAGATGGTAATTTTTTATTAAAAAATATGCAGTCAGGGAATTACACCCTGAAAATTGAATTAACCGGTTACAATTTGTATGAAAAATCATTTACTCTGAATGAAAACATGCAGTTAAATCTCGGTGAATTAATGTTGTCAGAATTAGTCGAAATAAAAGAGGTAACGATAACAACTTACTCCAAAACTTCTGAAAATAAAGCGCTTTATCTAGTTAAAAATGCGCCTACCGTATTAACTGTTGTTTCATCCGATATCATAGCAAAACTCCCTAACAAAAATGCATCAGATGTCGTGGCGCGCGTACCAGGAGCATCTATCACGCGTAACAAAGGGGAAGGCAGCAATATTTCCTTGCGTGGAACACCCTTAGATTGGACTGCTACTTTCTTAAATGGTGATCGTTTACCAGTTGCAGATGAGGAAAATGCCACTCGGTCTTTTGAATTTGAAATTTTACCGGCCGATATGATTGATTATGTTTTTGTGGCAAAAAGTTCTACTCCAGATATGGAATCAGACCAAATTGGAGGAAGTATTAATTTTTTATCAAGGAATACAGTTCAAGGTAAAACGTTTAAACTAAATCTTGCAGGTGGGTATAATTTACTAGCGAACAAACCTACGGGGACTCTTAATTTCTTAGTTGGAAATCTTTCGAAAAATAAAAAATTGAGCTACTTATTGAATGGTTCTGCCTTTTCAAGGTATTACGCAGCGGATGCTTTTAAAATTATTTATGGGAGTAATTTCAATCACAGTTTGAATAGATATGAGCTCAAAAAATACGATGGTACAAGAACCAATATTTCTATTAATACGGCGATTCAATATAAATTCTCTGACAAATTTAAAATAGGAACCCACTTTCTCTACAGTTTTATGATTGATGATAAGTTCCAAAAAAAACAAAGTTATAATTGGTACGAAGGCTCAGGACAGCGTATTCGCTTGCAAAACATTCATGGTAAATTAGAAAGACAGCTTTTTGGTGGCGATATATATTCTGAATGGAACATTAATAACTCATTGAAACTATTTTTTAAGGTAGCGAGTTACGACAATAGCTTCCAATATGGAAATGTGCCCTTTGCTCGCAAAGACCCAAGAAATGGTTATATGATCACAGAATTCATTAGTCCTCTCATGCAATTTCAAGATCAGGATTACGTGAGTTTGTATGGTAATCAAATAGATCCAAACGATCCAAATGGCTTTCCTGGAAAACTTATTGGCGAGGATAATCCATATGGCAATGGAGATGATCCAAATAATATTCAGCCGCAATATTCCACCATTTTTGGAGCTCAAAACTTAAATGCAAGCGATTTTGAATTTTACCAAACCTATACCGAAATCAACCAAACAAGAGAGCGCGATTTACCGGTTATTCAATCAGATTTAGACTACAAATTGAACAATCAATTAAAATTTAAGTTCGGTACGAAAGTACGTTTTAAAAGTGGTTCACGTAATATCTCAAAATATGAATGGTTTAAAGATTATTCAATTCCAGGAAATAATCAACCTTTTACACTCGACCAATTTTCACATGATCCTTTTACATCGAATAAAAATGGATTCTTGGTTCCGTTGGGATCTAATTACGATGGTCAATTCTTTTCTTTTTTAGACCCCGGTATTTTATCTTCCTTCCTAATTGATTCTTCGTATCTCATGCGAGAAAAGGAAATGAATTATCTGAATCAAGAATACCGGCAATGGGTTGGTTCTAATTATAGTTATAAAGAATTACAGTCTGGAACTTATGCTATGGCGAATTATTCCATTGGAAAATGGAATTTCGTAGGAGGTGTGCGATTAGAATACACTCGTTTTCAGCAAATTTCAGACACGCTAACCGATGAATTAGCATTTGACACTTTGTCTGGTAATCAATACAATGTTCCAAAAAGTGTTGATGTAACGAGAGATTATTTGTTTTTATTACCATCAATTAACGCAACTTACAATCTTTCTGAAAGTATTAACCTGCGTGCGGCGTTTTGCCAATCTATGAAGAGACCAAATTTCGAACAAACCAAGCCAGGATTCGCCATGATTAAATACAACGACCTTGTCTATATTTTTGGAAATCCAAATCTTAAACCTACCTACGCGTATAATTACGACTTGGCATTTGAATATTTTTGGCCTGGAAAAGGAATGTTCTCTGTTGTTGGTTTTTACAAGGATGTTTACAACCATATTTTTACGGTTACAACCGCGGATATTGATCCAGCATCAGGTATTATGGTTAAAAAATATGAAAATGCTTCTAACGCTGCTGTTTTTGGAGCTGAAGTTACCATTATCCGAAAATTTGATTTCCTTCCTGGATTTTTATCAGGATTTGGCACAAACTCAAATATCACCATTTCTGATTCAAGAATGGGGATTCCTGGTCGACCAACAAAGCAAAAAATGACTGAGCAAACTCCCTTGATTTACAATCTTGGTTTGGTATATGAATACAAAAAATGGAATGCACGTTTGGCGTTGAATTACATCGGAAAACATTTAAAAGAGGTGAATCTTGCTTCCATAGTTGGTATTGGATTATTGCATGTCGACGATGATTTTGATACGTATACATATAAATCCTTTAATTTGGATTTTCAGATTTCCTATGCATGGAACAAAAATGGAAGTATTTATTTCGAAGGGATGAACCTCTTAAATGCAGCGCAGAGAACCTATGTTGGTAAAGAATGGCGCCACCTTCGAACGGAATATTATGGGCGACGTTTTCAACTTGGTTTACGCCTAGATTTATGATTCGCTTCATTCTTTTCTCCACATTCTTTGTTCCCTTTATTTCGGTCACCCAGAGCTTTCACACAATAACGGGAGTAGTACAAGATTCGATAGTTATTGAAAACATAGTGGTTGCCTTACTTCAATTAAAAAAAACGACAAGCACAAATAAGAAAGGGTATTTTCAATTTGACAGCATCCCATCCGGTAAACAAACACTAATATTTTACAAAGGAAACAAGGAAATTGGACGATTTGAAACAAAGGTTCCTCAAATTATTTCTCCACAGCTTTTTGAGTTGAAAATTTCAAAATTCGTAAATTTAAACCCGTTTTACATCACAAATTCTCGAAAAAAGAAGACCTCGATTGAACAAATGCAGAATAGTACAAGCATTGTTAACAACGTAAAGAAAAATGAAATTGATCATCTTCCAACCAAGAATGCGGCAGATTTAGCTCAACGTCTTCCAAGCATTAGTTTATTTCGTTCAAAAGGGGAAAGTAACATGGTTTCCATGCGTGGGACACCTGTCGATTGGACCTCCGTTTTAGTGAATGGGGATCGTTTGCCGGTTGCTTGTGAAGACAATCCGACCCGCTCTTTTGAATTTGAGGCATTCCCTGCTATTTTTGTGGATGAAGTGATTGAGGCTAAGGCAATCACACCAGATCTTGAATCCGATAACATTGGTGGTGCGTTAAATTTTTTATTTCCTAAATTTTCAGATAGTAGTACAACGCAATTAGAAATTGCAATTGGTCAAAATTTTTATTCCAATTTACCCTATGGAAATATGAATTTCATTCATGCAAATACCTCAAAAAACAAAAAAATCAGCTATTTGATTTCGGGTACTTACTTCGGAAGAACCTATGCAACCCAAGCAAGAAAAACCATTTTTGGGAACAATTTCAATCATGGTGTTAATCGATTGGAATTAAGAAATTATAATGGATTTCGAGGTACCGCTGGCGCACATGCTGCAGTCTCATACAAGGCTAATGAAAGTTTAAATTTTTCACTCCGAACCTTCTGGGGACAAATGATTGACGATAAAAACATGGATAAAATTTCTTTCAATTGGTATGAAGACAATTTGAGAAGGGTTAGAATTCAAAATGCGAAAGGTCAGCTTGTCCGACAAATATATGGGACGACAATAGAAGCAGACTATCGAATCAATGAAATCGTATCTACTAAATTTCGACTTTCGAGTTACAAAAACGAATTTAAACCAAGGAATTTTCCTTTCAGCGGAAATGATTCAAGAAATGGATTTGTTTACATCGATTTTATGAGTCCTGAAGTGAACTTTACGGATTTCGAAAAAGTGGATTTTTACGGGCAGGCGATTGATCAAAATGCTACAGATTTCAGTTTGCTAAAACTAATTGGGCCTGATAACCCATATGGAAATGGGGGAGATGCATCGGCTATTTACCCAAATATTACCAATCAATTGAATGCCACAGATTTTGAATTCACACATGCGTACAGTGAAATAAACCGAATTAAAGAGATTGATCCCATTGTGCTGCAAAATGATTGGGAGTTTAAACTGAATAAACGTTGGTTGTTTAATACGGGGATAAAGTATCGTTATAAATCGGGTAGTAGGCTAATTTCCAAATACGATTGGTTCAGAGATTACAGCAACGGTAACTCGCAACCCATTCGGATGGATGATTTTGAGCTAAATCCATTCATGGATAAAGGTTCTTTTTTTCAAAACACCAATGGCGACTTGTATACAAATTTTAATTATCAGGTGTTGAACAATTCTTCTGTTTCGTCATTTTTCTTTCAAAATGAATCTCTCTTGAGGGAGGTGCCCATGAATACTTCCAATTATGAATACAATCAATGGGTTGGTGCTTCCTATACTTACAAGGAGCACCAAAGCTCTGGTTTTGCAATGCTAACCTATACAGGTGAAAAAATTGATATTCTTTCCGGAATGCGCATTGAACATACCTACCTTATTGAAACTTCAGATACCTTGACCAATCAACTTGCATTGGATACCTTAGCTAATACCTATTATAATGTTCCTAAATCCATAACTATTTTCCGCCCTTATATTGGATTCTTGCCCTCATTCCATCTGAATTGGTATGTAAGTAAAAAAATAAACTTAAAATTAGGTGTAAGCAGAACAATGCACCGCCCAAACTTTGAGGAAACCAAACCAGGGCAGGCAGTAATAAAATACAATGAATTAGATTTTACTTTTGGAAATCCTAATTTAAAACCTGTTTTTTCAATTAATTTGGATATAGACGGAGAATTTTACTTTTCGGAAACGAGTGTTTTAACTCTGGGTACTTATTTTAAACAAATTTCCAATCATATTTATACCTTATCGACACCAAATACCGACCCAATTTCAGGAGCAACAATTCGTTATTTTGCAAATGCATCTAACTCTTGGGTAGGAGGTTTAGAATTGTTTTATACCCAAAAATTTGCTTGGATCCACCCTGTATTTAAGAATGTTGGGATACGAATGAATGCCTCGTTCAGTGATTCTCGTATGCAAATAGCTGGGCGTTCAAAAAATCAAAAAATGACGAAACAAGTTCCCTTTTTGGGGGCTTTTGAATTATTTTATGAAAATGAAAAAGTTGAAATACATACTAATTTAAGCTATACATCACGTTATTTAAATGAATTAAATTTGGCGTATTTGAATGGGGAGTTGCTACATAAAGATAGTGATTTTGATGTTTTTATGAATGATTTTATTAATCTTGAAGCTTCATGTCTTGTATATTTTTCGCAAAAAATAAAATTGAAAGCTGAATTGGGAAACATATTAAATTATAGTGAAACCAAATCAAGAGGAAAAGAGTGGCGTACACTTAACAAAGAGTTTTTTGGTTTAAGAGGTGAAATTGGTGTTGTATTTTCGTTTTGATTTTTCATGTTATATTGATATTACGTTAATAGGATATTCAAATACCAACTTTACATTTGTATCGTTTTGTAATCAATCAAAATGAAAGTAAGTTTATTTTTTGTGGTTCTTTTTTTATCCTCGATTTTATTTTCACAAAACAATGTTGGATCTGGAAATTGCATTGATTTTTCAGCCAATATTGCGAATGCCAATCATGTAAATTTAGGGGGCTTAGATTGGATTAATCTTAATGATTTTACCGTAGAATGTTGGATGAAGGTTAATTCAGTGTTTGATGATGAAGCTTTTTTTAGTAACAAAGACTGGTCTAGCGGAAATAACACGGGTATCGTTTTCGATATTCAGGACAACGGGAATAATATGAAGTTCAATTTTAAAGACAATGTCAATCCAAGAAAAGACCTAACTGTTCCTGTTCAAGTCCTAAACCGTGATTGGTACCATTTTGCAGGAACGTATAAGCGTGGTGGTTACTTTGTGGTGTACATCAATGGACAAGCGAAAGATAGCTTAGATGTTTCCTCAATAACAGCCTCATTTTCCGGCTTATATACTTATAAATTAGGTCAAGATGGAACTGGGAATTATACATGGAATGGAAATAATCCACGATTTGATGGGAAGATAGACGAAATGAGAATTTGGTCACAAGTAAGAACAGTTCAACAAATTCGTGATAATATGTGTCATTCTTTGGTTGGTAATGAAGCAAATTTGTATGCTTATTACAATTTCAACGAGGCGAGTGGTATAACTATATCAGATTTAACATCCAATGCGAATAATGGAAATATAGTCAATAACGTTTCTGCAAATAGAGTGACTTCAGGTGCGGCTATTGGAAATGTTTCAGTAAATACATACGGTGCTTCATTGGCAAGTCAATCGCTTGCACTTACCTTACCTAACTCAGGTTCGGTTATGGTCAATAACTTTAATGGAATTACTGGAGTGCACCTTTATCAGGTGAACAGTTTACCATCACTTGCGAATGGACTTAATCCGGTATCAGGAAATGCCGGTTATTTTGGTGCTTTTGTATGTGACACAAGTGATTTCATTTCTTACAACCTGAAGTATGAATATGCAAATTTTTCGAATGCTATTTCAGATGAAAATAACCTAATTCTCTTTAATCGATTAAAAAATGATTATAGTCCTTGGACAAATAGTGGCTCAACTCAGAATGTTACTCTTGATAACTTCACAAAATTAAATATACCTAATCGACGTGAGTGGTTTCTAGGTACAACCTCTGGATTAACATGTCAAAGTACAGATTCAATATACATTCAAAGTTCCACACCAACTAGTGCAACAATTGCATGGAACAGTAGCGCGACCAATTGGAATATCGTTTGGGGCGTTCAAGGCTTTGACTTTAATTCGGGTCAACAAGTAAATAACACCTCTCTCAATCCATATACATTTAGTAATCTCGCATCCGGTATTGTATATGAAATGTATGTTCAAGATACTTGTCAAGGTTCAGGAACTGGAATTTGGATAGGACCTTTTTCGTTCACCGGACAAATCTGTTTGAGTCCGAGTCAGCTTGGAGCGAATCCAATTACGTCTTCTTCCGCATCATTAATATGGACCAATAATGTTCCGGGTGTTAGTTTGTTTTCAATCGAATGGGGATTACAAGGTTTTACTCAGGGTGTCGGTATTCCTGTGAATAACATTCAGTCTCCTTATGTATTGTCAGGATTATCACCTACTACAACCTATGATTATTTCGTAAAAACGAATTGCGGTACGAATAATTCAAGTTCGTGGGCTGGACCTTATACGTTCACGACATTAAGCAACGTTGGATTGGTTGAAGATGAGTTCAATACGTCTATTTCTCCTAATCCCTTTAATGAAGAATTTATTTTATCATTTCCAAATATTCTAAATGAAGAATTTAAAATAACAGATGCATTAGGAAGTGAAATTTCATACAGAGCTTTTTACCTGAATGAAAACCAAGTGAAAATTACAACATCCAATGTGCAAAATCAAATAATCTTTCTCAAAGTGAAGAGTGCTCTAGGTACTAATTCATTCAAAATTGTTAAGAATTAAAAAATAAATATAAAGTAAATCGATCCCTATGAAAAAAATAACAACCATTGTAAGTTTATTGCTGATTGCCAATCTTTGGGCTTCTCAACCCAGAAAAGTGCTAATAATTGGAATTGACGGTGTTAGAACTGATGCATTGCAACAGGCAAATACTCCTAATTTGGATGCACTAATCGCTTCAGGTTTTTATACTTATGAATCTTGGCATCAAGGAATTACCGTATCTGGTCCATCTTGGTCAACAATAATGACAGGAGTGGATTACAACAAACATGGAGTAACAAGTAACTCCTATTCTGGAAGTAATTACAACACGTATCCGTATTTTACAAAAAGAGCCAAGGATTGTTTACCTGATTTGTATCAAGTTCAAATCGTTCAATGGGCTCCGATGAGCGATAATGTTTATAACGATGCTTGGGATCAAAAAATCAAGGTGTGTGATGGATGTGGAGCGAATAGCGTTTCTGCTGCTCAAACTCAACTTCAAAATCCAAATTTAGATGTACTTTTTGTGTATTTTGACGAATGCGATTTAACTGGTCATTCAACGGGCTTCAGTCCTTTAAACCCTGCTTATATAAATGCCATTCAAACAGTTGATGGTCATGTTGGGAGCATCATTAATTCACTTCAAAGCCGTCCTAACTTTGTTGCTGAAGATTGGATCATTCTAATTACAACAGATCATGGTGGCATTGGAACAGGACATGGTGGAAACACCAATACTGAACGAAAAATATGGTGGATTGGAAGTGGGAATAACCCTGTTTCGAATCAGTTTACAAATGTTGTAGACCCAGGAAGTTTAGCTATTGGTAATTTTAATCCTGCATTGGCCGAGGGTAATCCATCACAAGATGATATAGCCGTAACAGCTTTGGATCATTTATTTAGAGGAACTCAGTGCGATCCGTTTAATCCTGCTTGGAATCTTGACGGTCAATCATGGCTCGATTCACTTCATGTTGAAAATCCTTTAGGAATTTCTGAAAATATAATGAAAGATGCAACTATCAAAATCTATCCGAATCCAACATCCGATTTTTTAACAGTTTGGTTTGAAAACCCACTCAATACAGAGGTTTATCCAACAATTTATGATCAATTAGGGAATCAAGTACTGGATATTAAGTTTATTAGTGTGAATCAAAATAAAATGAATATTGATATCTCTAAGTTGGCAAAGGGTTCATACTATTTAAACATGAACATTGATAATGAAACGGTTACACGAACTTTTGTTGTCGAGTAAACTTCATTTTGGTTGTTTATTTGTTTCCCTATTTTTTAGAGACATTCTTTTGCGAAAAATAGTTTGTTGAGAAGTTACCAAGTCATAATTAGGTACGGCACATTTTATACTCAAAATGTGCTGTATTATTACCAACCCATATTATGATATTCATAGAAAAGGTAGTTATCTCGTTGGTCAAAACAGGTTCTAATTTCATAACCCCGATTTAAAAAATCGCTAAAGGTTAAAACACCCCCATTATCCCGCAATTCAGAAATGCAGGTTAGTTTAAAAATAAGCTGACCTTTGTAAAATACGATTGCTTTTCCCTGTTCCACAAGTTGTTTGATATACCTTTCGAGAATGCTGGAATTTCCATTATTTTGGTTGGAATTTTTAATACCTTCGTATATAATCAATTTTCGCAAATCAAATCCTTCGTCTGCTTTTTTAAATTGCTGTAATGCCCTTTCGTATCGTTTAAGAGATGCTTCGAAATAGTTTGCCAAGTTTGAATCTTTATCACAGTAATAGTAAAATGACCGTGCGTGCTCTTTACTATTTCGGATTAAAAAGGTATCGATTGTATCCAATTCTACGAATATGGAATAATCCCCAATTTTCCATACACTCATCCGAGTTTCGGGTGTTTTTGAAGAAAGCACGATTGCCCAGTGTGATTGAGAGTATGATGCTCCGATAAAAATAATAAATAAAGGGAAGAACAATAATTTCATTCTTTGAAGGTGCAAAAATCAGTTAAAACATGGAACTATATTTTTGTAGATTATATTTCAAGATTTTTAAATCCATCTTCCAATTTGGATTATTTGGATTAAAAGCCTTGATTTGAATGGTTTACGATAAATTATACACCTCAATCCACGTCGCTTATTAAATCTATGTATGTCCGGTGATTTGTGTAAATGCGTAGTGCTATTTTTTTAGAATCTGTTATTAACAAAGACTTACTAATGCTTCCTCCAATATAGCCGGTATTCACCTCCACTTTCATAAATGAGTATATCAAACACAAATATTCCTTCTTTCTTTTTCTTTGATTTCGTTCCACAAGGAGTTAAATTCAAGGGTCTTTTTTTTCCTTCAATAATCCCGAATGGTATATGTAAAGGAACATCTCCGAGCAGTGTAATTTCATTTATATTTGAAAAAACCACTGAAGAATCCTTCGTGATATTCCCCAATTCAATATGATTAAATGAAACAGAATCTAGATTGTAGCCGGTTTTATTGAATACAACAAGGTTTATATTTTGGCCTATCAATCCTGATGGAAAAAGCAATGAAAACACGAAATAGAAAACAGCTTTATTTTTCAGCATGGCACTGTCGAATAGTTATTTTAATAACTAAAGGAGCCATCACTTGATTTTGATGCAGCGAACGGAGAAACCCAATGATTTTGATTCTGAATACGTTTCTGAAGTATTTTTTTCGGCCTCTAAATACCGATCCCATGCGCTATTTTCATATTGTCCCTCTGAAGTATAATTCCCCCCATATTTAGGACAGGGATAATTCAAATTTAGGTTTATTTTTAATAATCAGATTACTTGGATTAAAATATTTTTCTGGGGTGTTATTGTTTATGCTTGTATGCCGTC
>Ga0247832_1001484_pt1 | contig 40723 bp, 61 predicted proteins | sample LaCruzMarch2015__10_FD_192407 | JGI IMG/M metagenome (GOLD analysis project Ga0247832, IMG submission 192407) | Freshwater microbial communities from meromictic Lake La Cruz, Castile-La Mancha, Spain - LaCruzMarch2015_4m | ecosystem: Environmental > Aquatic > Freshwater > Lake | place: Spain... | reverse complement strand
CATGGTCGGAACATACTCTACGCCACCTCAGAGAGCGAGATTTTTCTGGCGAACGTCCCCGATGACCTGCTCCCACTTGCTTTTGGCACCAAAGGCTGCTCCCTACTTTATACTTTACCACACAATCCATCAGCGGCATAAATAGCTCATGCATAAGGCCTATTCGTATTTGAGGTTTTCCACTGCTGACCAAATACACGGAGACTCCCTGCGCCGTCAAACTACGCTGGCGAAAAACTGGTGCCAGAAGAACGGGATCCCGCTGGTGGAGAACTACCGCGACCTCGGGGTCTCGGCGTTCCGGAGCAAGAATGCGGACAAGGGGGCGCTGAAGGCGTTCCTGAGCCGGGTGGAATCCGGGGCTATCGAACCCGGTTCCTACCTGATCGTGGAAAGCCTGGACCGATTGTCCCGAACCGACATCACGTATGCGCTGCAGATGTTCCTCGGGATCATCAATGCCGGGATCGTGGTGGTGACTTTGGCTGATGAACGGGTCTACGACAAGAAGCGGATCAATGACGGAAATTTCACGGACCTGATCATCAGCCTGACGATCCTGAGCCGGGCGAACGAGGAAAGCCGGATCAAGTCGATGCGGAGCACTCAGGCATGGGATGCAAAACGTGGCCGGGCCGGGACTGAGAAGATCACGGCCTTGTGCCCCGGATGGTTGAAGCTCAGTGCCGACCGGAAAAAGTTTGAGGTGATTCCGGAGAAGGCGAAAATCGTAAAGCGAATCTTCCAGATGTCGGCACAGGGGAAGGGAGGGCTTCAGATCGCCCAGATTTTGCAACGGGAGAATGTTCCCAGAATGGGCAAAGGGATCCGGTGGTATCCGACGGGTATCAAGAACATCTTGGATTCCCGCGCCGTGATTGGGGAGTTTCAGTTGGGGCGCACGGTGGACGGCAAGCGGGTTCTCTGCGACCCCGTTCCGGGATACTACCCCGCCGTGGTCCCGATGGATTTGTATTCCACGGTCCAGCGGATTCGCCGCACCCGGTCATCGTATCGGGGCCGGGGACAGGGAAACCCGATAGCGGGCTTGCTTTACAACGTGATGACCGGACGGAAAATGATGCGTCTCGTTTCGGATGAAGCGCGGGGTTACTCTTATCTGGTGGATGCCGCCGCCACGGTTGGAGCAGCTCCGCGCATCACATGGCACTACGGTCGGTTTCTGGAAGCATTGATTGGTGCCTGTGAAGCCATCACGACATGCCCGCCCTCGGCCAAAAAGCAGAATCAGGAATTGGAGGACGCCCTCAAGCGGAAAGACGAGATCGAGGCGAAGATCCCGCGGCTGGTTGATTTTATTGCGGAGGGCTTTTCCGCCGGGGCTCATGAAAAACTGCGCCTGCTTGAATCCGAGAAAAAAGAATTGGAGAGCCGGATTGCGGAGATGAAGGTCGATAGCTCTGCCCCCAGCATGGATCTGGACCATGTTGATTGGAGGGATGCTTCCAAGCTGAAGGAAAACGCCCGGGCGATTATTGAGCGCATTGAAGTCCATCCGCAGGAACGCTGGTTTACCGTCAAAACCTTCGATGGCCGGGAAGTGCGTTATACGGAGGAGGGTGGTTCGATTGAGGTTCTTTCGAGCGAGCCGGTATCCAGACGGAAAATGGATAAGCCGGGGCGAGTTAAGAACGCCCTTCCAGCGAAAAAGGGGAAGCATTCAAAGGTCGGCAAATTGAAAAATCGCGATTGAACCCAAATCGGCCGGGATCCAGAATACTCCCATGCGCTACTTGCTCGCCATCGTGTTGCCTCCGGTTGCGGTGCTGCTTTGCGGGAAGCCGTTTCAGGCGATTCTGAATTTGATGCTCACGCTCTGTTTCTGGATCCCCGGCGTGGTGCATGCCCTGTTCGTGGTCAACAGCCACTTGGCAGACGTGCGCGCAGAAAAATTGATCGCCGCCGTGAAGCAGGAGACGATGCGTTTTATCAAGGAGTGAGATTCACGGCTCGGGCAGCACGCCGAGAACCAAGACCTGCTCCTCCAACCCGGAGATCGTCTTCAATGCGTCGCGGGTGAAAGCGGGTGCGGCAACGCGGGCTTTCTCGGCTTCCTGCGGGTAGGATTGAAGGAGGCGGCGCACATTGCCGTCGGGGAGCGGAGGAACGCTCGAAGTTGTTACGCAACAACTATTGAGGGCTGCCGCCGCGATCAACCCAAGTATCGATCTGCTCACGTTCATGCTGTTTGTCGGTGCGGATTTTGTCGATCAGCCGCTCGCGCCGGGTTGGCGTGAGCTTTTCCACGATCCGGGCTACGACCGGCACGGATTGAAGGAGGGCGAGGATTGCCGTCCACATGGGGATCAGGCCTTGAACGAATCGTTCTGCTTGCCGTCGTCCACGAGATCACCCACCCGATTCACCACGTCCTTGAGGATCGAGGCCCCGGCGAAGATGAAGAGCCCGTATTGGGGCGGGACGAACGGGATGACATTGAGACCGGCGATGACTCCGGCAACTTTGCCGACGAGAGTGAGGATTTTGATGGCGTTCATGCCGGAGTCGGCATGTCAACCACTCCCCTACATCGGTCACCGGAAACGCGGGAAAACCGGCTGATAAACTTAATCCCATCGCGATTACAAGCTTCCCCGCAGGTAGGATGGCGCTAATTTGCGGATATGACGCCTCGCCAGACTCGCATTTTTGTCCTGCCAGCGATTGCGAACGAACATTTCGCAGAAAATGTCGTTGGCAAAATTATTCGCCCGCTTTTAGCCGAGTTTCCATCCATTTCCGCTTTTTGGTTTTCGAGGTATGGAGAGGATCGAAATGCGTCTGCGGGCGATTGTGACATCGCACAGATTCCTCCGCAGTTTGAAGACGGCGGCAATTTTCGAAGCATCAGGTTTCGATTTTGGGTTGAAGATGATGTTCTTCAGCCTATTGACGACCGCATCAGCGCTCTGACCATTCAGCATGGATTCGCGATTTCGGACGTCCGTCCCTACAATGATGTAGCTGACCTCGCATGGGATCGCTTTCTAGAGGGTCAAATAACCCCGCAGCGGGAGATCCAACGAAGGGATGCGATGAGAGCGTTCCTGCACTCCTCAGCAATACTCTTCCTCGAAATGCTCGAGGGGCCAGATATTGACGGCAACTGCCGTCTCACTCGAAGTGCAAGCGGGCATAATCCGCATGGATCAACCTTCGAGTCAATTCATCACCTATTCTGCAACATGACGAACGTAACCACAACGGTATATGTCCCATCTCTGGAACCGTTCACTCGCATGTATCCTCAACAGGGAGTAGGAATGGTAGAAAAGCGTGTGCGATTTTAGCGCCGACATCACTACTGGCTTTTCTAGCCGAATCTGCACCCCTCAAATCCGTCCCAGGAATTTTAGCACGGCGACTACCCCGACCACGATGCCCGGCAGACTGGTGCCGACCGCAATCCACCGGATGGCTTTCTTCTCGAAGGCGTCAAAACGCTCACAGAGCCCCGTGAGCTGAGCCTTCATCCCGTTGCGGCCGTCCTCGCCGCGGACGATGATTTCGAGCGCGAGGAGGCGGCGGTCGAAGGCGGCCAGTCGGTCGCGGACGGATTCCCGGCACAAGTCGCAGCGACCGGCAAGCTCGTGGAGTGGGTCGTTTTCCATTATTTCGGTGCCAGGTCAGCAAGCGTTGCCGCTGCTGCGATTTCAGCTTGTTTGGTTGCGAGGACGACTTCCTTCGTCTGGATTTTCAGCCCGTAGGAGCTCAGTAGGGCCAGGAGATCCTGATTCGTGATAGGGTGGATCGCGCCCGTTTTGTCGGGAATGACTGATGGGGCCGCAAGAATGGCGTCCCTGCCTGCTTTGTTTGATGCGGCCAGGAGCGCCGTTTGCAGGAGCGTCACCATTCCCGTGAATTTGTTCTGCCACTCGATTTCCGCCGGCAGGACAAATGCCGCCCCATCTGGAGTAATTCCGTCGCGGAGAGATTTCTCATGGGCCTGTTGGAGTTCGGCAATGGCGGTTTGCTTGGCGACGAAAAGCGCGAGCGGCTGGATTCCCATGGCAGTGAGAAAGGCCGCTTCGGATTCGTAGTCCTTGCCGTTTTCGGCAGTGACAATGTTTACGCGCCGCCCGTTCTTGGCGACGTGGGTGCCGGTTGGGGATGGGGTGATGGAGAATTTCATGGTGATTACGGGAAGACAGTGTCGATCTTTGCCAAGGCTGAGGGCTGCCCCGCCCAGATGTAGAGCCCATCGGATAGAAGCCATGAGACGGAACCGGGCAGCGTATACGTGTTCTGCAATGCCAGGGTGATCTTGTCGAAGCTCTTGACCGTATTGTTATTGGCAAGGAACAGGCGGGTTTCTGTAAAAGCCACGACATATGGCCAGGTGAGCGAGTTCTCCGGCAAACCTCCCATGTAAGCTCCGGTGCTTGGATTGACTTTGTAAACGGTGTTTGTCGAACCACCACCACCCGCTTGCCACAAAAAGGAGCCGTCAAATACATTGGAGCTGAGGTTGTAGTTGTTTGGCATCGAGTGAGTCGCCACGCGAACTCCGTCGCTGATTCTCACCCGGCAAATGCCTGGAGCCGCACTCAGCCAGTCGCAAGGCACGAACAGGTCGGTACCATCCGTCGCAAACCTGGAAATATATTTGGCGTCAGGCACGTTGTAGGTCGCCAGAACGGCACCCGTAGCGATGTTGATTTTAGACAGGCTCAGGGGCGAGGCCCCATAATGGCTAACCCAGAGATTCGCCCCATCGAAGCACAGGCCGCCCGTCGCCCCACCCACGGTGTAGGAACCGATACTCGCCCCCGTGCTGCCGTTGATCTTGAAAATGGTGGTGCTACCATTCGTCATCCAGATATTGGACCCGTCGAAGCAGACGTCTTGGCAGGCGGTCCCCACCGCTACCGAATATGTCCCAACCACAGAGGGAACAAACGAGCGAACGTCAATCTTCGCCAGGCTCGTGCCGGATGTTGCCCAGAGGAACGAGCCATCGAAGCAACCTCTGATTGGAGTGAAAGAGAGCGCGAGGCTTTGAGGGGGCAGATGAAAAGCCCTGTGCATCCCCAGTCGAGGAAGTTTGGCGCTAGAAGCACCAGTGGCACCCGCAGGGCCGGTCGCACCAGTGGCACCCTGCGAGCCCTGAGGTCCCTTGATGTTGAGGACAAAGAACCAGCCGGTGTCGGAGCGGTGGTAGAAGTCGCCGTTGTTCAGATTGACGTAGCCGTTGCCAAGGGATCCGACACTGTTGGAGGGCGCGCCGTATCCCGAGAGGAAGTCGACGGTGTCGCCGATCCCTTTGTATCCCCCGGCGTTTCCCAGCGCAGAGGCGTCGCTGACAAGGAAGGTGCCCGGCGGCACACCCGTAACCCCGTCGGTGAATGACGCCTGCCAGAGCTGGCCGTTTCCGATCGGATCGTAGAAATTGGGCTGCGATGGGACTTGGCCCGAGAAATTGTAGTTGGCTGTGACAACCGTTCCATTCACTGCGACATTAAGGAACGGGATGTTGTTCGTGAGAGAATTGGCAATTTCCTGTGCGAATCCTTCGGCAGGCATCGGACCGTAAACTCCGGTATAGGCTGAGTAGTAATTCCCGCTCTGGTCGTAGAAATCCCCGTAGAAACCGAACTCCAATTGATCCACTCCCGGGGTGACAACATTCAGATTCGCAAACCCACCTGAAAGCGAAGCCCCCGTAGTCCCTGGGGAATTGAACGTGAGGGTCAATGCGTCGGCATTATCGCCGTGCGGAGTGCTGCATGATCCAAAGTTCACCAGCGCGGAATAAATTGCTGTTGCATGCTCGCCGGCGGTAAGCGGGCCGGGCGTGGTCACCTGGTCGCTGGATCCAAAATTGGAGTAAAGCTGAAAGCCGCTTATATCTCCCTCCGGGACAGCAGAAGCCGTGATTTCGACGACCTCCTGCACACTTCCAGGAACAGCGCCTGTGACTTCGAGCCGAAGTGCTGCCGCGGACGAATCTCCCGCTTGCCGGATGATGTCGCCAACCTTCCATCCCGAGTGGTTGGCAGTGAATCGGTTTGGAGTTTCATGCAAGACGGGCCCCGTCTGCGGCAATTGTGCGACCGGCACTTTCCCGGAGGCATCCAAGCCCGCATAGCCGCTGTTTTGGCCTTTCCTGGCGATCAGTTCGATTGCGGCGGGGAGCGGGTAAACCGGCCCGCCTTCTTCGGCTACGCCTTCATCACCGCGCACAATGTCGTTTTCGAGCGTGACCGCGAGCGTATTGGAGCTGGTGCGCAGGTCGGCCTCGGCCCATTCGATTTCGAGCATGAGCGCGACCGATGATGGCGTTGGCACGCCGGCAAACAGGGCATTGATCTGAACGGTGTTCAGGCTGAGGTCGAACCGGTAGGTCGTAGCGTCGCCTGTGCCGATTTTCGTCCATTCAAGGTCGGAGGCAGCAAACGAGCCGTTGAAATCCTTGTCCGCCTTGAGCCCGAGCTTTCCGGTGGCTCCGGTGGCGAGTTCGACAACCACCCCGCTGCGGAGAAATTGCACATCCACGGGCAGGTGGTCGCGGCGCTTGAGCACGAGCGAGGAAACCGCCCGCTGGAACTGCGCGGATTCGATGAAGGATCTGGTATCGAGGTCGAGGAAAAGCCTCATGCACGGGGAGCCCGTGTCAATCGCCCCACTTGCCAAGCGGGCATTTTTCCGTGGCAAGCCAGCGCTTCATTTTTGTGCAGCCGCATTTTTTATGCGTGCATTTGCCAAGCCCGAGGCGGGCCGCTCCGTCCCAGAACTCGCACGGGGCGCAGATGGCCGCACGGTCATCGTAGATTTCGCGGGATACCACCGGAAAACCCGCCGCCGACCACCGGGCGAGTGCGGAACTGAAATTGGCGGCCAGTTCGGCGGCTGTTGGTTCCTGGGGGCGAGGCGCAGCGCTTGTTCCACGATACTTGCCGGCGAGGATCTGGTAAGCCGCCTGGTCGAGCGTGACGGAGTCGCCTTCCACCGAGGCTGCCGCGAGCACGTCCTCCATATATCCTGCTGGGCGAATTGCCGCCTTTTCCCGCAGTTGATCGAGTGTGAAGCGGATCATGGGGCTGGGTTGCAAAGGTCGCGGATGTCGAAACTCTGTGTGAGCCCCTCCTGCCCGAAGCTTTGACTGAAAACCTCGCCGCCGGGGCCGTTGATGGAAAATTGCGTGTAGGTGTTGCAGCAGTTCGTGCCTTCGAGGCGGAGAGCGATAGTGAACTTGCAGCAGGCGTCGAGATCCGCCTCCTCGATCGTGATCGGCACTTCGATGCGGGTTTCCGGGCATTCCTCGCCGGTTTCGTAATCAGAGCCGCAGCACCCGGCTGGTGTGGATACGAGATCGATTTGCCGGATGAAGCGCTCGGAGCCATTGGAACGCACGATGTAGATACCGAAGATGTCGTCCTCGCACCGGTTCATGTCCACATGGACAAGCGTGAGGTCGCATGGGGCGTCCAGGCAGGCGACGCAGCCGCCGCAGTTGCCCCCATCTGATGGCTGGAGAAGCTTTTTTGCCATGCTTACCCCGGTGCGTCCTGGACGAGGAACGTCTTCGTTTGCGCCGATCCGTCCACGCAGATTTCGATGTCCTCCTTTTTGATGAGCCCGGTTTCGCCTGTGCTCTGGATGGCGAATGCCTCAATCTTTTGGGGTTCGCCGTTATTATCGAGGTAGTTCACGTCGATCTTTATCGAGCTGCCCTTGATCGGAGTGCCAACCGTGTTGACCTCGTAGATGTCGCCTTCCGAGTTTACCAACTCCAGGGTTTCTGAGTTCACGGCCTCCGGCATATACGTGCCGTCCCACATCAGAACTTTCATCGCATGGCCGTTGCCATCGATCCCGATCCAGTCGATGTCCATTTGCTTGGTGACGCCAATGCAGGTGCCCAGCGCCACGGACGGGGCCGTATACATCTGCCCGTCGTGCCCGACATACGTGATCGAGTTCGTCGGGTTTTTTAGCAGCGCGATGTCCGCCAGGATTTCCGTGATCTTTTCCTGGAGCGAGGTGATCGACTCGTAAACTTTTGTGATTTCCTGCCAGAGGAGGGAAACATTATCCAGCGCGTAGGTGAGGCTATTCCACATTCTGTTGATCTCGTCCCACACGGTTTGAAGAGCATTGGCGATGAGGCCGGGGATGCTGGCAGCGAGGGCGTTGATCGCTTCCCAGATCAGATCAAGCGCAGCCTTCACCGCCCGCCCGACGGCATCCGGGATTTCATCGAGCTTCGAAAGAGCGTTTTTGATGAAGCGGGCGAATGTTTTGGTGAGTCCCGCCACCGGGCCAGCAATGAGGTCGACCGACTTCTTGATGAGGTCTTCGCCGATCCTGCCCAGCATCCGGCAGATTGCCCCGATGTCTGGCGCGGGGAACGTCGTCAGGGCGCACCACCAGACGCGGGTGTCCTCCCCGCCTCCTTGCGGTGCTGAGCCCACTTGGAAATGAACCCTCCAAACCAGGTTCGCCGTCGGGATGCCGGACTCGTAGCCAACCGGGAACACGGTGTAAAGGATCCCGAACTCTTCGCAATACAGGTAGTCGCCGGGGCTCGGGGGGCTCGGTTTGGCCTCTCCCTCTCCGGCGTTTGCCCCGGCGAAGTGTGCGGTGATGAGCGTCCCCACGTTCGCGTAGGCTTCATACTTTTCCTGCACCAGCGCGTCGATCCCCTCCATGACATCGAGCGCAGGCTGGAAATACGGCATCAGCATTGAGGCGATTTCCTCAGCGCCCGGAGCCGAGTTGGCGAAGCTGTCGAACAGAGTCTCAAACGAGAGTTCAGCGCCGCCGCCACCGATGAGATACGATTCGATCCGTGATTGGATGATGGCCGCAACCGCCTCGGCCGTGGGCATGTAGTCGTCCATGTTCAGGAGCTGGTTCTCGATCACCCCGGCGATTGCTTCCGCCGTTGGCAGTGCCTCGTAGAACGCGTTGAGGATTTCGTCCATCACCTCCTGCATGATCTTGAACGGGTCGGGAATGAGGTCCTCGAAATCGACTTGATGCAGAGTCATCGTCCCCGACTTTGCCCCGCGCGGGATGTTGGCTGCCACCGTCGTTCCGTTCGGGCCACCGGTGATCCTGATGCCCGCGCCGGGGAGCACGCGGTTCGCCCGCACGGCATCCGCGAGGGTTTGGAGGTCCGCCGCCCAGAGCTTGTCGCCTTTTTTAAAAGTCGGGATCGTCATGAGTAAATTTCCGAATTCCATCCGGCCGGCCCGCTGGACATGTATTCGTAAGTGTTGCTCCACTTTCCGCCTTCCTGCTTCGCTCCGCTCGCGCCCGTGAGCATCCAGTTCGCCCCGCTCGGGAGCGTGGGAGCGCCGGAGGGAGCATCAATTTTGCCGAGCTTGGAGAGTCTGGGAGATGATCCCTCGCTCCTGGTGATCCTCACGACCGCGCGGGGAACCAGATAATCCGTCACCCCTTTGTCGTAGAGTGCCGCCAAGGTCGCAATCGGGCCACTTTGTTCGCCGGGCTTCCACCCGTTGAGACTCTCGTCGTTCGGGTTGTTTTTCCAGAGGTTCCATTTCTTCCAGTCCGCCGCGCTGATGCTTTTGAACTTCTCGTGCGTCTCGATCGGCTCCTGCGACATGCTGCCCTCGACGCTGTATTCCTCGCCCGAGTTGGAGTCGGTGACAGTATTGTCATAAACGAGAGTGTGCTTTCCGTCCGTGTGAGTGCGCTTGATGTTGGATGCGCCGGACGGTGCCGAAGGAGGCCCGTCAAACGCCTCCCACGTTTCCGTGGTGATGGCGCGCCCCTTGGAATCGGTCGAAGATTCGGATTTTGTGAGAACGGCTGCCATCGGTAACGAAGGAACCGTGTCAAGCGAGCGTGTAGTTGAGCTCCGTGCTCTGGCTGCCTTGGCGCGAGACGGATCGCGCAATCCGCTCTAGGATTGATGTCTGCCGACGGTTCTCGGTCAGGATCGGATCCGATCCGCCAGAGACGAAATTCCCGCCGGCACCAATCTTGGCCATCGAGGAGGAATAGAGTGCGCCGGACCGTTCCTGTGCGGCTTGGGGATCACCGGCAGACTGTGCGTTGGCCAACCTGGCGGCTGCCGCCTGCGCGTCGGCTTCCGGCATCACGTCCCGCAGCCGGGCGAGCTCGGAGTTGTATTTTTGCAGCCATTCGATTCGGGCGGCCTCTTCTTTGTTCCCGGCCGCCTTCGCCTCGGCAAGCCGGGTTTCCAGATCGAGCGCGGTGAGCGTCTTTCGGTTTTCCTCGTCTTTTTGGGCGGCTGCGGCCGTGTCGAGTGCGCCAACCTTCTCCCGCGCCAGCCGTGCGGCTTCATTTGGATCCAGTCCCGCCGAGATCCCCTGTTTGGTCTCCTGGGCAATCTGCGCCTCGTGGTCGAGCCGCTTGACGGTTTCCTTGTCGCCGGAAGCCTCAGCCTGGGCACGGGCGATTTCGCGGTTCACGTCGCGGGTGAACTCGGCACGCTTCGCCGCTGCCTCTGCTTCCTTTTTCGCGTCCTCCTCGGCTTTCTTGGCCGCCTGTTCCTTTTCACGTGCAAGCTCCCGCTCGATCCCGATGAGCTTTTCGCGAGCATCCATGAGCGATTGCATGCGGACCACTTCATCGTTGGTGAGCGCGGATGATTCCCGCTTGGCGGCCAGGAGCGCGATCTGTTGGTCCACCTCTGAGGTGGTGGAATGCCCGACGCCCGCAAGCGTCGTCGATTTCTGGTCGGCTGCGGAGAGGTCGCTGAACGCGGCATCCGCAATCTTCTTGTCGAGGGCCTCCTTGTTTTTGCCCAGCTCGCCGCTGAGCGATGCCGCTTTTCTCCGGCTTTCTTCCAGTGCCGCCGCACGATCCTTCTCGGCCTGCCGCTGGGCCATGACCTCGGGGGTGATTCCGGCCATGCTCGCCTTCATCTGCTCCAAGAGGGCGATGCGCTGTCGGTATTCTCCCGCAATGTCGTTGCGCTGCTCGGGCGTGAGATTCTCGAACTGGTCGGCGAGCCCGGCGAGCGATTCCTTGGCGGCTTCGATGTCCTGGTCGATGCGCTTGCCCACATCGACTTTGTCAGCCTCGCTCGACACGGTTTTCATTTCCGCCGCGATGGAGGTCACGGCCTTGAGCGTGTCGCTGCTCGCCGCCCCCGCCGCACGGGTCGCTTCCTTCGCCTGCTGGATTTTTCCGATAACCACCTCGATGGCTGCCGCGATCCCCGCGATCAGGATGCCGATCCCGGTCGAGATGAGGGCACCCTTGATGGCCAGTGCTGCCCCGCGTGCCGCCATGCCGATCCCGGAAAATGCGGTGCGTGCTGCCGCGCCCACGCTCGAAAAGTTCATCGTGGCAAGGGCCACGCGGACCTGAGCGAACGCACGAGTCGCCGCCGGGCCGATGTTGCTCATGGCACTCACCACCTTCGTGTCGAAACCTGCGCGGTAGAGGGCCATGGCGGCCACTACCCCGACAATTTGTGGGATCATGCCCGAAAGCACCTGGCCGAACCGGATGGCTGCCGCTGCGATTTCACCCAGGGATTCGCCAAGGTTGGTGAGATCGGTCGCGTTGAGGGCATTGCCGATTTCCTCCAGCGCTGGGGCGATGGCCGCAGTGAACCCGGCTGCAAGCTGCTGGCCTTTCAGATTCGCGGCCCCGAGTGCGTCCGATATGGAATCAAATTTTGACGCGTTCTCCTGCATCGTGTCCGCAAGCCCGCCAACCTGCTGACGGGCGACGTCCATTGCCGAGCCATCAAGGAAAATCGCCTGCAACGCGGCCCCCTTGCGCCCGAAGATCCCCATGGCAGTTGCCGCCCGCTCGGTCGTGTCAGGAATCGCCGCAAGCGCAGCCGATACCCGCGCAAATTGTTCGGCCGGGTTGAGCGACTGGAGTTCCGCCATCGAGATCCCGAGGGCAGAAAGAGCCTTGTTCGTCGGCTCACCGTCCTCGTTGATCCCGCCGAGAGCCTTCTGGAGCCGGTTGATCGCCGGACCGACTTGCTCGGCATCCATGCCCGCGTTGGCGAATGCTTGGCGCAACACGACAAGATCGCCCACCGCGATCCCGGTCTGGGCGCTCATGTCCGTGAGCTGCCCGCCCAGGTCGAGGGATTCTTTGATTGCGGAGAAAGCGCTCGCGAATGGTGCAAGGGCCGCGTTCGCCGCGGCAAATGCTCCCTGAACAGAAATTGTCGCCGCAGCTACACGAGCAAGCGCGGCATCAATGCCGGAAATATCGAGACGAAATCTGGCTGTGATGTCGGCCACGCCGCAGGGGGCGTGTCAATCAGGCTCTAAATCCCGCCTTCCTCGCCGCCTCGCGCACGGCAAAGCTTTCCAACCTCCTCACCATAGCCGCCGCCTGGGAATCGATGGCGCTTTGAACCCGCCGCTCGATGTCGAGTGCGGGCGAGCCCTTGACCTTGTTGGTGGCGACAACCTCAATCGCTACGGCATTTGATTTGATCTTGCCCTCACCGGGAGCGGAATGCCTCGAGACCCATGCCGGGACCGGCACGCCTAGTTTTGTGGCAGCCGCTTTCCACCCCGATGCCAGGAATCCAACCATCTTCTTTTTTGAAGCGATGTAGCGTTTCAAGTCGGACGCCTTGATTTTGATTCGCGGATTGAGTTTCCGGTTCACCCGCCCGGTTGGTGAGCGGTTGGCTTTGTGGATGGCGGCGGGAGATGCGTTTGATGCATCCTCCACGAACATGCCTGCCGCCCGAAGAATGTTTGCGGGAGCCTTGGGCGGGACGTAGGGCTGCATGAGTTTGAGGATATCGCGCTCGACTTTAGCCTCGCCCCGCTTCTTAGCCCCTTGCCCCGTTGCGTTTTTGCCGCCGGGCGGTGTCCAGTCGATGATTTTCCGCAGCACGCCCCGTGCCTGTTCCCGCAGGACCACCTCAGCCGCACGTTTGCCATTGCGCCGGAATTCCTTCAGGGCTGCATCAAACTTTGTCTTATCGAGTTCAAGGCTCATCGTCTTCGATCTGGAGCGCGGTCAACTGAGTGATCTGCTCCTCGACCGGAGCCGACGGAGCGACCGTCCATGCACCGGATTGCCAGAGCGCGCAATGCTGGTAGGCGAGTGCCCGCCAGAGCGGGAGTTCCCACAAAATGAAGGCTTCCGGCCAGCCGGTCTTTTCGGCCAGCGTGAATACGCGCGAGGCGATCCACGCTGGCGCTAGGAGTTTGGGGGCGCGTCCTTGTCTTCCGTGCCAGGGCGCGGGATCACGTCCACGGACTGCGAGGCGGCAGCAGTGAGCCCAGCCTCGACCTCTCGAATGATCGCCGGGATGTCGGCAACCGGGATCGCCTGGGAAAAGCGGAATACCTCGGCGTGGAAGACATCCGAAGCCGAATATGCTGCCCGCAGAACCACTTCCAGTGGAGCACCGTGAATGTAGGCGTATTCGAGCGCGGCCGTGAGGTGATCCGGAGCCGTATTGCCCGGAGGCACGACAAATGCGTTTCCGGTGCGGTGGAGGATCGCATACGAACCGCTGGAAAGCGGACGGAGCTTGAGTCCGGCGGGTTCGGCGGCTGGACGGAGGAAATCGGTGGCGTCGTTCATTTGAGGTAGGAGAGAAGTTTCTGGCGTTTGTCTTCGGGAAGATCGGCCGGTAGCGTGACTTGCCGGTTGCCCCGGCGCACGAGGGCGGCAGGCTTGAGCGTGCGGATCCGGTCGCGGAGCTGGCTATGGGCGCGGAATGCCCAGCGAAGAAATGAAATCGGGTGGTCCGGATTGGCCAGGCACCATTCCTCGCTCTCGAACCGGCGGCGGAACTCGGGGAATTCGATTTCCTCATCGGGGGATTTGAAGATCCCTCGCGAGCCGCCATCGATGAACCACTCGACCCGGCGCAGCGGGCCGTTCTCGGTTTGCTCGACCGTGTCGCGGAACCCGCCAGGTTCGACCAGCTTGAACCCGCTCGTCAGCGCGGCGGCGATGAGCTGGGTGTTGGGACTCGTGAGCGGGTTGTTGGCGAAGCGCAGTTTGCCCTCGGGCGTCTGCTGGGCTTTCGCCTCCTCCGCAATCCAGTGGAATGATTGGCCGTTTGTCATGATGGGATCGGTTGGTTGTTGAAAACGGATCAGGTGGCCGACGGGTAGCCTTGGCCGGAATACTCCCATTCCTCCCAGTCGTCGTTCTTGGTGGATTCCTTCACGGTGGTCACGATGACCTTGCCGCTCACGCCCGTCGGGGCAGTCGCCGCCTTGAGCGCCACCGGGCACGCAGCGCCCTTGCCGCGCACGCTGAATTCAAACGTGGGATCCTGGACGGCGGCGTTCGAATAGTTGCCGCTCCGGTCGGCGAGGATTTTGACGTCGCCTTTGCTCGAAACCTCCGCCGATTGAGCGGTGGCCTCGGTGACGAGTGTGATGCCGATGTCAGTGGGTGAAGCCATAAAAATCAGGTGGATGCAAACTTCTGGTAAGTGATCTCGTAGTCGGGGAAGTCGTCGTTGCTCTCGGACGCCTTCGCGGAGGTGATGACGGCAGTGGCTCCGATGCCCGTGTTCCTTGAAACCGATGGCGCATACGTGCCCTTGCCTTTGAGCGTGACCGTGGTGGTGACAACGCCTTTGGGCACGGCCAACTTGGTGACTCCCGTGGCGTCCTTGCAGGTCGCGACCTCGACGCTCTTTTCCTGCGAGGATTCCTGAAGGTATCCGGCAGCCGGGTCGGTCACGCCAAAGAGGTTGATCGTCGCAAAGGCCATGTCAGGGGAGTTCGCAGCCGGTCAGTTTCAGATCGAACTGGATGATGTAGGAGCGTTGAACCGTGTCACCGGAGATCGTCTGCGAGCGGGCAACAGAAAATCCCTTCGGGCGGGTTTCTTTGGGCGATGCCTCAAACCGGGCGAGCGCCTGCTCGCAGAAATCGTAAGCGGAGCGGCGAAGTTCTGGTTGGGCTTTCGGGTCGGTGGTATCGGCGGCCATGCACCGGAGGACGTGTCAACCGAGACGGATGCCGGCGACCAGTTCGATGCTCGAACGCCAAGTATTCTCGAGGATATCTTCGCTCTGAGATCGGACATGGAACCCGTGGAGTGAAACGCTGCCGGCACCGGCATCAAACACGACTTTCCCCTCGGTTGGATCGAGAAGCGAAAGCGCCAGCATCCCCGCCGCCTCCCGGTGCTGGGCCTCGCCCATGTCGAAAGCCGGTGTGCCGAGATGCACTTTCACAGTCGCCCGGTAAAGCGGTCCCGCCACATGCTCGCATTCGGAGCACTGGACGATCACCATCTGGGCGTCCGAGGGGTGAGGTTTCGAACTCGTGGCCTCGCGCACGTGAACGCTCGGCATCGCAGCCTGGATCACCGCCACGAATCCCTTTTCGATGTCGGCATTCATTCGACCGGCTCCACGGTGAGGGTGACGAGAGGATGTGGCGGACGGTTCGACACCCGCACGACTCGGAAGGTTTCCCCGGCGTATGTGAGCGTCTCCCCGATCGGCGGAATCGCCGGAATGTCGTTACGTAACAACTTTACCGTGAAATTTCCGGAGGCGGTAAATCCGCCCGCTCCGAGTTCAACTGTTTCCTGCGGTTCGGAAATCAGGGCCGGCAGAATACGCCCGGCGATTGCGACTTCTTTGCCGAACTCGGAAAAAATCCCGGCCACATCAGCGGCCATTTCATCGTGGATGGACATGCCCCGCCGGGCGTGTCAACGGTTCTACCGGCTCAAGGAAAAGGAACGAACGATTTCACGGGGGCGGGCAATGATGATCTGGTGCGCCTGCACGTCGGAATCCTTGAGGACTTTCCAAAACTTTTCGGCATCTTTATTGGCCTCAAGAAGATGTTGGTCGCTGGTCAGAAGAATCTCGCATCCCTTCAATGCCGCCTCGGCCAACAAAGTGGCATCGTTCTCTTCCTCGTGCGGGATGATGTTTTTCATCCTCAATTTCAATCCAATTTCACCGGCTATCCCTCGTTCCACCGCAGACATGGCAAGAGGAGTATATCCACGGGCCAAAAGCTGCATGAGTGCCCCTGTGGCGAGCGTTCGGCGCAAGCTGGTGGCACCATTTGCCGACAGCCAGGCGAGTTCCTGAGTAACAGTTTCCGTGGCGAAAAACTGGACCCGGGCAATTCGCTTCCGGATCACTGACAACGCATCAAGAACATCCGCATCCCCATTCTCCTCGTCCATCAGGACGTTGGCATCAACGGCGATGCGCAACAGCTTTCTCCGCTCCTGTCTGGTTGTGGTAGATCAGTCGCATGGCCGCAGCGGTAAGTTCCATCCGGGATTCATCGGAAATCTTGTTGCACTGCTTACGGGCTTCTGCGGCGAATTTGGTTCCCGTGGTCGCAGGTGTCTTTTTCACGGTGGCGCTCATGCCGGTAACATCCATCAATCCCGAGCTTCGGTCAAGGCGATGGCGGAGATTTTCACGGCAATCGCTAAACACAAAACCCCCGCACCATTGCTGATGCGGGGGCTTGCAACCGAACCAACCAATCAGGGTTTGACGATACGCTTGAGGCCGCTTGGGATCGCCACCTTGAAGCCGTAGAGGCATTCGACGGTGACAAAGATCCGGTTGGAGCTGGTCTCGGTGTAGCGCAGGTAGCCGAAGGTGAGCCCGGTGAGGGGGTCGGTCACAGCACCCGCCTCGTCGTATTGGGCCACCGGTTCGAGGTAGCGCATGGCCACCGCGAGGCAGCTCGGGTGCCCGGCGAACCCGACCAGCTTCTCGGTGTTGGGCAGGATCGTGGTTTCATACACGTCGAACCCGGCCAAGCGGCGGATGACGCCATCGACAACGCCCGGAAGCGCGACCGGCGTCATGAAGCTCTTGGCCACGATATCGTCGCCGAGCAGGTTGCTGAAGTAGGCGGCATCCAGGACGAGCGCGCGGTCCGTGCTCGGCATCCTCGCATTTGCGCAGGATTCCCGCACGCCGAGCACCTTCTTGTAGTCGAAGGCGGTCGAGGCCAGGGCCGCGATTGCGGGATCCCCGTAGTTGGCGGCGGTGATCTCCGTGAAGATGTCCTGGAGGACATCCTGGGCAAGCTGCTTGACCGCGCTGCCAACGAGAGTTTCCAACACGTTGAGGGCGGTCTCGGAAGCCTCGCGGGCGGTGACGTGGACCGTTTTGTATTTGTGCCGGTTCAATTGCACAGGAGCCACGTCGATCGAGGAATCCACGTTGGCCGTGTAACTTCCGCCGAAGTCGCTGGCCGGGCTGGGCGCGCCCACGATCGGGACGCGGATCGTGTCGAGCTTGTCGGCGGGCTCGGGCGAGAGGTTGCTGGAAAACGCCCGGATGGGCAGGAGCGTCGCCATGAACGGCTTGATGGCCGACTGCGCGACTTTGACGTCTTTGAGGTTGGTGAGTGTGTTGGCCATGGGATGTTACTTGTTGGATTGTGAGAGGATGAGGGCCTTCTGCTTGTCATTGAGGTTCTGCCAGAAGGCGGTCTGCGCGCCTGGGTCGGTGATCGCCCGGAACTGCTCCAGAAGGCTGGCCGTCTGCTGCTCGCCTTTGGGGGTCACATTGGCCGGAGCCGAAGTGCCGGTTTCGGCGATGATCTGGGCGGCGCGGAGCGAGGCCCGCTTTTCAAGATCCTGCTCAGCGGCTTCCAGGGCGGCGTTGCGGGCTTTGATTTCCTTCAGACTGGCGTCGAGAGCGGCACTGCGGACCCCTGCTTCGTTGAAACTGAGTTCGAGCGCGGCATTACGTGCCTCAAGATCCCTGAGCTGGCCGGCGAGCACGTCCTTGTCGCTGGTGAGCGAAGCATTTGTGGTGTGGGCGGCATCAAGGTCTGCACGAAGTTGGGCGAGAGATTCCGCCTCGATCTGGCGCTCGGATTCGAGAACCTCCAGGCGGGCTTGCAGGCCGGTCGCGCTGGCGGTGGCCTCGGTGAATTTGGTGTTGGCTTCGCTCAGGAGTGAATCCCGGGCCGCAGCGTCAGCTTCCAAGCGGGTGATTTGCTCACGGGCTTGGGCGAGTTCGTTTTCGATCGATGGTGCGCTCATTGCACCGGAACCCGTGTCAACCGAACGAACATGAAGTTTGCGCAACCGGGACAGCGCTTCCGCCCGGCCCGCCACCATTCCTGCCAGGTTGAAGCGCATGGCGCGGCGGGCCGAAAACGTCTGCCCTTCCATCGCCTCGTCCGGGATCTTGCGACCGCGGGCAAGCACGGCGGCATGAAAATCCCCGGCGGTTTCCTCGACCTCCGATTGGAGCCAAGCCCGCTGGTCGTCGGTAAGGCTCGTGCCGGGAGTGCCAGCGCTTTTGAATTTGCCCGCCGCAAAGACTTCCACCTTCAGTCCCGCCTGCTCAAACGCGGCCGAGGAATCCACGACCGGGAGGATCACACCGATGGATCCGATCCGTGCGCTCGGGGTGGCATAGATCGCATCCGCCTGGCTCGCGACCCAGTACGCGGCCGAACACATCTGGCCGGCACTGAACGCATAGACGTATTTTGTCTTGGAGGCGTCAGCAACTGCCTGGGCAAGTTCCGGTGTGCCGTTGACCGATCCGCCAGGGGAATCGATGTCGAGGAAGATCGCCTCGATGTCGGGACGGGCAGCCGCCTCGGCCACCGCATTGATGAGTTCCCCGGTGTCGCATGCGCCCAAGATGATCCGGTCAAAAATGTCCGGGTTGCGGAGCATCGGGCCGGTTATGGCGACAACTCCCACGCCGTCTTCCACGGAAAGGCAGGGCGAGATCGGGCGGTCAGGAAGGGCCGGTGAGTTGTCGAAGAACGATTTCGTGGCGGCGACCATCGCCCCGAGAGCTTCGGGCGCGATCAACCATGGCTGTTTTTGAAGGAGTGTGAGGTTCACTCCCGTTGCGCGATGTCAACGAGGTGCTACGTTCAGGTTATGGATTGCCTTATTCCTTCAGAGGTTCAGTGCCCGCACTGCTGGGAGAAATTCACAGTCGAGGTGGATACCACGCAGGGCAACTACGAGACGGTGGAAGATTGCAGCGTGTGTTGCATCCCGATGACCCTGCGGATTGTCTGCCACTCAGGCGAAGTAACGTCCATCGACGCAGCTCCTTAACCCGGCTGCCTCATTCCCGAAAGTGCCGGCGGGTCTTGGATTTCTCCAACGGCAGGAGTTGCCGATGTTCCGCCGCTTGGCCGCCACAGCATCTCAAGCGGGATCTGGTATTCGGCTGCAAGTTCCACCAGGAACCTCGCGTTGCGGGCACGCACTCGCATCTCCTCTTCAAAATCGAGACCCAATTCGCCATAGCTTTGCGAAATCGTTTTGAGCCCCATTTCCACATCTGCCCGGTTCTGCTGGGCCTCGCGTCCAGCATCCACGGTCACACGCCTGGGAGTGGTTGAGGAAATTTTCCACCATTGTGGTTGAGGAGCTAGTTCGCCCCTCGCAATGGCATCGCCGATCACATACGCCCATACCGGCTCGATCAGCCGATTGATGAGGATCAACTGACGATACGAGAACCGTCTGTCCGCTTTGGCCACGACCAGTCTCACTCCGGCCCCTCCAATGCTGCTGGAGTCGGCAGCGAATTCGTATGGCAACACGCCGAGCGCAGAGTCCCTGCGCAGGTGCTGAAGGAACCCGGTAAACGTGGGCGATGGGCGGTTCGACTGGAAGCTGTCCAAGGATTCGTCGGGTTTGAGAGCGACCAATTTCCCGCCTATGATTTTCTGGAGCTGGGCGGCGTCGCTCGCCTGAGGTTGATTGGCTTGTGCGCCGATGGAAAAGTCTCCGGTGTCCTCGACTTCCCCACGCGCCGTTTTGAGGACCCGTGCCACGTCTGCGTTGTCCTTCACCGCATGTTTTTCAAGCGCGAGGAGCTCCATTTCATCGAGCATGTGATTGATCGAATGCTGGATCGTCGGTGCATTGCGCACCGCACTCACTGACTCGGGCTCAAAAACGTGGAGCATCGAAGCCGCCGGGATGTCGCGGGGACCGGCATCTTCAATCAGGCGGTAGAATGACGGCGAGCCGTCCGATGCGAGCCCGACTCCATCGCATGTTTCTTCGGAATCGTCTCCGATCCGGTGTGTTTCGATGAGCTGGATCTTCGCGAATCCGCTGCGGTCGCGGGTTTTCAAGACGAAGAACTCGCCGTCCACATCCATTCCCCGGCAGACGAGTGACTGGCATTCCTCGAAGGAAAACCGATTTGTCACTTCGCACTGCGCCGACCACCGGCGGAAGATTTCCTCAGCTCGCCGATTCCAGTCGGGATCCGTCGATTGCGCCTGGGGACGTATGCCGTCGCCCGTGGAATAGATCGCCATGTTGGAGACCATCTCGCGCACGAACCCGGAATTGCGGTGGAGATAGCGGGATCGCCGCACGAGTTCCGTCCTGACTCCAGGCGAAAGGTCGAGCTTGGCATCGCGGGGAGCGGAGCCGGGCACGCGTCCGCGGGCGGGCGACCAGTTCGCCGCATCGTAGGGAGACGCCCAGGCTTTCGGCAGGAATGCGGCCGGGACAACGAACCGGGCGAGTTTTGGGATCAGCTTCATCGCGGGATAAAGTCAACGGTGGATTGGACGACACGCCGCCCGCATCCGTAGTCGTCAGGGGCAAGTTTGCGCAGCGCATCCTGGCAGGCCGCGATCACGACATGGATTTCGTCCAACCGGCGCTTGGTCACCGCCGACCCGGAATCCGTCCATGAGGCGAGCGTTTTCTCCAGTTCCGCCTTGTGGATCGCGAAGATTTTCTCCACCTCGGCACGGGTGAACCCGATGGAATAGTCGATGGCAGCCATGCCGGACGGCGGGTGTCAACGGAGGAGCCTGATCAATGAGCGAACCAGACTGGCCGACCGACGCTTGCGCCACACGCCATCACCCGCGTTGCTGTCGCGCAAGCCAGCGCTGTTCGTGTTGCCCTCGATACATTCGATCGATTCCCGTGAAATCTGGTCCTTCACGACCAACCCGATGTGGGAGAAGTCAAAAACGACGAGATCCCCGGCCTTCGCGAGCGATTTCTTGTTCAGGACGGCAAGTCCCTTTTCCTTCGCCCACCGCTCGAAGTCGAAAGCGCCAGCCGTCTTTGGCCGCCAGTTTTCGATCTCCTTGTTGTTACGTAACGACAATTTCGCCAAAACCTCCGGCGACTTCAGCCATTCGCGCAGGATCCAGCAGATGAAGGCGGCGCACCACGGCCATGGGGCGGGTTTGAGCCATGTGGCGGATTGGTATTCGACGATGCGGGGTCCGCGGTTGTTGCCGCCTTCTTCGTGTGTGCCCACCTCGTGGGTGGCGATTTCCAGGAGTCGTTTGATCGGGTCCATGAACCCGACGCGCCGTCAACCGAAAGGGTGTCATTCCGGCTGACTCCCTTGATCTTCTGTAACGGGATCTGCGGCGGAAAACTCCCGTCCGACCAGCTTGAGCATGACGACGGCCACGACCTGCATTGCTTCGCAGTCCCAGAGATGGTTCGGGCGAGAACCGATCTGTTTCCAGAGCCACTTACCTCCGTCCTTGACCCGGTGTTCACTTTCCATCTGGGCGAGGTAGTCGTCGTCGATGTCGTCGGGCACTTCCCATGTCGCGCCTTTCTCCGGGCGTTGGTTCCGCCGGAGCCGGGCGAGGATGTCTTTGCAGTTGAGATTCGACCAGTAGAAGACCGAGCAGCTTTTGTTGTGGCCGAGGACCACCTTGCGGCGGGGCGAGTAAAACCGGTGGACGGATTTTCCATCCCGGCCCCGGTGAACGAATGTTGGGCGGCGGTCGCCAATGAGGGCCGTCCAGCCGTATTCCGAGCATTGCCGATAGACTTCGTAGGCGGCGTGGCCGGCATCAAGGAACACGAGGTTCGGGTGGACCGTAAACCGTTCCTGCAAGGTGCGGATGTCCTCGAACGTGAGGATTCTCTCGTTCCAGATAAGCCGGGAGGAACCGTTCGCGCTCCAGGCACGAACCACGGCGAACAGGTGATCCATCTGCACGTCCACGGTGAGCACGCGCAGGGGAGCCGATATCGCGGCCGGGTCATACGGGCCGGGAATGATGCGCCCGGTTTTGTCGAATGCCGCCTCTTCGTCCCATAGCTCGCCCTTCCGGTATCCGGTGCGTTCGATTTCCAGTTTGTAGTCCTCGCTGGTTTCTCGCCACGGGATCGCGAGCCGCTTCTGGTAAAATTGTTGGAGGAGAGAAAAATCACCCTGCCGGGAAACCGCTTTCGCCCGCAGGTAAAGCTCGGCGAGCCGTCCCCAGCTCATCGCGCATAGGGAATTCCAATGGAATCCGGCGTTCTCGGGAGATGCGTGCAGGTTCTGCGGGACGAATTTGCCGGTCGCATTCAGCTCCCGCCGGACCCTGTCCGTATCCTCGAAGTAGTGGTTGCAGCCATCGCAGCGCAGCGAGGCGGTCTGGCGCACTTCGCCGTAATCCCATTCGTAGTCGTCCCGGCGGGCGGATTTGCTCCATTCGACGTTCTCCCACTTGAATGGCTGGCGGGTGCCGCATTTCGGGCAGGCGAACGTCCATTCCCGCTGGTCGGTCGTCTCGAATTTTCGGGAGGTATCGTCGCCTTCCTCCCCGGCCTGGCTCATGAACAGGCATTTGCCGAGCCAACCGAATGCGGTGACTCGCGCTTCGGCTTCGGCCATGTGGCCGGGCGGGTACCGCCAGCATTCATCGGCGATGAGATATCGGATCGACCGTCGCTGAAGGTTCGTCTTGTTGTGTGCCCCAAGAATCCAGAGCGTCATGCCGTTAGAAAACTGGATCGCGGCGGTTTTCTTTTTGTGCCGATCGCGGGGGTAGAGCGCACGCACCGGGGCGCATTCATCGAACAGCTTCTGGAGGCGGGATTCGCTTTGGTCTCGGGCGTCCTCGTCGGTCTGGTCAAGCCAGAGCGCGGGACCGGGAAGATTTGCGATAATGTAGGAGATGCCGACCTCGCCCACGCTCGTCTTTCCGCACTGGATGGCGGCGATGATCGAAACGATGCGGACGCTTGGATCTACCAATGCCTCCAGCGGCTCGCGCAGCCATGGTGAGTGGTCCGAGCGGAACCTGCCTGGCACCGGTGAATACGGGATCGAGGCAATGTGTTCCTCCGCCCATGCCCACGGGGGACGGCGGTCCGGCGGCCGCCAGACATTCCTCCAGATTTTATCCAGCTTGTTCGCCGTCATGGAGGATTGCCGCGAATTCATCCACGGCGATGGAAAGTTCTTTGCGGATCGCAATCGCATCGAGGCCGGAGAGGATCGGCGGGATTTCCTGTTCAAGCCGCTTGCGCAGGAGCGCCACAGCCTGCCCGACGTGGTAGGCCCACCGGGTCTTCACGTCATCGAGGAGCACGTATTCGCCCTGCTTCACCTGGAGCCGGAACTCGCGCTCCATCACCTCGGCCAGCAGCTTCCGGGCTTTGAGCGACGACTCCACATCCGACACGTCCTCTTCGTTTTTGAGCCCGCGCTGTTTGACGAACTCCCGCCAGACAGCCACTTCGTGCGTGCCGTTGGCATTCGCCTCCGGTGCGCCTTCGAGTTTCCGCCAGGAATGGATCGCCTGACGCGTCACCCCGAGCGCCTCGGCCAGTTCGTTGTAGTTCGCCGCCAGCGTGATCCCGCTTGCCACCGACCCGGCCGCCATCGCCTGGAGCATATTGCGCTCGGAACGCGTGAGCTTCCCGCCTCCCTGAACCCGCTGGATCAGGTTGGAGAAATCACGGTTGAGAAGTTTGCGCGCTACCTCGGGTGGAATCGGTTCCATCCACGCGGGATGGAGTCAACCGCCCACAAGTTCGGCAAATCGCTTGTCCGGGAAGTGGCCTTTGACCGCAGAAAACGGCGTTCTTGACATGCGCACAACGAACTCGTTTTGCAACTCGCAGGGCGTTGTTGGTCTGATGGAAATTCTATTTGTCTCCCCAAGTCTATCCGAGGGCATCCCGTAAGCCTACTTGGGGGAGAAATTCCGTTTCGCTCATTTCGGGCAGTCGCCGGGAACGGTGATTTCTGGAATTTGAGGAAGCGCAAGACCAGAATGATGAAGAGATCCGGCGGGCGCTGCTGGGATGAATTTGCAGAAAGGTTGTTACGTAACGACCGGAGCGCAAGTTGACACGGCGGAAGGGGGATGAGTGAAAACACATCCACCAAACCGGGCGAGTGGCTGACAGAACAGCAACTCGCCGACCACCTGCACGTATCCGTCCGCCACATGGCAAACCTCCGGAAGCGGGGGCTGCCGTTCGTCCAGCTCGGGTCGAGCGTGCGCTACAAACTCGCCGAAATCGAAGCCTACCTCTGCGGGAACAGGCGGCTGCCGTCGCACGTGGAGCGGAAGCGCCGGCAGGCGAACCCTGATCTGGGAGGGCGGCCATGAATCACGCGGATGCGGTGTTTTTGCCGCTGCCCGAGGGGGCGGTCTTGCTCAAGGACATGGACGAGGCCAGTGCGCGCAGGATGGCGGTCCGTCTCGGGCTCCACTCGGCCATCGAGGCGGTGCTCCAAGACGCGAACGGGCCGTGTGCTGCGTCGGTGCTGCAACGCGACGGTGACTGGCTCAGGGGTGTTTACGCGTGGCAGGGATTCAGGTTCTGGAAGGGGTGGGCAACTTTATCCATCTCGCCCGTGAACGAGAAAACGGCCCTGTTCATGCTCAAGATTACGCGGATGCTCGTGGATGGCGATGTGCCGCCATGCCTGTGAAACCTGCCCCGCCCGCGTTTGTGCGGCGAACTCGGAAGCCTGCGTGTGGAAACCGGGGCAGGCCGGGTTTCGCCGGCCCCCGTCAGCGCTTTTTCAATTCCGCCAGCAGAGCCTTGAGCCCATACCCGTTGGGCATGTTTCTGGCGATTTCCCAGTTCTGGAGCGTGCGGATAGAAATCCCGAGGTGATCGGCGGCGTCCTGCTGGGTGAAACCATTTTTCGCCCGCCAGCGCTGGATTGTCCGTTGGAATTCCTTCCGCGTCATGGCGGCGATCCTACGCGAGACACGCACCCGACTGTCAAGCGGTTGACAGCGGTGGCGAGGCTGTGACAGTCCACTGCGCCCATAACCAGCTCGTTGATCCCCGGAAACTCAAACCGAACCCGGTCAACCCGAACCGGCACAGCGCCCACCAGATCCAGCTTCTTGCAGCGATTATACAGGAACAGGGGTGGCGATCACCGATCACCGTGAGCAAACGGAGCGGGCTGATCGTCCGCGGCCACGGCCGGCTTGAAGCAGCATTGCTCATCGGCTGCGACACCGTGCCGGTGGACATCCAGGATTATGAGTCGGATGCGGCGGAACTGGCCGACCTGCTCGCCGACAACCGGCTCTCTGAACTCGCGGAACTCGACGAGGACGATCTCAAGCGGGTCGTAGATAAATTGCGGGAGAGCGATCCCAGTTTCGATATCGAACTCACCGGTTTCATGGAGGACGAAATCGCGAAACTGTTCGCCGAGGCAGATCCCGCCGAAGACCTCGAAACGATTCCGCGCATGGAATGCCAGGCATTCGAGCACCATGACTACCTCGTGTTCATGTTCCACGACTTGAGGGACTGGATGCTCGCGCTCCAGCTCATCGGCGTGAAGGAAGTGGATTATTCAATCACCCGCAAAACCAAGAAAATCGGCATCGGCCGTGTCCTCCATGGAAAAAGACTCATCGAACTCGCGCAAAAAGCGGCAACCGGATCTCCAACCGCAGGGTAGTGAAAGTGGTGTCACGGCGGATTCATACCCCGCAAATCCGGGTTCAACTCCCGGCCCTGCAACCATTCCGGATTTCCCCGAACTTCGTCCGATTGCGATCCGGGTCGTTATCATGAGCCGCAGCCGCCAGCGGTCGATCACAACGCACCGGCTCTTCCCGGCGGCCACTCTCGTTGTGCCGGAATCCGAAATCGCCAGCTACTCCCACATCCCGCTTGAGAAAGTCGGGATCCCCGACGCGATCAGCGGGGTGAGCGCCGTGCGGAATTGGATCGTCGCCCACTTCGCCGAGGAATGTCTGGTCATGATGGACGATGATATTTCGGCCGCCATGTGCATGGTGGCCCTGAAGGTCCGGAAGCTCTCGGTCGATGAAACCGCCGCCATGGTGGAAAACACGGCCCGTTGCGCGTTCGGGGCCGGGGCGCGGCTATTCGGCTGGCACCAGCGCAGCGATCCCCGTCTGCTCCAGCGCAATGATCCGTTCGGCGTTCATCACTGGATGGGCGGGGCAGTTGGAGTGATCGGGAAAGACGTGAAGTGGGACGAGCTCCTCAAGTGCAAGTGCGACATCGACGCCACACTGACCGAGTTGATGATCAACCGCCTTGTCTGGAACGAGGCCCGGTTCTGTTTCGCCCAGGAGCGCGACAAAAACCTCGGGGGCAATTCCCTGTTCCGGTCGGAGGAGCGAATCGCCGCCGAGAAGCGATATCTCAAATCAAAGTGGAAGGCCCACATGCGTTTCGAGAAATACAAAAGCCAGGACCGCGTGGTCGTGGACGTTCACCGGCGGCAGTCGGTCCATCTGGACGCCTGAAAATGCGGCACCTTCAAAGCACCCCCGGAACTGCTACGGCCCCGCGCCTGCCCCGCGTTATCCTTTCAGTGATGAAGGAAATGGTGACAGTGCTGTCCCACACGGACGTAAAACGACACTCCAATCAAGCATTGAAGCGGGTCGGATTACAAAGTCCGAAAAACAGCATTAAGAAGTTCAGTTATTCATGGGGATATTAGTCATATGAAAGAGCCGCTGTCCCATAGCTTAGCGCCTGAAAGCAGGGAAATATGCGCATTCCGGCGTGGCTATAGCTCGAAAGCCCCCGCCTGCTGTCCCACAGCTTTTCAAAAGCGCAAGCAAGTCCAACCGCTGCCAAAGAGCAGATCGAATCAGAGTGAAAAGCCGGGTAAAGCTGCTTCCCCAGCCCGAAAGGAATGCCTGATAGCGCAGCAGCAGGTAGCAAAGCAGGGCGCTCCAGACTTGCCACCGGACTGCGTTGGCACTGTGGCCGAGAAAATCGGCGAGCTTGAGAGTTTGCTTGATCTGCTTGAAGAACACTTCGATATCCCAGCGGCACCGATAAAGGTCGGCGACACTACTCGCGCTCCACTCCATATTATTAGTCAGGAACTCCATTTCCCGCTCGACTCCGTCCACCTCGACCAGAGCGCGCACTCGCCGCATGCGTTGCGGGTATTTTCCTTCGTAGGCCTCTTTGCGCGAGAGCACGACTTCCTCGTCGGTCAGAATCTTTGGATTGGTGGACTTGCGGCGCTTGACGACCTTGAAGCAGTGGCTCGTCTTGGTGCGGGTGACCCAGAAGACACCCCGCAGGAAGAGGTCGTGGAGGTGGTTGAAGTCCACGTAGGCCTTGTCAAAGACAACAATCTCGCCGGACTGCACTCCCGCACAGACCTCTCTGGCCCGCTTGGCATCGTTGTGACGGGCGGTATCAATCAGGGCAAAGCTGGGCAGGAAGCTCTGGAGGTCAAGCCGCATGTGGCACTTGGCGGCCGCCTTGCGCCGCCGATGCTTGGCCCAGTCCATACATTTGGCAACCAGCTCAATAGTTGTGGAGTCCACAATGTGGATCGCCCTGCGGAACCTGTGTGCCACTCCCCGGCCTCGCCGTCCACGGGCAAATCCTGGCGAGAGGGTCTGAAGATGCCCGAGCACGGACCAGAAAAGCTTCTCCGCCAGCAACGCACTGCGCTCCTTGCCCGCGTGCGAGAGCCCGTTGCGGCTCGGTGGCGTCGCGCCCCGAATCGCCGAGAGAGGCCCACTGTGCAGGCGCAACGCATCACACACATCGTTGAGCCCGATGGAGTGAGTCAACTGCGCGTAGAGCATCGCCACAACATGACTCCATGCCGAAAATGTTCGGCAAGCACTGGCAACGCCGGTCTCTCTCGCCAGATTTGGCACGAGATGGGAAGGAATGAGGTTGCAGAGTTGGCGAAGAACGCTGAGATTGGATCGCGATGGGCGGGGATGGTTTTTGTTTTTCACACCCTGCCACATGGCAGGTTCAAAACTCCCCGTCCATCATTCCCCTGCCTTTTTTTGCATTTCCTATGGGACGGCTGTGAAATGGTGACATTCAGCGTTTTACACAAAGTTTTCTCCGCGAGAGGAGGAAGGCATGGAAAAGCCACTCTTCCGCCTTGGGCCACCTGATATGGAACTTCGCACGATCAGGAATTACAAATTCAGCGAAGTTAGCAGCGCGATGCAGAAAGCGATCCGCCGCGCCGATACCCAACTCGCCGGATACTGGGCGTTGGAGCTCTGGGCCAGCGGTTTCGGAAACTACGTGTGGAAGCGTCTGCTCACCGTGAGCGCGGAAGATTGCTGGGGCCTGATCACAGCGGAGGTCAAGGCACTCCACGATTCCTACCTGATCGTGAACGACAACGTGCCGGCCCGGAAAGCCAAGGGCCGGATCTTCATTTCCAAAGCGGTGATCATCCTCTGTGCTGCCAAGAAAAGCCGCGACCCGGACCATTTGCAAAACCTAGTCTATGACCAGTTGAAGGGAGTGGATGCGGACGCGCTCGCCGACGATCTCCGCAAAGCGCCCGAATACATCCCCATCCCCGACTACGCGTTCGACTGCCACACCCGCAAAGGCAAGGCATCAGGGGCCACGAAAGCGCAGTTCTTCTCCGCCGAGCATGCCGCCCTCCAGCCGTTCCAGCCCGGGTTGTTCGATGATTTGGTGGATAATGGGTAGCCCGAAAACCTGATCGCATTCGAGCTGGGTGCTGTGGTAGTAATGCCGACATGCGGACACCCACACTGTATCTCGATACCTCAGTTTTGGGCGGCTACTTCGATGACGAGTGGAAGGAACCCACCCGCGAGCTTTGGCGGCAGATGGAGGCGGGGCAGTGGCGTTTTCAAAGTTCGACCATCGCCTTCGATGAACTCACAAATGCCCCCGGAAATGTTCGTGAGCTTTTCCGCGAAACATTTGATCCCGGCGCACTTGTGTCTGTCACGCCCGAGATGGAGCAACTCGCAGCTCAATACATCGAAAAAGCGGTCCTCACCCCCAAATACACCGATGATGCCCGACATGTCGCCGCCTGCACGGTGGCGAAAATCGATTTTCTTGTTAGTTGGAACTTCCGGCACCTGGTCAACGTCCAGCGCGAGGCGGGCTTCAATGCCGTGAACTTATTGCAGGGATACCAAACCGTGCGTATCATTAACCCACTGGAGTTAATTTATGGAAACCAAGACCAAAACCTTTGATGCCGTCGACGAGTCCCGCAAATGGCGGGAAGCGACCAGCCTCAAGCTTGATGCCATGACCGCCATCGAGCGCATCGCCTATCTGCGCGCCGTCGGGGAACGCTACGCGAGCGAATACGTGGCGCGGCCACCAAAGCCCGCTATCGAAACCGCCGCGGCAGCATAGCCCGCCAGTTATCAGCGGATCATCAGAGTTCTGCGATCCTAGTTCGCAAGCCTTGGATGATGGCTTCGGGAATACTGTCACGCGGGATCGAATCGTATTTGCCCGGACTGGCTGCAATCAGGCGATCCGTATAAACATCCAGAATATGTTGCAGCTTCTCCTTCTCTGATCCTTCTTTCGGCTCAGGAATCGGCTGCTGCCCGAGCAAGACGAGCATGTCATTGAACGCCTCGTAATCCATACGGGCTGTGTATCAGAAAACAGCGGGCACGGAAGCCCTCAAAACGGCCTGTTCAACTTTCGCGCCAACTTCGGCCACACGCGAAAAATGGCCGATAAAAATGGTGTTCATTTGCGATGGACACTCGCGAAGGTTTTGCGAGAGGCCAAGGAGGATGAAAGCAAACATCCACCAACGCAGAGAATACGTCGGAACGTTCACCAAAGCCACGGGCGAGGCCCGCACGATGCGCTTTACCACTTCCGAGACCAACCTGCAGAAACGCGGTCTTATCACCGTCTATGACGTGGAAAACCGGGGCCTGCGCAAATTCAACCTCAGCACGCTCATTGGAAGGATCGCCGCTGTGGCACCCGCCACCGGCCTTTCTTTTTGCCACTGAACTACGCGAGTCACGCACCATGAAAGACACGCTTCAATTCATACTGGCCGGAAACGCGCTCTTCACTGTGGAGAACGCGGAAACGGGCAACCGGTTCACGTTCAAGGTCCGCAAGCCGGACGACGACAAGCCGCACTTTGTCTCCGTTCTGACCGGGGCCGACAACCAACACGACTATTCGTTCCTCGGCACGGTGTTCGACGGGAGCCGCTTCCGGCACGGCAAGAAATCGAGGATCGCGCCCACGGCCCCGAGCGCCAGGGCGTTCGAGTGGCTGCTGCGGAGATTGTCGTTACGCAACGACCTTCCCGACCAAGTGAGGGTTTGCCACTGCGGGAAGTGCGGGCGGTGCGGCAAGACATTGACGGTGCCCGAGTCTGTGGATTCGGGCTTTGGACCTGAGTGCATCAAACACCTGAAAGGAGAATGACTATGTGCAAAATCACCAAGCCGATGCTCGCCGGTAAATGCGAGCAACCCGAGGCCCTGCGGTTCCCCGTGCTGGCTACGCCCAAGTTGGACGGAATCCGCTGCCTGAAAATCGAAGGCCGGGCGCTGACGCGGTCCTACAAGCCGATCAGCAACCGGTTCGTCCGCGAGTGGATCGAGGCGAACCTGCCCGATGGAGTGGACGGGGAGCTGATGCTCCGTGGCGGCACGTTCAATGCCACCACGAGCGCGATCGGCCGGGAAAGCGGCGAGCCGGATTTCGTGTTCCATGTCTTTGATTACGTGAGCGACGGTGTCGACGTTCCGTATGCCTGCCGGATGCAGGAGCTCGCTCGCCTGCCCGAGTGGGACCATGTGGAGAAAGTGTTGCCGGTCGAGATCGAGGACGCCGTCCAACTCGCCGCCTACGAGGAAGAATGCCTCGCCGCGGGATACGAGGGCGTGATGGTGCGCGATCCGGCAGGTCCGTATAAATGCGGGCGTTCAACCGAGCGCGAAGGCTGGCTGCTCAAGATCAAGCGGTTTGAGGACGCGGAGGCCGTTGTGCTTGAACCTTACGAGGGAATGACGAACCAGAACGAAGCCGAGCGCGATGCCTTCGGGCGCACGAAACGAAGCATGGCGCAGGCGGGCATGGTGGGCCGGGGAGAACTCGGCGGGTTCATCGTGCGTGCGCTCGATACGGGCGTGGAATTCCGGCTCGGCTACAACCATGTGCTCGGCGGCATCGACCGCGTGAGCCTGTGGATCAAACGGGAGTCCTTGATCGGCAAGTTCGTGAAGTTCAAGCACCAGCCGAGCGGAGCGAAAGATGCGCCCCGGTTCCCGAAGTTTGTCGGGTTCCGCGAGGCTTGGGATATGTGAGACTCATCGGAGCATCATGCCCGAAGCATCCACGAGCCATTTGCCGTCCGCTCTCACTGCCCGCATCTTGATATGCATCGGGAAGTCCTTCGGCCCGACAACTACAATGTCTGCCGTGTCGCCAGATGCCTTCACCGATTTGAGAGTAAAGCGTTCCGGACAGTCCTGACCGTCAATGACGGGATCCGCACCGAGGCCGAGCTCAGGATCTTTCCGGAATCCATCGGCGATCATCTGTTTCAGCGTGCGCTTGAAGTTGTCCGTGACGAGAGGGCTGGAGGCCACCCACTTCACTGAATCCCAGTTTCTGGCATTGGACGCTTTGACGTAGCCGTTGATGAAGGTCAGGGCAACTGCCCCTGCCTTGTCAGAATCCGTCTTCGTGTCAGCGGCGAAGCCCGAAACCGGGGCAACAAGCATGAGGAGTGTGAGCAGGAGATGTCGCATATCAGTCGTGGTTGCAGGCCGGTGATCCGCCGGGAAAGACCAGGTTGTCGCGGAGTTGGAATTTGTCCCGTTCGACGAGGATGGTCAGAAGCTCTTGGAGAGTCATCCCTGCCGCCGAACACGTGAAGAAGCGGGTGTCCGTTCCGAACTCGTGGGCCACTATGTCGGAGAGCGTGGCTATCGAAATGCCCTCGGGGTATTTGCCGACGAGCTCCATGATTTCGTGTCCGTGAATTTGATTGGTGGTCATGGGCGGCATTCTACGGCTCCGCACGGAACGCGTGACAGAACGAAAACGCGGGATTTCGGAATCCACCTATACCACCCGCGGTCTCCGACTCCTTTGTGGGGGTCGCAGCAAACGGCTTCCTACGCCTGATAAACGCTGTCTGAGGGTCTCCGTGCGGCCCATTCAACTTTCATGCCAACATGTTCATTATCAGATAAATGGGCGTTAAATATGGCGTTCATTTCCGATGGACACAACGCGGGCGTCTGCGCGAGGCAAGGGTCGCAATCAGCAACCACTACAATGAGACCTCAAGACATCAAAGCCACGCAGATCCGCTTCGGAATTGAACTGGAAACCGCCATTCCCGCCGCGAGCGGAATCACGGTCGGTTCCTACCACGGGGGCAGTCCCGTGACCGGCGGAGTTCGCCTCAATGAATCCACCATCATCGCCGCCCCGAACTTCAACCGCGCTTATTGGAAAGCCGAACGCGACGGCTCGATCCGGTATCAATCCGGGGAGATGGCCTGCGAATTTGTGTCGCCCATTCTCCACGGCGAGGACGGGGTGGCGAAGCTCTGCGACTTCGTTGGATGGATGAACGGGATCGGGGCGCGGGTGAACGATTCATGCGGGTGCCATGTGACCGTGAGCGTGGACAGCGTGATCGGAACATCAGACGTCCAAGCCCGTGCGGACTTCGCCCGAAAGCTTGCCCACATCGCCCAGTGGCACGCGCGCGCGATCTACGGCCAGACGGGGACCGGACGTCACCTGAACCACTTCAGCCACACGTTCGCGGAGGACGTGGCAACCTTGGTCAAGCAGATGCAGGTAGCGCCGGATATCCGGCGCAAGGAACAAGCGGCGGTGGCGTGCGGGCGCGGGATGGTCAATTTTAGAAAGCTCATGTCGCACGGGCTCGTTGAGTTCCGTGCGTTCGCCGGCACGGTCAGTCTCGCCAAAGTCCAGCATCATGTGGGAACCGCGCTCGGGCTCTGTCGCCGCGCCCACGAAGTGCAATGCCTCGGGGGGTTCAAAAAGAACAAGCTCCAGCAGGCCCGCACCCGCAACGCGGTCGAGTCGGTGAAGTTCCTCTGGGATTACCTCGGGTGGACCGGGAGCAACCGCCCGGTTGCCCTCGGACTCTTCGGCCGCCTGCACGACGACTTTTCCAACCACAGCCGCGAGGCCCTGCGCCTCTGCCGCCAATTCGACGGACGGTATGCCGACGCCAATCTCTAATTATTTGCGCTCATGGCTACGCGATGTGCGTAGTCGGCGGCGCAGAAGCAACCAAACAACCAGAAAGGAAAACGTAGTATGTGTGTAATCATCGTGTGCCCGCCGAAAGTGAGGCCGGGCCTGAACACCCTGATGGCCTGCGCTGCTGCCAACCCGCATGGGGCGGGAGTGGCATGGCGGGCAAAGGGAGAAGTGCGGTGGACCAAAAACCTTGGTCCCATCGAAGTGCATCAACTGCTGCGCAAGCTCAAGGGGGAGATCGTGATCCACTTCCGTTGGGCGAGCGTGGGAGGGGTGAGTCCGGAGCTTTGCCACCCGTTCCCGGTGAACAAGTCGGCGCAAACCGCCCTTGTAGGCAAAGCCAGCCGCGTCCTGTTCCACAACGGGACATGGGGCGGGTTCAAAGATGCGCTCTCCTACATCGAGAAAACGGAGAAACGGAAAGTCGGCGGGCCGATCAGCGACAGCCGGGTGATGGCCCTGCTTGTAAACCACCTGCACGATCCGGATTTGCTCCAGAGCGTGGACGGACGGTTCGTGCTCATGGGGGCGACGAAAACGAACCTCTTCGGTGACTGGCGGGAGTGGCGCGGGATGCGGTGCTCGAACCTCGGGTTCCTCTACGAACTCGAACGCTCGGGGAATGTTCGTTGGATGAAGAAACCCACCGATCAACTCGCCCTCTGGTCGGCGGAGAAGGAGGTCGCATGAAACTCTTCAAAATCGTTGCGAGCCGGTCGAGCGAGATTGTGTTCGATGAGCGGGTCGAGGCGGAAACGCCCCGCGAGGCCCGAGAAAAGATGAAGCAGGCTCTCGGGCTGGAAAGCCTCACGGGCGTCGTCTACGTGGTCACGGAAATCCCGCTGGAATTGATCCGCGAGATCGTGACATCCCAGATCGCCGAAATTGCCACGGTGCGGGGAGGCAGGAGATCCTTGGACATCCCGAAACTCGTGGGATCGGCGGTGAAAGCCATGACGGGCACCGCGCTTGAGGGGATCGAGCAGCGGATGTCGCGGCTGGAGAAGGACAAGCCGACAGAGCGGTTCAACCCGCTCTCCACGTCGCGCTACCGCACGTTCAATGACCCCGAGGGCAATACTGCTACCCCAGCGGTGAAGCGGCGTGCGGAAATACGGCCAATTCCAGCACCCATCCGTGCGATCCTCGGGCCGGACTGGAAGGCAATCAGACGCCGTTACCGGAAAGACCGGAGCGTGAAGCAGACGGCGGCGGAGTTCAACGTGCCGATCAACACGCTCAAGGCCCGCATCCGCAGAGAGGGGTGGGCGAAATGAACGCGCTCCATCAGCCGGAAGTTGTCCCCGCCGCCCTTTGGCGGGGCTGGACAGTCGTGCGCGGGGGCCGGGATGAGGGCGGGGCATTCGAGCGGTGGATTGGGGAGAACTTCCCCACCCACGAGCAAGCGGAAGCTGCCGCCCTGGATTGGGAGCGCCGGGCACCGTCAACGCAGGAGGAACTGCCATGATCCGGGTCGCCAGATACAACCGGTTCTGGGCGGTGTGGCGCGAGGACGAACTGATCGCGGTCGTGGTTTACAAGAAGGGAGCGGAGGCGGTCGCCGCCATTGCCCGGAAACTGGAGGGCCAGCCATGACGCGCTACGGAAAATCCACGTTCGAGATCCGGGTCCAGCGGCTCAACGAAACACCGGGATCAATGCGGGTTGATGATGCGAACTCCGCCGCGACCTACTGGCGGGAGAAGATCACGGCGATGCCGTGGTATGACCCCGAGCGAGAGATGTGCGTGGCAGTTATGCTCAACACCCGCCTCTCGCCAGTCGGGCACACGCTCGTCGGGATCGGGACGTTGAATGAATGCACCGTCCATCCCCGCGATGTGTTCCGGGCGGCGGTGGCGATTGGGGCCTATGCCGTTCTGGTGATCCACAACCACCCAAGCGGCATGGCTCTCCCCAGCGAAGCCGACCGGCGGATCACCCAGCGGCTCGCCGAGGCCGGACGCATCATCCAGATCAACCTGCTGGACCACCTGATCGTTGGCACGAATTCCTGCTTCAGCTTCCGGGAGGCGGGAGTGCTATGAAATCGCCTGCCTCATTCCGCCCGGTCGTGCCGGATGACCTGATCGGTTCCGCCAGGACCGCTGCGCGTGCGCTTGTTGCCAAAGCTCGGAGGATCCGCACCGGCAAGGACGGCCCGATGAAGATCCTGCTCTACGGGCCGCCAGGGGTTGGCAAGACGACGATTGCCGAAATGGTGGCCCGCGAGCTGACCGGCGGCGAACCCTGTGCGATCGAGGATCACAACGGGCGCGAGATCACGGTGGAGGCTGTGCGCCGGTGGATGGACGGGCTCGCCTACGTCAGCATGTTCGGTGGCGGGTGGAGCGTGCGGATCGTGAACGAGTTGGACCGCTGTTCCCGCGAGGCCCAAGACCTGATGCTTTCCTACCTCGACCGGCTGCGGCCGGGGCGGGCGCTCATCGGCACGAGCAACCTCCAACTCGACCTGCTCACGGAACGGTTTCAAACGCGTTTCCAAGCGTTCAAAATCACCGGTCCCGAGTCGGATGAAATCGCGCAGTGGCTGATCCGCCGGTGGAAGGCCCCGAAGCGGCTCGCCCAGGAAATCGCCGTCGGGAGCGGCGGGTGCGTGCGGGCCGCGCTCGCGGATCTGGAAAGCGCAATCGACATGAGGGCGGCGGCATGAATGGCGATTGCTATGAGGCTGCGGCGAGATTCGTGATCGGGAATGCACGATGCCCGGGAATCCTGCTCGTCCACGGCGAAGTGACAGGACAGGGGCCGATTGCCGGAATCCGCTACGGGCACGCATGGGCCGAAATCGGCGATGCCGTCATTGACCCGAGCAACGGACGGATCGTGTGCGCCCGCAAGCATGCCTACTACGCCATCGGGAAAATCACTGCCAGCGTGGCGCGGTATTCGCCCTCGGAAGCCCGCAGGTTGATGCTCGAAGCCCTACACTACGGGCCGTGGGAGGCACCACGAAAAATGGTGCCAAATACTGATGGACTCAGTGTGGGAACTGCGAGAGGCCAAGGAGGATGACAGCAACAATCCAACAAGACAGCCCGAAGGCCGATCTCTGCGGCCTGACGGAGAACCAGTTCAAACGCTTCAGCGCCGCCTGCTGGGCGACCTACAGCGCAATCGGCGGCGACATGGGCGACGGGGGCCGCTCGCAGAAAGACCAGATCGAGTTCATCTGCGATGCGGATTACATCCGGATGTATGGAGAGCGCGCCGGGCGGAAGACCGAAGCCGTTCCGTGGACGCAGTTCTACGACGAGACGGTCAGCCCGATGATCCGGGGCAACTACGGCACCAAGCCCTTTGTGCGGATGATGAAAAAGGTGTTCCCGCACAGCCGATACGAATGATTTTCCTGCGCCAATGACTACGCGGGTGACGTAGTTGGCGGCGCACCAACGCAGCAACCAGAAAGACAAGAAAATGCCAGACGACAATGAAATGATGGAGGACCGTGAGGACCACCGCACGCCGCGCCCGCGCCGCAGAGAGCAGCAGGCCGCGCCGGTCGGAATCCTCGTTGATCCTGAACCCCGCCACGACCTCGACCGCCTCGTGCTCCACAGCACGGTGCGCGAGGACATCGCCGCAGCGCTCCGCTCTATTGAGATGCGCGAGCAGTTGGAGGCGGTTTGGAAATTGAGCGAGATCCAGCCGCAGGCCGGGCGCTGCATCCTGAACTTCTACGGCCCGCCGGGAACGGGGAAGACCCGCGCCGCCCTGGGCATCGCGTGGAGGCTCGGCAAGCCGCTCTACCAAGTCGATTACAGCCAGATCATCAGCAAATATCTGGGCGACACGGCCAAGCACATCGCGAAAGCGTTCAAGGAGGCTGCGGAGGCCGAAGCGGTACTGTTCTTCGATGAAGCCGACAGCCTGCTTTCCCGCCGAGTGGCGATGGGCGAGAGCTGCGCCACTTCGATCAACCAAAACCGCAACGCGCTCATGCAGGAACTCGACCGGTTCGGCGGAGTTGTCGTGATGACGACGAACCTGTTCGGCAATTACGACGAAGCGATCCTTCGCCGGATTGCCCGTCATGTGGAGTTCGCCCTGCCCAACGCCTCGATGCGGGAGAGGATATTCCGCTCACATCTGCCCAGCATCGGCCGGGTGAGCGCCGACCTGCGGAACGTGGCCATGAGTTCCCGCGGGCTCTCCGGCGGAGACATCCTGAACGTCTGCCTGAACGCGATTCACGCCGCATCGGTTGACCCTGATCCGGCGAACTGGCGGCTGAGCGAGGAAACTTTGCTAGCCGAGATCCGCAAAGTGCAGGCGGGCAAGAAGGCGCACGAGGGCCGCACGGCTGACGTCAACCTGAACTGACCATGATTGCCGCCCATTACGACCTCGCCCGCTGTCCGGCCTGCGGAATCGAACACGATGCTCCGCATCTTCATCTTGCCCGCCGGTGGGTTCAGGCGGTGGCGTGCTCGGCGGATTGCCAGCGCACGGTGGCTCTGGCGCGGGTGGCATGTTGCACCCAAGCCGAGCAGATCTGCTGCGTGTGCGAAATCGCTTTCAACTGCCCCGTTCACGGTGAGCGCCGTTTCGGAACCCATGACTGACATGAAAAAATTCACCGTGATCGTTGCCGCCGATGTGCCCAGCTACGGGAAGGTCCAAGTGGAAGCTGCATCCGCAGAAGAGGCCACCCAGATCGTGAGCGAGTCGTTCGAGCGCGAGGGATTCGCCTCTCCCTTTTGGGATGCGGCGGACGACTTCGACTCGGACTGGAGTAATTGCGACAACCTGAGAACAATATGAAATCACCCTGCGAAGGAGCCGCCCAAGTCGGCTACACGAAAGACTTCCGCGCCATTTGGCGGCGGGGGAAAGAGAGTCCGTTCATCGTCGTCTATGACGCCCGGTTGAACCCGCATATCATTCCCGTGCTGGTCAAAGACATCGCGAGAAAGTGCAACCCGCCGATTCCCTACAAGCCATGACGCCACGCCAATCCGCCATCCTGAATTATCACCGGGACGTTGCCTCGTTTGGCACGAGCCCGAAGGCACCCGTGTTTGTGATCCTCGACTTGGAGGATTCGGTTGGGTTTGAAATCGCCTCGTATTACCAGCCCAACTGCGCGGAGAAGCGTGATGCGATCAAGGCGGGCGGGGCGTATCCGGCGTTCACGCTCGCCCTCACAATCAAAGACGCGAACGCGCTTCTCGCCCACGGCTGGCCGAACGCGAAGCAGATCGCCGCGATCCCCGCGGGCATGATCCCCGTGATCCTCATTTCCGAGGAACGCTGCCTCTCGGTCCTCATGCGAAGGGAATGAGCGCTGGGGTTATCTCCTTACCCGCCGCCCGCCAAATGAGCCACCAAAGCCTGATAAACGAAAAATCCGACCCCATCCCGACGCATCCACCTACGTTCCCGGCGCGTCCGATCCGGGGTGGAAAGCTCGAACTCGCCCCGAAGAAATCCGGGATCTGGTTCGCTGAGCCAAAATTCAACGGATGGCGAGCGCTCGTTCACACGCCGACCGGAGCCATGTGGAACCGCCACGGCCAGCGACTCACGATCGAGCGGGAGTTTGAATCCGCTCTGGTTCAACTGCGTCCGCTCGCAGGCAGCGGCCTCGTGTGGGCGGATTGTGAAGCTCTCGAACGCAGGCATCAGATCGGGCGGGGCAGTCTCGTCGTCCTGGACTGGATCCCTGAATCTGGATCGCCGATCTACGAGGAGCGGCGGGAGTTCCTCGCCGGGCTGGTCGAAACCGAGCGACTGTCCACGGGTGAGTGGGAATCGTTCCCCGAAAACGTCCTGCTCCTGCCGCAATCAGTCCGTGACGAGGAAACCCGCGTGTTGGCTTTCTACGTTGGCCTGAAAGCGATCAACCGCCGCCTGCGCTGCGACTTCTTCGAGGGAGTGGTGATGAAGCGAGGCAATGCACCGTATCCCATCCAACTTCGCAGCGACACGGAGGAGTGCCGAGCGATGATCAAGCACCGCTTCGTAAATTGAAGCCTACTTTTTGCTGAGTTCCTGGGTCCGCAGAAGCACCCGCTGGCGCATGATTTTTCCAGCTTTGAACTTCACGGTCGCCCGAGCCGGTATCGTCACGTCCGTCTCTGGTTTCTTCGGATTGCGACCGACGCGGGACTTTGTCAGACGGACCTCGAATACGCCGAAGTTCCGCAGTTCCACGTCACGCCCGGAAGCAAGTGCGGAAGTGATGGCGTCGAGTGTTTGCTGGATGACGGTAAATACTTCCGTCTGAATGATTCCGGTTTCCTTGCTGATCTGGATCACAAGATCGCGTTTCGTGAGATTGGCCATGGCGGGGAAGTTTGTATGGGACAGGATAATCAGGCTGTTTTGGATTTGAAACCGGAATCCGCACGCACCCTCCAAGCACCCCCATCTGCGATGGATTACCGCGAGCATCGCGAACGAGGCTCATGGCGGTATGAAAACCAAATCATCGACAGCAACAGCCGCCCCGGTCGCTCCCGCAACCGGGCTCAAGCGGTTCAACCTCGCGGGAATCGCAACAACGGCACCAGCGGCAAAAGCTGCCAAGACGTATCCCGAACTGCCAGATCCAGACGGACAGGTGGCCATGCTCGTTGAGGGCATCCTCGAAAAAAGTGAGCAACTTGAAGCCTTGGAGGGCAGTCTCGCGATTGAGAAGGACGAGCTGATCGCCATCGCCAAGCCGTTCTACTTCGCCCACTACTCCGGTCAGATGGCAGTCGCCTCGTCGCTTGAAGCCAAGGCCGGTGACAAGCTTGTGCGGGTCGGGTTCTCAAACTCTTACCGGGGCACGACCGACGATGCGGCCATCCTGCGCGTGACTGGCGAGAAGGGAGCCTCCTTCTTCAAGCAGAGCTTCGAGTTGAAGATCAAGGGCGACCTGATCCCGGAAGCCGCGGCCGAAGAGATCATCGGCGAACTCCAAGCCCTGTTCGCCCGCCACAACGCCGGGGCTGCCCTGAGCGCAAAAGCAGTGTTCAAGCCGACCAAGGAATTCCACACTGCCCGCCATACGCTGTATTCAGCGGAGGAAAACATGGAGATCGACAAGGTGGTGCCGGTGGCGGCGAGCGTGAAGACGAAGCTCGGGAGGGGCGGGACGGGGGAGGAATAGCTCACAGAAAAAAGCAAATGTCCCGGCGGCATGAAAACAACCGCCGGTTCTTCCCACAAATTGACACGACCCTCCCCAGGGGCGTACAAAAGTTCTGGGGTTGCGATTGGCTCATGGCATTGTCGGCGTAATCTGATCAAGGTTGTTGCCAATCCCATGCAGGGCAGGGGGAGTGGCCTCACCGTGAGGCAAGCACATGTCGCCCCGGGCTGAGTCTCACGGTCGGGAAGGATGTTTCCGAAGGGACATGGGTGTTTCGACCATCCACGACAAACGACTGGTGGTCCCGACACGGGAACTGAACGATTGCCGAGGTGTGCTCGGGGATTTCAATATTAAGACGCATGGACGCCCCATCTTTTGCCTCCAACTGAACCGCACCGTGCGGCGTGG
>Ga0247832_1001479_pt1 | contig 40863 bp, 42 predicted proteins | sample LaCruzMarch2015__10_FD_192407 | JGI IMG/M metagenome (GOLD analysis project Ga0247832, IMG submission 192407) | Freshwater microbial communities from meromictic Lake La Cruz, Castile-La Mancha, Spain - LaCruzMarch2015_4m | ecosystem: Environmental > Aquatic > Freshwater > Lake | place: Spain... | reverse complement strand
AAGGCTCGGTGAATCGCAAGGCGAAAAGCGGGCAAGCGCGCGGCGGCGGCGCCATTTTTTGTACGGCGCTTTGGGTGTGTTTTCGCGCTTGCATTTTCCGGAAATTGCGCAAATCCACGCATTCGCCAGAATTCCAACACGTCTTGTCCTCGCGCCGCCATGCAGCCGCCGCAGGCTCGTGCGATGTCAGATGCGTCCGGCGCTTGCGTTCCTAAACGCCGCGACTTGGAGTGCATGCTCCATATTGGCGTCCCAATGGAAGGGCGCGCGACTCAAGGACCTTCGACCCGTGTGCGTGGGCGAGGCCAAGCGTGCGCCCTTCCCCTTGCCCAAATTATAACGCATTTTGGGGCACGGAGGGGCGATTGAAGGAATTTAATGACTGATTTGACGTCTCCAAATGCGGAACAGATCGAGGCCTGGAATGAGGGCGTCGGGAAAGCCTGGATTGCGAATGTTGATGCCCTCGACCGGCAAATCGCGCCAATTGGCGAAGCCGCTTTAAAAGTCGCTGCGGTAAAAGCCGGCGACAGCGTTCTCGACATCGGATGCGGCGCTGGGCAGACGGCGATCGAATTGGCGCGCCGCGTTGGCGAGGCAGGCTGGGCCCACGGCGTCGACATTTCCGGTTTAATGATCGGCGCCGCCGGAACGGCGGTGCGTCAGCAATCTGTGCTCAATGTAAGCTTTGAAATCGCAGATGCGCAGACCTGCAAATTTCGCCCTGCCGCTTATGAGGTCATCTTTTCGCGTTTCGGCGTGATGTTTTTTCAAGATCCACCGGCTGCGTTTGCGAATATTCGCGCTGCGCTGAGCCGGACCGGACATATGGCGTTTTGCTGTTGGCGCGCTCCGGCCGAAAATCCCTTGATGAGTCTGCCGTTGCGGGCCGCCGCGAACATAGTGCCGGCGCCGGACGGTCCTCCGGGCGATCCCACAGCGCCAGGGCCGTTCGCATTCTCGGATCCGGACAGAGTGCGCATTGTTTTGGCTTCTGCCGGCTTCACCGAAATCTCAATCGAGAAATGGGACGGTCTGATGGGCGCTAATCCCGCGGACGAGGCGATTCGCATCACAACCGAGCTCGGACCGCTTGGGCGGCGACTGAACGAAATGAAAGCGGATGCGTCTTTGCGTCAGCGGGTGCGTGACGTCGTCCGCGAAGGGCTTCAGGATTTCATCGGCAGTGATGGGAATCTGCGCGCGCCCGGCGCCGCTTGGATCGTCCGTGCTGGCTCTTAGCGCCACCCTGGCTTTAAATCCGCGACCGCGTCTATCTTGCCGGGCTTGCATTAGGCCATTATCTCAAAGACTTGATCGATGTTCAGGATGATTGGGCAAAGTGAGCGCCGATGGTGACAGCGCCAATCGCTTCGCCGCGCCGCATACGCTAGACACCCTTGATGGATGATTTGGAGCAAGAGCAAGCGCGCGGCGACTTGGAGACCCTGCCGGAGGCGCTGGTGGGATTGCATGGCGCTGATCTGATCCGGGACGAATTGAAGCGCTTACCGGGCAGCCCGGGCGTCTATCGAATGTTCGATGCGAACGGCGAGGTGCTTTACGTCGGCAAGGCGCGTGATCTGAAAAAGCGCGTGGCGTCTTACGCCAAATTGCACGGACATTCGAATCGCATCGCGCGCATGATCCGCGCCACGGCGGCCATGCACTTCGTCGTCACGAAAACCGAAACCGAAGCGCTGCTGCTCGAAGCCAATCTAATCAAAAGCCTGAAGCCGCGCTTCAATGTGCTTTTGCGCGACGACAAATCCTTCTCAGAAATTCTGATCCGCACCGATCACGCGGCGCCGCAAATCCTGAAGCATCGCGGCGCCCACGCCGCCAAGGGGCATTATTTCGGTCCGTTCGTTTCGGCGGGCGCCGTGAACCGGACTCTTGACACCTTGCAAAAGGCGTTCTTGCTGCGCTCGTGCGCTGACACGGTTTATTCGAACCGCTCCCGCGCCTGCATGCTGCATCAAATCAAACGATGCGCAGCGCCGTGCGTCGATCTCATCAGCCCGCCGGATTACCAAAAGCTGGTCGACGATGCGCTCGCGTTCCTGACAGGGAAGAGCGCCGAGTTGATGGAGACGATGGCGCGCGATATGAACGCGGCGGCCGAGGCGCTCGATTACGAAAAAGCCGCGCGCTATCGCGACCGCATTCGCGCATTGTCGTCGGTTTTGTCCGTGCAAGGTGTGAATCCGCAGACCTTCCAAGAGGCGGACGTGTTCGCTGTGGCGATGGAGGGCGGGCAATCTTGTGTGCAAGTGTTCTTTTATCGCGCTGGTTTGAATTGGGGCGATCGCGCTTATTTTCCGCGGCACCAAAAAGATGTTGAGCCGGCTGAGATTTTGTCAGCTTTTCTCGCGCAGTTTTATGAAGGTCACGCGCCGCCATCTTTGGTGCTGGCGTCTGAAGACATTGCCGAAGCCGCTTTGCTGGAAGAGGCGTTGCAGACGAAATTCGGCCATCGCGTAGAGGTCCGCGTGCCGCAACGGGGTGAGAAGCGTGAGTTTGTGGATCGGGCGCTCCAAAACGCACGTGAAACGCTGCGGCGGAAAATGGCTGAGGGCGCGACCCAGCTGCGGTTGCTCGAAGCGGTCGGAGAAGCGTTTGGTCTGCCGCAAACGCCTACCCGCATCGAAGTCTATGACAATAGCCACATTCAAGGCGCGCATGCTGTCGGTGCGATGATCGTGGCGGGGCCGGAAGGCTTTGAGAAAAAGCACTATCGTAAGTTCAATATTAAAAGCTCCTCGCTGATCCCGGGCGACGATTTCGGTATGATGCGCGAAGTTTTGCGACGGCGGTTCTCTCGACTGTTGAAGGAATCCGGCGATGCGCCGCCCGCAACCATGGCCGGGGATGAGGAGTCAGCCGGTGTCGATTTTTCGAAAATGGATGAGGTCGGCGCCTGGCCCGACATCGTGCTGATCGACGGCGGCGCAGGCCAGATCGGCGCTGTTCACGAAACGTTGGTTGAACTGGGCGTGGAGCGCGACGTCTGCGTGATCGGCATCGCCAAGGGGCCGGATCGCGATGCAGGGCGCGAGCGCTTTTTCATGCGCGGCAAGCCGCCGTTTCAGTTTGAGCCGAATGCGCCGGCTTTGTATTTCCTGCAGCGCATTCGCGACGAGGCGCACCGCTTCGTCATCGGCGCGCACCGCGCCAAACGTTCCGCCGCAATCTCGGAAAATCCGCTGGATGAAATTCCTGGCGTGGGCCCATCCCGGAAAAAGGCGCTGCTCAATCGCTTCGGGTCGGCCAAGGGCGTGTCGCGTGCGGGCGTCGCCGATCTTGTGCAAGTGGAGGGCGTCAATGACGCTTTGGCTCAGCGTATCTACGATTTTTTCCACGCGAGTCCGGCATGAGCGCGGTTTCAATCTCTCCGTGGGCATGGTTGCCGAACGCTGTGACCTATTCGCGGGTTGGTGTAGCGGTTGCGCTCATCGCTGGTGCGCTTTGGCTGACATTTGCTTTTCATGGCCCCATGCCGGTTTGGTTCGGGCTGACTGCGTTTATTTCTTATGTTCTGGGCGCGCTCACTGATTTCATCGACGGCGCCTTGGCGCGCGCCTTGAATGTACAAAGCGAGAAGGGCGCACGGCTTGATCCGATGGCCGACAAAGCGCTGGCGTTTGGCGCCTTGTGTTTCGTGGCGGCGGCCAATTCTTTTTCACTACTGATCGTCGTGGCGGGAACGGCCATCGTGCTGCGCGATTGGTGGATCGACCGGCTTCGCGCACGGCAGCCTGAAACCGCCGGTTTGAAAGTTTCGCCTTTGGCGAAAGTCAAAACCGCGTTGTTGTTTGTGAGCTTGGGCTTTTTGTTCACGGGATTGCAGCCTTGGCCGGATGTTTTCGGACGGATCAGCAACGGCGTTTGGACCTATGCAGCGTGGGGCTTTGTGCCGGGTGTCGCGTTGCTTTGGATCGCGGTTTTTTTAGCTGTTCTGACCGGCTGGCGCTATGTGCGGGCCGCTCGGCTTACTTCCGGCGGCGCATGATCTCAACGCCGGCTGCAGCTGCGGTCGGGAAAGCGCGCGGTTTTTCAATCCGAACCTTTACGGTGTGGGCATGTTGCTCGGACAAGCAAGCCGTCGCCAAACGTTCAGCAAAAGTCTCGACCAAAAACACATGGCCGGATTCAGCGATCGTTTGGGCGTGCGCCACGACGGATTCGTAATTGATCGTATCGCCGACTTTCTCGGACTCGAAATTGCGCGGTGCACTGAGTTCGATCTCGACATCGATGACGAGCGGTTGCTTTGAATGCCTTTCGTGTTGATGCACGCCGATTAAGGCGTCGATCTGTAATCCGCGCACAAAAATGCAAGAACGGTCTGCATTGGGGGCCGGCGGCATGGGTGGACGATTGACGATGCCAAGGGGGCGAGGGGCAGGGCCGCGGCTCATTCGTTGATTCCTTCGACGTCCGGGGTGCGCCAAGCCAGATGCTGGCCGCCGTCGACGGCGATCATTTGCCCCGTCACGGCTTCGGACTCCAGCAGATACGCCGCCGCGCGCACAATGTCGTCGGGTTGCGCCCCATGGCCGAGTATCGTGGCCTCGCTTTGTTTGGCGAAATCTTCTTCGGATTGACGAACATTGCGCATTGTTGGACCGGGTCCGATGGCGTTTACACGGATCCGCGGCGCTAGGGCCTGCGCCAATGTTGTTGTGGCTGCAAACAAGGCCGCCTTCGATAATGTGTACGAAAAGAAGCGCGGGTTTGGGCGTAGCACGCGCTGGTCGACGAGATTGATGATGTCGCCCGTTGCATCGGTCGGCAGCTGCGCCGCGAAGGCTTGTGACAGCGCGATTGGACCATCGAGATTGGCGGCCATGTGCGCCCGCCAAGTTTCTTCCGTCAGCGTTTCAATCGAGTCGTCTTCGAAGAGGGACGCATTATTGATGAGGACGCCAAGCGTGCCGACCATGTTTTCTGCGGTGCGCACGGCAGCCTGCGTGACGTTCCAGTCTGCTAGATCGGCCTGAATGATTTCGGCGGTTCCACCATTGGCTTGGATAAGTCGCGCGGTTTCCCGCGCGCCCGCGGCCGAGTTACGGTAATGCACGGCCACGGCAAAGCCGCACTGTGCTAAGCTGATCGCCAGCGCGCGGCCTAGACGGTCGCCAGCGCCCGTGACGAGCGCGCCCTTTGGCCTGGCGGCGGCGTGACGCATGATTTTAGTCGACTTGTCCAAATTCGATGATGTTCAACAAGCCGAACAAAGCAATGAATCCGGCAATGATGTAAACGGCAGCCATAGGACGTGTCCTTTTCGAGAATTGTTCAGTAGCGCTGATGCAGGAATTGAGGCGCGTCTTCAAGCCTTTAAGCGGTGAAATCACAGGGCGAGGCCTACGCTTTGCCTGGAATCCTGGGTAAAGTTAGCCAAATCGCTGTTGCGGGGGGCTATGCTGCGGACAATCAGGGATCGCGCGTTTCAGGCTTGGTGGCGCATTCAGCGGCCGACGACGCTTGGTGTGCGGGGCTTGGTGCGCGACTTTGCGGGCGGCGTTTTGCTTGTGAAGCACACCTAAACGCCCGGCTGGCGCTTCCCCGGCGGCGGCGTAGAGCGGGGCGAGACGGCGCTTTTAAGCTTGGCGCGTGAGCTGGAGGAAGACGCGGGTGTTCGCCCAACCGAACCGCCGCTTCTGATTGGCGTGTTCGCCAATATGCGGAATTTTCCGAATGACCACGTGCTGCTGTTCGAGGTGCGCGCCTGGAGCGAAACCGTGGCGACGTCGCGCGGTGAGATTGCCGAGCGCGGGTTTTTTGCGCTGGATGATCTGCCGCCGGATGTGACGGCGAGTACGCAGCGCAGGCTTGACGAAATCGCCGGACGTGCCCTCCGCAGCGAGCAATGGTGAATCCTATTCATGTGCAATGGAAACCGGCGCTCGGGCCAGTCTTTCGTACAGGATTTGCTGCGCCTTCAATGGCCGCCAATCGTACAAAAAGACTTCTAATGGCCGCCAATTCGCGACCCAGCCTAGCAATATAAGGCCTTCGGATAGGAAACGTCCGAGCGGTGCATCCTTTACAACGCTGGCGATGATCTGGCTGGCGCCGATGCAGACGCCGAGGGCCAAAACGCCGATTGCAAGATAGGTGCGTCCCATTCGAAGTAGGTCGCGTAAATCGCGGCGCGCATGTCCGGCTTTTGCGCTGAAATGGCGCGCCATCGCCACTGAAAGATATTGCGCGTCGGGATTCCCCGCCTGCGCGGAGGGCGCATGTACAACTATGCGCAAGAGCGCATCCTTGGGCGCTTCGCGGGCCCATTCTACGATAAAGGTTTCGGCGCTTGGCGCTAGGTCGCGAGTTGGGGTTGGAAATGGGTCGAGCGCATCGAAGAGCGCGTTCAGAGTTTCTACGCGCAGCTCAATCGTGGCGGGAGTGTGCGCTTGCACTGCATTGGTCATGCTGTCTGGCTATCACGTTGCAATCAGCGCTGACTGATTGCGATCAAAGGACTTTCGCCGTCATGTCCGGAACGGCCCGCGCGGCAGATTGAGAATCGCCGCGGCGTCATAGCTGGTGGCGAGCGGGCGTCCAGCCGCCTTGGCGAGCGCGATCACTTCTTCGACCAGTTCGATGTTTTTCGGTTTGCGCGGACCGCAATAATCCTCAAGCCCGACCCGGATATGGCCGCCTTCTTCGATCGCGATCTTGGCGAGGCCCGTGGCTGTCACGTCGCCGCCGATGGCGCAAACGGCCCAAGGCAGCTTGCTGCTGGCGTACATCTCCCGATAGGCGGCAAGGCCCGTGGGCGTGGCTTTGATGCCCCAATATTGACCCTTGCTGCCGTCGATGAAGTTGTAATCGCCGGACATATAGAACTTCACCATCGAGCCTTGCGGCATGAGCCCCGCGCGCTCATAAGCCAGCGTCGCGTGGAGAAAGTTTGGCTCGTAAATCGAGACGGTCGAGCCCAGCTTCTTCTCGCGAAGAAATGCGAACGTATAGTCGATCTCCTCGTAGGGTGTGGCGTAGACATAGCCGCTTTTGGGTACGCCGCGTTCGTCCGTGAAGCCGACATTGCAGGAGCCGGGATCGGTGAAGGCCATGCGTGTGATGCCCGCGTCCGCCAGCATGCCGATATGCGTCCAGCGGTCTTCCAGCGTCGGCGCCATTGTGCCCGTGGCGTGCAGGATCGCGTCCGGGCGCTTGGCGAGCACCTGATTGTAGGCGGCTGCGTATTGATCCGCCGCAGCTTGGCCATAGAGCGTGTAATCCTCCAGATGGCTGTGAAAGATCGATGCGCCGGCCTCTAGACATTCTAGGATATCCGCTGCGACCTCATTGGGTGAGCGCGGCACGTTTGGGTTATGCTTTTTGCTGGCGCTGCCATTGTGCGCGACTTCGATGATGAGCGGATCCAACTTTAGCCTCCCGATGCGTGCGCTCTTATTGGCGCTGGAGGCGATTGTTTAGAAACGCAGCTTGATGCGCAACCCGTGCGTGGTTTTTGCCGGATGTGCGAAATGGCGACTTAAAGCTTGCCGCAGATTGCCCCGACCACTTGCGCGATCAGCGCGTCTTTGCGGCGTTCGGTTTCTTGCAGTTTTTCGTAAGGGATGAGGCTTGGGTGTGTTTTGAGTTTGGCGTCCTTCACCTTGCCTTTGCGCCAGCCCGTAGCCATTCGTTCCGCCATCCATTGATCATGTTGCGCCGATAAAGGGGCATTGGGATTTTTTAGGCGGTATGCGACGCCCGCGATGGTGGCGGCCCGTAAATCGTCGCTGAGCTTATCCCAGACCGGCAGCACATCCTCGCCGAGCCCGATCTTATACGCGCGCATCGCTTCATGCGCGACCCGGGCGCAAATCTCGATGCGCTGCGCTTTCGTGAGCCTAGCCATCTGTGCGGATGAAGCCATCAGGGTAGGTCAGGCTGGCGACCTGAGCGGCATTAAACCAATTTGACTTATCTTTTTCGATAGCGATTGCACGCTTTGATGCTTCGAACTCAGAATATGCCTTCAAATCTGGATGTGATTTGTTCTGATCGTCTCGTTCTCCTAAAATCCATCCATCTAGAATTTTATCCGCACACCAGCGCATATGTTCTGCTTCCGCCATAGCCTCTGTGATGCTCGCGCGTTCGACTTGCGGAGGCGTTTTTTTTCCGCCGCGGCGTGTCGGCCGCCAGCTGAGCGCCCGAAGCTTTAACGCTGCGTGATCTGCCGCCGCCCGGTTCGTGTCGACATAACTGGCTGCGAGATCCTCCCAAAGATGCTGGCCTTCTGTTTGCGGTGTGAAATCGCCCTGCAGGATGATTTTCTCCGCAAAACGATTTTGCAGTTTTTTGAGCGTCGCCGCCCCCCGTTTCGACCGAAACTCATTTTCCAGATTTTCGATCGGCGTTTCTTCGTCCGATGTGGCTCGTGAAACCAATGCGCTGATTTTTTCCAACACTGTTTGTCCACTGTGCAGCGCCTTGACGTAGGCGCTTTGGTGCTGCCGCAGTACGCTTGATTGCACATAGTCTTCGTGAATGAAGCGGGCGGCTTCATCTAGGGATCGGTCGACTATGGATTCCGGCGACAGCACTCTGGCGTGATTTGCGAAAGTGTAGAGCCGTTGATTGGTGAACGCCCGCAAAACCGCATGAGTTGTGCCGCGAACATCATCGCGGACATAGAGGCTGGGATGATCGCTAGCAGCCCGGTTTGCGAAGACCGCTGCGCAGTGCAGCGTCTCGCCGTCGGTAGGGTAAGAAATCAATACCGAGGAGATAAAGCCACGCTTGTTTTCGAGATTGCGCAACTGCGCCCACGGGTCTGCTTCCTGTCGCCATTCGTAATGTTGGAATGCGATATTCGCAGACCACACCTCGACCGCGCCGCGGGTCTTTGGAAAACGCGCGTTGAACTCACCTTCAGCACTGTTTGGGTCAGGGCTAAAAACTGTCACCTTTGGCGCTGCTGCGCCCGGTGTCCACATCACACGGAAGACCCGCTCGGCCGCCGCTTGCGCGTATGCGTCCCAGCCGATGATCGCGAGATGAACCCCGGTGGCGCCAGATCGCTGTATTGCGTCTTCCAGTAGCGCGGTGTCGCGTGTAAAGCGCCGCGCCGCAATGTCTGGAAGAGAGAACAGGTCGGCGGCGGAAATGGCGCGCTGACGGGGCAAATCACGCCGGAGCTCTTGGTTTTCAATACGAAGAGCAACGTCGCCTTGGCCGACGCCTCGAATATCGAAGAGCGCATTCGCCGTTGCAAAATTCTCCGCCTCGGATTCCGCCATTGCAATAATGCGATACGCGGCGCCGGCGCCGCATGATTTCAGAACGACGGTGCTGGCCGGGTCGCCCACGACCACGGCGACTCCGTCCGATCCTAGGCTTTCGATTTCCGCACTGGATGCTTCACTTCGTACAAGGATGACGGCGCGACGACGCCAATTCTCGCCGCGCCTTGCCACAGCGCGGGCTAAAGCGTCAGCCTGAGGTCCGGAGCCAGTGATAATGACATGGCGCGCCCCCATGAACCGGATGACTTTTGCCATTGCTCCGAACAATTGCCGCCAAAACCCGAAGAAGACTGTGACCAGCGCTAGGATCGTAAGCGCTACTTGGCCGGCGACGATGCGCGATTCCGCCTGATTATAGTCGCACAGCTTGCCTTGGCGAAGAACGCAGACGCTATTTGCGAAGGCGCGTATCGGTGTATCGATCGCATCGTCCCAATTTGAATTTTCATTGATGCTTGCTTCGGCTTTTCCTGCGTCTTGAAGCGCTACGCCGGCATAGTCGAGTGCTGCGCCGCCGCCCCAAATAAGCCAAGCGGCGCCGACGATGGCGCCGATTGTTGTGCGCCAGGAGGCAGAGCGACCATGCGCCAATTTCAACATGCGCAGTGAAAGTTCGTTCGCCAAGGCGCTGCGAATGGCTCGATATACGGCGTGAATGGGGGATATGCGGCGAGCCGCAAGGCGGGCCCGCATGGTCCCCGCGGCGATGGCCGATTTCTCGGCGATAGGTTTTATTTCTTCCCCCATGCCGCGGAGTGAGCCTAATTGAATGCTCCTGGTCAATCGCGCTAACGCATTGCGGGCAATCGTTTCTCAATGCTGCTCACTGATTGCGAGGGCTTTCGCGCCGCATTCACAATTATTTCAATCGGCTTGCCGCACCTCAAGCCACTTTGCTCAACCCCTTTCGGATTGAGGCCACGATTTGATCGATTTGGCTTTTCTCGACGATCAGCGGGGGAGACAAGGCGATGATGTCGCCCGGTGCGCGGATCAGCACGCCGTCATCGAAGCAATAGCGGAACAGTTCGGCGCCGCGATATGGTTGCCCTGAGCCGTGGCCTGCAGGCCGGGGCTGAAGCTCGATGCCCGCCATCAGACCCAGATTGCGCACGTCGATGACGTGCGGCGCGTCGCGCAGCGAATGGACCGCGTCCTCGAAATATTGGGAGAGTTCGCCCGCGCGTTCGAAAAGACCTTCATTTTCATAGATGTCCAATGCTGCAAGACCCGCGGCGCAGGCCAGCGGGTGACCGGAATAAGTATAGCCGTGATAGAGCTCGGTCGGGCCGTCGGCGTGCTCCAGCAAAGCATCGTGGATGTCCTGCCGCACGGCCACGGCGCCCATCGGCACGGCGGCGTTGGTCAGCGCCTTGGCCATTGTGAGGATGTCGGGCGTGACGTCGAACGTGTCGGCCGCGAAGGCGGCGCCAGTGCGGCCGAAGCCGGTGATGACTTCATCGAAAATCAAAAGAATATCGTGCTTGTCGCACAATGCGCGCAGGCGCTTCAGATAACCCTTCGGCGGCGGCAGCACGCCCGTTGAACCTGGCACCGGCTCCACGATCACAGCGGCGATCGTGGAGGCGTCGTGCAGCGCCACGATCCGCTCCAGCGCGTCGGCGAGGTCGGCGCCGTGTTCGGGTTCGCCGCGTGTGAAGGCGTTCTTTGCAAGATCGTGCGTGTGCGGCAAATGATCCACGCCCGTCAGCAGCGAGCCAAAATACATGCGGTTCTTCACCATGCCGCCAACGGAAATGCCGCCGAAGCCGACCCCATGATAACCGCGTTCGCGCCCGATCAGGCGGGTCTTCGCAGCTTTGCCGCGCGCGCGTTGATAGGCCAGCGCGATCTTTAAAGCGGTGTCGGCGGATTCAGAACCGGAGTTCGTGAAGAAAATTCGGTTCAGGCCCTTGGGCATCATGCCGGCGACGCGGTCCGCGAATTTGAACGCGAGCGGATGGCCCATATTGAAATTGCTGACGAAGTCGAGCTCGGCGGCTTGCTTTTGGATGGCCGAAACGATCTCCGCGCGCCCGTGCCCGGCATTGACGCACCAAAGACCGGATGTGCCGTCGACGACCTTGTGCCCGTCCGCCGCGATGTAATGCATGCCCTTGGCGCCCACGATCATCCTTGGATCGGCCTTGAACTCCCGGTTCGGGGTGAAGGGCATCCAATAGGAATCGAGTGAATTGGCGCGTAAATCGTCGGACATAATGGTCTCGTTTCAGCGGGCGGCGGCGACCCTGGATTCAGCCTAGCTCTTTCCGCGACCGTGAGGGAGGGGCGCCTAAACAGTGATCACAGACATAAGCCGCGTCTGTGGTCAATGGGCGGCGGGTGGGACTGGCGTAATATCTCGTGTGGCGTTCAAAACGTGATTGACATCCGGACTGCGCCTGTTTTCTTGTGATCACAGAATAAAAAGGAGGTCCTGTGCGAGACCTTTCCGAAGTCCTTTCAAAGCTTGCTGCGCTCCAAGCGCCTGGCATGGCCGTTATCGATGGTGCTCTGGCGCCGGCTGCCTCGGGTGCGGCTTTCGCCAATATTTCGCCGCGCGATGGTAAGAAAATCAATGATGTGGCGTCTTGCGACGCCAGTGATGTGGATCGCGCCGCTGGCGCTGCGCGCGTGGCTTTCGAAGATGGACGCTGGCGGACCCAATCTCCCAGGGAAAAGAAGAAGGTCTTATTTCGCCTCGCCGATTTGATGGAGGCGGACGCCGATACTCTGGCGCTGCTGGAATCCTTGGATGTTGGAAAGCCAATTTCTGAGGCCCGCAATCTCGATATCCCGCTGTCGATCCAGACGGTGCGCTATTACGCCGAGGCGCTCGACAAGATTTACGGTGAGGTCGGCCCCGCGCCGGAGGGGCGATTCTCCTATGCGACGCATGAGCCCCTCGGCGTGATTGGCGCCATCGTGCCGTGGAATTTTCCGTTGCACATGGCGATGTGGAAGGTCGCCCCGGCGCTGGCCATGGGCAATTCAATGGTGTTGAAGCCGGCCGAACAATCGCCGCTCACTGCTTTGCGCATGGGGGAATTGGCGTTGCAGGCCGGATTGCCGGCAGGCGTGTTGAACGTTGTGCCCGGGCTTGGCGAGTCGGCGGGGCAGGCCATCGGCCGCCACATGGATATCGACCTTGTCGCGTTCACGGGCTCCGGCGCCGTGGGTCGGCGTCTCATGATCTATGCCGGCGAAAGCAATTTGAAGCGCGTGAGCTTGGAATTGGGCGGCAAGTCGCCGCAAATCGTCTTCGCGGATTGCCCTGATTTCGACGCCGCCGCCGAGGCCGCCGCTTGGGGCGTGTTCTACAATCAGGGCGAGGTCTGCACCGCGGCGTCGCGCTTGTTGGTGCATGAGAGCGTCGCCGAGAGGTTCCAGGAGAAAGTCCTCGCCGCCGCGTCGGCGATCAAGGTCGGCGATCCGCTGGATCCCGCCACGCGTTTCGGCGCGATGGTGTCTCAGTCTCAAATGAATACGGCGTTGCGCTACATCGAAACTGCGCAATCCGAAGGGGCGAAGCTATTGCTGGGCGGCGCGCGGGCGCGTGAAGATAGCGGCGGTTTCTACGTTGAGCCCACGGTGTTTTCCAGCGTTGCGCCGGGTTCGACCCTCGCGCGTGAGGAGGTCTTTGGTCCTGTGCTCGCGATGATGACCTTCAAGAGTCCGGATGAGGCGTTCGCGCTCGCCAATGACACAGCTTATGGCCTGGCCGCGGGCGCCTGGACGGCGAACGTCGATTTGGCGTTCGCCGCGGCGAAGCGTCTGCGGGCCGGGTTGGTTTGGGTCAATGGCTGGGACATTTGCGACATCACGATGCCCTTCGGTGGATTCAAACAATCGGGCTTTGGTCGCGACAGGTCCTTGCATGCGCTTCACAAATATGCGGACCTAAAGGCCGTGTCGTTCGCTTTGAGGGGAGGCGCCTGATGCGTGCGCAATTGATCGCGCACAATTGGGCGGAGAGTTGAGTAACAGATGAGTTTGCCGCAGATCGCCAGCCCTGAAGAAGCGCAAAGATTCCTGGATGCGCATCCGGGCGTGCAATTTTTTGAAGTTCTTTTTTCCTCCATGACCGGCGTGCCGCGCGGCAAGCGCCTGCGCCGCCATGAGATCATGGCCGTTTACGAGGCGGGCCGCTTTCTGCCGGGGTCCATCTTGGTGGTCGACATCACAGGACAGGATTGCGAAGACACCGGCTTGGTGTGGGAAGACGGCGACGCCGATCGCGTCGCGCGCCCAATTCCAGGCACGTTGACTTTGGCGCCGTGGTTGGGGGCTGACGTCGCGCAGGTCGCGCTATCGATGTATGAACTTGATGGTGCGCCGAATGATCTCGACCCGCGCCATGTATTGCGCGGCGTGGTCGAACGCTTTGAGGCGGATGGTCTTGTTCCGGTGGTGGCCTGCGAGCTGGAGTTTTATCTGCTCGACGCCATGCGCGCGGCGGATGGCTCCGTGCAATTGCCGATTGACCCCGTGACCAAAGAACGCCCTGGCATGCACCATGTTTATGGGATGCGCGAGTTGGAGGAAGTTTCCGGTTTTTTGCGTGATTTGTGGGCGAGCGCGGATGCGCAGAATATCCCGCTTGAAGGGGCGATTTCCGAATATGCGCCAGGTCAATTTGAACTGACGCTGAAGCACAAGCCGGATGCGTTGCGCGCGGCGGACGATGCGCAATTGTACAAGCGCATCGCCAAGGGCGTCGCGCTGAAGCATGGCATGGAAGCCACGTTTATGGCCAAGCCTTTCGTCGAGCGCGCAGGCAGTGGTCTGCATCTGCATGTCAGCGTCAATGACAAGGCTGGTAAAAACATCTTCGCAAGCGATGATCCAGCGGGGTCGCCGTCATTGCGCTGGGCGATTGGCGGCATGAAGGAATTGCTTGCCGAGAGCATGGCGATCTTCGCGCCAAACGCGAATTCCTATCGCCGTTTTCGCGCGAACTCCTATGCGCCAGTGGCGGCAACCTGGGGCGTGAATAATCGTACGGTTTCTTTGCGGGTGCCGGCGGGTGCGCCGAACACACGCCATGTCGAGCATCGTGTGGCGGGCGCTGACGCCAATCCCTATCTGGCGCTCGCGGCGCTGTTGTCCGCAGTCCATTATGGCATCAAGAATAAGGTTGACCCGGGTCCGCCCGTGGTGGGCGACGGTTATGCCGCTGCGGCTGAGTCCGGCGATCGTCTGCCCACAAATTGGTACGACTCGCTGGCGCTTTTCGAAGAATCGGCGGTCTTGAAGGACTATCTCGGCGCGCGTTTTTGCAAGATGTTCACGGCGGTGAAGCGGATCGAACAGGACCGCTTCTTCAGTCGCATAACATCTGCCGATTATGACTGGTATTTGCGCACAAGCTGATCGCGCGCGCGCATTTGTCGTTTCAGTTTCTATGAGAGGCGAGAAGACCTTAACAGTGCAGAAGAAGTGATCCCAAACAGGTGGCGAAGGAGACGTTCATGAAGGTGACCCCAGAGTTTTTGAAGTCGGCGTCGCGGCGCGGCCTATTACAAAGCCTAGGCGCGGCGGCAGTTGGATTGACGTTTGGCGGTGCGCTCGCCGGATGCGGTGAGAAGAAGGCTGCCGTCGGCGCCAATGGCGAAGAGCCTAAGCTGAACTTCTACAATTGGGACACCTATATCGGCGACACCACGCTGGCGGACTTCAAAACGGCGTCGGCCATCGACGTGAGCATGAGCTTGTTCGCGACGAACGATGAATTATTCGCCAAGCTCAAGGCCGGCAATCCGGGTTTTGATGTGGTGGTGCCGTCCAATGAATTTGTGACGCGCATGGCGGAGGCAGGCCTGCTTGAGCCGCTGGATCATGCCAAGATTCCGAACATCAAGAATATCGACCCCGCATTCGCTGACGCCGCCTACGATCCGGGCCGGAAATATTCCATGCCTTATACTTGGCTGGTCCTTGGTATCGGGTATCGCAAATCGAAGGTGAATGGGGTTCCGGACAGCTGGAAGCACATTTTCGATTCCGCTGAATATAAAGGCCGCATTGCGCTTCTGTCTGAATCCGCCGATCTGATCCGGATGGCCGCGAAGTATAAAGGCCATTCGGTCAATGCCATTCCTCCCGAAATGGTTGCTGAGATCGAGGCGATGTTCATTAAGCAGAAGCCGAACATCAAGGCGTTCCATGAAGACAATGGTCAGGACATGCTGCTGGCCGGCGATGTCGATCTCGTCCTCGAATATAATGGCGATATCGCCCAGGTGATGACGGAAGACGCCGATCTTGACTTCGTGATCCCAAAGGAAGGCAGCCTTCTGAACTCGGATACGCTGGTGATCCCCAAAGGCGCGCCGCGTCCGGACAATGCGCACCAATTCATCAATTATTTGCTCGACGCAAAAGCTGGTGCGGAAATCTCCAAGAAGATTTTGTACCCGACGCCGAATGCGGCGGCGAAGGCGCTCATGCCGGACGCTTATAGGAACAATCCGGTCATTTTCCCGCCTGCGGACATCCTCGCCAAGTGTGAATACGGCGCGTTCGAGGGCGCTGAGAAAGCACAGATGTACGAGGAAGTGATGACGAGAATTCGCGCTGCATAAGCGTTCGGGGCGGGGGAGCGCGATCGATGGAACAACCTTGGAAGCAAGCTAAAGCGGCCTTCGCCGTGATATTTGCGCCGCCGGTCTTTTGGCTTTTGGTTTTTTTCATCGGACCGATGGCTATTATCTGGCTGTACTCGTTCGGTCAGAATCAAGGTCTCACCGAGATCGCGCTCACCGGCACCTTCGCCAATTATATGCGGGCGCTTGAACCGCTTTATTTGGGAATTTTTTGGAAGTCGATCGTTGTCGCCGCAATCACGACGCTGATTTGTTTGGTTGTTGGATTTCCCGTGGCGTTGGCGATCACATTCGCGAGCGAGAAGACCAAAGCGTGGTTATTGCTTTTGATCATGCTCCCGTTCTGGACGAATCTCTTGATCCGGACATACGCTTTGATTGCGGTGCTACGCACCGAAGGCTACGCCAATATGAGCCTCAATTGGCTCTGGGATCAGTCCAGCGTCTTACTCACGTTGGTTGGGTTGCAGCCTTTGGGTGATTTTGAGCCGCTGGAATTGCTGCACAACAATTTTGCAGTGATTTTCGGCTTGGTGTATGTTCATCTGCCTTTCATGGTTTTGCCGCTCTACGCTGCATTGGACCGTCTCGACCGCTCCTTGATGGAAGCCAGCTTGGATCTTGGCGCGGGGCATTTGCGGACGATCTTTATGGTGGTTGTGCCGCTGGCGCTGCCGGGGATCATGTCCGGCGTTTTGATCACCTTCATTCCGGCGCTGGGCGCCTATCTGACGCCGGATTTGCTCGGTGGACCGGACAGCCAGATGATCGCAAACGTCATCGAGCGGCAGTTCAAGCGCGCGAATGACTGGCCGTTCGGCGCCGCGCTGTCGTTCCTGCTGCTCTACATGACCTTCATCGCGATCGCGCTGCAGGCCATGCTTCAAAAACGTAGCGCGGGAGCACGGTCATGAGCGACAGTATCCCAACCGCCGCGATGTCGCCTGGAGCGCTGCCGCCACAACCTAAAACGCCGCTTTCCGGTCCTGCAATGTCCGACGCGAAAGTGGTTCGCGATGCGCCAGGGCCGCTGGAATATTTGCGCCGTTGGCCGTTGCGGGCTTGGATCGCGATCGTGACGGCGTTTTTGTATGCGCCGTTGATCACGCTGATGATCTTCAGCTTCAACGATTCACGGCGAAACATCGTCTGGAAGGGCTTCACGCTTGAATATTATGAGAAGGCCCTCAGCAATGAGAGCCTGATTCAGGCTTTCATCAATTCGCTGACCATCGCCGCCGTGTCGACGGCGTTCAGCGTGGTCCTGGGCGCCATGGCGGCCTTGTTGCTGTGGCGTTTCCGGTTTCCCGGCAAGACGGCGGTTGATGGCGCTATGGCGCTGCCGATCGTGGTGCCGGAAATCTGTATGGGCGTCGCACTGTTGGTGTTCTTTGCGCGCGTGATGCCATGGCCGCAGGGCATGCCTTGGCCGCTCAATCTTGGCGCCATCATCATCGCGCACATAACGTTTTCGTTTCCCTTTGTGGCAGTGGTGGTGCGCGCGCGATTGGCGTCATTTCACCGCGAATTGGAGGAGGCGGCGAAGGATTTGGGCGCCAGCGAATGGCAAACCATTCGCGATGTTGTCGTGCCGCATATGACCCCGGCCTTGATCAGCGGCGCATTGCTGGCGTTCACGCTCAGCCTCGACGATTTCGTGATTACATTCTTCACGTCGGGGCCAGATACGGTGACCTTCCCTGTGAAGGTTTATTCGATGGTGCGTTTCTCGGTGACGCCGGAAGTGAACGCCGCCTCGACGATTTTGATAGTCTTTACCGTCGTGCTGACGGCGTTGGCTTTGCGGATGCAGAAGCCAACCGCCATCGCCGGCGGTCACTAAACTCACGGAGTTTCTCATGCCTGATTCCGCACAGAACCCGAATATCGCCGCGAAGATTGGCAAGCCCATCATCACGTTCGAAAATGTGACGAAACGCTGGGGTAAAGTGATCGGCGTCGATAATGTCAGTCTGACGATCAATGAGGGGGAGTTTTTCTCGCTGCTTGGGCCGTCGGGTTGCGGCAAAACAACCTTGCTGCGGATGCTGGCTGGCTTTGAAGTGCCGACCGAAGGGCGGATCCTGATCGACGGCAAGGATATGAGCGCCGTTCCGCCGAACAAGCGGCCGATCAACATGGTATTCCAATCTTATGCGGTCTTTCCGCACATGACGGTGCTAGACAATGTCGGTTATGGCCTGATGGTCGACAAAGTTCCGGCCGCAGAGCGCGCCCAGCGCGCAGAAGAGGCTTTGGCTTTGGTAAAGCTAGATGGATTTGGCGCGCGCATGCCAGATCAGCTGTCGGGTGGGCAACGCCAGCGCGTCGCGCTTGCCCGCGCCCTCGTGAAGCGGCCGCGCGTTTTGCTGCTTGATGAGCCTTTGTCGGCGCTTGATGCGAAGCTTCGCGATCAGATGCGCTCGGAACTGACGAGCTTGCAGGAAAAGGTCGGGATCACCTTCATCATGGTGACGCACGATCAGGATGAAGCACTCGCGATGGCGACGCGCTGCGCCGTCATGAATCGAGGATTGTTGCAGCAGGTGGCGACGCCGTCGGATTTGTATGAATTCCCCAATTCACGGTTCGTGGCGGATTTTATCGGCTCGGTGAATATGTTTGAGGGACAGCTGTCGGTGGACAAGCCCAATGAGGCTGTTGTCACGTGCGCTGAAGCCTCGACGCCGATCTATTTGGACCATGGCGTGACGGGCGGGACGAACGCGCAGGTTTGGGTTGCGCTACGGCCTGAAAAAATGGAATTGCACAAACGCTCTGGCGATGCGCCTATGAAAATGGAAGACGCCCCGGAAGGTCATAATGTGGCCGCAGGGGTGATCAAGGATTTGTCCTATCTCGGCTCGGAGACAGTGTTCGACGTGGAGCTGACGAGTGGGCGTGTCGTGAAGGTTTTGCGTTCGAACCTCACACGCTGGGATCAGGAAGAATTTACCTGGGACGAACCAGTATGGGTAAGCTGGCACGCATGTTCGCCGGCCGTGCTGCTGTCTTAAGAGGGTATCGCTATGGCCGCGTCAGGCCGCCCCGTTTTGGGGATCATTTGTTGCCGCCGCAAGGCTGGCCCTGAGATGGCGCAATCCGTGATGGAGCGTTATGCTGCGGCGGCGATGCGCTATGCCGATTGCGCGGCGCTGCTTGTGCCGTCGATGCCGGAACACATGCAGGCCTCCGAGGTGATGGGGCGTCTTGATGGGTTGCTGCTGACGGGTAGCCCATCCAATGTGCGGCCGTCGCGGTATGGCGACGCCATCGATGATCCGCCCGGGCCGTTGGATGATGCGCGCGATGAAATGACGATGCGCTTAGTCGATTCCGCGCTCGAGAGCAAACGGCCCGTGTTTGGCATTTGCCGCGGGTTTCAGGAGCTGAACGTGGCGTTTGGCGGCTCATTGCGCCGCGATGTGGGCGAGGAGGGGCGGTCCTTGGCGCACCACGCGGCCCTGGATGTGGCGTTCGACAACATGTTCGATCACGAACACGCGGTGGAGCTGACGCCCGGCGGCGTTTTGGCGCGGGCCTATGATCGCGAAAAGCTGTTAGTGAACTCTGTTCACTTTCAGGGAGCGGATAAAATTGGCGATGGTTTGAAGGTCGAGGCGCGCGCGCCGGACGGTCTCGTCGAGGCCTTTAGCGCCTCGGTCAACGCCGCGCCGGTTTTGGCGGTGCAATGGCACCCTGAATGGCATCCTGGAGACCATCCAGATTCACAGACTTTTTTCCAGCTTTTGGGACGCGCTCTGCGCGGTGAGAAGCTCGAAGGGTTCTAGGGAGTACAAATATGAGCCGTCGAAACTACGACATTCCCGCGTTGCGGACGTTGGATCTCGCCCACCATTTGCCAGCGCAAGCGGATTTCAAACTACTCCATGAGCTGGGCGGCAGCCGCATCATCACGCGCGCCGAAGGCTGCACAATCTTCGACGGCGAGGGCAATGCACTGCTCGACGGCATGGCGGGTTTGTGGTGCGTGAATGTCGGCTATGGCCGTCAGGAATTGGCGCAGGCGGCTTATGATCAGATGTTGGAGCTGCCGTTCTACAATACGTTCTTCAAGACGGCGACGCCGCCGCCCGTGATGTTGGCGGCCAAGATTGCAGAATTGCTTGGCCCGCCGCTAACGCATGTATTCTTCAATTCGTCCGGCTCAGAATCCAATGACACCGTATTCCGCATGGTGCGGCATTACTGGAAGTCGCTGGGCCAACCAAACCGGAAAATATTCATCAGCCGATGGAACGCGTATCACGGCTCGACGGTTGCCGGCGTCAGCCTCGGCGGCATGAAGGGCATGCATGCGCAAGGCGACCTGCCCATTCCGGGCGTTGAGCATGTTGCGCAGCCTTATTGGTTTGGCGAAGGCTTTGGAGAGGATCCAGTCGCCTTTGGCCGAAAGTGCGCCGATCAAATCGAAGAACGTATTTTGCAGGTCGGCCCAGAAAACGTCGCCGCCTTTATAGGCGAGCCGGTGCAAGGCGCCGGTGGCGTGATCATGCCGCCGGAGGGCTATTGGACGCGCGTGCAGGAGATCTGTAAGAAGTATGGTATTCTTTTGGTGTCGGACGAAGTGATCTGCGGGTTTGGCCGCCTGGGCCAATGGTTTGGCTTTCAGCATTTCGGCTATCAGCCTGACATCGTCTCAATGGCGAAGGGCCTGTCATCCGGTTATTTGCCGATCTCTGCGACAGGCGTCTCTGCGCATGTCGCCGAAGTGCTGCGCGAAAAAGGCGGAGAGTTCATTCACGGCTTTACCTATTCGGGTCATCCGACGTGCGCTGCTGTCGCATTGAAGAACATCGAAATCCTTGAGCGTGAAAATCTGGTGACGCGCACGCGCGAGGACACCGGGCCATATTTGAAGAAGCTCTATGCGGGCTTGGCAGAACATCCGCTGGTGGGCGAAGCACGGACGCTTGGTCTTATCGCTGCAGTTGAGATCGTTTCGGATAAGGGCACGAATAAGCGCTTCGCGGGTAAAGAAGGTACGGCGGGGCCGATCGTACGCGACATCTGCATCAAGAACGGTTTGATGGTGCGCGCCGTCCGCGACACGATCGTTTGCAGTCCGCCTTTGATCATTACGCATGCGGAGCTGGATCGATTGGTTTCGACGATCAAGAAATCGCTCGACGAGGCGGAGCCGATCTTGCGCAATCTGTGAAGGGAGAAGGGGTGCTTTATTGCGCCCCCTTTTTATTCCGGGTCTAGGCCGTTGCGGCCAATAAGTCCCATGCCGTCGCCGATGTCGGAGGCGATGGCGCTTTCCAGGGCATTTGCGTCTTTTGCTTCAATCGCCTTGATGGCCAGTGAGTGTTGGTCTTCGAGGATCGCCGTGCCGACGCGGCCATAGACGACGCGCATGAATGGGCCGAATTGCAGCCACAGCGTTTCAATCAATTGCGTGCTCGTCCGGCGGCCGGCCGCGCGATACATCGTAAAGTGAAACGCGAAATTGTTTTCCATATAAGCCGCGATGTCGCCGGCGATCAGGGCGGCGTCTAGCTGCGCATCGATTTTTTTCAGCGTCTCTAGGCGCGCGGAATCGATGAAGGGCAGGGCATCGCGCGCTGCTCGGGGCTCAAGCAGCAAGCGGCATTGTAATAGATCATTGAAGCGCGCGGCCGTCATCGGCGGCACTTGGATGCGGCGCTTGGAGCGGATTTCGATTGCGCCTTCCGCGGAAAGACGGCTTAGCGCGTCCCGCACTGGCATCTGGCTGACATTCAGTTCGGCAGCGAGCATGCGCGTGGACAGGCCCAGACCGGGGGTAATTTTTCCGGTGAAAAGACGTCTGCGCAATTCTTGATAAATGCTGGCGTGGAGGACTTCGCTCTCTCCTTCAGCGCTATCGCTCAAGTAGCTCAAATGTGCATTTTCCATCAGCGACGCCTGAATTCATGAACGGCCGTTATTGGCATAAGCGCGCCTGAAAAGAAATTCCGGCGACGTGGATTGGCCTATCCCTTTGGGAGGTGCTTGACTAAACTATACAAGTATAGCGATTATTCTGTGATCACAATGGAGGTCCGGTGGTTTGCCGTGTTGCGGCGCCCGGCAAATTTATGCACGAACAGTTCGACAAGTGGATCAAAGAAAACCGCATCGCTGAGGTTGAATGTCTGGTCCCAGACATGAACGGCGTGGTCCGGGGCAAGGTATTGCCCGCGAATAAGTTCATTCAGAGCGTACGCGACAACACGCTCCGCGTACCGTCCAGCCTTTATATCGTGGCGATCACCGGCCATTATCCGGATGAAGAAAACAAGTTCACCACCACCTCCGATCCGGACGTGGTGTTGAAGCCGGATTTCAACAGCCTATGCATTGCGCCGGGCTATCGCACGCCCACGGCTTTCGTCTTCGCCGATGCTTATTACGGCAATGGGAAGCCTTACGAAGTTGCGCCGCGGCAGGTGCTGTTGAACGCTTTGGACTTGTACGCGGCGAAGGGCTGGCGTCCGGTCGTCGCGCCGGAACTTGAATTTTATCTCACGCAGACAAACACTGATCCGGATTTTCCATTGCTACCGCCGGCGGGGCGTTCTGGAAGACCCGAGACATCGCCGCAACCTTATGGTCTGGAGGCGATCACGGAATACGAAGACCTTATCGAGAACATCTACGAGCACGCGGAACTCGCGAGCCTTGGGATCGACACGATGATCCACGAGTCCGGCACCGCGCAGCTAGAGATCAATTTTAATCACGGAGACGCGGTCCGCCTGTGCGATGAAGTGACGGTCTTTAAGCGGATTGTTCGTCAGGTGGCGCTAAAGCATGGCGTCTACGCTACGTTCATGGCCAAACCGATGGAGGCGCAGCCGGGCAGCGCCATGCATATTCACACGTCCGTACTCGACAAAAATGGCAACAATATCTTCTCCAACAAAGATGGCGGGATGAGTGACAATTTTCGCTATTTCGTTGGGGGGCTGCAGAAATACTTGCCGCAAGTGACGCCGCTCTTTGCGCCGAACGTGAATTCGTTCCGCCGTATGCGCCCGCATTTTAGCGCGCCGATCAATTTGCAATGGGGCAATGACAATCGCTCTTGCGGTCTGCGCGTGCCGATCTCCGATGCGCAGAACCGCCGTATTGAAAACCGCGTGCCGGGCGCCGACGCTAATCCCTATCTGGCCAACGCGGTATCGCTGGTGTGCGGCTATCTTGGGATTGAAGAAAAGATCGAGCCTCTGCCGCTGATGGAAGGCAACGCCTATGAGTGCGCGCGGACTTTGCCGCGCACGCTTGATGAGGCGCTGGATCGTTTCAATGCTTGTGAGCCCGTGCGCAATGTAATGGGGAAAAATTTCTTCGAGACGTTTAACCTCATCAAGGCGTTTGAACTCGATGCGTACGAAGGCGTCATCAGCTCTTGGGAACGCGATCACCTTTTGTTGAAGGTGTGATTTGGATTTCAATTCCACATTGGGTATGCAGCGTTCCTATTATGTGGCGACCTCAAATCCCTTTACGCCGGCGCCAAGTCTAAACGGGCGTGTGCAGGCGGATGTCTGCATTGTCGGCGCTGGATTTACGGGACTCTCGGCGGCGTTGTTCCTCGCGGAGCGCGGTTTTTCTGTTGTCGTACTTGAAGGTGGGCGCATCGGCTGGGGCGCGTCCGGCCGCAATGGCGGGCAGATGATCCCGGGGCTGCGTAAGGGCGCAGCCGAACTCGTGAAGATCTATGGCGAGGCGCGTGCGCGCGATATTTTCGCTGTGGCGATTGAAGCGCGCGATCTCGTCGTTGATCTCATTGCCAAATATAATATCGCCTGCGATCTGAAAACCGCCGGGCATTATCACGTCGCTGCGAAGGAATCGGACCTCGCTGGAATGGCGGCGGAGGTCAGTGCGTTGCGGGAGGTGATGGATTATCAGCATTGCCGCATGCTGAGCCCTCAAGATGTCCGCGCTGAAACGCCGATGGGCGTCGCGTTTGGTGGCGTTGAAGATACGCAAGGCGGGCACATGCATCCGCTCAATTATGCGCTTGGCTTGGCCGATACGGCGCGGACCAAGGGCGTGCGCTTGTTTGAACGGTCCCCGGCGCGCAGCATCGATACGTCGAATGGATTTGTGGCGCGGACGGAAATCGGCGAAGTCAGCGCCACTTATGGCTTTCTGGCGGGCGATGCCTTTATGGGCATGCTGGAGCCGCGTATCGCCAGCCACATCATGCCGGTGGCGTCCTATATCGGCGTGACGCCGCCGCTTGAAAGTCCAGCCGCGATTATCGCGACTGATAAAGCGATTTCCGACAGCCGGTTCGTACTGAATTATTTTCGTCTGACGGCTGATAGGCGATTGCTGTTTGGCGGCGGCGAGCGCTATTCACCGGACCCACCGCACGATATGGCGGCCTTCGCCAAATCCCAGATCGTGAAAATGTTTCCGCAATTGCAGGAAACACCGATTGAGTATGCTTGGGGTGGCCTTGCGACCGTGACGATGTCGCGTTTGCCGCATATGGGGCGCTTGGGCTCCGCCTATTTCGCGCACGGCTTTTCGGGGCAGGGCGTCGTTATGACAACACTGGCAGGCAAGCTTTTGGCGGACGCCATCGCCGGCGACGCGCGCGGCTGGGACATTTTCGCGAGCTTCAACCCAAAGCCATTCCCTGGCGGCCCGATGCTCCGCACACCGCTTTATGTTGCGGGGATGCTCTATTACGCGCTGCGGGATCGGCTTTAAGGGCTCTTCTTCTTATCCATTGCTTTGGCAAAGCGCTCGAACAGATAGAAACTGTCTTTCGGGCCGGGGCTGGCTTCAGGGTGGTATTGCACCGAGAAAACGGGTTTGCCTTCCATCGCGATTCCGCAATTGCTGCCGTCGAAAAGCGACACGTGCGTTTCCTTCACGCCTTTGGGCAAGCTGTCGCGATCGACCGCGAAGCCGTGATTCATCGAGACGATCTCTACCTTGCCGGTGTCGAGATCCTTTACGGGATGGTTCGCGCCGTGATGGCCTTGCGGCATTTTCATCGTCTTTGCGCCAAGCGCCAAAGCTAGCATCTGGTGGCCGAGGCAGATGCCCATGACCGGTACGCCGGACTCAGTCAGCGTCTTGATTTCTTTGCCCGTATAAAGAGCGGTGGCGGCCGGATCGCCGGGGCCGTTCGAGAGCAGCACGCCATCCGGCGATTGCGCCAGAACCTCCTTCGCTGTCGCGTTCGCCGGCAGAACGATCGCTTCGGCGCCGATATCGGCGAGGCAGCGCAGGATTGTACTCTTCACGCCGTAATCGAGTACAGCGACCTTGTACTTCGCCGTGGTGTTTTGCGTGAAGCCTTGCGGCCACACCCAGCGCTTTTGCGAATAATGTGACGTTTGCGTCCGCGTGACGTCTTTCGCAAGGTCGAGGCCTTCAAGGCCAGACCAGGCTTTGGCCTGCGCCTTCAGCGCGCCGAAATCGAAATTGCCCGATGGATCATGCGCGATAACGCCATTGGGCATGCCATGTTCGCGGATACGCCGAGTGAGCGCGCGCGTGTCGAGCCCGGAGAGGCCGACAATGCCGCGCTTTTTCAGCCAGCCTTCAAAATGCTCAACCGAACGCCAATTGCTGGGCTCGGTGATGGGCGCTTTGAAGATCGCGCCGCGTGCGGCCTTTTCAGCAGCAGCGCTGCATTCTTCATGGTCTTCTGCATTTGCGCCGGTATTGCCGATGTGCGGGAAGGTGAAGGTGACGATCTGGTCGGCGTAAGAGGGGTCGGTTAGGACTTCCTGATAGCCGGTGATGGCGGTGTTGAAGCACACTTCGCCGACAGCGGTTCCCGCAAAGCCGCAGCCATGGCCCAGAAACACCGAGCCGTCCGCCAGCACCAAAGCGCCGGTGGCTTTTTTCGCAGGTGTTTTTTCAGCCGCTTTTGCGGCTGTTCCGGCGCGGGCCATTCGAATCTCCTGTCGAGAAAAATCGCCTGCATTTAGGGGCCAATGCAGGGGCGTTCAAGGCAAACTGCGCACAGGGGGCAAGGTTTTTGCCGCAGCGCACGCAAGAATACGGGTTCCTTCTACGCTTCGCTCGGGGCTTAGTCCAAACTTTCGCTCGATTTCAGGTGTTTGCAGAAGCCACGGTGACCGCGCCAACAGGGTGGCATATTTGAAGGCCGGACGCAGAGGCGCCAGTGAGAGGGGAATGTGATGCGTTGGCTTGGCGTTTTGACGGCGGGGGCGCTGGCGGTCTTGGCCGGGTGCGCGACTGGGTCCAAATCCTCACTTTACCAATATGGCGTATTTGACGCGCCGGCGGTGGTTGAAATCAAGAAGCTCCCAAGGGACCGGTTGAATCCGCAAGCGAAGCCGCACATCACCTGTGCGCGCTACGGCGCGTTTATGGTCAAAGAGGTCGATCGCGGGGAGAAGGGCGCGGAGACGCTGTCGATCGTCCCGGTTGACGCCAAGTGCGCTGTGGAGACGCCTGGTGAAATTAGAGTCGATCTTGAGGGCTATTTCAAAGGCGTGATCGGCGATTACATCTTCTTCGACGCTTCAGACGGCTGGGATGGCGGCATGCCTTTTTACGTCTTCTCGCCGGACGGCCGGAAGTTGTTCGAGGATTCCGTGGAAAATGGAGCGTTCGCGTTAGCTAGCCGTGAGGGCAAAAATCTGCGGCTTCAATACACGCGCGTTTTTCATGCGCCGTGCTCGCTCTACGCACGTACGGCGGAATGTGATGGAGAGGTGATGGCGCTGACTGGTTTGGGCGGCGAGGGCGCTGCCCCAGCAATGGAATTGCCGGACTGCACCAAGGTGTATGATCAGCAGCTCAAGGACACCGCGCCGGAATATGTCGACGCGCTGAAAACTTCGCCGAGCGTGCTGATTTATCCTGTAGAGCTCCAATTCGACGGCGAGCAGGTGATGATATCGCCGTCTGGCGTCGCCCGTTCCGTTTGCCGCGTGCCAATGTAACTCAGACTTTTAGGCGATTTCGACTCGGTAGCCTTCGATCACGGTGTTGGCGAGCAGCTTTTCGCACATCTGCTTCAGGTCGGCTTCGGCGGCCTTGGCGTCCGAGCCGTCGAGCTCCAGCTCAATGACTTTGCCGACCCGTGCGCTTTTGACTGCGCCGAAGCCCAGTTCGCGCAAAGCGCCAGCAACAGCTTCGCCCTGAGGGTCCAGGACGCCGGATTTCAAATGTACGTGAACGATGGCTTTCATGGGCACAGCCTTAATTGAGCGCTGCGGGCGCTTCAATGGGATGGTTTGCAAACGCTGGCCGGTTATTCGCCGGCGGCGGCCACGTCGGGGCCGGATTCCCGTAGAACGCCAAGACGGCGGGCCACTTCGGTATAGCCCTGCATGACATCGCCGAGATCGCGGCGGAAGCGGTCCTTGTCGAGGCGTTCATTGGATTGAACGTCCCACAAGCGGCAGCAATCCGGGCTGATCTCGTCGGCCAATACCGTGCGCACCATGTCTCCTTCATAAAGCCGGCCAAACTCAACCTTGAAATCCACCAAGCGGATGCCGACGGCCGAGAACATGCCGAACAGGTAATCGTTGATACGCAAGGCGAGTGCGATCATGTCGTCGATTTCCTGCGTCGAGGCCCAATTGAACGCCGTGATATGCTCTTCCGACACCATCGGATCCTGAAGGCCGTCGTTTTTGTAATAGAACTCGACGATGGAGCGGGGCAGCGGCGCGCCCTCGGGAATGCCGAAGCGTTGCGAGATCGATCCTGCGGCTACGTTGCGGCAGACCACTTCCAGCGGAATGATCTCCACTTCGCGGATCAGTTGTTCCCGCATATTCAAACGCTTAATAAAGTGGGTGGGCACGCCGACCGCATTTAGATTGTTCATGATGAACTCGGAAATGCGGTTGTTGAGGACGCCTTTACCTTCGATGATCGCCTTTTTCTGAGCGTTGAACGCTGTTGCGTCGTCCTTAAAGTATTGAACCAGTGTGCCAGGCTCCGGTCCTTCGTAAAGGATCTTGGCCTTGCCTTCGTAGATTTTCTTGCGCCGGCTCATGGACGCGCCTTTCTCGAAAATAAGTCTCGCGAACGCCAATAGCTCCCCTCAGCTGAAACAGAGGGATTCGCGCAGATGCGTATGATGTTACTTCATCATTTCGGGCGCGCCAAACAAGGGCTTTAAGCGGTTTGTCTTCTCCGGTGGCAAACCAATCGCGGGAAACCTGAGGTGAAAGGGGCTCCATTCACCTCCGAAGCGAGTGGTGTTTCGTGTTAGTGCAATGTTTATGCGACAATTATTCATATGCGATGCTCGGCGCGAACCCACAGCAGGGATTGAATTTCCTTGTCCGAGCCACTATCCCAAAGAGGTGTCTAGAGCCGGTTAGAGGCTCGTGGAGGGAATATGTCTGGTTTCGACAATCGTGAAAAGGCTGAAGAATCGCGCTTTGTTCGTAAGGAAGAGGTCGAATTCAAAGCCATGGCGCGCCGGAATAAGCTCCTAGGCCTGTGGGCGGCTCCATTTTTGGGCCTTTCGGGCGCCGACGCCGACGCTTATGCCGCGACGGTTGTGAAGGCTGATTTCGAAAAGCCGGGCGACGATGACGTGTTCGAAAAGGTCCGCAAGGATTTCGACGCCAAGGGCGTCGCTCAATCCGATCACCAAATTCGCCGTCAGATGGAAGATCTGATGATCGAAGCGCGGCGTCAGATCGAAGCGGGCATATAGTCGAAGGGCTAATACCTTCCTGCATTGGCGTTTGGCGCTGAAGCGCTGCTAAAACGCCTCTGCAATCCGGAGGTTAAAGTTGAAGACGACGTTGCTGGCGGGTCTGTGCCTCGTTCTCATGGGTGTTATAGTCGGGCTCGTCGCCCCCAGCGGATCGCTGGCGAAGCCTTTTGCGGCCGTCTTTCGTCAGCCTGTCTTGGAGGCGCTGCTTCATGCAACGCCGTCCTCTCCTCCAGTTGAGGTGGCGAGCGCTTTGGCGGCGCCGGGCGCGGAGCGCCTTGCGGATGTCGCAGCGGCAGCGCCGGACTATGAGCGTCCTGCGGAACTCACAAGTGTTGCGACGCTGGCTCCACAGGGCCCTGCCGATGAATGCACGACGCTCACCGAAGCCGCGCACAGCGGTTACATGAATGCCGGCTATGCGACGCAGGCGTTCGCGCTCGCCTCCATCAATTCTAAAGAAGACAAAGCATCTCAGGCTGCGATGCTGTCGGCGCGCGATCAGTATCGAGCGGCCTTGAGAGATGCGCATGCCCGAATCGCCGAGGCGTCGCGTGCGAAATGTTGGTCGCTTATGGGTTTGCTCCCGCCGAATATTGCAGCCTTCGAAGCCAGCCTGCCAAACCCCGCTTTGGCGGCGCTGGCGCGCTGACAAGGGTTGAAGAAGTACGCTGCGCTCGTCATAACCTGCCGGTCGATTAGAGGCGGCGGCTGCAATGGCCGCTGAAGTGGGGCGCTGGTGACCGAACGAATTCCCCTCGCCGCAGGGCGCCGTCAGCCGCTCCCTCTGCGACTGGTCGTCGGCCTTGTCGCCGCCATCATTCTTGATACGGCGACGCAAGTGACGTGGAAGAGTGCGGCTCTAAGCCTGCCGGAAAACATTTTCAATAATCCGCCCGCCGCGCTGCACTTCATCTTTCAGCAGCCGATATTCTTGGTGGTTGTGGTGCTGTTCGCGGCGCAATTGGTCAATTGGCTGAAGGTTTTGAGCGACGCGGATTTGTCTTTTGCTCTGCCCATTACGGCTTTAAGTTATCTCACGGTCGCCGCTGTCTCTGCATTTTGGCTAGGAGAGCAGATCACCTGGGGCCGCGCAGCCGGCATGGCGCTCATTTTGTTTGGCGTATTTCTCATTAGCCGGACAGATCACAACACCTTGACCCCGCCGGGGCCATTGTGAGCGCGACGTCGCTGGGCGTACTTTACGTTGTCATTTGCGCCTTTATTGAAGCATTGGCGCAGATTGCTTGGAAGCGTTCGGCGAATAATCTAACGCGTAAAAAACGCTGGATCTTTGTTGGCGCCCTTGCATACGCCATCGAAGTGCCGCTCTACACATTGGCGTTGACGATAGTTGACGTCACGGTGGCGTTCGCCGTCAGCAGCATTAGTTTTGTGTTTGTTGCATTGCTCTCGCGCGTGCTGCTGAATGAGACACTAAATTTCGTTCGTGCACTGGGTTTGATTTTCATCCTGGGCGGCGTGATTTTATCGGGCGATCACGCATAATCCGCGTGGCGCGTGAGCGCGCATGTGTGAATTACAAGTCTCGTCGCGACGCAGGTCTGTTGGAAAAAAACGATGCTTGAGCAGATGCATCAGCCGAAACGATAGCCTGAGACAGGCGAGCCCATGATGAGGTCATGGTAGTTCTGCGTCCCTGCATCAGCGCCGGCCGCGCCTGCGGCCACCATTAACGGCAATAGGTGTTCCTCGCCGAGCGGTGGGTGCGCTTCGCGGGCGTAAGGCGCGTTGGCCCAATGCGCCAAGGCCTCGTTGCGTGCGGCGCCCGTTTTTTCGGTGAGGGTTTTGTTCAACCAGTCGTCGAACACCTTTGCATGTTGCGGGAGGTTGGGGATATGCACGCGGCCCATGAAGGCGGGCAGATTGTGAAAGCTCATACCCGATCCGACGATCAGTACGCCTTCTTCGCGAAGCGGCGCCAAAGCTTCTCCAGCCGCTACGTGTAATCCGGCGTGCATGTCGGCTTTCAGCGATAATTGCACAACGGGGATTTGCGCATCCGGGAAGGCCAGCATGAAGGGAATGAACATGCCGTGGTCGTAGCCGCGGACTTTGTCTTCACCGTTTGGAAGGTCCGCTTTCGAAAGAAGGTCGCAAATGCGCGACGCCAAAACTGGGTCGCCCTTGGCCGGATATTTCAGTTCGTATGTGTGCGGCGGGAAGCCGTAATAATCATAGATTAAATCGGGCTTTGGGTTTGCGCCAACCACGAACCCATCTTCTAGCCAATGCGCCGAGACGACGAGGATCGCTTTGGGGCGTTCCGGCAGCCCATCCGCCAGACCGCGCAGGTAAGCTTCCATCGAAGCCCAAGCGTCGCGCGGGCTCCACTCCATGAAAAAGCATGGGCCGCCGCCGTGCGGAATATAGAGCGTGGGCATTTTCGCGGGCATGGCGGCTCCAGGTGGGTGCGACGATACAATCCGGACGTGGCCCCTTGGCGCGCAGGGCGCAAGGCCCGCTTGGTCTGGCGCTGCGGGCAAAATGGTTTAGATAGCGACTCTCACAGGTCTGCAGAATCAGGAGCCTCTTTTTGGCGAACGAATTCGATCTCATCGTGCTTGGCTCCGGCCCTGGCGGCTATGTGGCGGCGATTCGCGCCAGCCAATTGGGCCTGAAGGTTGCGATCGTGGAGCGCGAGAGCCTCGGCGGCATTTGCCTGAACTGGGGCTGCATTCCGACCAAGGCGCTGCTGCGCTCGGCGGAAATCCTACATTATATGAAGCATGCTGGCGCTTATGGCCTGAGTGTGGACAATCCCGGCTTCGATCTGAAGAAGGTGGTGGAGCGTTCGCGCAATGTCGCCAAGCAGCTGAATCAGGGCGTCACCGGCCTGATGAAGAAAAACAAGATTACGGTCTTCATGGGCGACGGCAAGCTCACCGGCAAGACCAAGATCAACGTGACGAAGGACGGCAAGACCGAAGAGCTCACCGGCAAGACCATCATCCTCGCCACCGGCGCGCGGGCGCGCGATCTGCCGTTCGCTAAAGCAGATGGCAAGCGCATCTGGACCTATCGCCATGCGCTGACGCCCACCGAGACGCCGACGAAACTCCTGGTTATCGGCTCCGGCGCCATCGGCGTTGAGTTCGCCAGTTTTTTCAACGATCTTGGCTCTAAAGTGACGATCGTCGAAATGCTGGACCGCATTCTTCCCGTGGAAGATGCCGAGATCAGCGACTTCATGCAGAAATCGCTCACCAAGCAGGGCATGACAATTTTGACGGGTGCTGGCGTGCAAAAGATCAATGCGTCGGCCTCCGGCGTGAAGGCCGAGATCAAGGCCAAGGACGGCAAGGTGTCGACGGAAGATTTCTCGCATGTGATCGTCGCCGTGGGCATCGTTCCGAACACGGAGAATCTAGGGCTTGAGGTTGCTGGCGTCGGCCTCGACGAGCGCAAGCACATCAAGACGGATGAATTTTGCCGCACCTCTGTGCCGAACATCTACGCCATCGGCGACGTTACGGGCGCGCCATGGCTGGCGCACAAGGCCAGCCATGAAGGTGTGATCGCGGTGGAGCATATGGCCGGCAAGCATCCGCACCCGATGAACAAGCTGAACATCCCGGGCTGCACCTATTGCCATCCGCAGGTGGCGTCGGTCGGCCTCACCGAAGCGAAGGCCAAAGAGGCCGGTTATAAGGTGAAGGTCGGCAAGTTCCCCTTCATCGGCAACGGGAAAGCGATTGCGCTGGGCGAGACTGAAGGCTTCATCAAGACGGTGTTTGACGAGGCGACTGGCGAACTTCTCGGCGCGCACATGGTCGGTGCGGAAGTCACCGAACTGATCCAAGGCTATACGGTGGGTAAGACGCTTGAGACCACCGAAGCGGAGCTGATGGAAACCATCTTCCCGCACCCAACCTTAAGCGAGATGATGCACGAGAGCGTGCTCGCGGCGTATGGCAAGGTGTTGCATATGTAGGCGTGCTGAGCGCGGAATATCTACGCGTCGTCGTCCTAGGCTAAGGCCTGCGCAGCAGGCCTTAGCCTAGGACCCATAGACTCATCGGGTCATACAATAAGCGAGGCCGGGTCTACGTATTGCGGGTAGTCACGCTGCTGCGAAGCGCTCGATCTTGGATGGCGGTCTGAGAAGTCGGCTCGGTTGAACCAATCTCAAACCGGATCGATCACCACGACTGGAATCTCCCGGCCAGCTTGCGTCGCGGTGACGGCGTAGGCGTCATAGGGCGGATAGATCTTCGCCATGTCAGCCCAGATCTTTTCACGCTCGGCGCCGGTCGCGACGCGGGCCGTGCCCTTGTAGTGTTTCGTGGCGACCTGGATTTCTACTTTGGGGTCGGCCTCAAGATTGAGGAACCAAACTGGATGCGTTGGCCAGCCGCCCTTAGAGGCGATGATGGCGAAGCCGGAGCCCTGCGGGGTGTAGATCAGGGGCGTTGAAAGGCGCCGGCCCGTTTTCCGACCGGTGACGGTCAGCAAGAGCGTCGGCACTGGGCCTGGCCCCCCGAGCATGCTCGAATCCCACATATGCGCCTTTTCCGGATCTGTTTTGTATTCGGCGATATGTTTTTTGATCCAGTCCAACATCGTCGGCGCCTCGCTCATGTGTGTCTCCTGTTCAATTGCTCTGCCTTAGGTGGCGCTCGCACTCATGCAAACAAGCTGCGACCGCGGCGCCTGCCGGGCTGTTATGCGTTCTTGCCGCGCGCGTTTGGTTTCGTCGCCGTGGTGTAATCGCCGATCAATTGTTCGGTGATCGCGCCTGGTTTGTATTTGTGCTCCAGGATGCTGGCGACTGGCGTGAGTTCCGCCGCCGTGCCGGTGAGGAAGCATTCGGAGAATGTCGGCAGCTCTGTCGGCATGATGTGGCGCTCGATCACTTCCAGGCCACGGGCTTTCGCAAGACGGATCACGGTCTGCCGCGTCAGGCCGTTCAAGAAGCAATCGGGCGTTGGCGTGTGGATGGCGCCGTCGCGCACGAAGAAGACGTTCGCGCTCGTCGCTTCGGCGACATAGCCGCGATAGTCGAGCATCAGCGCATCGGCATAGCCCTCTTGCTCAGCCCAATGCTTGGAGAGCGTGCAGATCATGTAAAGACCAGCGGCTTTGGCCATGCAGGGGATTGTGTCAGGCGCCGGGCGCCGCCAGGGCGACATGGTCAGTTTGATGCCCTTCATTTTGTCGGCATAATAGCCAGGCCATTCCCAGCAGGCGATGGCGATATTGATTTTGTTCTGCTGGGCCGAAACTCCCATCATCTCCGAACCGCGCCAGGCGACTGGACGGACATAGCAATTCTCCAGGCCCATTTTCTTCATGGTCTCGATTTTGGCGACGTCGAGTTCCTCAGTGGTGAACGGGATTTCGAAGCCCAGCATCTTGGCTGAGCGGTGCAGGCGCTCGGAATGCCGCCGGCCCTCAAAGACCACGCCGTCGTAAGCGCGCTCGCCCTCGAACACGCTGGAGGCGTAGTGCAGGCCATGGGTCAGAACGTGCACCTTTGCGTCGCGCCAGGGGACGAATTCCCCATTCATCCAAATCCAGCCGTCGCGATCGTGAAATGCTTGGGTGCTCATCCGGGTCTCTAAAAGTTTAAGGGCCTAGGCCGGGCGTGGTGCGTCCGGCCTGGGATTGCGCGATATGGTTGAAGTGTTCATTCTCAGGTCTGGCTTAAGAGTGTCAACCGGACCGCAGCCTCTTCCGGTCGTTCTATACCGTTTTTGGCGGCGATTGCAGATGGCGCGGGGCGAGGAATTATTGGCCAACGAGCCGCGAGAGACCACAAAAGGACCAGTCTTGAACGTACCCGCAGAAGACGATCCACATCTGTTGGTGGTTGATGATGATGATCGCATCCGCGACCTTCTAAAGCGTTTTTTGTCGTTGAAAGGCTATCGGGTGACTGTTGCCGGCGATGCCCAGGCGGCCGCGCGCTTGGTCGAGGCCCTGGATTTTGACCTTCTGATCCTCGACGTGATGATGCCCGGCGAGGACGGAATTAGTCTGACGCGGCGTCTGCGCGCTAAGTCCGACGTTCCCGTGCTGCTTCTGACCGCCCGTGGACTGCCGGAAGACCGGATCGAGGGCTTGGCTGCCGGGGCGGACGATTATTTGGGTAAACCGTTCGAGCCTGAGGAATTGGCCTTACGCGCTGCAGCAATTTTGCGCCGCCGGCCCAAACGTGCGGAACGCCGGGAAATTTCCTTGGGCGCCTGCAAGTTCGACCTTGAGCGCTGCGAGCTGCGCAAGCATGGCCAGATCGTGCGGCTGACGGACAGCGAGGGCGCCTTATTGAAGGCGCTCGCCGTGCGGCCGGATGAAGTGGTGCCTCGTGAAGATCTGGTGAAACTCACTGCAGCCGCCCTGGAGCGTTCAGTCGACGTGCAGATCACGCGATTGCGCCGCAAAATCGAAGAGGATCCGCGCGCGCCTGTCTATCTGCAGACAGTGCGCGGCTCCGGCTATCGCTTGTCGCCGGATTGATCATGCGCCTGCGAGACTTTATGCCGCGCGGCCTCTACGCCCGCGCCATGGCGATCATCATCTTGCCGGTGGCGATTATGCAGATGACCATCGCCTATGTGTTTCTCGACGATTTGTGGAACGCCATCAGCCGCCGTATGGGCAGCGCTTTGGCGGGCGAGATCGCCGTGACCATCGCGCTTTATGAGCGCGATTCAAGCCCGGAGAATCTGAAATACATCTCAGAGCTCGTGGAGCGCGAAGAGCAATTGAACATGACGTTTTTGCCCGGCGCGAGCTTGCCTCAGGAAAAGACGCGCGCGCCATTTTCTCTGCTCGATCAAATTCTCAAGCGCGCCATGCAGGACAGATTCGACCAGAACTTTTGGTTCGATGCACGCAACTATCCGAGCGTGGTTGAAATTCGCGTGCCGGTGCGAGGTGGGGTCATGCGCTACGTCACCAGCGGCAAGCGCGCTTACGTCACCAGCGGCCACGTATTCTTGTTGTGGGTGTTGGGCTTAACGGCGTTGCTGACGACGGTCTCAGTGCTGTTCATCCGGAATCAGGTGCGCCCGATCTTGCGTCTTGCGAATCTGGCCGAAGCCTATGGCCGGGGCGAAGATACGCCGGATGATTTTCGACCGTCCGGCGCCACGGAAGTGCGGCGCGCAGCTTATTCGGTGTTGAAAATGCGGGAGCGCATTAAGCGCCACGTCGAACAGCGCACTCAATTGCTGGCGTCCGTCAGTCACGACCTTCGGACTCCGCTCACGCGCTTGAAGCTGCAAACGGTGCTGTTGCCAGACAGCGAGGACTTGGTCGCGATGCGTCGCGATATCGACGAAATGCAGCATATGCTGGACGAATATCTCAATTTTGCGCGTGGGCAATGGGTGGAGGAGCCGGACCCGATCGATGTCGGCGCCTTGCTCGCTGACGCCGTTGCGCCATTAAACGGAAAAGTCAAACTTCAGGTCGAACCTGACCTTATCGCGAATGTGCGGCCGGGCGCCATGAAGCGCGCGTTTTCGAACCTGCTGGAGAACGCCACCGCGCACGCTGCGCATGTCGAGGCGAAGGCCTATTTGGATCGTGATGTGGTGGTCGTCGTCGTAGACGATGACGGCCCCGGTATTCCATCGGAGCAGCGCGCCGAGGCTTTGCGCGCGTTCTCGCGCCTTGACGCCTCACGAAATCAAAACGTCAAAGGCGTTGGCCTGGGGCTCGCGATTGTGCGTGATGTGGCGCGCGGTCACGGCGGCGACCTAACCTTAGATACAAGCCCGCTGGGCGGTTTGCGCGCCGTTGTCCGAATTCCTGCTTCGACGGATGTTTGATCTCTAAGCGGCGGAAGAGGGCTCCGCCGTCTGACCGGCGCTCTTGGCGTTGCGACTATTGAAGATCGAGAAACGGCTTTCCATGTCCCGCAGGCCGCGATCAAGCGCTGACATCGTGCGTGATAGATCGCCGTGGACGTCCTCGCGCCACGCCGCGCGCGCACTATGCATTGCCCGTAAAAGCGCGCCGATCTCAAGGGCGGCCATGGCGCCGCGGGGCTCAACGCCTGCGACCGTCATGAGCCAGCGTACGGTACGCAAGCGGAGCGCCCCAGCAAAGGCCATTGCCGCGGGAGACTTCGCGGTGTCGGCGTCAATCGATAGCAAACCAGCACGGTAGGTTTCCATGGCGTCGAAACGGCGCATCGCAGCCTCGAACAGTCGGTCGCGCGGGCTTTGTTCGCGATCGGGCGCCTTCGCGCCTTCTGCCGCCGCGCGGTCGAGCAGCGCTTCAATTTCGGTCAGAACTGAGAGCTTGCCGCCGCCGCCGTAAAATTTTTCGAGCGGCGCCTCCGAAGCCGCCGCGATGTCCGCCAAGGTGACGTCACGCCAGGGGCGCTCGGCGGCCAAGCCTAAGGCGGCCTGTGCAATTTTCTTCCGGTCTCTTTTACCCAGGGTCATGCAACTCTCTGATGCGGTGAAGCGTCAGCGTAACATGTGATGGCGTCACGTCAGGATTAAAAGGCCTCAATAATTGCTGCGGGCGAGCGCGCGCGATAATGAGCCGCCACGTTGTCCGAGCGATTTTTGCGCTGATTTGGCCCCGGCAGTGCAGCTGGGGTAGCGATTCTTGTTCTCGCTGAAGCCGTCATTGAAGGCGTTGATCATGCCGACGCGGATTGGGGCGCCGGGCGCCCCTTCGCGGTCAAGCAGGCTTTGCATATTGAGCCGCCAAGTCTGGTCGTTTTCGTCGCCGCAAGCGCCGCGCAGATAATGCAATCCACCCATAACGAAGGCCAAGCCTTTGACGTTCGACTCATATTCTGGGGTTGCTTGCGCTTGGGGTTGCTGTCCTGAAGGGGTGGTTTGCGCGAGGCTTGGCACGGCGGCGAGCATTGCCGCCGCTAGGGCGCCAGACGCGGCGGCGATGATCAGAGGGCTGCGGCGACGCGAGTTTTCAAACGCCATGCGGGGGCTGCCTTTGGGCCATGGATCGGGGCGGGGGCGCCGATTCTAACATATTCTATAGCACGCTGTTTGAAGGGCTGCTGAACGGCCTTTCGCACGCTGGGATGGACGCTTCAATCCTGCCGGGTCCGAAAGTCGCGCACCGCGTTGGCGGCCGCTATCGCCCAGTTGGTATCGTGGGCGCGTTCTTGATGCGCCGCAAATGCGGCTTCGTCCCTAAAAGTCTCGTCGACGCTAAAAACGCCCGGATTGATCTCCGAGACCATGAATTTGATGCAGCCGGGTTCAGCGCGGGTCAGGCGCTCGTGCTCTTGCAGGGCGGTGCGGGGCGCTGCAAGGTCCGCTTCGGGCACGGTCAACGTGCCTGACAAATGAAAGGCCATGCGGGTTACGCCTTCGGCGGCCGGGCAAGGCCCGCCATTCCGGCGGCTTTTAGGATAATTTGGTGCGTCACGTCCCAGAGATGGAAGGAGTCCAGCTCTGACAAAGGTGCGAAAATCGCTTCGGCGGCGTCGCAACCGGCTTTGGGTTCGCCAGATGCCCAGCGGCCAAGATAATCGATCAGCACATAATGCCCCTGTGGTGGGGCGCCTGAACCGATCGCGTCGATCACATCAATCAGTGCGATCACTTCGGCTTCGATCCCGGTTTCCTCCATCACCTCGCGCACGGCCGCCTGCGCACTGGTTTCACCCCATTCGACATGGCCGCCGGGGATGGACCATTCGCCCAAACGCGGGGCCTTGCCGCGTTTGATGAGCAAGACCTGATCGCCACGAAAGCAGACCATGCCTGCGCCCAAGCTTGGGCGTCGCGGCGGGGCGTCTTTATCATGCGGCATGGTCGGGCGCTTTACTCAAAAGCCCGCACCTTCGATAAGGCGCGAGTCGGGCAGAAAAAAGAGAGCATTGATGGCGTACTGGCTATTTAAATCCGAACCCTCGGCTTGGTCCTGGGATGATCAGGTCAAAGCGGGCGCTAAGGGTACAAACTGGAACGGCGTGCGCAACCATACCGCCAAACTGAACCTCATGGCGATGAAGAAGGGCGATCTTGGTTTCTTCTACCACTCGAACGAGGGCAAGGAGATCGTGGGAATCGTCGAGGTCATCAAGGAGCATTATCCCGATCCGACAGATCCAAAGGGCGTTTTTTGTATGGTCGACATCAAGGCCGTGGAGCCGCTGCCCAAGCCCTTTACGCTGGAAATGGCGAAGCACGATCCGGCTTTGGAAAAGATGTCGCTGATTACGTCCTTCCGCTTGTCCGTGCAGCCGGTGAGTGCGGTGGAGTGGAAACACATCCGAAAGGTCAGCGGGCTGAAAGGCTAAGCGTTTACGATGCGCCCGGGGTTCAGAGTCCCTTTCGGGTCGAACGCGCGCTTCAGTTTTTGCATCATTTCCATTTCGAGCGGCGATTTATAGTTCGGCAGCTCGTCGCGCTTTAGGGCGCCGATTCCGTGTTCGGCGGAGATGGATCCGCCAAGGCTCATCGCCGCCATGTGCACCGACCGCTGGATTTCGTCGTGCTTGGCCAAAAGGTCAGCCTCAGTGACCCCCCCGGATACAGACGGCTTTACGGTGAAGTGGATATTGCCGTCGCCTGCGTGACCGAACGCGACGAAGCGCGCGCCGGGGGCAAGTTGCGTCGCGGCTTGTTCTGCGCGGCGAATGAGTTCAGGTACTGCGCCAGCGGGTGCGGAAATATCGTGATGCACGCCACGCGCGATCTTCTTTTCCGCAGCTGAGACGTTTTCGCGAAGATGCCAGAAGGCGGATGCTTGGGCGTCTGACTGTGCAATGATGGCGTCTTGCAAAAGGTCTTGCTCCATGGCGGCGGCGAGTACGGCCTCCATGGTGGCGACTGCACCGTCTTCTCGGCCGAAAGACATTTCCATCAGCAGCGTCCATTCCGGCAAAGCCCGGAAGGGCGCGCGTGCGTTCGGTATGTGTTCGAGCACCAGCTCTAATCCAAGGCGGCCAATCAATTCAAAGCCCGTGACGGCGTCCCCCGATATCGCTTTGGCGATCGGCAGCAGCTTCACGACCGCGTCGAGATCGGTGAGGGCGCAGATTGCGGTGACGCGGGCGGCGGGGCGCGGGAAGAGCTTCAAGGCAGCGGCGGTGATGACGCCCAATGTGCCTTCGGCGCCCATAAAAAGCTGCTTTAGATCATAGCCTGTATTGTCTTTGCGCAACGTGCGCAGGCCATTCCAAATGCGTCCATCCGGCAAGACAACCTCAAGGCCAAACACCAGATCGCGCATCATGCCGTAACGCAAAACCGCGATGCCGCCCGCATTGGTTGAGATTAATCCCCCGATAGTCGCTGAGGCTTCGGCGGCGAGACTCAGCGGAAACAGGCGATCCGATTCCTGCGCCGCATTCTGGACGCGCGTTAGAACAACGCCCGCTTCCGCAACGACGAAGTCGCTCGCCGCGTTTATTTTGCGTATTTTATCCAGACGCCGTGTGGATAGGATGATTTCTTGCTGTGGTAGGGCGCCCATGACGAGGCCGGTATGTCCACCCTGGGTGACGAGCGGCACATTCGCGTCATTGGCGAGACGCACGATCATGGCGACTTGCTCAGTGGTGCGCGGCAAAGCAACGAATGGAGTTGCGCCTGTGCGTCCACGCCAGTCGCGCGTGAATGGCTCCAGGTCGAAGGGTGCATCCAGATAGCTGCCCTGCCCGAGCATGGCCTTCAATTGTTCAATAAAATCGGATGCGTGATTCATGCCGGAACCATAACTTTTTTCGCGGCGGGGAGAACCCCTAGGACGTTAGGTACGAAGCGCGCGGCGCGGCGGCGCGCGCAAGTCGGTCATTGATCGCTTCGCCCAGTCCTGTTTGCGGGATGGGCGCAATGGCGATGGTGTCGGCGCCATGGGAGTCCAATTGCCGAAGGAAAGCATAGAGATTGGCTGCGGCTTCTAGGAGATCGCCGGTGCTGGAGAGGTTGAGCGCGCCGGGCGGAGCATCCACGCCGAAGGCGAGAAATGCTTCATCCTTCATTGGCGCTTTGGCGTTGAGCCGCAGGTGCGCGCGCGGCGCGTAATGGCTCGATAACATGCCGGGCGCGAGGATCGCGCCGTTTACGGCGGCGAGAGGGCCGATCAGCGCTTCGATGGCCTCGCGCGCGACTCCGCCGGGGCGCAACAATCGCGCGGGCTCATCAGGGGCGAGTCCCACGATTGTGGATTCAACGCCGATGGTGCAGGGGCCCGCATCGAGGATGAGCCTGACTGCATCACCCAGATCGGCGGCGACGTTGTCCGCACTTGTGGGGCTGAGGCGGCCTGAGACGTTTGCCGATGGCGCGGCCACTGGCTTGCCGAATGCGCGCAAAAGATCCTGTGCCGCTGGATGATTGGGCGCTCGCAAGGC
>Ga0247832_1001475_pt1 | contig 40935 bp, 40 predicted proteins | sample LaCruzMarch2015__10_FD_192407 | JGI IMG/M metagenome (GOLD analysis project Ga0247832, IMG submission 192407) | Freshwater microbial communities from meromictic Lake La Cruz, Castile-La Mancha, Spain - LaCruzMarch2015_4m | ecosystem: Environmental > Aquatic > Freshwater > Lake | place: Spain... | reverse complement strand
GATAGTTGACGTCAACCACTGGGACGCGGCACAGCAATTGAAGGCCGCATAATGAAGTGGCTAAGCGGTACGTCAAACAGGGGCAGGTTCAGACCTTCACTGGTATGAGGTTGTCGAGGAACTCGCGGCGGGTCACAAACAGACGCACTGGATGTGGTTCATCTTCCCCCAGCTTCGGGGATTGGGATCAAGCCGCCTTGCACATTACTTTGGCTTGGCTGACCCCAAAGAGGCGGCGGAGTATTGGGACAACGATCTTCTGGGCGACAGACTGAGAAGCTGCATAGAAATCCTGTTGGGTCTGCCAAAGAGTACAAAGCCAGAGAAGGTTTTTGGCAAGATTGACGCGATGAAGCTGCGATCTTGCATGACTCTTTTCGAGAATGTCTCTTCAAGGGATGAGCGCATCGTCGAGGTGCTGGCGCGCTACTTTCGAAGCGAGCGTTGTCAGCTCACGCTTGACATCATCAACAACTCACCCAAGGCCAGGCGGATGTACATCTCGCGTTGACGATGGAATTGCTGCCAGCGCCAAACGGATGAGCAAGGGGCTTTCATCCGGCTGAACATGTTTGGCTTTTAAAGCACACTCACCTGCTCCAACGACAACATAAGTTCAGGCACCGGGGCGAGGTATCGTCGTTCGCCTACTGATCACCCCAATCCTTTAACCACATGTGCTCCAAGCCCTCGCGAAGTTTGTGCTCAGGCGTGACGACAAAAGCAGGTGCATAAATGTTGGGTGAATAGGGCAACTTTTCGGCTGCCGCCTGATCGTTCTTTTTGGCCCAGGTGTCTGCCGTAACAAGGACCATGGCCAAAACACTGCCTGCCAGCCATAAAGCAAACAACCGACGATTCAATCCATTGCGACTCGCCATGTGGAGGTGAATCAGCACAGCCAGCGTGATGAGCGCTGCTTTAGGCGTGTTGTGCATGTCATTGGGCCATGGCCAGCCGAAGCTAAAGAACATCCACGGTATGGCGTAGTTCAGAACTGCCGCATCTATTATGGAAGCACCAGCCGCAATGATGGTGTGTTCAGCTAGCCTGGTGCGGCCTTGCTCTGGCCATGTCACCCAGGACCAAGCGCTGATCCAGCAAGCCAAGATGGCGATTTCCTCAACCATCAACTTGGTGATGAGCGCGGCATCAGTGACGCTGCTGTATGAGGGTAAATAGACCCAAAGCTGAGCGGCTAGCCAGATCAGGATCAATACGGGTGCAGCAAAGTGTGAGCGTGACATCATGGTGCTGCCTTGGGAGTGAAGCTCAGACTGTCCATGCTTTTGAGCAAAATGGCTTTGGCACTTTGGTCATCGAAGCCAGACATGCTGACGGCTACCAGCAATGCATCGGGGCCAGGTACCAATGGTATGTATCGGAATCTAAAGTCAAATAATCCCGGCAACTTTTCAACAGCGCGACGGCAAGCATTCAGTTGAATGGGCAGGTCAAAACGCCCCCTCAAACGTTGTTCGGTGCAATGCCAAGAGGCCGTTGGTCCATCGCTTTTCTTCACGTTGCGCAAGTGAGTGAGCTGATCTTCGACCAATCGTGCAAGTCCGTGTGAGCTCATCTTCTCGCTGTTGAACCAAAAACTGCCCATGACAATGTGGCCTGCGTTTTGCTGGTCTGAGATGTACAAGCTTGTTGACGAGTCACACCGTTGGTCAATTCTTTTGTAGTGGTCGTTCGGTGTGTCTTTGCGAATGGCAGAGCAGGGTTGTTCTCTTGATATGTCGCCTCGAACCTGAAACGGCCCAAGCCGCCGAACGCTGTGCGTGGGAAGGTCGAAACGCATCACAATTTGTTGATTGAAAGCGCTGACTTGGCGCGCAATATCTTTGCGCAGTTCATCCAAACTGGGGATCTTTTGCTGGGTGTTGCGGCGAATCAGTTGTCCCACCGCTTCAGAAGGAACTGCCAGTCCAACCAGTTGGTATTTCGTACTGGTTGCAACATTTACACCAACTACCCGGCCATACCCGTCCAAGGTGGGCCCACCGCTCATGCCGCCGTTGATTGCGCCGCTGAAAATGATCAGGGGTGTCGAGGTTTTGTCTGACACACCGTTAAAAGTACCCGTCACGATGCTGTGCTGATAACCGCCTGGTTTGCCCATGGAATAGCCTGACTCGCCGCGATCTGGCAAGGTTTCACGCAATTCCAACAACGGTACCCGCAGGGCTTGTTCCACCTTCAAAATGGCCAAATCATTTTGAATGTCCACGGCCACGATTTCGGCTTTGAGCTCGCCTTGGTCCTGCGACACAATGTGCAGGCCATTGTCGTCAGGCTCAAAGATCGAATCAGAGATGGCGTGGTAGTTGGTGATGACCCAATCTTTTCGGTGGGTCACAAAGCCACTGGCTACGGAAGAAACGCCCAGGTTGGCCCGGTTCTGAGTGACCACCTCCACGACAGATGGACGAATACGCTCGTAGAGTTGGCGAGAGTTAGGTGGCGCTGCGAACGCAGTGATCGAAATCGAGCAAAGAAGCCATAAGGCCAAAAGGGGGAAAACAAGCCTGTTCGGCAAATGCATGGCCAATACTCACAAAATTATTAATTCTGTGATGGTAGTGGATGCATAGGCTCAGCAGGTGAGCCTGGGAAGGTTTAACCCTTTAGACGCTCGTCGTGCGCACCAACCGAACGCCAACCCAACGCGCCCAATGGGTCAAGGAAAACCTGGTGGGCCATATGCTCGCGGGCTGGGCCAAAGACGAAAAATGCAATTGACCTCAGTCCACCTTTGCGCCTGACGCCTTGATGATTCCGGGCCACTTGCCTAGGTCCTCCCTGATGATCTTCGTGAAGCCTGAGGGGGGCGTAAAAGGTGCAAGTTCAAAGCCTTGCGAGGTCAACTTGTCTCTTATGGCAGGCATCGCCAAAATTTTACCTATCTCTGTGTGAAGTCTTGAGACGACATCAGGCGGGGTATTTGCGGGGGCTATGAATCCAAACCATGTGTTGACTTCGTATCCCTTCACGCCACTTGTATCCAGTGTGGGCATTGTGGGTAGCAGCGGCGACCGGGTGAGGCTTGTAACGGCCAAGCCCTTGAGTTTGTTGTCTTTAATTTGATTGATGACTGTGGGGGTGTTGAAAAATCCCATGTTTACCTCACCGCTCATGACAGCCAAAATACCCTGTGGCGCACCTTTGTAAGGCACGTGGACCAAATCAGTCCCGGTCAGCTGTCCAAAGAGAACACCAGAGAGGTGGTGGCTGGTTCCGCTGCCACCGGACGAGAAGGTCATGGTTCCAGGTTTGGCTTTGGCTGCAGCAATGATGTCAAAGGGACTTTTGGCAGCGCTATCAGGAGGTACAACCATCACGTTTGACACGCCACCAACATGCAAGATCGGCGAAAAATCCTTCAAAGAGTCGTACCCTGGTTTGGCATACAACGAGAGATTAAAAACCAAGGTGCCTTGAGAAGCAAACGCAATGGTGTAACCGTCTGGCGTAGCCCGCGCGAGCTCTGCCATTGCAATAGTTCCACCTGCGCCAGGCTTATTGTCAACAACCACGGGTTGACCCATTGCCATGGCAAGTTCTGTCCCAATGGTGCGAGAGAGAATGTCTGCTGTGCTACCCGCTGCCAAGGGCACCAGCAGTTTGATTGGCCGCGCAGGATAAGCTTGCGCCTGAACCTGTGAAAAGGGAAAAATTGCGAAAGTCAGGGCAAGTGCTGCAAGGGTGGCGCGGTGCATCTTCATGGTCAAACCTCTCAAAGGGTGTGGAGTGGATGGGACTTAAACGGCGAGTTGAAAAATATCGCTGATGCGCTGAATTAGCGCAGCAAGTAGGTGGGACTGGACCAGATGAGGTGGCCATCTTCGAGAGTGATGCAAACGTAGAGTGCGTCTTCAAAAACTTTGCTGCGTGGGATGCGGCGAGACAACTTGGCGGTGAAAGCCTTGTTTTCTTCAGGCATCCGGAAGACACGCGCTTGGCGTTTGATGCCACCGCTTGTTTTTAGCACCGTGTCTTCTAGTCCAATGTCGGCCACATTGATGTTGGCCTTTACAAGGCCCGTATCAAACTTCAGCGTTCCTGAGGTGCCTTCTTTGAGCAAAATGTCGGCGCCACCAAAACCACCTGTCGTTAATGCAGACCAAGAGAGCTGGTAGTGTTGGGATTTATGCAATGGTTTGTCGATATTCCAAAGGTTGATGGACTGAAAGCTTTCAATGCTGTTGCCCTCAAACGTTGCTGTCCCGTCCCACACACTTTGACGACCACGGCCACGATACTCTGAGCCTTCCCAGATGATGCGGATACGGCGGCCTAATTGCGGCTGAGCGTAAGGGCGCCAAGTTTCAAATACGCTTGTTCTGTTGCGGATTTCAATGCGTTCAATGGGCGCACCTGCTGATACGTCAATTTCGAGAGTCACACTGTCGTCGTCGCACTGGAGAATGTCACCCATGCGCGCTTCAAGAACGGTGGATATGACGCTTCCGCCTAAATTGGGATCGTCTCCATAAAGTTGTGCTGGCGAGTCGAATCGCACCCTGGTATCCAGGTGAACACGGCAACCTGTGCTTGCATAGTGATGGCGGCGTCGAAGTGCTTCAAACAACGCATCGCGCGATAAATCCTTGGCCAGCAAACAAGACAGTCCACCATAAGCGCCGAACAAGGATGCGCCTGGATGGCTTGCACCGTGACGGCCCTTGTGGCCGTCTGAATTTGCCAGAACACCAACACGGTAACCTTGGTCAAACGCATCTTCTAAAAGCCACTCGAAGGTTCCCCAGTCTGAATGCAATTCAACGGATCGCTCGATTCGGCCATCATGCGCTACCTTGATGTCGGCATAGCGCCCACCAATATGCGCGAAAACGACGGCGTTTTCGTCCTTAAGGGCCGTGAAGAGGTCTGCAGCGCTGTTGGCATCGGTAGCGACGTCGCTCAGGTCTTCTACCAGCGCATGGTGTGAACGATGGATCTGTCGACCCTCGTCACGGAACATCACATTTCGATCACCACCCAGGCCAGTGTTGCCTGACCACTCATAGCCGGGAAAAATGATGAACTGCCCATCCTTGTTGTATTCGGCGGTGAGGCGGTTGAGCTCTTCCCAGAAAGGCGTGGTGATCTGGAAGTCGTTTCCTTGGTGGCTCATGGCATCCAAAAATGCCTGATCCCGAGCAAATTCGATGAGTTCGCGGGCCGAGTTTGTACCGATTGTTTCTTCCGATTGACCATGCAGATCGGCCCAAAATGGGAGCAGATCGAGTGCTGCTTCAATGCGAAGCGGATTGCTGGTACAAACAATGCTGCCCCCTGCATCACGCACTGTTACACGCAGTTCACCCGTCTGCTCCACGATCAGGTCACGCAAAGTTGTAGCAAGCCGAGCGTCATCTATGTCAATGTGCAAAGGCAATCCCTTGACGGGCAGGGACGGCTCCAGAAAAAAACGTCCCTTGGTTTGGTGACTTGGGTTGCCCCACTTGTCCTCGCCCTTGAATCCGAAATTAAAGGACTGGCCTATCTTGCGCTGCGTTGGCAGAATGGCCTTGAATCCGACGGGTGGTCCTGCCACAACGGGGATGGTAGGTTGCAAGGGAAGCTCGACATAGTTGTATGTAGCGAATGCATCGACCAGCACCTTGAATTCAAACGTCGGCTCAGTGAAGGTTTGAATGCGTATGCCAGGTGAGCCTTTGCGTGTGTCGCCGATGCGCACTGTGATGGTTTCACCATCGCGCAGGAAGCCGCGCTGTACGCGTATGAGCAGGGTTTTGTCCCAAGGTCGAATATTGCCCTTCATGTCGTAGCGCAATTCGAGTACAGCGCCATTGCTGGCCTCGGCCGTGACATAGTTCCAACCAGCTGGATCATTGAATTGCATCTTGCCCATATCACTTGCAAAGCGATGCACGATCTTCAAACTTCCAGTGTCGTCAATGCCGAAATAGCCGGCGGTGTAGGTCAGCGTCAGCGAGGCAAAAGAGCCCGCCTCACAGGGCGTAACGGGCGAAATCATGGCGTGACCCGCACGGTCGTTTAGGTATGTGGAGTGGAAGGCGTTGTTGCGCATATGTAAGAGTAAGCTTGGCTTCAGGATGTTAAAAAAGTTCCGGGTGGATTGAAATCAAATTTCATGGCATAAGGCGTGGGGGGCACGCACATGCGCTGGAAACTGATGGGCTCATGGCCAAAGCTGCGACCGATAATGTGAACCTGCAGGCCGAAGGTGCTGGGTGGTATCCCCATCAAGGATGAGTCTTTAGCATCCAGCTGTGTGACCCAGGCCATTCCTTCTGACTCCAAAGTGGGCGCAGAAAAATCATTGGCCAAAACCTTTTTGAGGTTGGTGTCTTCGAGACGCTTTCCGGCCATCCTCAAAAGCTTTGAAAACCTTGTGGCGGGCAAATACAGCTGACTGGTGCAGGTGAATTTGCTGCCAATGTTTAGGCTGCGGCGAACCATAACAAAGCCTTTTGGGTCCATGCCGAGGGCAGCAGACCAAGGGCCATCCTCGCGCACAAGTTGACGTTCAAGGATGGTTGCGAATACTGGCAGTGCAGGCCCGCCACCGGGGGGAAGAAAGCGAAAATGCCATGAGTCCACAATGGGACGCCGTATGCTGCCTACGAACGTGCCATGGCCTTGTCTGCGCACCAGAAAGCCCTCGTCCATCAAACGCCCCAGGGCCTTTTGAGTTGTTCCAAGGCTCAGGCCAAGCGCCTCACTGAGTTCACGCTCTCCCGTGACCTTGGTGCCCACGGGCAATTCGCCGGCTTCCACTGCACCAATGATGGCTTGACGAAGGCGCGCATGCTTTGGCATGACAGTTGCTGAAGTCTTGTACCTGACAACAATGAAGGACGATGCGGGTTGCATGAGGCTCATATTAAAGTTCATGTTGAAGCCCGTCAATGGCATTAGAGCTATATAGCTTTAAGGGCGCTCAAGGTCGTTCTTGCAAGAAGCGAAAAGAATTCAAATGACTTGTCCCTCGGGGGCCGTCACTGCAATCCTTGAGGATGCTTTTTCCTGATTGCCGACAATTTGAGTCAATTAATGCACAGCTACTCCAACCAGCCAACGAAATATCAGGTGTGTGCCAGCGGTGCACGCTGTCTTAGCGTTATTGCAGTGCCGGTCCTGCAAGGATGCTGTGAAAACCGTACATGGCCCAAAGCAGCCATCGAGCGTCTTGCGAATTGGGCGCTCGGATTTCAGTGGCAACGATCGGCGTTCTTCCGTTGACCTTGACTTTGACTGATGCTTTGTATGTGCGAATCAAGTACTTATCCTGATCAAAAAAGACCTGTCCCATTTATCTTATGGGCAGAGGACTTGATCCAAGCAAGGAGCTGCATGCCTAGAGGGTCAGTTTTCGGTCGGCTGCAACAAACTGCGGTTCGATCAGCAGCGGCTCAAAGCCCTCATCAGGTCTTGTCGTGCTGAAAAGCCCCGTGGCCGGGTTGTAGAAACTGTTTTGGATGGCTTGCAGAAAAAACTTGATGAATCCAGAACCGGGGACGGTCTGGATTTTGATGGTTTGCTCTTGCAGCTGGATGTTGGCATAGCTGTTTTTAGGCGTTCAAGAAATGAATGGCCCTATTGAGGCGGAAGTTCATCTCGAGCGGATGGACCGTTTGGTTGGACAAGATTCGCTTGATCACCCGTGTACGCTGTGAGTGATCAAAGCCACGTCAATCACATTGACCAAACTGATTTCGTGCTCAGCTTTTGACCCCGTTTGCAATTGAAGCTGCCAGCCGTCGTGCCGGATTCGCAGGTGCCTGGGGATACCTTCGTGGTCTTGCTCAGAGCCTTCGGGTGTTTTGACCGTGATGGCAATGGGCAGGTCTTCGAGCAGTGCTTGCATGAGCGTAGAAAACATCAGGTCGTTGATGCTGGGCATGCCCGGCATGTCGATGCTGATTTTTTTGTCCAGCCCGTACATGGGGTGCTCCATCTGGCCCAGCATTTCTTTGAGCATGCCGCGCATGGGGTTCACAAACGGGCCCAGCAGTTGCGGTGCGATTTTCTCGACCATGTTGTTCAGGGTCAGCAGGGCATAGGCTTGCGCCGGGTTGAGCCAGACTCCAGGCAAGGGCAGGGTGGTGGTGCCGTGGGCTTGCTGTGGGTCGAGCCGGTATGAGTAGGTGTCGCGGTCCCAGATGATGGGGGCGTTCATCTGACTCCTCATGAGTTCCAGGTCGCGGTTGACGGTGGCCCGCGATGTCTCCAGCTCGTGCATGAGCTGGGCCATGGTTACGCCCGTGGCCCTGCTCATGAGGGCCTGGATGCGGGCAATTCGATAGGATCTTTCCATGTTCACTCGGTGGGTTGGAGACAGTGGTGGGCATAAGCCTTGAGCGTATTGTCATGCAAGTCTAGTACAGGACGAATGCTATTTTGTTCATCTCTTTGGTAACCACCAGCCAAGTTCCACGCCACGGGCAGGTGGAGCTGGCGGCAAGTTGCAAAAACGATGTCGTCACGCCGGTGCATTTGCGCTGTGCTCAGGTAACCGCCCAAGGGGTCGTGGATGTGGCTGTCGGCTCCCGCTTGGTAAATCAGCAAGTCGCAATCACCAAACTGCTGCGTGATCAGTTGGGCCAAACCGCTGAGAAACCGCTCTGCATCTTCTGCCCGGTGGTGTTGGCTGTAATGGAGCACTTGGCTGGCCAGGCCCAGTTTGTCGATGATGTCTTGGGTGCCGTTGCCCCAGTGCATGTCCAGATCGAGAATGCCGATTTTGCGTGCGGCATTTTTTTTCAACACATCCTGTGCTGCCACCATCAAGCCGTTGAAGGTGCAAAAGCCACCGCCAAATCCGTACCCTGCATGGTGAAATCCGGAGCATGGTGCAACAGCGCCGATGCCATTTTCCAAAGCTGCCCAACAAGCGTCGAGCATGGCGCCGCAGGTGTAGGGCAAGGACGCTGCAACTTGCGCAGACCGGTTGCCAAACCCGTTGGCCAGGCGGCAGTCCAGCACACCATCGACATAACTGGCAAGGTGCGCCCGCACCAGTTGATCGCGGGAAACGGGCCGAGGGACAGTGACCTGCATGGGGATGCCCAGCAGTTGCCAAGATTGAATGACTTGTTCGGGCTTGCTTGCGCTTGGAGAGTAGCTGCCCGAGTTGGCAACCATTTGCGATGAGTAAAAAACGGGAACTGACATGAAGACCTCCTGAATGAGTGAGGCCTTCAGTGTTGGCGTGGGGCTGTCTCATGGCGTGAGACACCAGAAATATTCAACAGCAGACCTTTGTTCGGGCTGCCACAGGGCCACTAAAAGGATTTTCGGCTGAGCGACACATTTGCGCCCCATAACCGAAGTTGACAAAGCTATCTCAACAACGCTTTGTTGAGGACCGCTAAGGTCAAGACATGAGAGATGGCTAGTGCAATTTGCGAGCCGTCACGCATCATTCAAGAACGAAAACCTCTCAAGGCTGTGCGGCCATGGCAGCCCTGGCTGCATCAACCAAAAAACCGCTGCGACTTTGGCGGTGGCGCTTGGCGTATTCGTCAATGCGGGCCAACATGATCTGCGGCACCGTGATGTTGATCTTCTCCGCTGGGCCCAGGTATTTCTCAACCGGCACATCCACAACAGCCCACACCCAGCCTGCAAACTCGGGGTCTTGTTGGTGCAAGCTGATTGACTTGGCTGGTGGAATATCCTGACCATCCTCAATGACTGTTTCACACCACAAATCAATCGCTTCATGGGCATTGGCCATCGCCTCATCCAGCGAATCTCCCGCGCTAAAGCACCCAGGCAAGTCAGGCACCACCACGCCAAAGCTGTGGTCTGCGTCACCCGGTTCAATGGTAATGATGAATTTCATGGTCAATATCCTTTTATTTCAGACCCGCTTGTTTCAGCAATTTGTGCGTTATTCCCTTGCCCAGATCTGACTTGGGGTGAGGGACGCTGATGTGCCCAGGCTTGTTCGGGTGCGTGTAAATGTGATGACTACCCTTGCAACCTCGCTCAGTCCAACCGGCACTTTCGAGCATCTTGATGAGCATTTTGCTGTTCATGGTGGTTATTGTACCTACCGCAATAAAGGTTGCAATGACCCCAACAGATTACTCTTAGGTGTGTCGTTGGTGAATGCTGAAAAAGAACGGTTGATCGTTTTATTCGTTCAAAGCAGGTCAAAAAGGGCCCGAGCCGCCCGCTCGCTGAGCACCACATCCACCCGCATTTGCGCGCGAGTGAGGCCAACAAAGAGTTTGCGTTTGTCGCGCTCGGTCAGTGTTTCAAAGTCAACTTCGCACAGCACCACGGCCGGAGCGCTTTGGCCTTTGAAGCGGTAAAGGCTTTCAGCCAGCAGTGGGCCTTCGCTCCACTGCGCGTTGCCTGCACTGTCATATTGCCCTGTGAAGCGCCGGGTGGCTTGGCCGCCCAGGCGATCTTGCCGGAGTACTTCAGACTGCTGAACACCCCGGTAGCTGATGACGGCGACTTGTTCCGGCGTGTAGCCGCTTTGCCATAAATTGGCCAGGCATTCGTTCAACTTGCCCTGTGCGCTGCTTTGCCCAGCTTCCCAAATATGAAAATACGGCACTTCGCCAGCGTGAGCACTGCGGGCCAGCACGGGCTCCGGTGTCAAAGCCAGTTTATTGATCATGCGCACCACGCGCTGAGGGCTTCGAAAGTTGTCCATGCAGCGCACTTGCACAGCGCTGCTCAATGAAAAGGGTTCGCGATCGTAGAGTTGTTGCTGGCTGTCGCCCATCACATACAACTGACCCTCTGGCAGCAAGGCTTGTGTGAGGGCATCGACCCAGGCTGGATTGAGGTCTTGTGATTCGTCCAAGATGAGCAGGTCTAGGCGGGCGGGCAGGGCGAGGGCATCTCCCAGGTATTTTTGGGTGATGCGCTCAAACACCTGTGGTTCAGAAAAGTCCAGAGTTTGCCCTTCCTTCTCGGCGTGGTCACGGCAAAGTTGGTGGAAGGTTGTGACTTCGCAGCGGGCCGGAGCTAAGCGGGCCAGGTGATCGGCCAAGGGGCGGTTAAAACACACATACCGGGCCTTGCGGCCTTGTGCGGCTGCCTGTGAAAGCAGGGCAAGGGCCAGCTGTGTTTTGCCCGAGCCTGCAGTAGCTTCGATTTGATAAAGCTGCTCAGCGTGGGTAATTCGAGGCACCCAAGTGGCCAAGCCGCTGGCCAGCTGGGTGGTGGCTTGCTGCACTTGGCCAATATGAGTGGCCACATCAGGCCGCACCTCAAAACGGTTGGCCAAAAAGTCCAGCACTCGCTGGCGTTGGTCTTCTGGCAGGGCGTGTACAGGAAAGCTGGCGCTGATGCGCTGGCAAAGTTGGTCGATCTGGCTGGCATCGACCATGCGATCTGGCGGATAGCCCACGCTCGAGCCTTGTGAGAAGTAATCTGGCAAAACCAACATGGCGCCTACATGGACTTGGGGCAAATCACCGTTGTCGATGCGTTGCAGCAAACTCGAATGCATGCGCCGCATTTGGTGGCCAATGTCTTTGGGTCCTTGTCGTCCGTATTGCTTGGTCAGGCCATCGTCGCTTTCGGTCACGTCACCGGACTTGATTTCCAAAATCAGAAGTTGCCCGCCAGGCGAGACGATCACAAAGTCGTATTCACCAAAGCTTTGCTGCTCGCCTTGCATGCCCGACCAGGGCACGTTGTGAAACACATCAAAACGATCGTCAAGGCCTTGCTCCAACAGCCTGAGGATGTCGCGTTCACGGTAACCGCCCAAGGTGGCGGGGGCGTGCAGAGGAAAGCTGGGGTGAATACGGGCCATGGGTAATTTTGGCACGCGAAAGTGAATTTCCTGCGTTGTCGAATATCACATCGTCTGTACATGCCCAAGCGCAAAAGTTGGAAATCAACTTCTTTTCGACATGGCTCATGCCTTGAGCCTTTATCCGGTCAACATTCGATCGTCCACAGGAGATAACCTATGAAGATCGAAATCGTTGTTGGCAACATCGTCAAGCAGCCCGATATGGAGGCCGTGGTCAACAGCGCCAATGCCAATTTACGATTGGGCTCTGGCGTGGCTGGCGCCATTCACATGGCTGCTGGCCCTAAGCTTGAAGAGTACTGCAAGCCCTTTGCCCCCTTGGCCTTAGGCGCAGGGTTGATCACCCCAGGGTTCAAATTGCCAAATCCCTGGATCATCCATGTGCGATCGGCACATTACATCAACAACGATGAGCCCGAGAAATACATGCAGATGGCGCTGGAGTCCATGCTCCGCCTGGCCAATGACAATGACATCCGAAGTTTGGCCTTGCCTGCCATTGGGACGGGGATGTTCAAGTTCCCTCCTCTGCTGGCGGCCCGAATCATTTGCCAAGCTCTCCATCGTGCAGATGAGTTGGCACCATTTCTGCAAACAGCGCGTATTTGCCTGACCAATGCAGACATGGTCCAGCTGTTCGAGTCTGCGAATGCTGAAGTTCTGACCAGCACAGTTCAATGATGGGGGCGGCTGTGAAATATGCGAGTAGCGGTCACGCTGGCATGGCCGTGACCACTTTCTAGGGTTCTCGTTCTCGCTTGGATGATGATTAGTGAGTCAAACCTGGTAGAGCTTTAACGCTTTGGCCAATTCGCTGCTGAGCTGTTGCTGCAAGGATGATGGGGCCAGCACGGTCACTTCAGCGCCAAACCGCAAAATGTCACCCAGCAGCTCTCGTTCATCAGAGTAGGGCACTTTGAGTGTGTACCGTCCATCCGCGTGCAAGGTCCCGACTTGCTTGGGATGCCATGACTCATGCTGAACCCACTGTGCTCTGCCAGGGGAAAACTCCAGCACAGCCCAGTTTTTGGGCCTGCCACCAAAGATGCCGTAGCCGCCATCGAGTTCCATTCGCAGGCTGATCAGATCAACCTCTTTGGCCGCCTTGGGCAGCAGCGTTGCCTGGGTAATGGCATCGATAGAAAAACTCCGCAACCCGCCGCGCAAATGACACCATGCGTCCACGTACCAATTGTCTCGGTAGTGGATCAGTTGCTGGGGCGAGATCTCACGATCAACCGACTGCCCTGCTTGGCGGTTGTGGTGCTGGACGCGAACTTGCTTGCGCTCAAAAGTGGCTTTGGCAACGGTTTCAAATGAGGCGAGGGTGAGGTTGCGTTTGCCAGCGTGCACAGCCCGAACCCTTTGAGTAAGTTGATTTGTATCCAGCCCTTGTGAGTTGAGCATGTCGTCAAGACGTTTGCGTACAGGTTTGAGCTTGGGACCCAAAATGCTGGGCTCCAGTTGCTCGATCATGCTTTGGATCGTCATCAGCGCCAGGATTTCGTTTTGCGTGAACCAAATACCTGGCAGTTCGGTCGCATCGGACTTCTCAAGTCGGTAACCCCCCAGATCCCGGTCGAAGACGATGGGCGTGTTGAGCCGATCACGCAGCTTGGCCAGATCACGTTTGAAGGTGGCGGGAGACACCTCCAATTCATGCAGCAACTCAGCCCGTCCCATCGCGCGCCGGCTGCTGAGCAAGTTTTTATAGCGGTAGAGACGATCGATTTCAGGCATGGATCAACCTTAATGGATACTTGAAAGGATAACGGGGAAAACGGACATCAATTGTTTTGCGCCCTTGCGATCGCCATGGCGAGTTTTTCAAAGCGGGTTTTCTTGGGTTTTTCAATGGCCAGCCCATAGTCGCTGCGCATGACCAAAGTGGAGAGATCCTGCTGCCGTGCTGAAAAGATCGGCATTTTCAGATCCATTGGTGAGGTCAGGAGGCAAACAATCAGAATCAAGTTCATGAGCCTGATGATGATGAGCCACTGGCTCATGGTGGGAGCCCTTGGTACTGTACAAAGCCTCAGCAGATATCAGGCTCACCTGGTGAGCCTGATCAAGGTTACAAACTTTTTTTCGGGCTTTGCCTGCTTGTTGCAAGGTGCAAACTGTTTGAATCCGGGCCGATCCAGCGCGGTTTATAGTGAAACATGAGCAACCGTCTGAGCATCCATCGGTTCAAGGTGGATTTGCCATATTGTTGAACGCGATCCGATGTTTTGGAGTTGAAAATGCAGGAAATCAATTGCCCACATTGCGGCAAAGCCTTCAAGATTGATGAGTCCGGGTATGCGGACATCCTCAAACAGGTGCGAGACAGTGAGTTTGATCAGGCGCTGCATGAACGACTCGCATTGGCCGAAAAAGACAAGCAATCGGCCGTTGAACTGGCCACGGCCAAAGCTGCCAGTGAATTGCAAAAAAAGGCAGCCGCGAAGGATGCTGAAATTCAAGAACTGAAAGCCAAACTGGATGCCGGTGAGATCACCAGGCAGTTGGCGGTCAACGAAGCTTTGAGCCAGGTACAAAAAGAACGTGACGCTTTGGCCAACCAACTGGAGCAAGCCAAGCACGACCAAGAAGCGGCCGTTCAACTGGCCAAGGCCAAGTCGCTCAATGAACTGCAAAAAACAGCCGGGACAAAAGACACTGAAATCCAGGCTTTGAAAGCGCAACTCGATGCCATTGAGACCGCCAAAAGGCTTGCCATCACAGAAGCTGTCATGGCTGTTGAGAGAGAGCGAGATCAGTTCAAGGTTGGACTTGAGCGTGCAGAGCTGGAGATGAAGCTTGCAAAGACATCCCTCAAGGACAAATACGAAACCCAGATCAAGGACCGGGAGGACACGATCGAGCGCCTGCGTGATCTCAAGGCACGCTTGTCCACCAAGATGATTGGCGAGACCTTGGAGCAGCACTGCGAAACGGAATTCAATCGCGTGCGTGCGATGGCGTTCCCACGAGCGCACTTCGAGAAAGACAACGACGCGCGCTCAGGCAGCAAGGGTGACTACATTTTTCGTGAGTCGGATGCCGCTGGTACAGAAATTGTCTCGATCATGTTCGAGATGAAAAACGAGAGCGACACAACGGCCACCAAAACCAAGAACGAGGATTTCCTCAAAGAGTTGGACAAGGACCGCAACGAAAAAGGCTGCGAGTACGCCGTTCTGGTGACGCTCCTGGAGCCAGAAAGCGAACTCTACAACACGGGCATCGTGGACGTCTTCCACCGGTATACCAAGATGTACGTGGTGCGCCCCCAGTTTTTCCTGCCCATCATTTCATTGCTGCGTAACGCAGCCATGAACTCTTTGCAGTACAAATCGGAATTGGCCCTGGTCAAGAGTCAGAACATCGACATCACCAATTTTGAGAGCGAACTGGATTCATTCAAAGCAGCATTCGGAAAAAATTACGAATTGGCGTCCAAGAAATTTCAGACGGCCATTGATGAGATCGACAAGTCGATTGACCATTTGCAAAAGACCAAGGAAGCCTTGCTCGGTACCGACAGGAATTTGCGGCTCGCCAATGACAAGGCTCAAGACGTGACCCTCAAGAAATTGACGCGAGGTAACCCGACCATGGCACAAAAGTTTGCCGACCTAAAACCTGGTGAGTAGAGCGTTCAAAGGCTTAGCCTGAGTCAAATGGGATTCGATAAATTCGCTGGTCTGACCTAAAGTTCATTGATCACCCCAAGCCTTTTTCCACATGTGCTCCAAACCCTCGCGTAGTTTGTACTCAGGAGTGACGACACAAGCAGGGGCATCAATGTCGGTTTAATAGGTTTACTTATCGGCCGGAGAGTGATATTTTTGTAATCCTAAGTGTTCGCTGTCACAAGGGATATGTGTTGCCGCCGACCCGGATTTGACCAAGTGTGCCGAAACTCAATGAGCAGCCATGAAGCAAAAATAAAATTGTCTATGCAGGTGTCCGGCTATCTCCCTTGGTCAGTCAAAAGTCAGCTCCTCGTTCAAATCTGCTTCGGCGGTTAGATGCTCGTCATCACCAGGTCATCGAGGCGCGTATCATGGATGCGTCATTCAAATGGAGCCACAAATGATCAAATCCACCGTCATCCTCGCCGCTGCATTCATCAGCTTGAGCGCCTTCGCTCAGGCCCCCGCAGCCGCATCAACATGCACCGCAGCAGCAGCCGAAAAGAAGCTTGCCGGGGCCGCGAAAACAGCGTTCATGAAGAAGTGTGAAAGCGACGCAGCGGCGACGTGCGAATTGGCCGCCACCGAGAAGAAGCTCGCAGGCGCTGCAAAGACCGCCAACGTGAAGAAGTGCACCAAGGACGCGGTTGGCGGCTAATTACTTCAGATCGAGCTGGGCCTGACGGGTGCCGTTGGTCTTCACGAACGTGAAGCGAAATTGCAGGCTGGTGGTGAAGGAGGGTGGCTTACTGGTTTGCGCACGAGCCCAAGAAGCTGCGCCACTGCCACCGCTTGCTTACGTTTGTGCGTGTGAAACTTGGTGTTAACAGTCCGCCGCTGGTTACGCACGGCGATGTCCGAGGCGAATTGCTTTCGAACATGGCGCTATTGGAATAGCCCTTCGCCAGTAATTGAACGGCCCTAACTTACTTGCGCCTGAGCGGTAACGCAATCTCTAACAGCAGATAGAACGCGTCAAAGGTATTCATCAGGCGGCGGACATAGTCGCTGATGACTAGATCACGCTGCGACCGCGTCCGGCCACTGGATAATGAGGCTCGATGACCTTCAGCAGTGCGATCCACGGCACCACCTGCTCCATCTCTACGAGGAAGACCTCACGCCGTGTCTTCTTCCTCTTACCCGCGTACTCCGCTTCCGAAAAGCTGATCTTCGAGCCCGGTGACAAGCTCAGGGCGTTGGGGAAAATTAAAATTTTGTTGATAGGTGGCTTTGCCACTTCAAGATGCCATTTGGATCAGGTGATTTTTCAATTCAATGATTGAAACGACTATGTGCATGTGACTTTTTCGCTTCTGCTGGCATCTGAGGTCGAAACGAATGCGCTGATGTTTTCAGATGACCGTACATGCTTGTTCGAAGGACAAGCGTGGGTTGCGCTTGAACTCCTTGCTGCGATCGGCATAACCCAGATTGATCAAGAAATTTGCACTGCAGCGACCGTCCGGAAAGAATTCAGCATTGACCTTGACCAGGTCAACACCACTCATTGGGCCACAGTCAAGACCGACGGCACGTGCTGCAAGGAGGAAATAACCGCCGCCCAAGGTTCCGTTACGGATTGCAGTGTTTGTGGCCAGGGTGGTGTTACTTTCAAAATTTTCTTTTGCACCAGCAACGTGCCAGATCTGCGGCATGTGCTCATAAAAACGCGTATCGGTGGCGACGATGACCGTTACAGGTGCAGACCGGGTCTTTTCCTGGTTCCCCGGCGAGAGGGTCGGCATGAGTCTTGCCTTGGCTTCTTCGGTGGTCAGGAACACGTAGCGTGTGGGCTGGGTGTTCATTGACGTGGGTGCCATCTTAGACAGGTTATAGACCTCTTGTAACAAGTCCAGCGGCACTGGTTTATCGAGGAATCCGTTGGCCGTTCGGGCCTCGAGAAACAACTGGTCAAGGGATTGCTGTGCGATTTTCATGGTTAAACAATCTTCAAAAAAATTTATCAAATCCCGTTGGTCGATCTTGCCGGGAATTTATGACATGGTGTTGAGGTACTTCAGTCAGCTTTAATGCCGATGTCTCGCACGAGCTTGGTCCAGCGTTCAACGTCTCTTTGGACCAATGCTTTGGTCTGCGCGGGATTCAGGTTCAAAGGCTTGCCGCCACGGCTGCGAAATAGGTCTTGCAAATCAGGCTGTGAGATCAACTTGGTCAGCTCGTTGCGCAAGCGATCTTGAATGGGTGCAGGTGTTTTGCTGGGGACGAAATAGCCAAACCAGGACTCAAGGTCCAGTTGTGCTACCCCGCTTTCAAGGATGGTCGGAACGTTGGGATGAGCCGGATTACGCTCGGCACCTGACAAGGCCAGTGCTTTCACTTTGCCACTGTCTACCTGGGGGCGTGCAGTGGATGAGAGATCGAAAAATAGGTCGATACGTCCACCCAAAAGGTCTTGGTAAGCGGCCTGTGCACCTTTGTAGGGGACGTGCGTGATGTCGGCACCACTTAGGTGCCACAGAGCTGCAGCCAATACGTGCTGTCCTGAGCCATTGCCGGCCGAGGCGTAATTCAGTTTGCTCGGATTGGCTTTAGCGTAAGCAACCACCTCCTTAAGCGAGTTAAAGGGCAAATCGTTACGCGCCATTAGGGTGTAGCTGTAGCTGACTGCGATGCCTACAGGCTCAAAATCCCGCAGGCTGTCGTAAGAAAGCTTGTCATAAAGCCCCATGTTGAGAGCGATGTTGGAAACCGAGCCCATGAGGAGTGTGTAGCCGTCAGGATCGGCCTTGGCCGCCGCATCCGTTCCCACCAGCGTGCCCGAGCCGGGGCGGTTCTCCACGACCACGCTCTGGCCGATTTGCTTTGCTAGTCGCTCTGCCAGGGCGCGAGCCACAAAGTCAAAACCTCCGCCTGGGGGCTGAGGCACAATCACTTTCAAAGGCCGGTTCGGATATGCGCTTTGCGCCCAGCTCATGGGTGCCAGGCTGGTCATTGCCAGCGCAGGGACAGTCATTGCAAGTTGTCGGCGATTCAGGGTTGTCTTGTTCATCATTGCCTCCTTTTTGGAAAATGGATCGGTGCTTAGCGTTGGAGCTGGCCACCTGAAAGCCAGTGCGCACCTCGCTTGTAAAGCTCCTCGACAACTTCCCCCTTGAGCATGGGCATGTCCATTTTGACGTTGTAACCGATACGAGTCTGGATATAGGCGAGGTGGCGATAACCTTCAGGAAAGGTTGCCAATACTTTCTGATCAAGATTGAGCACTGCAGTCGGGTCAACAGGGTCGATGCGGTCCTTCTCATAAATGGGCTGACGGTGAATTAGCTTCCATTGCCCGTCATGGCGCGTGACGAAGTCATAGAAGCGCCCGGTGCAGACCACATCGCAGAGGACGGGACCATTTTGGCCTTCGACCATACCGCGCTGTGAAATAGTCATTTTGGTTTGGGCGATGGCACGGTCACCGGCGACCTCGATTGCGGAACCCCCAAGAAAATGCAAAATGCTGACACCTTTGGCCCACCCTTCCTGGGTAACGCGAATGAAGTCAGCATAGGCCCCCTGAAACCAAGTGGCCATCATCACGCCCTCAGGGTGCCAGACCGTGGCAAAACGATCCCAATCGCCCGCATCTCGCCATACGGCCCAACGCTCAACCATCCTGCGAATTTGCATCTCTTCGTTTAAGGTTTCATTCATATTTTTTCCTTTCTCGTAAATTTTAAGGTTGCTCCCTACGACCACGATTAGACCAGCTGGAGGGGGTAGTGCCGATTTCCTGTGACTAAGCACGATGACCTTGCACCCGCCGCTGGGTGCGCGATATTTGCCGCCATTGACGCTGTGTATCCGCATGCTCAGGTCTTCTCGACTTTCGGTTGAGGCTGGGTTTGAGGCTGAGCTTGAAGCTGTGACCTCGCCTTTGCCGGTAAGCTCAAAGCCATCAGTGCGCCCAGCAGGTTCACGCCAGCGGCAATGCGCATGGCTTGGTCATAGCCCTGAGTCTGGTCGTACAGCCAGCCCGCCAGCACCGGCAGACTGATGGCCGCGATGCACCAAGCAATATACAACTGCCCCGCAACCCGGCCAAAGGCATTGGGATGCCAGTAGCGCGCAATGGCACCAGCCGTCAGACCCGAAATGAAGCCATAGCCGCAGCCGATCAGTGTCATGGACAGTACCGCCATGCCCGGCCCCGGCCAGCTCAATAGCAGGCACGAACCACTGAGGGCGATCAGGTGGGCCATGCAGGCCACGCGAGGCACCGCGAAACGATCAATGAGCCAGCCCCCACCAATGCGTGCAGCAGCAATCGCACCTGTGATGAATGTGGTGCCTCCCAGCGCAAACAGGCTTTTTGCGCCATAGGCCTGCAAAATGCCAGCGGCCTGGCTCATCACCATCAGACCCGCCGAGGCTGCGAGAAAGAAAACAGTAAACAGACGGGCAAACAAGCCCCAGTGGCGGGCCTCGCTGTCGGCTGCACTTGCACCAGGATCTTTCATGCGAACCCGGGCACGATGCCAGAGCATTGCAGCAATTGCGCAGCAAGTCAGCACCGTGAGGGCAAGACCGACCAGGGTTGCGCGCAGACCGAACGCCTCGATGGCCCAGCCAAAGACCGGTGCGCCCAGCATGGCACCCATGGGATACAAGCTCACCACGTAGCCGTTGGCCAGCCCGCTCATCGGGCTGATGGTCTGATTCAGACCCTGCTGCATCATGATAAAAACGACCCCGCCGCCCATTCCGAACAGAATGCCGTAGCCCAGCAGCAAATGCTCGATACCCTGTGCGGCGGAGGCGATCAGCAGGCCAGAGGCGCTCAGTGCGCCGCAAACCAGCAGCAGGGGCACAGGAGCGAAGCGACGGTAAAGGGCGGGTCCGATGAGCATGCCGATCGTGAGAGAGATCGATGCCATGGAAAACACGATCGCCATCTCTGCCCGACCGATACCGAGCAGCGCCTCCATCGGCTTGAGGAAGACCGAAAACGCATAGACGGTGCCGAATGGAAGATTCACCACAGTGGCCGCCGTCAGGACGAGGGCCCCTCGGCTGATGCCTCGTGAGGTGGGTAAATCGCTCATCGCTGCCCCGCGAGACGGGTCCGATCACGACAAGCGAGACCCAGCCGATTGGACAAAACAGGATGGGGCATGCGTCGCATTTTCATTTTCTATTTAGAGTGCCAGTTTATCCGACTGAATGAGGCGGGCATGCTTATTGATGGGGATGACTATGGTAAAAATCAGCAATAAAAAAACCTGAGCTTTTGAACTTTGGCGAGTAAAAAATATCAGATGAAGGTATTTTTTTTCTGCGCCATTTTGGCCGGATTACTTGCTCACTACAGAGGTTGACTCGACCGTGGACTCGGTCGACTTCCTTTTCAGCCCGAACGCCATCAACAGCATCACGAGCATGCTCAACCCCAGGCCAAGATAAGCATGGCCAAAGCCTGTCAGCTCGCCGCCATCCAAGTCAGCAATGGCACTGATGCAGGTGACAGCCAAGAGCGTCCCCACGGCATTGAAAATATTGATCAGTCCTTGGGCTGTGCCGCGCAGCGCCGGCGGCGCTTCATCAATCGCAATGGTGCGCAGCGCGCCGCTGACCACCACACCCAGGCCAATGCCGACAAGCACAGACGCCACCACGAAAGCGGTAAAGCCGGTCTGAGGCACCGCGCTTTGCAGGTAGCCCAGTGTCAACAGCCCGAAACCAAAGATCACCATATTGCGGGCACCCAGACGGTTCAGCAGCCGCCCAGCCGCCATGGAGCCCACCATGGAGCACAGCACCAGAGGCAGCAGTGCCAGCCCCGCATACTCAACGCTGACCCCATAGGCCAGCGTGGCGATGGTGGTCAAAAATACAATGCCACCCATGGAGAACCCCACGCCCAGCGTCAGCACATAGGCAAAAGCCAGTTGCCGGTTTGCAAACAGGTCAATCGGAATCAGCGGTTGTGCTTGGCGTTTCTCGATGATCACCAAAGCGGCCAACAGTAGGCCACTGGCAGCCAAAAACCAAGGCCACAGCAGCATCCCGGTGGCCGAGTCCGGCAGGCGTGAAATACCCAGCACCAAACACAGCAGAAACAATAAAGTCACGTTGATACCTGTCAAGTCAATGGGCCCAGGTGCCGCTAAGCTGTGCTGGCGGGGCAAGCTACGAGCACCCAACCACAGCACGACCAGCGCGACGGGTAGGTTGACAAGGAACAGCCAGCGCCAGCCCAGCGTGGAAGTGAGCACGGTCGCCAGTGGCGGGCCGAGCACAAAGGCCATGCCATGGGTGGCGCCAATCAGCCCCAAAATACGGCCCCGCCGCTCAGCGGTGAACACATCACCAATTACGGCGCTGGCCACCGGCGCAATGCCCCCTGCGCCGATGCCCTGGATGACACGGCCGACCAGCAGCAGGTCAAAGCTGGGTGCAGCGGCGATGCACAGAGAGCCGAGGGCAAAAAGCGCCACACTGGCAAGATAAACCGGACGGCGGCCATGGCGGTCGCTGAAGTAAGCCATCAGCGCCGTGCTACACAGCGAACTCAAAGAAAAAACGGTCGTGAGCAGTCCGGCAGTGCGGTTGTCGATGCCAAAGGCTGCTCGCAATGCAGGCAGAACCGGTCCCACGATGGCTGAATCGAGCGCCGCCATGAAGACGCCGATAAACAGCACCTGCACCAGGCGGCGTTGTGCTGCATCAGCAGCAGGCAAGGAAGTAGGGGGCTGGGTCTGCTGGCTCATCAAAGTGACTGAATTGGGCTGATCATTTATTCGTTGATTGCGCATTGACGTGCAGCGTAATCGACGCCATCAGCCTCTTCAGGCCAGGGCAGTGCGTTGATACGACTCAACTGGGCGGGTATCCACACACCCACATTATTGACGGGAATGCGGGTCGTTCAGATAACCCACGCAACAAAGCCAGCACCATGGGTGCTTGGAATTTAAAGCGCTTCGTATAGCCGCGACAAGAAGTCTCTCAGGATTTTTTTTGCATTTCGTAGGCGTTCGATGGAGAGTTTTGCTGCTGGACAATGGATGAAAATTGCCCAGCTGGGAGCGCCAGCGTCAGTAGGATCAAAGCGACGATGGTGGCAAAACTTACTCAGACTTTGGGGGCATGCAGTCCCCGCACATGAACATGCGTTGATTGATCATCATCTTGAAAACGCCCAATGCCCTGGGCTTGTGCACCCCGCATTTGTAGCAACTGATCGAGGACATGTTGGCAGAGTCTTTGAAGGGCGAGCCACCTTCCTTGCTCTTGTAGCGCAAACCGTCTGTGGCGATTTGGGATTCTTGATTGTTGCTCATGAAGGTATTTTGGACCTGAGCTGAAATAAAAGCTACGTTTGTTTTTCTGCGCTCTACTGTCGCTGGCAAGCGAGGCATGGAAACAACACGCTGCAGGGATGATGGATGCCCTCTGATTCTGCAGAAACTCTGATTTCGAGTGGACGACTAACACCGTTTAACTGCCCAGATACACGGGTTGATTGACCCATGCCATTCAACACGATCGGTAACGTTCAATCACGCTGCGGTCGAGCTCAACGCCAAGTCCAGGCCCATCCGGTATCGTCACCCATCCGTCGCGTTGTTGAATGGGCTGGGTGATCAAATGTTGTCGAAATGGATGAGAAGAGCAGTCGAATTCTAGAACAGGCTCCTGTGCGAACAAGGAGTGATGCGTGACCGGCAGAGCTGCAATCAGTTGCAGCGATGCCGCCTGTGCAATAGCCGATCCCCATACATGAGGATTGATCGCAACGCTGTGTGCCTGCGCTAGCGTCACGATGTGGCGCGCCGCACTGATTCCACCGCAAGAACAAAGGTCTGGCTGAGCAATATCGACGGCGTTTGCAGCAAACAGATCGCGATAGCCGAACAGCGTGTGCTCATTTTCACCGCCGGCAATTGGCATCGTTAACTTCTCGCGCATCTCCGAATACCCAAGCAGGTCTTCCGGGACTACGGGCTCTTCGTACCAGCGCAAGTTGTAGCCATCGAGTGCACGGCCGAGGCGCAGCGCCTCCGCGCGGCCGTAGGCATGGTTCGTGTCGATCATGAGCGTGATGCCACGACCCTCAATGGCATCTTGGATGGCTTGCATGCACTTGATGTCGTCGTTTACGCCGAAGCCTAGCTTGACCTTCATCACCTTGAAGCCCGCTTCGTAGTGACGAATGGCCTCTTCCGCCAGTCGTCCCGATTCACCCTGACCTTTGATGCGATAAAAGCCGGTTGCATAGGGCTGAACGCGCATTCTGAACGCGCCGCCCAGCAAGACATGGATAGGGACGCCATGCGCTTTTCCGGCGATATCCCAGAGCGCGATGTCGACGGCGCTGATCGCAGCGATCACCGAGCCTTTGCGGCCGTAGTCGCGTGTGGCGTGGTACATCTTGTGCCATAGCACTTCGGTATCCAATGCGTTGGTGCCCAGAATTAACGGCTTCAATGCATGTTCAATAGCAGCCGCTGCAATTTCTGGCGGCTCCAAGCCCTGTGCGAACGCTTCGCCCCAGCCGGTAATTCCCTCTTCGGTCAACACTTCCACCAGCGTTGCACTGCGCTGGCGAACCCAGCCTTGAGAAAATGCAAATGGTTCCGCAAGCGGGCTTTTTAAAACATGAATCCGGATGTCGACGATCTTCATGGCGCTGCTTTATAAAAAATAACCGGGTCAGTTTTAGAAAACTTTATTTGATCGTCCGATTTAACTCTGGCGGATTGGCTGACTTTTCCCGAAATTCATCGATGCCGCTGGCAAATTTCACGCCTGCTCGCTTGATCGCGCCATCGTCGACCTTGTCGAGCGGCGTGTAAAAAGGATGGTGATGCTCCAAGTAAGGGTTGTTGCGCGCAGCGTTGTAGCAGTGCAGCACAGTCCAGCGGCGATTTTCTGAACGATTTTGGTCTGAGCGGTGCAGCACGTTGCTGTGGAAGAACAGGCCATCGCCGGGCTCCATCTCCGCATATTCAATCGGCATCAGCTTGAGCATCTCTGCAACCCGCCTTGGATCGGCGCCTACCTGCTCTCCAGGCAGCACGCCATGCTCGATGCGGCCGCACTGGTGCGATCCCTTGACAACCTGCAGGCAGCCGTTCTCGCGCGTGCTGCGATCGAGCGCGACCATCACGCTCGCCATGTAAGGGAATACACAGCCATTGTGATACCAATAGCCGTAATCCTGATGCCACTCCCATGCCCCGCCTTCAAACGGTTCCTTGGCCGTCAACTTGGAGTGGTAGTGATACACCTCGCCGCCAAGCAGATCCTCCATGGTGTCAACCACGCGATGCGAACGCGCTGCAAGGCCATAGACGCTGTCGCCCGGATGATTCCAAGTCGCCATTCGGGTCGATTTGCCCGATGAATCGTTGCGGTCGTACAAGCGGCTGCGCATCGAGGCATCGTTCTCTATTGCAGTTCGCAGTATCGCAATTTCTTCATCATCGAAAAGCTTTCGGACCATGATGTAACCATCCTGATCGTACTGAGCACGCTGATTCGGTGTAAGGATAGAACCTGGCATGGTGTCTCCATGAGTTTTGTAAATTCAATCACTCGCGTTCATCTGGCAGCGCCCATTATTGCTCAAAAATTAAGCAGATGTTGGATTGGTGGCGGCTCAAAACGGGCAGTGGTGTTCACTTTGACTTCGGTGGCGGCCATCGGCTTGCCAACGCAGATTTGACCAAGGGTGTCGAAAATCAGGGACAAGCAGATTCGTCTGATAATGTTGAAACTAAACCACTGCGCAGGAGAGTTCGATGACGATAAAACGAATCATTGATGTGACTGAAAAGTGTTTTCTGGTCATCATCGCCCTTTTTACGGTGGGCGCCATGGCGCAAGAAGTCATGGTGTTGATCGAGCAGCGCAGCGTTGCGCTGAAGGACTTGCTGCTCATGTTCATTTATGCGGAAGTTTTGGGCATGCTTGGCGCGTTCTACAGCAGTCACCGAATCCCCATCACCATACCTTTGTTCATTGCCATGACGGCTCTGAGCCGTCTGATCATTCTTCAGGGCAAGGACGGAGACCCCTCCATACTTTTGTATGAAAGTGGCGCTATTTTGCTGATTGCATTGGCTTGTTGGGTGATTAGCCATTTGAATGACCGAAATTAACTGCCAACTCTTTGGACGAGTGGGGCAACGCCTGCAAAAATTCCAAGCGTGTGCGAAAATTATTTACATCAGCAACAGACATCCTCAACAGGCATCTTCATGACCAGCGTAAAAACATGCTTAGCGCAAAAGCCCCAACCCGTCGTCGTCATCAGCGTCAGGCCCGATGAAAAAGTGGTCGTTGCCCTGCAACTCATGCGGGACAACCGCGTTCGGGCGATCCTGGTCATGAACGACGACAAGTTGGTCGGGATACTTACGCAGGGCGACTGCGCCATCAAGGTGCTGTTACCGGGCCTGGATGCCAAGCAAGTGCAGGTCAAGGAAGTCATGACGGTCGATCCGGTCTCGGTCAAGCTTCAGGACCCCATTGAGGCCTGCACGGGCTTGATGGCCTCTCGCAATTTTCGCCATCTGCCCGTCGTGGAAGCCGGGCGGGTTGTCGGCGTGATTTCGATTGGTGATGTCGTTAAGGACAGCATTCGCCAAATGGGTCAGCAAATCGGTTTTTTAGAAACTTACATCAAGGGACACAGCGTCGAGATTTCCTGACAAAACCACATCACGCCAGCCAACCCATGCGCTGAAGTGTCCAAAATGTACCCAAAACTACGATAGTCACCGAACCGCCGACGACCACAACCCAACGGTAAAACGCGGTATGGCGCAGCAACCATGCCATGGGCAGAAAAACACCCACAATGGCCAATTGACCCAGTTCCACCCCCACGTTAAAGCCTCCCAACGCGGCCATCAAAGCGCTGGCGGGCAAACCCAGATCAAGCAACACGCTGGCAAAGCCGAAGCCATGCACAAGACCAAAGACAAAAGCCAGCCGCCAGCGCTTGAGTGCACTGTAACCCAGCAAGTTGTTCAACGCGGCCAACACCACTGACAAGGCGATGGCTGGCTCCACCAGATCGGCTGGCGGGGTAAGCCAGCCAGTAATGGTCAGGCCCAGCGTGATGGAGTGCGCCAGTGTGAATGCGGTGACAACGGCCAGCACATCGCGCAACACGGGTCGGGCCTGCGTGGCCGCACGCCAGTGCATGACGCGTTGGCGTGAGGACTGCAGCGGGGCCAGAACCAATAGGCTCAGAAGAAAGACGATGTGGTCGATACCGATCCAGATGTGCCAGACCCCCTCCATCACATACCGCCCAAATACCCGCAAAGGACGGCTGTCGCTGGCACTGATCTGGGCCTCTGGCCTGTCTGGACTGAGCAGCGCACTGCTTTGGTAGTCTGGAAAATCCACCCGAAGCAGGCCCCGATGTAAATTGTCCTGTGCAAAAATCAGGTCATATCGAAGCTTCATGCTGGTTCGGTCTGCCGAGCCCAAAGCAGCAGGACACAAGGGCGTCCATAAAGCGCTCAAATACAGGCCGTCAGCATGTTGGCTGGCTTTTAAATCGGCCTCGCCCAAGGGGCAGCTTTGGCCTGCGGCGCTCAGCGCTATGCCCTGCAACAGCCAGGCGTTCAACTCCGTAAGGCGGGACTGGGTCTCGCCCCAGGTGACTTGGCCATCACGGTTCCCGTCCAAATCAAAGATCAAGTCAAGGTCACGCAAGTGGATATCAGCGCGCAAGCTCAGTTGCTCAGAGGGCATGCTGAGCGTGAGGTAGCTGTTGCTGCTGGAGTGCGCCCACAAGTTGCCTGCGAAAAACAGGCTCCAAAACACCATGCAAGCCATGGCCGCATGGCGCAGTGCTGGCAGACTGCCGGGGTATGGCCAGCGCGTATTCATGAACGCGGCCCCGACCAACGGGGGTGCGCTTTGAGTTGCTGCATGAGCGGCCCCAAATGCGGGTCGGTGTAGCCCGTTTTTTCTGCCCAGATCACCACGGGCTCTGCCGCCCGGGGCTGTGCAAGCGCCAGCGCAGCTTGCGCAAACAGCAGCGCATCAGGAGGTTCTTTTTGCAGCTGCCAGTTTTCAATGGAAAGGGCCAGGCCCGCGGCCATGTCTTGACCATAGGCAATCTGGTAAATCAATTTTGGACGCTCAATCAGCGACTCCTGCCGCAGCGCTTGTGCTTTCAAACGCGCAGCCATCTGGCTGGCCAATCGGGTTTCATCGGCGTCTTTCAGGCTGCGACAGGCCAGCAGGGCTTGCATGAGCAGCGCATCGGTGAGGCTGCCCAAATCGCGCTGGTTCATGGCCATCGCTTTGGCCTGAATGAAGCGGCCTTGTTGATTGAGCAACTCGGCCAGCGAGAGCCTGAGCAGGTGGGACTGCGCGCTGACCTTGAGCCGATCGCTCCAAACGGCGATGGCCAGCGCAGGCTGCCCAGCAACGCGGTGTGCTTCGCCCAGGTGAAAGCCCAACCAATCTTGGGAGGATGCATCTTGGTAATTGGGCGAGCGGACAGCCCTGCTCAGCATTTGCACGGCCACCAAGGGCTGACCGGTGCGGTAGTGCAAAACAGCGCGGTAAACATCGGCTTCTTCTGCGCCGAACAAACGCTGCATCTCTTGCGTATCTTGCTGCGCGGAGTCCATATCAGCCAGCAGTAAGTGGAGGGCAAAGCGCCAAGACCAAAACTCGGCACGACGTGGCTCCAAGGCAATCGCCTTATTGATGTCTTTCAAGCCCGCATCGAATGCGTGAAAGCCCTGCTTGACCAGCCCTCGCAAGAAAAGGCCGTCAGCTGGCAAGTCTTCGGCTTGCCACCAAGGTTGCAAAGCCGCTTTGGCCGAGCCGAACCAACGCAAATCGCCCTCGGACAGACCCAAGGTGAATACGGCGCGGGCATAAGCCAGAGACGCGTTCAGGTCTTCGGGGCGCGCGCGCCAGTCCTTGTCCAGTTGACGCAAGGCAGCCTGACGCCCCCCTTGACCATGCACCGAAGTAGCCAAGACAACGGCAGACGCGGTAGGCGAAAACCGCTCTTGTGCCCGAACTGAATTGACCAGCGTCCCCAGGATAAAAATCCAAGCAAGGGCCACTGACAAGCAGGTCTTGGCAAGTGCTTTTGCGTGCGTCTGGCGTTTGTCCATAATCAGCGTGTGCCTTTGATACTTGCTAAGATAATTTCGTGTTAATTAAACTTGACACGTGATTTTGGCTTTTTAATTCAACCTCATACCTCGAAGGTGTTTCTATGAAAATCGTGATGACCGCTCTCGTTTCCGCTTTCATGCTGATGTCGGCTCCTTCCTTCGCTGGCAGCCATGGCGGCGGCAAAATGGACGACAAAAAAGTCGATTGCTCCAAAAAAGAAAATGAAAAGAATGCTGCTTGCGTTAAGAAGTAATCTTTATGCAGCTAAGAAAAAACCCCTTCAGAGGGGTTTTTTTACGCCTTGAATCGCCCAGGGCCTATTCACTCAGGATGCTGTGAACTTGTTTTTTTTGCCTGAAGTGCTTGTCTGCCTGGCAACTTCGACTTTGCGGACAAATTGACCAAGATGCCAAGGCATCGTCAGTCACCAATGACCAGGTTTATTCCACACCGTGGATGGCCATCAGAGCTTTCATTCTATGAACAGCCAATTCGGGATGCTCGAAAAGGTTGGCCTCATCGGCCAATCGGAACAACTCTGCCAGATGTTGAACTGAACGCGTGCTTTGCTGCCCGCCAATCATGCTGAAATGGCTTTGGTGACCATTGAGCCAAGCCATGAAAACCACGCCCGTTTTGTAGTAACGTGTTGGTGCCATGAAAATATGGCGTGATAAGGGGACCGTTGGTCCCAGGATCGCGTGAAATGTATCCAGCTTGCCTTCAGCCAGCGCAGCCAGTGCCGCACTGGCGGCTGGTGCAATAGCGTCGAATATGCCCAGCAGCGCGTCGCTTTGCCCATTGACGATGTCAGGTCCAAAACCATCGCCCGCAATCAGTTCGGCGTAGTTGAAGTCGTCACCGGTGTACATGCGCACGCCGGATGGTAGGCGACGGCGCATGGCTATTTCCTTGTCTTTGTCGAGCAAGGAAATTTTGACGCCATCTACCTTTGCAGAGTGCGCTTGAATGATGCCTAAGGCTGTGTTCATAGCTTGCGCTAAATCTGTGCTGCCCCAGTAGCCTTTGAGCGCAGGGTCAAACATGTCGCCCAGCCAATGAAGCAGCACGGGTTGTTTGACCTGACTCAAAATTCGGTCGTAAACGCGCTCATAGTCTGCGGGGCTCTTGGCCACACGCGCCAGTGCCCGACTGGCCATGATGATGAGTTTGCCCCCCAGCTTTTCAATCGCCTCCATCTGTGATTCGTAGGCTGCAATGACTTCATCGACACTGGTGACATCGTCCAACACCAGATGGTCTGTGCCGCAGCCAGAGGCTACTTGGGATCCCGGTACATCCTGGGCTGCATCCAGTGTGCGGCGGATCAGTTCCAATGAAGTTGGCCAGTCCAGACCCATCCCACGCTGCGCGGTGTCCATGGCCTCGGCCACCCCCAGGCCCAAAGACCACAAGTGGCGTCTGTAAGCGATTGTGGCATCCCAATCCACCGCACATTGAAGCCAAGGGTCCACCGCGGCCAGTGGATCGGACACCACATGTGCGGCTGAGTAGGCCATGCGGTTGAATGGCGCATGAAACTTGGGTTTCAAAGGTGCGCTGCCGCGCAGTTTGTAAGTTTCCAGGCCACCCATAGCGGTTGGCAGATTCAAAATCAAGGTCACAGCTTTGCCTTTTGGTGAGGGTGTAAACGTATTTGAAAAAGGCCGTGCATCAAACGTTCTGGCGGATTTGCCAAGGCTGTTTGGCGTTGGCGTTCATGGGGCAGGTGAGAGCCCTGCAGCTTTCACCAGCACCGCGTTGCTTTTGATTTCATCGCGTATATAGGCGTCAAATTGATCGGGTTTCATGGTCCAGACATCAGCGCCCAAGGTGACAAAACGCTCTTTGACTTCGGCAGTTGCCAAGGCCTTAACGACCTCTTCATTCAAGCGGTTGACAATGTCTTTGGGCGTTTTCCCAGGGACCATCATGCCAATCCAGAAATTGAATTCTGAGCCAGGCACGCCGGCTTCTGCAGTGGTCGGCACTTGCGGCAAAGCACTGGCTCGCTTGGATGAGCCGACGGCCAATGGGACCAATTGACCGCTTCGAATTTGACCTATGACGGGCGCTATGGGTGAAAAATAGTAATCAACACGACCAGAGATGACTTCGGTCACCGCCTCGCCGGAACCCTTGAAAGGAATATTGGTGGCTTCGATTTTTGCTGCCAATTTGAATTTTTCAGCATTCAAATGCGTCGCACTGCCTTGACCAGCAGATGCAAAATTCATTCCCCCTGGCTTGGTGCGCGCAGCAGTGAGCAATTCTTGCAGCGTCTTGATGTTCTTGGCAGGCGACATGACCAGCACATTGGGTGTGCTGGAAATCGGGGTCACGCCTGCAAAGTCGTTGACCGTGTCAAATGGCAACTTGGCAAAGGTCGAAGGACTGACGGTGTGCGATGAGGAGTGAATCATGATGGTGTAGCCATCAGGTGCAGCCGTGGCGACCGCTTGCTGACCGATGGTGCCGCTTGCGCCTCCACGGTTCTCAATGACCAGAGCTTGCCCCATGCTCTGGCTCATCTTGTCTGAAATCGCGCGGGCAATGATGTCGGTCGTGCTGCCAGGCGCAAATGGCACGATCACTCTGATCGGTTTGTTGGGATAGGCCCCTTGAGCATTGGCGTTCCATGGGGCTAGCAGCGCCATGCAGGTCATGGATATCAGAGCTGTTCGTTGAGATGTTTTCATGATGTCTCCAGTGGGTTGGCTTAATCCGGCACGGGTGTTGCAATGTTGGGCTGTTTTTTCAGAGGGGTCGCATGGCAGAAAAATCTGGCATCACAGCAGTGGCGTAGCCGGGCGCATCGAGCGATGCGATGTGGAGCTGGCCTTCGCGGATGCGCAGGCGGGCAGCGCCGTGGCTGTGTTCGTACAGGTCGGGGTGGGCCTGGCAAAAGGCGGCTTGCTCGGCTGCTGGACGCGATTGGAGGCCGTTCACATAGTGGTGCCCATTGCGCTCGACATGGGTCACGCCAATCAGGTTGACCAAGGCCAGGTCTTGCTGCACCGACAAACCGGCTTGCACCGTCAGGTCTTCGGCCGACATGAAATAGCGCCCTGGCGTGGACGCTTCTTGGTTCCAGGCGACGCAGCGAGCGGCGTTCAGCAGCGAGCGGTACACCCCTTTGCAGGTTTTGCTGGAGATGCCGGTGTAGCCCCGTTCGCGGGCCATCACAAAGGTGTCGAGCAGGCCATCGGATTCGTCCACGATGACGGGCATGCCCAGGTCCATTTTGTTCAGGTCGATGTCCATCGCGTGCAGGCGGTTGATGGGTTGTTCGATGAACAGGATGCTGGCCACCAGCCTTTGCAGGGCGGGTTGTGCGCGCATGCGCGTGAGCAGTTCGAGCAGTTGCTCGGCGCTTTGGTATTGCTCGTTGCCGTCCAGCGTGGCGTGGTACGGCTCGGGCAGGCTGTCTAGCACCGAGGCGATGGCGCAGAGCCGATCAATGTCGGCGTCGATGCGGCCGCTGACCTTGAGTTTGTAATACCGGTGGCCGTAGACCTGCAGCACTTCTTGCAAAGTTTCGGGCAGTCCGTCGTTGACGGGCTCGGTTACGTCGTGCCGCGTGATGGCGTCGAGCAGGCCCACGGTGTGCCGCGCGTGCAGTGTTGTGGCTGGCTTGAGGCTGGCCAGAAACGGGGCCATGTTCAAGCCCTGAAAGGATGGCATGCGTTCGTCGATGCCGAGGGTGTTGTGCTGCACGGCGGCATAAAACGATTGGCCCAGGCCGCGGCACAGGGCGTCGATCAGGGCGCGGTCAATCAACGCAGGGCCGTAGTTGGCCAGCAGCGGGTTGAGGTTTTCTTCGGCGCAGGCGCGCAGGTGGGCTTCGTGGTGGCGCGCAAAGTGGCCAAAGGCGGTGTCGGGGCTGCCATCGGCCAAGTAGGCGGCTTGTGCCAGTCGCAGCACACGGCGCTCTTGTTCGAAGTTGTCTTCGTCGCTGAGCTGGGTGTTTTTGTCAAACCATTTGGGCACGATCATTTCGGCCGAGGCGCCCCAATGGCTTTGGCCATCGGGCATGACGATGCGGGCCCGCACAAAGGCCTGAAAACACTGGCGCAGCGTGACCACGCCAAAGCGAAAGGGCATGCGCAGGACCACCGGAATTTCAAGCAGTTCAATCTCGGCAATGCGAAAGCTGGGTTGCATGGGGTGTGTCTCGGGTTTCAGTGCGAAGGTGACGTAGGGGTCGCTGCGTTTTCCAGCAGGCCCTTGAGGTAGGCGGCTGACCAGGCGGCGCAGCCGGGGCCATCGGGGAAATAATCAAACGGCTCAACGGCCACCACACCGCTGTAGGCCTGCCGCTGCAGGGCCGCCAGGATGGGGCCAAACGGCATTTGGCCCTGACCGGGGGCGCGGCGGTTGGGGTCGTTGACCTGCACATGCGCCATGACGCCCTGGGGCATCCACAGGTCGATGAGTTCGGGCATGGACAGGGTTTCGGCCAAGCCGGCCGAGCTGGTGTCCAGCATGGTTTTGAAAAACGGGTTGTTGATGTGTTGCACCACCGCTGCGGCTTGGGCCACGGTGTTGATGAGCGGGGTTTGGTCAGCCGACAGCGGCTCCAGGCAATAGGTCACGCCAAAGCTTTGCGCGGTTTGCGCCACCTGGGCCAGCACGTCTTGCGCCAGGCCCAGGGCCTGGTCATGGGTTTGCCCCGGATGGATGCTGCGTTGTTTGGGCGAGCCATGCACCAGGTAACGCCCGCCCATGGCGGCGCAAATTTCGCACAGGTGTTTCAAAAAGTCGGTGGTGGCCTGGCGAACTTGGGCGTCCGGGTGGGTGATGGACAAGCCTTCGGGTTTGACCAGCAGCCAATGTAAGCCGGTGACCGCCAGACCATGGTCGGCTGCCACCTGGGCATATTGCCGAGCCTGGGCAGTGGTCAAACTTTCGGGGGTGTCGGTCAGGGTGAAGGGGGCAACCTCTAACCCCATGTAACCCATGTCACTGGCCATCTGGCATTGCGCCGCAAATGGCATGGGTGCCAGGACTTCGTTGCACAGGGCGATCTTCATGAGCTTTGGCGCTTAAAAAGTTTTTTCATGAAAGGCGCACGCATCAGCAAGATGATGGCGATCAGCGCAAAAATGGAACCGGCAATTGGACGGGTGAAGAAGGGCGTCAGATCGCCATCAGACAGCACCAGCCCCCGGCGCAGGCTTTTTTCCATCAGGTCGCCCAACACAATGCCTAAAACCAGCGGGGCCACCGGAAATTTGTATTGGCGCAGCACATAGCCCAGCACACCAAAGAACAGCATGGTCCACACGTCAAACAGACGCGATGACAGTGCATAGGTGCCGACCACGCACAGCACAAAAATCATCGGGACGATGAGGGTGGTGGGCACGCGCAGCACCTTGACCAGCAACTTGGTCAAGACAAGGCCATAGATCAGGATGCCGATGGTGGCCAGCAGCATCATGGCGACCACGTCGTACACAAATTGGGGCGACTCGAGCATGATCATGGGGCCGGGTTTGACGCCGTGGATGAGCATGGCCGCCATCAGCACCGCAGCTGGTGCCGAGCCCGGAATTTGCAAAGTCAGCACTGGGATGATGGCCCCGGGCACGCAGGCGTTGTCACCGGTTTCGGCCGCCATCAGGCCTTCGATGGAGCCTTTGCCGAATTTTTCTTTTTCCTTGCTGGCCCGTTTGGCGGCAGCATAAGAAGACCAGGCGGCTACGTCTTCGCCAACACCCGGAACAATGCCGATGAAGGTGCCAATGATGCCGGATCGCAAGATCGTGCGCCAGTACTGAAACACGTCCTTGAGTTTGGGAATGACGGTGTCAAAGGGGTTGATTTTGGGGACGGGGCGCCGCTCTTTCATAGCCACCAATATCTCGGCAAAACCAAAAGCGCCCACCAGCGCTGGCACCAGGGATAAACCGCCGGCCAAGTCGCGGTTGTCAAAGGAAAAGCGCTCGAAGGCATGGATGCCGTCTTGCCCAATGGTGGCCACGAACAAGCCTGCAAAGCCGCAGATCCAGCCTTTGAGGGCATCGCCGCCGGTCAATGTGGCCGAGATGATGACGCCAAATACGGCGAGCCAGAAAAATTCATAGGCGCCGAATTTGAGCGCAACGTCCCCCAGCAAGGGCGTGAAGAGGGCTAAAAAGAACATGCCGATCAAGGTGCCCAGCACCGAACCAGTGGTGGCAATGCCCATGGCACGGCCTGCATGCCCTTGGCGGGCCAAGGCATAGCCGTCAAGGCAGCTGGCGGCCGAAGCCGGGGTGCCCGGAATGTTGAGCAAGATGGCACTGCGGCTGCCACCGTAGATGGCCCCCACGTAGGTGCAGATCAGGATCAGCAGGGCTTGGTTGGAAGGCAGCTTGATGGTCAGCGTGGTCATGAGCGCCACACCCATGGTGGCCGTGAGGCCCGGCAGGGCGCCAATGATCACACCGACCAGCGAGGAGGCCAGCGCCATGAACACCGACTCGAGCGTCATGAACCCTGCCAGCGAGTGTCCGAATGCAAAGAGTCCATCAAACATCAAGGCAACCTGACTAAAAAGATGTATTCAAAAGACAGGGCCACCAGCACGCTCCAGCATCCGCCGTAGATGGCCGCGCGCACCCACTGGGCAGTGGCCGATCGGCCCATTTCGATTTGCCGTTGACGGTCCAGCACGCCAATGAACACGGTGATGAACAAGAAGGTGCCCAGCATGAAAGGCAGCCCGGTGCCTACCAGCACCAGCGCATAAAACAGCGACCAGCCAAACACCAGCGCCATGTGCCGCAACAAGGTGGGGTCTTGGACTTTGGCCAAGGCTGTGGGTGATTGCCAGCCGCCCTGAGCCCAGGCCCGAATGAAGAGCACCACGCCCAACACCGTGATGGCGCAACCCAAAAAAAAGGGCACCAAGCCTGGAACTTCATAGGGGTTGATGCTGAGCTTTTCGAGCCGGTCCATGCGCCAGGAGCCGATGCTCACCGCCAAGCCAAATGCCACCCAAAGCACCGCCGCGATCAAGTCCGCGCGGGGTGATACCACTTCGTCGTCTTCTACTTCCATGCTCATGGCAGGCCTTTGTCAAAGTGGGGCAGGTCAGCGCCTGCCCCATGTGGTGCCGTCAGGGTTTGGCGATGCCCACGGTGTCGGGCGACACCTTGGTCTTGCCACCGTTGTGCAACAGCCAGGCGTTGGCCTGCACGGCGGGGAAGGCCGCCGCTTGTGCAGCCTCACCACTGGCGGGGCCAAAGAAGGCGCCCCGGTTCACAGCGTATTTCTTGATGGCTTCGTTGTTGGCGATCTGGGTGGTCCAGATGCGCTCGACCGTGGCCACCACTTCGGCAGGCACACCTTTGGGAATAAAGATGCCAAAGTAGTTCGCCGGGGCCTTGAAGTTTGCAAGGGTCTTGGAGATCGGCTCGATCACGCCATGACCCTCAATTTCGAGCGGCTTGTCCGACACCGTGGCCAGGGGGCGCAGCCGTTTGCCGCGAATCATTTCAGCTTGCTCGACGGCCAGTTGTGAGGTGGCATCGGTCTCGCCGGACACGGTGGCGATGACGGCTGGGTTGCCGCCGTCATAGGTGACATGGCGGTACTTGTTGCCCGTGACGGCCACGATGGCTTCCATCGCGTTGTGCCCCCCCGAGGTCACGCCGGCCGTGGCCACCTTGATGTCGGATTTGGTTTTCATCGCATCGAGAAATTGCCCGATGTTTTGATAGGGTGTGGACGGGTTCACGCTGATCACGGCGATGTTGGCCACATGCAAAAACAGGTGCCAGTCTTTGATGCCGGCATTGAGCATGCCCAGGGCCTGGTAGGTGCCCAGGTCTTGCGCCGCGCCTGCGGTCCAGGTGTAGCCATCCCGAGGGGCTTCCCAGGCGTTCTTGCTGCCAATCGAGCCCGAGGCACCGGGCTGGTTGACCACCACGATTTTTTGACCCAGGGTTTTTTCAATCTCGGCCGCTGCGATGCGGGTGATTTGGTCGGTGGAGCCACCTGCGGCCCAGGGAACGATCAAATTGATGGGTTTGTTGGGTTTCCAGGTGGCCTGCGCCATGGCGCTGACGCCTGTGCCCAGGGCCAGTCCCAGGGCGATGGCTTGAATCAATGTCCGCTTTTTCATTGCTGTCTCCTCATTTCATGGATCAAAGGTTAAAAAACAAGCTGTCTTGCAACAGCCACACGAAAACGCTAAGCCCCCAGCCATCGGGCCAGGTGCTGGGCTACAAAATCGTCATCGGTCAAGTCTGGGTAAGCTTGGCTGACCCGGGTGATTTCATCGGCTTGTCCCGGGCTCAGGCCCTCATGCGGGTCAAGGCACCAGGTGCCTTCGAGCAAGCCTTGGCGGCGCAGGACTTCGTGGCAACCGGCAATGCAACCGGCAAAGTCATGGGCCACATCGAACAAGGCGCTGTTGCCATCGGTGACTTGCGAATCCAGGGCCAGCAGCTGCGCCGACACGTGGTCGCGGGCGGCTTCTTGCTGGCAACGCTGCAGCAGCGCGACCGCCTTGTGGGTCCAGACGCTCCAATGCCCCAGCAGGCCGCCACGGATGCGCACTTGCACGGATTCGGCGCCGCGCTTGACGTGAAAAGGGGTCACTAGGTCCAGCACGATGTGGTCGTCGTTGCCGGTGTAGAGCGTGATGCGGTCTTCGGCATGGGCTGCGACCACGCCACGAATCACGTCCAGTGTGCGGTAACGGTTGAAGGGCGCCATCTTGATGGCCACGACTTGTTCGATGCGGGCAAAGGCTTCCCAGAAGGCGGCCGACAGTACCACGCCACCCACAGCGGGCTGCAGGTAAAAACCCACCAGCGGAATGACCTGCGCCACCGCGCGGCAGTGCGCCAGGATCTCGGTTTCGCTGGCACCGCGCAGCGCCGCCAGGCTTAGGAGGCCTGCGTGGTAGCCCATGGCTTTGGCCGTGGCGGCTTCGGCGCAGGCTTGGCCGGTGGGGCCGGCCAAGCCTGCAATCATGGCCAAGGGGCGCTTGCCGCCCAAGGGGGTCCAGTCGTGGGCCGTTTGCATGGCCATTTCCAGCACGGGGGCGTACAGCCCGTTTTCACGGATGGCAAATTGGGTGGTGTGCACGCCGACGGCCAGACCCCCAGAGCCGGCATCGAGGTAGTAGCGGCTGAGCGCCCTTTGCCTGACCGGGTCGAGCTGGCGCTGGGCATTGAGGGCCAGCGGGTGCGCTGGGATCACCGCACCTTGGCGCAGCACCTGCGACACGCTTTCGGGCAGCAAGCCTGACACATCAGTAGTGGCCATCGCGAACCTCAAAGTGGGTGGGTTTGTCCAAGGATTTGTGGCCTTTCATGACCCAGGCGGCCGTCCAGTCCAACAGGGTGTCCAGCGCCACCGAGGGCGGGCCCCACAAGGCATCGGCCTTGCGGCAGTCGACCAGCCAGGCGGTGGATCCTTCGGTGTCGGTGAGCTGCACGGTTTTGCCCATGCGGGCTGCCAAGCGTTTGGCGACATCGCGTATGAAAATGGGTGGACCGCTGAGGTTGATGGCCGAGGTGGGCGTGGTGCAGGCGCTCAGGGCGCGCAAGGCCAGGTCGTTCGCATCGCCCTGCCAGATGATGTTGGCGTGGCCCATGGCCACCGACAGCGGCAGTCCTTGCCAAATGGTGCGCGCCACATCGTGCAGCACGCCATACCGCATGTCGATGGCGTAAGACAGGCGCAGCAGGCAGCCCGCAGTTTGGTGCTCGTGCGAGAAGTGTTCGAACATGCGTTCGCGGGCCACACACGAATTGGCGTATTCGCCGGGTGGTGTGGGGGCCAGGCTTTCGGGTGCGCCGGGGCCATGCACATGGACAAACGGATACACGCAAGCAGTGGAAAATGCCACGATGCGGGCGTTTTTGTAGCGTTGAGCGACCAGCGCGGGCACATGGGCGTTCATGGCCCAGGTCAGCCATTCACTGCCTTGTGAGCCGAATTTTCGGCCCGCCATGAACACCACGTTGGGCACATCGGGCAAGGCGGCCAGAGCTTCGGCCGACAACAAGTCGGCCTGAATGCATTCAATACCCTGCGCGCTCAGGCTGCGTTGCAGTTGCGGGTTAGAAAATCGCGCCACCCCGATCACGCGTTTGTGGGGTGCAGCCCGCTTGGCCATGCGCGCCAGCGTGGGGCCCATTTTGCCCGCCACCCCCAAGATGAGGATGTCGCCTTGCAGCTTCGCCAGGCTTTCTACCAGCGCGAACGAAGGCGTGCTCATGACGTCTTCCAGGTGTGCTTCGTCGGTGAATTCAAGAGGCAGGTTCATGCGTCGTGTTCCAGGTAAGACCGCACCATGTCCACCATGTGGTCCAGGCGTTTGGTTTTGGCGACAGAGCTGAGCAATTTGCGCCCGAAGATGGCCGACAAGGTATGCTGGTTGGACAGGTAAAAGTAGGACAGTCCCGCGATGGAGATGTACAGCTGCACGGGGTCGACCCCGGGCTTGAACACGCCCGCTTTGACACCGTTGTCCAGAATATTGCCGATCATGTGGATGAACGGGTTGCGCATCTTCTTGACGGTGGAAGAAGCCTGAACATGCCGGGCTTGGTGCAAGTTGGCACTGTTGAGCAGGTTCATGAACTCGGGGTGATCGATGTAGTAATTCCAGGTCAGCGTCACCAGTTTGCGGATGGCTTCGCGCGGTTCTTCGTTTTCCAGGCGCATGGCCTGTTCGGATGCGCGCTTGTGGGCGTAATTGGCTTCCAGCACGGCGCCAAACAAGTCGTCCTTGTTGCCAAAGTAGTGGTAGAGCATCCGCTTGTTGATGCCCGCTTGCTGTGAAATGCGGTCCACCCGTGCGCCACCCAAGCCGTGCGCAGCAAACTCTTGGCGGGCCGCTTGCAAGATGCGCTCGCGGCTGTCCTCGGGGTTGCGCGTGGTGGTTTTGGTGGGGCGGGCTGGCATGGCAAGGGAATGATCAGGACAACTTGGCGGCTTTTTTGATTTGGGTGAGCACGGCCATTTGCGGCGACTTTTTGTAATGTGTGTCCAGCGGATAGCAGCCCGAGACCAAGCCATTGCGTGGCGCGGTGGTGCAGTCGCTAAATGTGCGGCACAGGCGTTTGCGCTGCATGGCCCGACCGGCCAGCACGTCGGCGGGCAATTCGGGGTAGGCCAGCACCATGCGGCCCAAGCCCACAAAGTCGGTCCAACCTTGCTTGACCACGGCTTGGGCCACATGCGGCAGGAACTCTTGCAAGTAGGTGTAGCCGCTGCCGACAAACGCCATGGCGGGGAACATTTTCTTGAGGTCGCGCACGATCTCCAGATGGCGCATGACCCCCACCAAGGGGTCTTCAGGGGGCTGGTAGCCGTCTGAAGGCGGGTACAGCGCCGGGCGGGTGACGTGGGGGGTGTAATACGGGCTGCCCACGGTCACGTTGACCATGGAAATGTCCAGGGATTCCAGCACTTTGAGAAATTGCGCTGTCTCGTCCAGGGCGTAAAGCAGCGGGTTGGATTCGTTGACGCCAAAGCCGTAGCGGTAGGGCAGGGCGTTGGCGTAATCAACCGGAATGCCTGGGCCCAGGGATTCGTCGTCGGACAGGCTCGGGTCGGCTTTGTAGGGCAAAAAATCCACCGCTGACAAGCGCACACCCAAGGCCATGCCCGGCACTTCGGCGCGGATACCTTGCGCCAGTTCTCGGACGAAGCGGCTGCGGTTGTGCAGGGAGCCACCAAACTCGCCTTCACGTGTTTTGGCCGACAGGAATTCGTGGCCGAGGTAGCCATGGCAGTGTTTGAGGTCGACGAACTGAAAGCCACAGTCCCAGGCGCGCTTGGCGGCCACCACATAGTCCTCGATCAGCTGGCGAATCTCGCCGTCGGACATGACGACAATGTTTTCCTTGGGACCAAAGCGCCCATCGAGCAGCGGGTGCTTGTACAGCACCCGAGGTTCCATGCGGGTTTCGAGGTTGGGTTTGCAAAAACGGCCCGAGTGGGTCAGCTGCAAGCCAATGACCAGGTCTTTGTCGCTGCCCATGCTTTCGCGGTGGGCCTGAACCAAACCTTCACGCAGTTGCGCAATGCCCGATTGCGTTTGCGCGCTCATGACCAATTGTTTGGGGTTGGCACGGCCATCGTGACGGACCGCCACCGCTTCGCCGCCCCAAATCATTTTGGCGCCGGACCGGCCAAACAGTGTCCAGCGACGGCGGGTGTTGTCAGACGGGTTGCCATCGGCCAGACCGTCCCAGCCTTCCATGGGGTGAATGGCGTATCGGTTGCCGACCTTGAGTCCGGAAACCGTCAGGGGTTGCGCCATGGCGGCGGTGTCTCCCGATTCCAGCTCGTCATCGCAGGGCATGGGCAAACCCAGTCGTTCCAGGTTTTCCTTGAAGCCTTGCG
>Ga0247832_1001466_pt1 | contig 41124 bp, 37 predicted proteins | sample LaCruzMarch2015__10_FD_192407 | JGI IMG/M metagenome (GOLD analysis project Ga0247832, IMG submission 192407) | Freshwater microbial communities from meromictic Lake La Cruz, Castile-La Mancha, Spain - LaCruzMarch2015_4m | ecosystem: Environmental > Aquatic > Freshwater > Lake | place: Spain... | reverse complement strand
TCACAGTATTTACGTGCAAGGGCATATTTGAGAGACCGATTAGAAAAAAGATAAAATGGAAGAGAAAGATAGTATTAAAGATTTATTTCAAGAAAAACTTTCGCAGTTGGAAACACCTGTGCGTCCTGAACTTTGGTCAGCGGTTTCTTCTTCGATTGCAAGTACCTCAGCGGTTGCAACATCAACTGGAATGTCGCTTCTTGCAAAAATTACTATTGGTATTACCATTGCTGCAAGTGTAACAGGAACGGTTATTTTTCTTTCTAAAGATGAAGCGAAGAAAACTCCAAAAATTGAGGAGCAAAAAGCCAACGAACAAAAAGAATCTAAACCAAATCCAACTGAAAATAAAGTAGAAAACAATTTAATTGTTTCTAAAGTAAACAATTCGAATCCTGTTAATCGTGTTTCTGAGAATACTGCTATTGAAACGATTAGTCAATTTGAATCAATAATTGATAATACCATTTTTGAAAGCACAGGTTTAGTTGAAGGTCCTATTTCTTACGCACAAATCGAAACAAAAGAAGAAGTAAAAGCACCAAAAAATAATCCGAAAGTCGAAATAGCTACATTGGCTCAAAATCAAGAAACTAAACAAAACGTTGCAACAGAAAAATTACCTGAAGAAAGCAAATTACAGTTTAAACTTCCGAATATTTTCACTCCAAATAGCGACGGAAATAATGACTATTTAAAATTAGATGTTGAAAACGTTAACGAATTTGTGATAGTTATTCTCGACGCGAAAAGCAATGTTGTTTTTAAATCTGAAGAAGCTGATTTTAAATGGGACGGAACAAATTTAAACGGTGACAAACTTCCAGCTGGAAATTATATTTACTACGTTACTGCTAAAGATTTGGAAGGTAAAGCGGTGACTAAATACAGCGCACTAACAATTAAGTATTAGTTTCTAAATTGATTAATTAAGCTTAGTTTTTATTTTTTAAAACTAAATATCTAAAAACTAAAATCACTAATCCACTTACGAAAAAAAGCAAGGTAATTGGTGGCATGAAAAAAGGCCAATCTTTAAATTTGAGCCAACCTTTAAATCCAATTGCAAATACGTGAGATAAATTCAGCAGAATTCCGTAGCGTCCAAATTGATACAAAAAATGTCCATTAGGTAGATTTATCTTACTCGCAATTAACGGAATAGTAAATAGTAAAATTGAACAAATTCCAAGTGAAATATAAAGCCATCCATCTGTATTTAAGCTTGCGTTGGTGTAAAACTTTGGATAAAATTTCTCACTCAACAATAGAATTGAACTCGTTATATGAATTAGTGCAATGCTATATCCAAAAGTTCCAATTCCTCTTCTTGAAATTTTGTATTTATCTAAAAAATTGGTGGGTAATACACTCAAAAGTAACAAAGTTCCAGCTGTCCATGCGAACGCCTTGTTAAACACAAAATAAAACTCCATCAAACCATATAATTCTTTTCCGATATGGTAACGAATGATAGCATATCCATAAAAAAACAGAAAAAGAAAGGTTATTAATTTTTTCATTTAATAGTCAATTTTCCATAAAAATAATCCATGACCTGGAACAGAAACGGATGCTTCTTCTCTGTTTTTTGCTGCAATTATACTTGGAAGGTCTTCTACTTTCAATTTTCCTGTCCCAATATCCATTAAAGTTCCCACAATTGCACGCACCATATTTCTCAAAAAGCGATTGGCAGAAATCTCAAAATAATAGCCATTTTCATCCGTTCTCCATTCGGCAGAAAAAACAGTACAAATCGTTGTTTTCACATCAGTATGCGTTTTTGCAAAGGATCCAAAATCTTTCTCTTCCAAAAGTAATTGAGCTGCTTGGTTCATCATTTCAATATCAAAAAAATGAGGGAAATACCAGCTAAACTCTTCGCGAAATGGGTTTTTCTTTTGGTGTATAAAATAACGATAAGTTCTTTTTTTAGCATCAAAACGTGCATGAAATGATGCCTCAACTTTTTGCATTGAATAAGCTGCGATTGATTTGGGAAACATCCGATTGAGCTTGTAAATGAATTGAACTTCATCTACATCACTTTCTAAATCTAAGTGAAAAATATAGTGATTTGCATGCACTCCTGTATCTGTTCGTCCACACCCAACAATCGGAACCTCAGTATTCGCAAACTGCTTGTACAAACATTTTTCTATTGTTTCTTGAACGCTAGGAGCATTGGGCTGTTTTTGCCAACCATGAAAGTCAGCACCATTGTAAGCGATTTCTATAAAATACCGTGGCATATTGGGGTGCCAAGTTACGAAAGAAATGTTAGCTAGTTTTAATTATCAATCGTTTAGTTTTGAGATTCAATTCTTTTTCTTTAATTTGTACCGCTAAATTCAAACTATGAAAACTTTATTTCTCCTATTTTCGTTGGTTTTATCAACGTTTCTTTTTTCTCAAGATTATTCACGCGTAAAGGTTTACGGAAATGCTGAGGACTTATACCAACTTGGTCAACTTGGTGTTACCATAGATCATGGTATCAAAAAAGAAGGTGTGTTTTTTATCTCTGACTTCTCTAAAGAAGAGATACAAATTATGCAAGACTATGAATTTGAATATGAAATTCTTATTCCAGATGTGCAAGCTTATTATGTGAATAGATTAAACAATCCTGAAACTTCTCAAGTTACAAAAAATGCAAGTTGTTCAGGTTCTGGAGGAAGTACTGGATTTACGCCTACAACGCCTACAAATTTCAACTTGGGCACGATGGGTGGTTACTTGAAATATAACGAAATGTTAGCAGAATTAGATGACATGTTTGCTCAATATCCTAATTTAATAACTCAAAAAGCTCCAATTTCAACATTCGTTACTTACAACAACCGTCCGATTTATCATGTTAAAATTTCTGATAATCCAAATACAAACGAAACAGAACCAAAAATTCTGTACACTGCTATTCATCATGCACGCGAACCAATGGCTTTAATGGAAACTATTTTCTTCATGTGGTATGTTTTAGAAAATTATGGAACGAACGATGAAATAACCTATTTAGTAAATAACACACAATTATTTTTTGTTCCTTGTCTTAATCCTGATGGTTATTTATACAATGAATCAACAAATGCAAACGGTGGTGGAATGTGGCGCAAAAACAGAAGATTAAATAGCGGTGGATCCTATGGTGTTGACTTAAATAGAAACTATTCGTATGGTTGGGGAACAACAGGAACAAGTGCAACGCAAAGCAACGACACCTACAGAGGAACTGCTGCATTTTCAGAACCAGAAACGCAAGCAATGCGTTGGTTAGTTCAAAATCACAATTTTATTTCAGCATTCAATGCACATACTTATGCAGAATCAATTTTATTTCCGATAGGAACTACTACCGCTGAATTTGCTGAACATCACGACTACTTTCAAGATTATACCAACCACATGGTTCAATTCAATGGATATTCAGCTATAAAAAGTTCAGGCTTATATCCAGCTTCTGGAGATTCTGACGATTACATGTACAAAGTTGATATAGGTGTTGGACAAAAAGATACAATTTTTGCGCACACTCCAGAAGTGGGAACTGATTTTTGGCAACCATCAGCTGAAATAATTTCTACATCTGCTGAAATGGTTTTTCCAAACTTGGTACTAGCTCATATTGCTAGAAATTATAATGTTGTGACCGATACAGATCCATCAACAATTGCAACACTTAATGGAGATTTTAACCATTCTATCAAAAGATTAGGAAGAGAAGCAGGTCAAGTTACTGTTTCAATTGAACCGCTGATGAATATTTCCACTGTTGGAAGTCCTGTAGTCTATAACTTGAATCTGCAACAAACTACAAATGGAACGATTGCTTATACATTGAACCCAGCTATTCAATTTGGTGATGAAATCAAGTATATTTTAAAAACAGACAATGGTTTGTGGGTTAAAAAAGATACGATTACAAAAACATATGGGGCAGTAACTCTTCAAGTTTTAGAGGATGCAACAACTGCTACAAATTGGACTGGTAATTGGAACACAACCACCTCAACTTATGTGTCTGCTACGAAGTCTTTTACAGATACTCCAACTGGAAATTATGCCAATAATGCCAATAGAACTTACACGTATGTACCAGTTATTGACTTGACAAATGCAAATGCAGCTATGATTTCTTTTTATGCTAAATGGGACATTGAAGCAGATTATGATTACACACAATTTCAAGTTTCAATTGATAATGGTACAACTTGGATTGGTCAATGCGGAAATTATACTGTAAATGGTACAAGCGCAAATGGAAGTGTTCAACCAAACAATCAACCTGTTTACGAAGGAGTTCAATCTTCTTGGGTGCTGGAAGAATTTAATTTAAGTGATTATTTAGGACAACAAATTAAAGTTCGTTTCCAACTTAGAGCAGATGGTGGAACAAATGCAGATGGATTTTATTTTGACGATTTCAAAATATTCTATAATGAAGTAGGTGCTCCTGTTGAACCTGTTGCTTCTTTTCAGCCATCAACTCAAAACGCTTGTGAAGGTACTTCTGTCTCATTTACAGATTTCTCTTCGAACATTCCAACATCTTGGGTTTGGAATTTTGGAGATGGCAATTCTTCAACTCAGCAAAATCCATCACATACCTATGCTTCTACTGGAACATATACTGTTCAATTAACCGTTACGAATAGTGCTGGTACAAACACTACTTCTCAATCAATTACTGTAAATGCTAATCCAACAGTAAGTCTAAATTCTGATGATTCTGATAATGTTGTTTGCGATAATCAAGGTTTGGTCCAATTAACTGTTAATCCAGCAAACGCAATCATCACAGGAAATGGAGTAAGCAATTTATCTTTCAATCCAGCAAATTCTTCAATTGGATTAAATGTAATCACAGCAAACTATACTGATGGAAATGGATGTAGTGCTTCAGCTACAGTAAATTTAATAGTAGAACCATGTTCAGGTTTAAACGAAAATGGAACTTCAACTTTGCAAATTTTCCCAAATCCTTCAGAAGGAATTGTAACATTGAAAAATGCAATCGTTGGTAGTGAATTTTTGATTTTCGACATCAAAGGTCAACTAATTAAAACTGGAAAAATAACAGCTGAAAATCAAGTGATTTCTCTTGAATCAGTTGCTTCTGGAATTTACACCATTCAAATCAATGAAAATCGTGTGAAACTGATTGTTAAGAAATAAAGACTAAAATCAAAATTAAAGAAAGTCATTTGTCTAGTTCAGATAAATGGCTTTTTCTTATTTCGTCGGAAAATCAAACGCTTTCCATTTCAAATTTCGCTTGCGGTATTTATTTCTAGTCTATTGAATGTTTGCCGAAAAATTCTAGGATTTATAAAGAATAGAAAGTTACAATTCTGAAATCACATCAAAACCTTTGAAGCTTCCTGTTATTGCTAAACCTGTAATTTTTGTTGCAATCTTTTTTTGTTTTAGTTTGATTGCGATTTCATTTATTGTGGCACCACTTCCAACTGCATCGTCAATGATGAGAATGTGATTGTAGCTTTTTTGTTGAGGTACGACGAACGTATTTCTAGCATTGGCAAGTCGCTCAAAGATTTTTGAAAGTGCTTTTTGCGGGATAATTATTGGCGTTTTTATCTTATTGACTTTGACTTGTGGCAAGTTTATTTTTAATAGTTTTTCAAGTTCAGTCATAATCTGAATTTTTCTTGAAATCGTCGGTGGTACAAATACTACAGCGTCTACTTTTTGTTCGTTGATGTAATTATAAATCCGTTGTTTTATTTCATCAGCTATTCGTTTCATCAACAGTTTATTCTGCCCTTGTTTCGCATAGTGCATCAAGGTTCCTAAGTGTGTTTTTCCAAATCTTTCAATGGCGTAAAAATCTAAATAATAAAGTGCATCAACCCCGATTTGATCAATTCCAGCTGTATTTGTCAATTTCGAAAGTCCATCAATCATTCCGTTTCCATTGAAATAATCCAAGTATTTTTTGCGCGTTTCAATGTATTCATCAATAGTTTTCGTTAATTGAAGTTGTTGCTTTTCACACCAATAATTCATTGCTTTCAATCCTTCCAAGCAATTTCCAAGCGGATCAATTAAAAGAAAATGTTGATTTAAAAACTGTTCCTTTTCATAAGAAATGATTGGAGTTTCTTTTTCCTGTTCAATTTGAATTAAAGAATAATAAACAAGAGGTGCTTTCCCCAATTTTTGGATAACTTTTTCTTCTTCAAGCTCACTTATCATTCGATGAACATATTGCCTTGAAGCTCCCAGAAGTTCACATAATTCATGAATGGAAACTTGACCTCTCTTTTTTAAAATTCTAAGTATTTTATCCTTCGTTTTCACGCTACAAATATAGTTAGTTTACTGTAAACAGTTTACTGTAAACTAAAAAACGCTGTAGACATTATTAATATTGACTTATAGAAGATTAAAAATTAAAAAATTTAACCCAATTTTTAAAATATAACTGAATTTTATTTCGATAAAAAAAATTAACTTTCAATTAGTAAGTTCGATGTTTAATATCTTATCTAATAGTAAATTCCTTCAATTATTATTTCAAAAGTAAATTAATACCGTCAATTTTATATTTGTTTCAACTTTGCCAAATGCTCTTTGTCGTCAAATTTACTCCTTAGAATTTCGGCTTAGCAACTGATTTCATTATATTTGCCGACCTTTATATACATTTTATGAATGAAACTATGAATGCCACAACTTCCCAATCAATTATTGCACTCGAAGACAAATTCGGTGCGCATAATTATCACCCACTTCCAGTTGTATTAACTCGAGGTGAAGGTGTGTTTGTTTGGGACGTAGAAGGTAAACAATATTTTGACTTTTTATCAGCTTATTCTGCTGTGAACCAAGGTCATTGTCACCCAAAAATTACAAAAGCATTAATCGACCAAGCGCAAACTTTGGCTTTGACTTCGCGTGCTTTTTACAACGATTCTTTAGGTGAATATGAAAAATATGTCACCAATCTTTTTGGTTTTGACAAAGTATTGCCAATGAATACAGGCGCTGAAGCAGTAGAAACGGCTATAAAATTGTGTCGTAAATGGGCGTATGAGAAAAAAGGAATTGCTGAAAATCAAGCGGTGATTGTTGTTTGTGAAGGTAATTTCCACGGACGTACAACTACAATCGTTTCTTTTTCAAGTGATCCAGAATCAAATAAAAACTTTGGACCTTACGCGCCAGGATTTATGGCAATTCCTTACGACGATGTGAATGCATTAGAAGGAGCTTTAAAATTGCCCAACGTTGCTGGATTTTTAGTGGAACCGATTCAAGGGGAAGCTGGAGTTTACACACCGGCAGATGATTTCATGGCTAACGCTAGAAGATTGTGTACTGAAAATGGAGTCCTTTTAATTGCAGATGAAGTTCAAACAGGAATTGCCCGAACAGGAAGTTTATTAGCTGTTTGTGGAAATTGTACGTGTGAAAATAAATGCGAACGTCAAACAGAAACGTATAACCGTCCAGATATTTTGATTCTAGGTAAAGCACTTTCAGGAGGTGTTTATCCAGTTTCAGCAGTTCTAGCTGACGACGAAATTATGATGGTTATAAAACCAGGTCAACACGGATCAACTTTTGGAGGAAATCCAATTGCTGCGAAAGTTGCGATTGCTGCGCTAGATGCTGTTGAAGAAGAAGGCTTGATTCAAAATGCACGCCATTTGGGACAGCTTTTCAGAAAAGAAATGAATCGCATCATTGAAACGAATGATTTGGTATTAAAAGTTCGCGGTAAAGGTTTATTAAATGCGATCGTTGTAAACGACACTGAAGATAGTCCAACTGCTTGGAATTTATGCGTAGCTTTAAAAGAAAACGGTTTACTGGCAAAACCAACACACGGAAACATCATTCGCTTCGCACCACCTTTGGTAATCACAGAAGATCAACTATTGGAATGCGTTGGGATTATTGAGAAAACGATAAAAAACTTTAAAAAATAAATTGCTAACATAGAATTGCTAGTTGCGAACTGATTTTGTTTGAAGCTTGTAATTTTTTATTCGCAATTCGCAATTATTAATTCGCAATTAATTTATTATGGCTTTAAAAATTAAATTTGGAACTGACGGCTGGAGAGCTATCATCGCAAAAGAATTCACAGTTGATAATGTAGCGCGTGTTACAGAAGCAACAGGAGTCTGGTTGAAAAAAAATTATGAAAATCCTACTGTATTTGTTGGACACGATTGTCGTTTTGCAGGAGAATTGTTCATGGAAACAGCTGTGAAAGTATTCATCGCACAAGGAATTCCAGTAAAGATGTCTCGTGGATTTGTTTCTACACCAATGATTTCTTTGGCAGCAAATACTTTTGGATGTCAAATAGGTGTAGATTTAACTGCAAGTCACAATCCAGCTTCTTACAATGGATATAAATTGAAAGCAGATTTCGGTGGTCCTTTGGCACCTGAACACGTACAAGAAGTGGAAGATATTATTCCAGAAGTTTGTAGCATAGATTTTGAAAATATTTCTATCGAAGACGCAATGGCTGCTGGAAAAGTGGAAGTGATTGATATCGAAACATTGTATGTGGAGCACGTTAAAAAGAATTTCGATTTAGAAGCGATTGAAAAATCTGGTATGCGTTTGGTGTATGATGCAATGTATGGAGCTGGACAACGTGTGATGCCTCGAATTTTGCCAAATGTGGAATTATTGCATTGCGACCCGAATCCTTCATTCATGGGACAAGCACCTGAACCAATTGCTAAAAACTTAAAAGAATTAGAAGCGTACATTGCTGCAAATGAGGGAATTTATTGTGCTTTAGCAACAGACGGCGACGCAGATAGAATTGGTTTATACAACGGTAAAGGAGAATTCATTGATTCACATCACCTCATTTTGTTGTTAATTCATTACATGGTGAAATACAAGCAAATGACTGGTAAAGTAGCGATTGCATTCAGCGTTACTCCTCGTGTTTACAAAATGTGTGAGCATTACGGATTAGAAGTAACCACTACAAAAATTGGCTTCAAAGAAATCGCTACGATTATGGTGAAAGAAGATGTTTTGTTAGGCGGAGAAGAATCAGGAGGAATTGCGGTGAAAGGTCACATTCCTGAGCGCGATGGAATTTGGATGGGATTAATCATCTGGGAATTCATGGCAAAATCTGGAAAATCTTTGGATGAATTAATCGAAGAAGTTTATGAAATCGTTGGCCCATTCAAATTTGAAAGAAGTGATTTGCATATCACAGAAGAAATGAAACAAAACATCATTGCGAATTGCAAAGCAGATAACTACAAAGCATTCGGTGATTACGAAGTGAAAGAAGTGAAAACAATTGACGGATTCAAATATTTCTTCGATGAAAATCGTTGGATGATGATTCGCCCTTCAGGAACAGAACCCGTACTAAGAACGTATGCAGAAGCTCCAACTTTGGAAGAAGTTCGCAAAATCCTTAAAATGACTGAGGAAACGATTTGTAAGTAATTTTCTTATTCAAATAGAACTAAAACGGGTGTGAAAGCATCCGTTTTTTTTGCAAAAATCAACGAACGCTTTTCTTTCCAACTCAACCCCACTTCTCCATCAATAAAAAATCAGCAATGTGTAAATGTTTCACTCCTTCAACATTATCTGTCCATTCTTCATCTAAACTCAATACATATTTTGGGTAATTGTCTTTGATTTTCAGAAGTGGTTTAAATTCCCTTTCAATCGTTGTTTCTGCCTCCATTTTAAAACATACTTGTATATACACTTTTTCATTGCCTTTTTCAGCAATAAAATCAATTTCCGTAGTGTAGAGTTTTCCGACATAAACTTTGTAATTTCTTCTTCGAAGTTCAAGCATTACAATGTTTTCCAATATTCCAGCTGTGTTTCTGTCTTTTAATCCAGTCATTGCATGAACCAAAGCAATATCGCCAACAAAGTACTTTTCTTGTGTTTTTAGTATCTCTTTTCCTTTGACATCGTATCGTGGTATTCTGTAAACAATAAACGAACTTTCCAAGGCCTTGAGATAATTGTAGATGGTGTTCAAATCTATTTTTCGCTGTTGACCTTTGAAATAATCGGCGATATTTTTGGCTGAAATACTACTACCGATATTGTCAAAAACAAATTTCACAATGCGTTCCAATAATTCTGTATCTCGGATATTATTGCGTTGAACAGTGTCTCGTAATATCGCTGAGGAATAAATATCAAAAACTATTTTGTAAGCCGTTTCCAAAACATAATCCATCGTGTGAAGAACTGGAAAACCACCATACTTTCTGAATTCATTAAATGCTTCACGTTGGTTTTTATCCTCAATTCCTCTCACTTTTCTAAAATCCAAAAACTCCTCAAAACACAACGTTTGAATGTGAAATTCAACATATCTTCCTGTTAAATAGGTGGAAAGCTCGGAAGAAAGTAATCTTGAATTTGAACCGGTTATGTAAATATCTGCGTTAAAATCTACAAGCATAGCATTCACTGCACGCTCCCAATTTTCTACTTCTTGTATTTCATCTAGTAATATGTAAACACGCTCATTTTCGTGTATTTGCGTTTGCAGATAAGTATAGATTGCAACATCAGAATCCAAATGTCGAAATTGAAAACTTTCTAAATTGACGTGAATGATTGATTCCTTTTTGATTCCTCTTTCTACTAAAGTATCTTTGAGTAAGCTCAATATACTTGACTTTCCACTTCGTCTAAGTCCAGTTAAAACTTTGATGAATGGTTTATCAATAAAAGGTTCTATTTGCTTTATATAGAATTTTCTCGCTATCATTTTATGCTTATAAACACAAAAGTAGCAAAATAATTATTTTAATTACGCTCTTAACCCTAAAAACTCAAATAATTTTTAACTTTTTATGGTTATAACCCTAAAAACTTAATTAAATCAACCCTTTTTCCATTAAAAGCTTAGCGATTTGAACGGCATTTGTAGCTGCTCCTTTGCGTAAATTATCGGCAACAATCCATAGATTCAATGTATTTGCTTGGCTTTCGTCGCGTCGAATTCTACCCACAAACACATCGTCTTTACCTTCCGCATATTTTGGCATCGGGTAGGAATAAGTAGTTGGGTCGTCTTTCAACGTGATTCCTGGCATTTCGTGTAGTAAGCGACGTACTTCATTCAAATCGAAATCGTTTTCAAACTCAATATTCACAGCTTCGGAATGTCCGCCAACAACTGGAACACGTACAGCAGTCGCAGAAACATTGATTTTTGGATCTAAAATTTTCTTCGTTTCATTCGTCAATTTCATTTCTTCTTTGGTGTAGCCATTATCCAAAAAAGAATCGCACTGAGGAATACAATTTTTATCAATTGGATATTTGTAAGCCATTTCACCCGAAATTTCATTGCGCTCATTTTCCATTTGTTGAACAGCTTTTACACCTGTACCAGTGATGGATTGATACGTTGAAACAATAACTCTTTTTACACCATATTTTTTGTGAAGAGGAGCAAGTGTTAATACTAACTGAATAGTACTACAATTTGGATTAGCGATAATTTTGTCTTCTCTCGTAAGCACATCGCCATTGATTTCTGGAACAACCAATTTCTTCGTTGGGTCCATTCTCCAAGCAGAAGAATTGTCGATAACTGTCGTTCCAACCTCAGCAAATTTTGGTGCCCATTCCAAAGAAGTATCCCCACCAGCTGAAAAAATGGCGATATCTGGACGCATCTCAACCGCTGTTTGTAAACCAACAACCGAAAATTCTAAACCTCCGAAATTAATTTTTGTACCAACAGATTTTTCAGAAGCAACTGGAATCAATTCAGTTATAGGGAAATTTTGTTCACGTAAAACTTGCAACATCACGTTTCCTACCATTCCTGTTGCACCAACTACAGCTACTCTCATTTTATCTAAATATTAATTATCAATGTTAAAAAGCAGAAATCTTTCTTTCTGGGGTCAAATTTAATATATTTGAAGTCTATAAAAATCTATGCGTCTATATTTACTTTTCAGCATTCTAGTTTTAAAAACCGTTGCTTTTGGACAAGTAACAGAGGATTTTACTGATGGCGATTTTTCTACCAATCCAACTTGGACGGGAACAACTGCTGATTACATTGTAAATAGTAGTCAACAATTGCAGTTAAATAATACAATTGCAGCAACTTCTTACCTTTCAACTCCTCATCAATTGACAACTTTAAGTGGTAAAGAATGGCGCTTTTATATCAAGCAATCCTTTGCTGGTTCAGGAAGTAATTACGGTAGCGTTTTTTTGACAGCTGATAATGCTGATTTAACTTTAGTTCAAAATGGATATTATTTACAGTTCGGTGAAGCAGGTTCAATAGATGCTATTCGTTTATATAAATTAGAAAATGGAACTTCATCAGTTATTTGCTCTGGTTCTGACGGTCAAATCGTAAATAGTGTAACAGCAAGCATTCGCGTGAAAAGAAGTGCGGCAGGAGAATGGAGTGTTTTTGCTGACTTTGCAGGCGGAGATAGTTATGTTTTGCAAGCTACAGGAAATGAAACATCCACTTTGTTAGGAACCAATTTTGGTTTTCTGAATGTTTACACAGCGAGTAATGCCACTAAATTCTTTTATGATAATATTTACATCGGTGACGAAATTTTTGATGTTGCTCCTCCCGTTTTAGATACGGTAACTATTATTTCGGCAAATCAAATTGATGTTAAGTTTAATGAGGCAATAACGCAAGCAAGTGGAGAATTAATCTTGAATTATTCGATTGCTCCAACTGTTGGTGTAGCTTCTATAGCAATTGATGGAACTGATCCTTCCTTGTTTCATTTTACCTTAAATGGAAACTTGGTAAATGGGACAACTTATATATTATCTGCTTCTAACATAGTTGATTTAGCAGGAAATAGCGCAACACTCCAGAGCAAAAATTTTCAATATTTAGTAAGTGATTTGGCACAAAAGGGAGATGTAATCATAACTGAGTTTTTTCCTGATCCAAGTCCTGTAATAGGTTTGCCAGAAGTAGAATTTGTAGAGATTTACAACAAAAGCAATAAAATCTTCAACTTGCAAGGCTGGAAAATTGGCGATGCTTCTGCGGAAGGTACACTTGGCGCAGGTTGGCTGCTTCCTGGAGAATATAAAATATTAACGGCTACAGCAAATGTTCCATTGTTTTCAGTACAAGCGATTGGAGTTACAAGTTTTCCAAGTTTGAATAATGCAGGTGATGATGTTGTCTTGAAAGATAATTTAGGTTTAGTTTTAGACAAATTGAGTTACACCGACGATTGGTACAAGGATGAAATTAAAACAGAGGGAGGATTTACGCTAGAATTAATAAATCCCAACGATCCTTGTTCGGATGAAGATAATTGGATTGCTTCAAATTCTATAACTGGTGGAACCCCTGGCGCAGTAAATTCGGTGAATGATTTAACACCTGATAGCGAAACTCCAACTGTTGATTTGTTACTAGCACTTGCTCCAAATTTTTTAGAAATTCATTTTAGCGAAGGAATGGATTCAAGTTCTTTGAGTACAGCTATTTTGGCTTTCAATCCAAATTTGACCATTCAAAATCGTTTTATTCAAGGTGCTTCACCTAAGCTGATGACTTTACAGTTTAATGAAACGTTGGTTGGTTCACTAACTTATAATCTTCAACTTGAAAACATAGTGGATTGTTCTTTGAATGAAACTGATTTTACTGGGCAATTTATTCTTCCTGAACCGCCTTTGAAAGGTGAAATTATTATCAATGAAATTTTACAAAATCCAAAAAATGGAGGTCAAGATTGGATTGAATTGTATAATAACTCGTCAAAAGTGATCAATTTAAAAGATTGGCAACTTGCAAATTTCGACGATGATACCATTGCCAACTTTAAAACAATTTTTGATAATTTTCTTCTTGAACCAAACAATTATGTGGTAGTTGGTAAAGATTCCAACTTTGTGAAAATGAATTATCCGTTTGCTGTTCCGGGAAGATTTTTATATGCTGAATTGCCAAGTTACAACAACGATTCTGGAACCGTCTACTTAATTTACAATCAAGAAATAATTGACAAAGTAAGTTATTTAGATGCTTGGCATTTTGATTTATTGGACGAAACAGATGGCGTTTCATTGGAGCGAATTGACCCAAATGGTATTGCTTCAAGCGAATTTAATTGGCATTCAGCAGCTGAATCTTATGGCTTTGGTACTCCTGGTAGAATTAATTCTCAATTTTTGCCAGCGCTAAGTAATGGAAAAATAAACCTAACCAGTGAAGTGATTTCACCTGACAGTGATGGGTTTGAGGATGTTTTACAGATAAATTACGAAATGAGTGAGCCAGGACTTTTGGGGAAAATCACAATTTACGACGACAGAGGAAGATTAATCAGAAATCTTTTTTCAAATGAATTATTGGCAACATCTGGATTTTTTACATGGGACGGAACCACCGATGAACAAACTAAAGCAAGCATTGGAGTTTATGTACTGATTTTTGAGGCTTTTTCAACAAATGGAGGTGTGTTTTTTACAAATAAATTGGCAGTAACGGTTGCAGGTAAGTTGTAATTTTGTCCGAGTGAGATTTCTATTTCGAACTATTTTAAGTTTTAAATTCATTTTTTTAATCTGTAAAATTGAAAAGTTAAAAACTTATGCCATCAAGTAATCCCTTAAAACTTTCACCAGGTGCAAAAAACTGGATTAAAAAGTATTTTCATTTGGTGCAATCGAATGCTATTTCTTTACACCTTGAAATTGAAGAAGACGAGTTAGAAATATTGCATTTCCTTTCGAATAAAACAGGTTTGGTTTATGGTATGCCAAGCTCGCTTATTTATTCAAATGACTTAGATACAAAACATTACACGAATGACGAAAAGCTGAAACTTCTCCTATTTGAAACTTTACTTTTTTGTTATAAACAACATTCAAAAGAAGATTTCAATTCAATAGATTTCCTGAAATTACTTGGAAAATTCTACTCCGAAGCGCCCATTGCAAGCGGAATTGAAAATTGGTTTACCATCTTTAAGGATAAGAAATTAGAATCGCGAATTGAGTATATTTTAGATGAACGAGTAAAGGTTAAATCGCCTATTTTTGGAACAAATTACTGGTTGAATCACCTTTCTAATTGCTTTGTTTTCTTGGATGTAATTCTATTTTATGAATTTCTCAAAAATCAAGAAGCTACCTTTTATAAGAACTACACCAAATACGCCAACTTTGTGCTTTGCGGAATTGTTTACGCCGCCTATGTGGATGAAAAAGTAGAGGAAAAAGAACAGCGAATGCTTTGGCGCTTTTTGTCTTCCGCAAATTTACCAAAGTTTGAACGCGAAAAAATCGAAGGTTTTATTATGCATGGAATTTCGAATCAAGAAGTTGAAAAAGTGCTTTTCGAACATCCAATGCTTGCTAGAATTACCTTTGAATTAGGCGTATTTATAACGAAAGGAACCCATCAAACTTCTGAAAAAGAGGAAGAAAAATTGATTGAATTAGGAAAATTAATTGGTCTTACCAGCGATGAAATGGAAGATTCGGTTGAATTGGTGAATTCTTTTTTAATGGAAAACGAAAGAGTGGTTTCTTTGATCAGTTCTAATTCTAAATCACATTATGGTTATGCAAGTTTTTCAAGTCGTTGGTTGCGCATTTTAGGTAGAAATAAAGAAAAATTAGTCAACGAATTAAAGGAAAGTAAGGATTTGATTGCCTTGATTCAAAAATCAACAAAACACGAGTTGAGCAAAGAAGAAAAGGAACAAGTCAAAACTCAATTTATGGATATTCTAAAATCAATGCCTTCAATGGCCATCTTCTTACTTCCAGGTGGCGCAGTTTTATTACCTTTGATTCTCAAAATTGTTCCTGATTTATTGCCTTCATCTTTCAAGGAAAACGACTTGGAAAAATAATTTTAACCTATGAAATGTTCTATTCACGTCTATTTAATTAATGAATTGTATTCACAAGAATTCGCAGATGAATTTCATAACGGAAACCCTTCAGAGGACAATAAAGAATATGATTGGGAGGATGAATTAAGTATTTCAAGCGATGTTGTTTCAACCGAAGAGTTAGATAATTCAGTCTATAAATTAGAAGGAGAAAACGGAAACGGAGATTATTTTTCTGTTGAAGTTCCAAATATGCGTTTGGTGAAAATCAAATCTACGAATGCACCTGATGTGTTTGTGGGTGCTTCTGAAAGTATAGTTGATACTATGAATATTGAAAAATTAAATGACGAAATTCTTGTTTCCATCTACTTAAAAGATAATGAACCACACGCTAATCCTATTCCAGGAATTTATATTGCTTCTAAAGAATTTCCAAAAGAGTTAATTTAAAATGCTTCAATTAAAAGGAATTGAATTAAGCTTTAATCGACCAATTTTAAAAACAATAAATTTCGAAATCGCAAAAGGTGAAATCGTTGGAATTGTTGGAAAAAGTGGCGCTGGAAAATCATCATTGCTGAAAATAATTGCTGGTATTATTTCGCCAGATAAGGGTACTTTGACCTTAGATGCAAAGAAATTACCCAATGCTTCAACGTTTTTGATTCCGGGTTTTAAAGATGTTGCGATTGTAAATCAAGATTTTAAACTGGATATTTATCACACAGTTGAAGAAAATATCCGAGAAGCTGTGTTGAGTTTACCAATTATTGAAAGAGATAAAAGGGTCAAAAATTTATTGCGTTTGTTTGAATTGCAAAAATTTTCGGCCTTAAAAGCTCATTTAATTTCTGGTGGCGAACAACAACGATTAGCAATTGCTCGTGCTGTCGCAAAAAGACCACGTTTGCTAGTACTAGATGAACCTTTTGGTCATTTAGACAGCGTTCTTCGTCAAAAGTTAGGTCACCATTTGCTTCAAATTCGTGAAACGGAGGAAATGTCAATTTTATTAGTATCGCACGATGGACAAGATGTTTTGGGTTTGTGTGATTCGGTTTGTTTTCTTCAAAACGGAAAATTATCGAAGAAGAAAAAAGCGGAGCAAGTTTACTATGACTGTTCAAACGTGAATTTAGCTCGACTTTTAGGGCCCGCAAATAGTATAGAAGTGAACGGTGAAAAGATTAATTTTCGACCAGATGAATACGAAATCACCAAAGATGGAATAATTAATCTTACCTTTCAACGTGCTGTTTTTGCTGGAGGTTTCTACTTGAATTACTTTTTAAATTCAAACGGCGAAAGCCTTGTTTTATATGGATTAACAAAATTAAATGGAATCAAATCAATTGGAATCAAAAGAGCGAAATTCTGAGGAAATAATCAAAGAGCCTTGGTATTGGTTTTTTATTTTGTTTTACAAGTCCTTAATCGTTTTTATAAAAGAAGGTGCTTTTTTTCACGGAGCTGCTTTGGCGTATTATACTTTGTTTGCTTTTGTCCCAATTGTTTATTTAACGACCTCTATTTTTGGACGAATTTTCGGTTCGAAAACGATGGAAAGCATCATCAGTGACTTATTCAAAAATCAAATTGGAATTGAGGATTCATCAGGAATAATGAATCTTTTAAACGGGGTAAATTTTGACAAGCCAAGCATTTTGATGGAAATTCTTAGCATTACAGTTGTAATTTATACTTGTTCTGCATTTTTAGTTTCATTAAAGCGAAGTATTAATGATTTTTTTAAGATTAAACAATCTAAAATCAAACAGGAAAATGTGATTCTGGATTTCATTGGCTTTCGCTTTCTTTCCTTGGGTTTACTTGCTTTGTTTGCGTTGGTGGTTATCTTGTTTTACTTTGTTCAAATTTTTATTTTTTCAGGTTTAGAAAGCTATTTAAGTGCTCACGATGAATTAATTGATTTCTCGTTTAAATTGATACAATATGTCATTTCAATTTTATCTAACGCTATAATTTTCACCTTGATTTTCAAGTATATTCACGACGGAAAAGTGGTGTTTCGTTTGGCAATAAGAGGTGCAATTGTAACTTCTATCTTGTTGTTTTTTAGTCAATTATTGATAAAATATTATTTGCAAAATTATTTCTCGTTAGGAAATTTAGGTATTGTTGGCTCGCTATTTATATTTCTTGCTTGGGTAAATTATTCAGCTCAAATTGTTTTTTTCGGTGCTCGTTTCACACAGCTATTAGGTGAAAAAATTGGAACGCCAATAAAATGATTATTGATTACAAATCCGTTTGTCAAACTTCAAATTATATCTTTGAACTTTATTTAAAATATGGAACATACTAAGAAAGATTGGAACGAAATAAAAAGCAACGATAGTTGGGCAGTTTTTAAAATTATGTCCGAATTTGTGGAGGGCTATGACCGAATGGCGAAAATTGGACCTTGTGTTTCTATTTTTGGCTCAGCGCGTACGAAAGAAGACAACAAATATTATCAGTTGACAGTTGACATTGCAGAAAAAATCGCAGGTTTGGGATATGGCGTTATTTCTGGTGGTGGACCTGGAATTATGCAAGCAGCAAATAAAGGTGCGCAACTTGGAAAAGGAGCTTCTGTTGGACTAAACATTGATTTGCCATTTGAACAAAATCACAATCCATACATCGATCAAGAACATAATTTAGAATTCGATTACTTTTTTGTTCGCAAAGTAATTTTCGTTAAATATTCACAAGCATTTGTTGTTCTTCCCGGTGGATTTGGAACACTAGATGAATTTTTTGAAGCACTCACATTAATCCAAACTAAGAAAATTGCAAAACGACCAGTTGTTCTTGTTGGAAAATCGTATTGGACAGGTTTAATGCTGTGGGTAGAAGAAGTGATGTTGAACGAAGAACATAATATTTCACCCTTAGATTTAGACTTAGTAAAAATTGTTGACTCGGCAGATGAAGCTGCTCAAATTATTGAAGATTTCTACCGTTCTCACTCGCTTTCGCCAAATTTCTAAAATTTAGATTTGATTGTTATCTTTGTAATGCGATTTATCCATTCAATATGATTAAAAAACTTAAGGACTTTGTATTTTCAAAGCATTTTGTAAAACATTTCGGACTTGTTGTTTTATTTTATTTAGTTGCAGTTTTTATAACGGTTATCTATTTAAATCTTGCCACAAATCATGGTGAAAAAATTGCTGTTCCAAATTTCACAGGAATGTCAAGCAACGAGGCAAAGAAAAAAATTGAAGAGTTAGGTTTGGAATTTCAAATTTTGGATAGTGTTTACGATCCAAAATTACCAGAAGGAACAGTTGTTGAGCAATTAGTAGAACCAACAACGCTTTCGAAAGTTTATGTAAAAACAGGCAGAGCGATAGGTTTAAGACTTTCAAAAAAATCCGAATTAGTGGAAATGCCAACTTTGGTACACAAACAAATTCAATTAGCAGAAAGTATTTTAGAGCAACGTTCTTTACGTTATGAAATTAGATACCGTTCAACAAGTGAAGAAAATGGTTCTGTTTTAGAACAGTTATATAGAGGTAGAAGAATCAGAGAAGGAGAAAAAATTCCCCGCGGAGCAGTTGTCATTCTGATTGTTGGACAAAATGATTTAGGTGAACCATTGTCACTTCCAAATTTAGTCGGATTATCGATGGATCAAGTAAAAATGATGTTGGATACAACAGGTTTCACATCTTACAGCTTTATCTGTCCGGATTGCTTAACAAAAGAAGATTCTTTGGCTGCAATTATTTTTGGGCAATCACCAGAATATATTGAAGGAAAAACCGTTCTTAAGTCAACACATTTCACCATTACCATGTCTAAATCAGGTATTGGTAACTAATACGAACTTAAACAAAAGTCTTCATGCGTCTTCTTTTTGCCTTTATTTTACTTACAAATTTCGTGTTTTCACAAGGAATGGAAATCGGACCTTTGATGCAAAATACAAGCATTGCTTCAGTTCCTAACTATACAACTAAGATTGATGGTGTTTCTTTTGATAGTACAATAATTTACCTGCCAGATACTTTGCAACTTCCATTTTTAGATGAATTTTCAACGAATAAATTTCAAGACTACGTTCTAGATTATAATTTACCAGGAATTTATAGCACAATTCATTATCGTTTATTAAATCCAGCAACACAAATTGAACTTCCAGCAAGCGCAACATTTACAGAACAACCTACATTCAGAAGATATTACAATACCTTAACTAGTACTTTTTCAGATACCGTTTTTCCAGTAATTTCTGTGAAAGTTGGAGATTTAAGTCAATATCCTGTTCAGTACGAAACACTAGATTTATATCCTCCATATTATATTTATGATACACTTGGAATTGAAGACGTTTCCGATACAGTTTGGCTAACAAATCCAACTTATTTCCAAGACTCTGCTCGTCAGTTTTTTGCACCAGTTAATGATCCATCAAAACTTTGGATTGATAAATACACATACCATAATTATCGATACGCAGTTAACCCAAGAACTTTAGGTGTGGTTACTTTTGATGGTTTGGATGAATTTGGTTATCCTTACCAAATCGGTTCAACAATAACGAATTATGCAGATTTATTGACTTCAAAGCCTTTAGATTTAAGCACCTACACAGCAAACGATTCTATTTATTTTAGCTTTTTGTTTCAACCTGAAGGTTTAGGAGATATTCCAGAAGCAACTGATTCGTTGATTTTAGAATTTTATGCACCTGAATTGGATCAATGGTTCCATGTTTGGAGTGTAAATGGCGATACAGTTCATCCGTTCAAAGCTGTACATCTTCCTGTTACAAATACAAAGTATCTCAAAAAAGCTTTTCAGTTTCGCTTTAAAAATTATGGTTCACTTTCAGGCTCTTTAGATCATTTCCATATTGATTACGTTCATTTGAGAGCACTTTCTTTCTTTGATGACACATTGTTTAAAGATTTTGCTTTCGTTTATCCTTTGAATTCTTTATTGAAAACATATACTTCCGCACCATGGGATCATTATAAAAACAGTACAGATAATAAAATGACTGATTCTCTTTTGGTATTGGTTCATAATGGAAGTCAGAATCCAGAGAATTACCAGAATGGTCAAGTAACAATTTCTCAGGATGGAACGCAACAAGGTTCGTTTGTTTTACAAGGATTTACATTAGCAGAACAAGAGATTAACTTCGCACCAAGAACTACCCATACCAGCTATCACGATTTCTCAACAGGCACAGAATACAATAAATCGTTAGCAGGTAATCAACAAGTTTTTGAAGTAAAAGCAAACGCATCTGCACAGTTTCCAAATTTTACACAAAACGATTCAACAGAGTTTCTACAAGAATTCTATAATTATTACAGTTACGATGATGGAACTGCTGAAGCTGCATTCGGCCCAACAGGTGTTCAAGCTCGATTAGCCGTACGATACGATGCTTACGAAGCTGATTCATTAATCGGTGTAGCAATGAGTTTTGTTCCATCTGTAAATGATGTTAGCAATAATTTATTCTTGCTGACTGTTTGGGCAGAAAACAATGGAAAACCAGGCGAAGTTTTATATGAAGATGATGTCTTTTTTCCTCGTTCACCTTTGTACGGAAATGGACCCAACCAATTTTTAACGTATTATTTTACAGATACGGTTAAAGTTGCAGTTGGAACATCCTTCTTTGTTGGTTGGAGACAATTAGAGGGTGATCGTTTAAATTTAGGTTTAGACCGAAACATTGATAATTCAACTGTTATCAACTACAGTGTAAATGGTGGAAGTACTTGGTTAACATCACCATTTGCAGGTTCAGCAATGATTCGTCCGATCTTTTCAACGAGTCTTGATGCAGTTTTAAATGTTCCAGAGAAAGAAGAACAAAAATTGACGTTTTATCCCAATCCAGCAACTGAATTTATTACGATTCAACTTGAAAATGAAAACGAAGAAGTAATCATTTACGATAGCTTTGGTAGAATAGTTAAACAAGAAATTGGAAAATCTATCTCAATTGGAGATTTAACAAAAGGAATCTATTTTGTTTCTGTTCCTTCAATCAGCTCAAAAACAGCAAAGTTCATTAAATTATGACAGAAGATTTCAGCGCTGAAAGTGAAATTGAGGAAGAAGAATTATACGAACATTATAAGTTCAAAGCAGATCCAGGACAAGTTGTAATTCGAGTAGATAAATTTTTAATAGATCGAGTTCCTAATACCTCCCGAAATAAGATTCAATGTTCAGCAAAAAGTGGTAACATACACGTTAATGGTAAGCCTGTAAAACAAAATTACAAGGTTAAACCTGGTGACGAAATAGCAATCGTTTTACCTTATCCTGTGCGAGAAATTACACTGATTCCGCAGAATATTCCGATTGAAATTGCGTATGAAGATGATGACTTGTTGGTGGTAAATAAACCTTGTAATATGGTTGTTCATCCTGGTTATGGAAACTATAAAGACACATTGGTAAATGCTTTAGTTTACCACATTGATAATTTGCCAAAACCACCATCCGACTATTTCGGAAGACCTGGGTTAGTTCACCGAATTGATAAAAACACTACTGGTTTATTGGTTGTTGCTAAAACGGAAATGGCTTTAACTCATTTGGCAAAGCAATTTTTTGACAGAACAACCAACAGACATTATTACGCACTAGTATGGGGTGATTTGAAAGATGATGCCACAATTACTGGAAATATTGGTAGGTCCTTGAAAAATAGAAAGGTAATGACGGTGTTTCCAAATGGAGATTATGGTAAACATGCTGTAACACACTATAAAATTTTAGAAAGATTTGGATATGTAACACTTGTTGAATGTAAGCTTGAAACTGGTCGAACACATCAAATTCGAGCACACTTTCAATACATTGGAAATCCACTTTTTAATGATCCAGAATATGGTGGAAACAGAATATTAAAAGGCACACAATCAACACTATACAAACGATTTGTAGAGAATTGTTTTGAGCTTTTACACGGTCAAGCCTTACATGCAAAAACACTTGGATTTGTGCAACCAACAACTAAAAAACATCTCTCTTTTGACACTCAATTACCATCAACTTTTAATGAGTTATTATCGAGATGGCGAAATTATAGCGTATCGAATTAAATTTTTATTATTTTTGTTGACCTCGACGAAAAAAAGTCAAGTAAAATAAACCATCATGAAACATCTAATTTTATTATTTTCATTATTTGTATTAGGAGTAACGAATGTTTATTCTCAAGAAAAACAAGATCCTAAGTACGTTCGTGAAGCTAACTTCGCATTTAATTCAGGAAACTACTTTGAAGCTGCGCCAAAATGTGAAGGCGCCTTTAAAAAATTGGGAGTGAAAGGTTCCTTGAAACAAAAAGGAGATATGGCTTTCAAAGTTGCTGAATCTTACCGTAATATGGAACGCTATGAAAAAGCGAATGAATGGTATGGTGTGTGTTTAGAATTAAGATATTTCGATATCAAACCAGACATTTACTATTACAAAGCAAACATGCAACGTATGTTGAAAGACTTTACGGGTGCTGCGAAAACTTACAAAGAATACAAACGTGTTGCTCCTGAGTCTAAACAAAAAGAAATAGATGCTTTGATAGCTGGTTGTGAGACTTACAAAGGATTTGAAGATTTTGAATCTAAAATTGTTGCGAAAGTTGAAACTAAAATCAACACGAAAGAATTTGACATGGCTCCTTCTTTCGCAGATAAAAAAGGAAAAAAAATCTATTTTTCTTCAAGTAGAGAAGAAGCTTTTGGTAATGATAGAGATCCAATTACTGGTCAAAAATACATGGACATTTTTGTTGCCGAATATGATGACAAAATGAATCCAATTAATGTAAAATCAATTGACACAAAAGGAATTATTAACACAGCTGAAAATGAAGGTTCGGTTTGTTTTGATGCGAAGAAAAAAACAATGTACTTCACAAGATGTCCGAATAAAGAAAAAGCGCAATTGGGCTGCAACATTTGGATGGCTGATTTAAATGGTGAAGATTTTGACAACATTACTAAAATTAACCTAAAAGCTAATGATACAATTTCTGTTGGTCATCCTTGTTTAACAGAAGATGGAATGATGTTAATTTTTGCTTCTGACATGGTTGAAAACAGTCTTGGTGAAAAAAGCTTTGGAGGTCGTGATCTTTGGTATGTTAACTACAACAAAAAAGAAAAACTATGGGATTCGATTCCAAAAAATATGGGGCCAATTTTTAACACAGGTGGAAATGAACTTTTCCCATCTTTAGGTCCAAAAGGTCAATTGTTTTTTGCAAGTGATGGTCATCCTGGAATAGGTGGTTTAGATATTTTCTCTGCTGAACGTGTTGGAACTGAAAACAAATGGATTAACCCTAGAAACATTGGTACTCCATTTAACTCACCTGGAAATGATTATGCTATGTGTGATTTTGATGGTAAATCAGGTTTCTTTACTTCAGAAAGAAAAACTTCTACAAGTGTTGAATATACACCTGACATTTGGAGCTATAATATTCCGCCAAACTTATACGATTTAAGAGTTGTTGTTTACGAATTAGGAAATAAAAACAAAAAAATAGTAGGTGCTAAAGTTGTTGTAACGGAGGTTGATGGTCAAACATGGGAAGGTACAACAGATAAAACAGGACGTAGCGAGAAATGGGTGGAACGTAAAGACAAATCACGCTACATTACAGTAGATAAAGATTATCAAATCAAAGCAAGTAAAGCACGCTATTTCACAGATAAAAACGGAGCGAAATTTACAACTAAAGGACTAGATAACAGCCAAAGTTTTTTAATTGAGATTCCATTAATTCCGATTGAAATCAGAACGCCTGAGATTCGTTATCCTTTGGATAAATGGTCGTTTATTAATGACGCAACTTGTATGTCTTTAGATTCATTAAAGTTTTTGGAGAACCTTTTAAAAGATAATCCTTCATTAGTTATTGAATTGTATTCTCACACAGATGCGCGTGATACTGAGATTCACAACCAAGCTTTGTCTGAGAATCGTGCAAAAGCGGTATATAACTATTTAGTTGATCAAAAAGGTATTGACCCAAGAAGAATTAAACCAATAGGTCGTGGTGAAGCTGAACCAGCAAAATGGATGGACGAAAATGGAGTCGAACAAGTTTTAACAGAAACATTTATCAATCAATTTAAAACAACTGATAAAACTAAGTTTGAAAAATTACACCAAATCAACCGTAGAACAACAGTTAAAGTTGTATTCCAACCAGGTACAACAGATGTTCCATTAGAATTTGATGCAGCCACTGCTCCGCCAGCAGATCCAAAATACAAATTATATATCGATCCACTTCCGAGATAATCGATAGCAAAAAAATAAGTGAAAGCGTTCTTCGGGACGCTTTTTTTTGTTATATTCATAAGTACAATTGTTAGTTATGAATGAATATTACCTTCACTATCTATGGAAATTGAAACGTTTACCAATTCACCAAATGGAATTGATAGATGGAAAGAAATTTACATTACTTGACTTTGGTAACTATAACGAATTTGAAAACGGGCCCGACTTCAAAGATGGTTCTATTGTCTTGGATGAATTAACTTGGTACGGCTCAATTGAATTGCACGTAAATGCTTCTGATTGGTACAAACACAAACATCAAACAGACCCAAATTATAACAATGTTATTTTACATGTCGTTTACAACGCCGATTGTGACGTAATTCAAAACGGCAGAATATTACCAACGCTTGAACTTAAAAATTGGATTGATAAAAGTCATTATAAACAATACCAATTTCTTCAAAAAAATAAATCAACTATTCCATGTGAAAGTCTTTTTCATTCCATTCCAAATGAATATTGGGAAAATATGAAAAATCGAGCAATAATCAATCGTTTGGATAGAAAAGCTGCTTACTTCCATACAAGTCCAGATGATAATTTAAAATTTGTATTTCTCCAATTTGTTGCTAGAGCTTTTGGTTCGAATATAAATCAGCAACCTTTTGAACAGCTTCTGAATTCAATTGATTGGGAAACAGTACACGAATTTACATTGGATGAATTTGTAAGTAGGATAAATTTTTTAGCTTTTTCAGAGGAAAGTCACTTGGGAATTCAGTGGAAAACAAAAGGCTTTCGATCCTCTTCAAATGTTCCTAAACGCGTCGAACAATTTGCAGTTTTCATTTTCAATTTTGAATTTGACACGAATTGGTTGGAATTGAACCCTCAAGCTCTAATTTCCAATTTTGAGAATTTATTTAAACAAAATGGAATTTATGACAAATCACTATTCTCAAATTTCATAATAAATGCTGTAGTTCCTTTTTTATTTGGACTTTCAACAACTAAAATCAATACCGTAAACTTTCAAGAACAAGCAATTTCACTTTTAAATATTCTCCCTACTGAATCAAATGTATTTGTTAAGAAGTGGAAAAATATTAATGTTCATTCCAAATCTGCCCTTGATTCGCAAGCTGCTTTGGAAATTTATCAGCAATTTTGTTCTCGAAAACAATGTTTAAATTGCACTGTTGGAATTAAAATTTTGAATCCATGAAAAGACTCCTTCAGAAAATCGTTTTTTTCTTTGAAATGCAATCCTTTGGTGTTTGCGCTTGGTGGGCACGAAAACTTGGAATAAACAGCTCTAAAGTGCGTCTTGGATTTATCTATTTTTCCTTCGTTGGCTTGGGTTCGCCAGTTTTGTTGTACTTAATTATGGCTTGGATTTTAGAACATAAACATTATTTCACGTTTCAGCCTAAACGCAAAAAATCAATATGGGAACTGTAAGCCATTGGAGTATTTTTCGTAAATTCTACTTGGTTGCATTTGCACTGACTTTTATCTTTATTTTTGGAATCAGTGGTTTTATGCTGATTGAAAAATGGTCTTTTTTAGAGGCTTTTTATATGATGGTGATTACCATCACAACAGTTGGATTTGGCGAAGTACACCCACTATCAGAAGCAGGAAGACTTTTCACTTCTTTTCTAATTTTGAGTACTTTTGGTACAGTAACCTATTTATTCTCACTAATCACGTCGTTAGTTGCTTCTGGTGAACTGGGAAGAAATATTAAAAACTTTAGACTTTTAAGAATCATGACTGGATTAGAAAATCACATAATTGTCTGTGGGCTCGGGAGAGTTGGTATTCAAGTAGCTCAAGATTTATTAAATTCTGGTTGTGTTGTTGTTGCAATTGAAGAAAAGTCATCTGACCTTAGTTTGAATTTAGAAGGATTGATAATTGTAAATGGAGATGCTACAAAAGATGATGTATTATTGAAAGCAGGATTAAAAACAGCAAAAGCAATTATTTGTTGCCTTCCCAATGATGCCGATAATTTATTTATCGTTTTATCCTCAAAAGCCTGCACGAATGACGTTCAAATTATTTCAAGAGCATCTCATAAACCATCATTAAGTAAGATGAAAATCGCAGGGGCACATCATGTAATTATGCCTGATTCTATTGGTGGTACACACATGGCATCTTTGGTTTCTTCACCCAATGTTATTGAATTTTTAGATCAAATTAAAGTTGAAGGAAGAAGTGGGTCTAATATTGAATCTATAGCTTTCGACGAATTACCACAACACTATCAAGGAAAATCATTAGAAGCGCTTAATTTAAAAAAAAATACGGGAGCAACCATTATTGGTTTTAGAACTAAAAATGGGGAGTTTATAATAAATCCTTCCGAAAATACAATTTTAGAAGAAAAATCTGCTTTGCTTGTTTTAGGAAATATGGAGCAAATTTCGAAAGTAAATCAATTATTTAACTTACCAACTAGTTTATAAATGAAAATTTTAATCACAGGAAGCAACGGTTTATTAGGACAAAAAATCGTTCGTCAAGCCTTAAAAAAAGGAACAACATTTCTTGCCACTTCAAAAGGTGACAATAGAAATCCAGATTGTCCAAGCGAAAAGTATCAATCTTTAGATATTTGTGATGCAACTGCTATTGAGAAAGTATTTTCAGATTTTCAACCTACACACATAATCCACACTGCAGCGATTACAAATGTGGATGCTTGCGAATTGAATCCTGAGGAGTGTGAAATGGTGAATGTCACTGCAACTCGCTACTTATTTGAAGCAGCGCAGAAGATAAATGCACATTTTCAATTGATATCAACCGATTTTATTTTTGATGGTGAAAAAGGACATTATAAAGAAACAGACGAACCAAATCCATTAAGTGTTTATGCGAAATCTAAAGTAGATGCTGAAGCAATTTTGTTAAATTCGGATTACAAAAATCATTCTATTTTAAGAACAATAATCGTTTATGGAATTGGCAATAATCTAAGTAGAAATAACATTATTTGTTGGGCAAAAGAAGCACTTTCAAAAGGTCAACCAATGAATATTATTGACGATCAATTTCGTGCACCAACTTGGGCAGATGATTTAGCTTGGGCTTGTTTGCGTGTATGTGAATTAGACAAAACTGGAATTTATCACATTTCTGGACCAGAAACGTTGTCAATTTATACAATCGTTGAACGCGTTGCAAATTATTTCGGTTTATCAACTGTAACTTTAACAAAAACTGACAGTTCAACTTTGAATCAACCTGCAAAACGCCCACCGAGAACAGGATTTGATTTATCAAAATCTAGAAATGAGCTAGGTTATAATCCAAAGACTTTAGAAGAAACTCTTGATTTAATATAATTATTTAGATTGTTTTTACTCTGAAAATTTTATCTTTAACCTCACTAAATTTAAAATATGTCACTTTGGAGGAAAAAATCGCTTGTTGATTTATTAGCACAAGCTGAAAATAGTCAAATGAAACGCACACTGGGAGCAGGAAGTTTAATTGCGTTAGGGATTGGAGCAATCATAGGTGCTGGTTTGTTTGTGAGAACAGCAGCAGCGGCATCAGAAGCAGCAGGATCGGGAGTGACAATTTCATTTGTAATTGCTGCAATTGGTTGTGCTTTAGCAGGTCTTTGTTATGCTGAATTTGCTTCAATGATTCCAATTTCAGGAAGTGCTTATGCGTATTCTTTTGTTACAATGGGAGAATTAGTTGCTTGGATAATTGGATGGTCATTAATAATGGAGTATGCCCTCGGAGCAGCAACAGTTTCAATTGCTTGGAGCGAGTACTTAAACAATTTACTCGGAAACAGCATTCCTTATGAATGGTGTCATTCGCCATTTGAAAGCATGTATAAAGTTTCACACGAAGTGGTATTAAAAATTCAAGCATTACCAGGTAATTGGGTAGGAATAGAAAAGGGGATTCTAAGTTCAGCGCAATATGAGAATTTGCCTAAAGAAATGTTAAATAGTGTAACAGTAACAAGTGGAATAATAAATGCTCCCGCTTTAGTTATTTTACTTGCACTTACACTGTTATTAATTAAAGGAACAAAAGAATCTGCATTAGTTAATGCAATAATTGTTTTTATAAAAGTTGCGATTGTACTTGTTTTTATAGTAATTGGTTGGCAGTTTATCAAACCTGAAAATCATACTCCTTATTTAATCCCCGAGGGAACTTTTGGTCACGAAGGATTTTTCAAATGGGGTTGGGGTGGAGTTCTTGGAGGCGCAGGTATAGTTTTCTTTGCATTTATTGGTTTTGACGCTGTTAGTACTACAGCACAAGAAGCAAAAAATCCAAAAAGAGACATGCCAATCGGAATTTTAGGTTCATTAGCAATCTGTACTGTGCTATATATTTTATTTGGACATGTTTTAACTGGAATTGCGAATTGGAGCGAGTTTGCAACAGCTGGAAAAGAAGCATCTGTATCTTATGCCATTAAAACGTACATGGTTGGCTATGAATGGCTCGGCACAGGCGTAACTTTAGCAATTCTTGCTGGTTTTTCATCTGTAATTTTAGTAATGTTAATGGGGCAAAGTCGAGTTTTTTTCTCAATGAGTCAAGATGGACTAATCCCTCCAGCATTTGGAAAATTACATCCAAAATTCCAAACTCCATATATTGCCAATTGGATGTTATTTATTTTTGTTGGTGCTTTCGCTGCTTTTGTACCAGGAAGTGTAGCTGGAGATTTAACTTCATTTGGAACTTTATTTGCATTTATTCTTGTTTGTCTTGGTATATTAATAATGCGTAAAAACAACCCAGAATTAAAACGACCTTTTAAAACACCTTTAGTTCCTTTAATACCTATTCTTGGAATCCTTGTTTGTACAGCAATGATTGTATCGTTAGATATAACAACACTACAAACTGCAGGATTATGGATGTGCTTAGGATTAATCATATATTTTGCTTATAGTAGAAGAAATTCGCATTTACATCCTAAAAAATAGACTAAAGAATATTCAACAAACTGTCTTTCCGAAAACGGAAGGACAGTTTTGTTTTAATTTAATTCAAAATGGAATTTAAAAGAACTCTAGGATTAACAGATGCCACAAGCCTTGTAGCTGGGTCTATGATTGGTTCAGGGATTTTTATTGTGACAACGATAATGATGCGTGATATAGGTTCCTCTGGTTGGTCAATTGTTCTTTGGTTACTAACAGGTTTAATTACCATTTTTGCTGCTTTAAGCTACGGAGAGTTAGCCGGAATGATGCCAAATGCAGGTGGACAATATGTCTATATCAAACGTGCATTTGGTGAAATGACTTCGTTTCTTTACGGTTGGACCGTTTTTACAGTTATACAAACCGGTGTTATTGCCGCAGTTGCTGTAGCTTTTGCGAAATATACTGCTGTCTTTTTTCCATCATTAAATTCCGTTTTTTTTCAAATAAATGAATCTTTAAAAATAACTTACAGCCAACTTTTATCAATAAGTAGTATTATTCTTTTAACTTTTTTAAATACTGGCGGAATTCAAAATGGAAAATGGCTACAGTTGATATTTACTTCTGCAAAATTAATCGCACTGTTCTCTTTAATTATTCTTGGTTTATCCATTGGCCTAAAAACAAATACTTTTGCTTTAAACTTCCAAAATATGTGGGAGGCAAAAAAAACATTTATTGATGAAACGAATTCAATTCAAGTTGTTCCTTTAACTGGATTTGCACTTATGGGAGCAATGGGAGCAACTATTATTAATTCTCTTTTTTCTTCAGACGCTTGGAATAATGTAACTTTTATTGCTGGAGAAATTAAAGATCCTCAAAAAAACATTCCACGAAGTCTATTTTTAGGAACTGTAATCGTTACAATTATTTACATTCTTGCCAATTTAGCCTACCTTGCTCTTCTTCCAATAAATGGTGACCCAAATGCTACAACTATTGTTGGACAAGGAATTTTATTTGCTTCTGAAGATAGAATTGGTGCCGCTGCTGCTTCAGTCATATTCGGAAATATTGGAATTTTAATAATGGCAGCATTAATTATGATTTCAACTTTTGGATGCAATAATGGACTTATTTTAGCAGGCTCACGATTGTTTTATGCTATGTCTAAAGACAAACTTTTTTTTAAATCTGCAGGGAAATTAAATAAAAATGGAGTACCTGCAATCGCACTTTGGATACAGTGTATTTGGGCAAGCGCACTCTGTTTATCAGGAAAATATGGAGATTTATTGGTCTATAGTACATTTGCCTCTTTACTTTTTTATGTACTTACAATTTCTGGACTTTTTGTTTTACGTGTGAAAGAGCCAAATGCTGAACGACCTTACAAAGCTTTTGGCTATCCTTTTATTCCCGCTTTGTATATTTTGATAACTTTAGCTATATGTGTCAACTTATTAATTTATGATTTCAGAAATGCAGGAATGGGCTTACTAATTGTTTTATTAGGAATTCCTTTTTACTACATTGCAAAACAGAATCCAAAATCAACTTAAAAACAACTTTGTAAAATGAAACAGGACGACGAACCACTTTATGTTTCCAAAAGAAATAGAAGAGGTGTCATCGCACTCATTGTTTTTTCTGTAATAATTGTTTTTTTACCACGTTTCGCTCAATTATTCAACTCCGATGTTGAACTTGATGTTTCAACGGAAGATGTGAAAGCTTTTGAAAAAGCAAAAAAGAATTTTAAATACCAAAAAAGAAACTTCTATCCGAAATACGAAAAGAAAAAACGCTTTTCAGTACCACCAAAGAAATTTAATCCAAACGACTATTCAGCTGAGGACTGGATGAACCTTGGACTTTCTGAAAAACAAGTAGCCGTTCTTTTAAAATTTACCAAAAATGGTATTCGTTCCAACGAAGATTTAAAGCGGATTTTTGTCATTTCCGATGAATTATATGCACTCATAAAAGATTCAACTTACTACCCCGAACGACCAAAAACGGAATATACTCCAAAAATTATCGAAGAAAAGAAAGTTCAAAAATTGGAGATTAATACTGCTAGTATTGAAGATTTAGAAAATCTAAAAGGAATCGGACCATTTTTTGCAAAGCAAATCATTAAATACAGAGACAGATTGGGAGGCTTTTCATCCAAAGAGCAAATTCTAGAAGTTTGGAAAATGACAATTGAAACGTATGATAAATTAATTCCACAAATTGAAATTGATAAATCAAAAATTAAAAAACTTAAAATCAACGAAGTGACGCCAGAAGAATTAAAGAATCACCCATATCTTAACTGGAGCCAAGTCAACTCAATAATCAAGATGCGTATGCAGCGTACAAAATTCAATTCAATCGATGAAATTCAAGAATCAAAATTAATTGATAGCGAAACCTTTGAGAAATTAATCCCTTACTTATCTTTGTAAAATGACTCTTCAAGAAAAATTAAGTGCAGCAATACGCGATGTTCCAGATTTCCCAAAACCAGGAATTTTATTCAAAGACATTTCTCCAATTATGTTGGATGCCGCGCTTTCAAATGAAGTCGTTGAGAATTTATATGAAATGTACCGCGACCAAAATATTGAAGCAGTCGCTGGAATTGAAAGTAGAGGGTTTTTATTCGGCTATCCACTTGCGATGCGTTTAGGAATTCCTTTTATTCTAATTAGAAAACAAGGGAAACTTCCTTACAAAAAAACAAGTCACGCTTACGACTTAGAATATGGAAATGCTGTTATAGAAATCCATGACGACGCTGTTTCTGCGGGTCAACGAGTGCTAATTCACGACGATTTGTTGGCAACAGGCGGTTCTGCTGACGCTGCTGCTTCCTTAGTTAAAAAATGTGGAGGTGAAATAGCTGGATTCAATTTCTTAGTTGGATTAAGTTTCTTGAATGGAGAAGAAAAATTAATCAGTCATACTGAGAACATTAGCAGTTTAATAACGTTTTAATTATCATCATCAAAAATCAATAAAAAATGAACTTCGAATTAAACGAAAATCAAAAAATGATCACGCAAATGGTACGTGATTTTGCAGAAAAAGAAATCCGTCCAAATATGAAAAAATGGGACGACGATGAAATTTTCCCAGTAGATACTATGAAAAAAATGGGTGAACTTGGTTTATTGGGAATTTTTGTTCCTGAAGAATATGGCGGTTCGGGTTTCTCTTATTTTGAATATGCAACTGCACTTATGGAACTTGGAAAAGTTTGCGGTGGAGTTGGATTGAGTGTTGCAGCTCATAATTCTTTGTGTACTGGTCATATTTATTACCATGGAACAGAAGAACAAAAGAAAAAATATTTGCCCCTTTTAGCTTCTGGAGAATTTATCGGAGCTTGGGGATTGACTGAGCCAAACACAGGTTCTGATGCAATGCGTATGAAAACAACCGCTGTTAAAGATGGTGATCATTGGGTAATTAACGGTGCAAAAAACTGGATTACACATGGTCTTTCTGGTGATGTTGCGGTAGTTTTAGTTAGAACAGGTGAATTATTAGATAGCAATGGAATTACTGCTTTCATTATCGAAAAAGGAACTCAAGGTTTTTCAGCAGTGAAAATCAAAGAGAAATTTGGTGTACGCGCAAGTGAAACTGCTGAATTGATTTTTGACAATGTTCGCGTTCACGAATCGCAAGTAATTGGTCAAGTTGGAATGGGTTTCAAACAAGCAATGCAAATTTTGGATGGAGGTAGAATTTCAATCGCTGCTTTAAGTTGTGGTGTGGCGAGAGGAGCTTATGAGGCAGCTTTGAAATACGCACAAGAAAGAGAACAATTCGGTCAATCAATTTCTAAATTCCAAGCTATCGGCTTCAAATTAGCAGATATGGCAACAGAAGTAGAAGCAGCAGAATTATTGACTTTCCAAGCAGCCGATTTGAAAAACAGAAAGCAAAACTTGACAAAACAAGGAGCATTCGCAAAATATTACGCAAGTGAAGTTGCTGTTAAATGTGGAAATGAAGCGATGCAAATTATGGGTGGTTATGGCTACACAAAAGAGTATCCAGCTGAGAAATTTTTACGCGATGCACGTTTAATGACAATTGGTGAAGGAACCTCAGAAATACAAAAAGTGGTTATTTCAAGAGAAATTTTAAAATAATCCTTGTAATTTATTGAAATTAGTATATCTTTGCGACCCCAAGTTGAAAATTTAAAAAAGAAATTATATGTTAATCATTCCAATTAAAGAAGGCGAGAACATCGAAAGAGCGTTGAAAAAATACAAGAAAAAGTTTGAAAAAACGAATGTAATGAAACAATTGCGTGCTCGTAAAGAGTTTGAAAAACCGTCAATTGCTCGTCGTCAACTTGTGATTAGAGCTGCTTACAAACAAAGAATGCAATCTGATTTAATCTAATTGTAACTTTAACCAATAAGAAACGTAAAGGGAGTTTAACGACTCCCTTTTTTTATGTTCGAGAAATTCATAGATTACTTGCGTTTTGAGAAACGTTTTTCAGAACATACTTTAACAGCGTACCAAAACGACTTAAAGCAATTTGCTGAATTTCTTGATTTCAAATCAGAATCTGAAGCTTATGAAATAAAATCCAGCACCATTCGCTCTTGGATTGTTCAAATGATTGACAGCGGTTTAAAGAGTAAATCAGTCAATCGAAAAATTGCTTCTTTACGCACTTACTTTCGTTGGTTGAGAAAAGAAGGAATTATTTCCACTTCACCAATGCAGAAAATTCAAGGTCCTAAAAACGAAAAACGCCTTCCTGTTTTTGCCAAAGAATCGGATTTAGCAAGTGAAAAAATAGACGGAGTTTTTGCCTCAACTTTTGAAGGAATTCGCGATGAATTGATGTTTGAATTATTCTATCAAACTGGAATTCGTTTAAATGAATTAATCGAACTCAAAGAAAAAGATTTTAATCACAACCATATAAAAGTCCTTGGGAAAAGAAATAAGGAGCGAATTATCCCAATTTCACAAACTTTAAGTATTAAATTTCAAACTTATTTGAATTTGAAACACAAGGAAATAGGTGAAACTTCCCACTTATTTGTACTTCCAAATGGCAATAAATTATATTCAGTGCTTGTTTACCGAAAAATAAATTACTACCTTAGTCTAACAACGAGTTTAGATAAAAAGAGTCCGCACGTTTTGAGGCATACTTTTGCAACTCACATGCTGAACAACGGTTCAGGTTTAGAAACTTTGAAGGATTTGCTTGGGCATGCTAATCTTTCTGCAACTCAAATTTATACGCACAACTCGTTTGCAAAATTAAATGCTATTTATTCACAAGCTCACCCACGTGGGCACAACAAGTAAAAGTCATGGAAATTCAAATGCATTCTATCCATTTTAAAGCGGATCAAAAACTGCTTGATTTCATTCAAGAAAAATTGGATAAATTAGAACATTTCAGTCAGCGAATTATCAATGCTGAAGTATTCTTGAGGTTAGATAAGGACAAAGAGAAAGAGAATAAAGTCACAGAAATCAAATTGAATGTACCCGGTAAAGAATTATTTGCAAAAAGACAAACAAAATCATTTGAAGAGTCAACAGATGAAGCGATTGAAGCCTTGAGAAAACAATTATTGAAAGAAAAAGAAAAAATAGAGTAAAATCTTTATTAAATATCAGAAATGGGAGCAGCTAAATTAGTTACTCCCATTTTTTATTTCTCTATCTTTGCACCCTTAAAATAATTCTATGAGATTATTAACTGTCGGAAGTGTAGCCTTTGATGCGATTGAAACTCCTTTCGGAAAAACAGATAAAATTGTCGGTGGAGCTGGAACATTTATTTCTTTAGCTTCTTCGTTTTTTGTTCAAGACCAAGGAATTGTTTCCGTTGTTGGTGACGATTTTCCAAGCGAAACTTTAGCTTATTTAAATTCAAAAGGAATTGATACGAAAGGTATTCAAATCAAAGAAGGTGAAAAAACGTTCTTCTGGTCTGGTAAATACCACAACGATATGAATTCGCGTGACACACTTATCACAGAATTGAATGTTTTGGGAACTTTTGATCCAATTATTCCAGCAGAATACACAGATGTCGAATACTTGATGTTAGGAAATCTAAGTCCTGATGTACAACGTAAAGTGATTGAGCGTTTGCCAAATCGTCCAAAATTAATCGCTATGGATACGATGAACTTCTGGATGGATATCGCAATGGATGAATTAAAAAAAACGATGGCACTTGTTGACGTTTTGATTATCAATGACGAAGAAGCACGCCAACTTTCAAAAGAATATTCCCTGGTGAAAGCATCAAAAGTGATTCGTGAAATGGGACCTAAAATCTTGATTATCAAAAAAGGTGAACACGGAGCGTTATTATTCCACGGAGAAAATATCTTCTTCGCACCTGCTTTACCACTTGAAGATGTATTTGATCCAACAGGTGCTGGTGATACTTTTGCTGGTGGTTTTATGGGATACATAGCAGCAACCGACGATTATTCATTCGAGAATATGAAGCGTGCGATTATCTCTGGTTCAGCTTTAGCCTCTTTTTGCGTAGAGAAATTTGGAACAGAACGATTAACACAAATAACTACAAATGACTTAAATCATCGCTTGGAACAGTTTGTTTCATTGGCGAATTTTGAATTGAATCAGTTGATATAAATTATGGAAAACATGAATTTTCTAGAACAAATTACAGCTTTCTTAGCACAGGAAGATTTGATTGGTAGCGGTCGGGAAATCAGCGCTTTAAAAACTTCATTTGAAGATTTTATGATCGAAGAAGAACGAATAGATCAAGTAAATCGCCTCGAAGCTGCTGACAAAGGAGAAACGATTGAAGAAAGAGATTTTAAAGCAATCAAAGAAGCATTTTATTCCGTTTACAAGGAAGTTCAGCAAAAGCGAAAAGCTCAACTAGAACTTAAAAATGCTTTTGAAGCTGGTAATCTTAAACAGAAAAGAGATTTAATTACTCGTTTGAAAGACTTAATTGAAAACGAAGAAAACATCGGTTCTGCTTTCGCTACTCAAAAAGAAATTCATGAAACTTGGAAAAAAATCGGTGATATTCCACGTGAAAAAAGAGATGAAGTGCAAAAAGAATACTCGCGTTATGTGGAGTTGTTTTATCACACAATCAGCATTTACAAAGAGTTAAAAGAAAACGATTACAAGAAAAATACACAACTGAAAGAACAAGTGATTTTCAATTTGAAAACCTTGAGAAACAGCAACAAAAATATCCGCGAGATCGAAGCTTCCTTGCGTACCTTACAAGATGAATGGGAAGGAATTGGTCCTGTTCACAATGAGCAATGGGAAGAATTGAAAGCAAGTTATTGGGAAGCTGTAAAATCTATTTACGAAAAAATCAATCACTTCTACGACGAGCAACGCAGTGTTTTGTTAGAAAATTTGAATAAAAAACGTGCACTTGTCGAAGAGTTGAGAGTGGAAGTTTCCAATATAGAAGGTCTTGATAAATCAAAAGATTGGGACGCAAAAACAGAAAAAGTTTTGGCCATTCAAGAAGCATGGAAACAAATTGGTTTTGGTCCGAAAAAGGAAAACGAAGCGATTTGGCAAGAATTCCGTGGTGTATGCGATACCTTTTTCGCTGCAAAAAAAGAATTCAATAAATCAATTGACGATGTTTTTAAAGGCAATGCCGACCAAAAACGCGCACTTGTTGACGCTATCAAGGCTATTAATACTTCAACTGATTGGAAAACAACTGCTGACAAAATCATTATTATTCAAAAGAAATGGAAACAAATTGGCTCAGCTGGAAATCGCTTTGAGAATAAATTATGGGCTGAGTTCCGTGCCGCTTGTGATGTGTTTTACAATGCAAGAGATGCTCACTTTGCTGCTCAAGATGAAGCATTAATTCAAAATTTAACTGCAAAAACAGATTTAATCGCACAAATTGAAGCCTTTGTTGTTAGTGAAAATAAGCAAGAAACGTTAGCTACTTTGAAAGGATTTGCTGAGCAATTTAATGCGATTGGTCACGTACCGATGAAGCAGAAAAATGAAATCTACGACCGTTTCAAAAAAGCATTGGATAGCAAATATGCCGCTTTGAAATTGGAGGCAAATGAAAAAGAAATGATTCTATTCCAAGCGAAAATGGAGACCATGCAGGCAAGTCCTGAGCGCTCTAAAGGCTTGATGAATGAGAAAAATGAACTTAGAAAACAAATTGACACCTTGAAAAAAGAAATTATGCAGTTGGAAAACAACCTTGGTTTCTTTGCAAAATCAAAAGGTGCCGACCAATTGAAAAAAGAAGTTGAACAAAAAGTAGCTCACGCAAACGAAAAAATTAAAACACTAACACAAAAATTGAAACTCATTCCGAATGAATAGTTTTATAAACGTTCTCTTACTCGTTTTTACTTTACCAACAATGTTGTTATCTATTTACGTTGGATTTGACTTGCCAGTTGAATTCCTTCGAACAACAACTGCACAACTACCCTACTTAGAATATGGATTCCTTGGACTTGGATTAATTTTATTGGTAGTTTCCTTACGTCGTTCGATTCGTCGTTGGATGGGAGTTAGAATGACAAAACAAAAGTCCAAATACAAATGGAATTCGAATGTTAGTGCACTAAGAAAAATTAGAGTAATTGTTTATACAACCTTAGAGTCAGCCGTGATGGCAAGTTTAGGTTTAGCGTATTATTACTTAACGCCTTTTGCTTGGTTTCCTTCGTTAGTAATGTTGTTTTTCAGTTTAGAAGGTTTACTTTTCTTAATCGTTTGTCATAAAAACTTGTTTAGAATTGGTATTACCTCCAAAGCGATTTTGGTTGCCGACAGAGAAGTTATTCTTATCTATTTGAGTGGTTTACGTCAAGTTAGCATTAGCCAACAAACGGTTTATTTCGATTATTTGGAAAACTTACAATTGACCTTTCCAACTGATTGCGTGGAAGAAAAAGAACGTGAACAATTCTTCAATACGCTCAAAGAACAAGTCAACCGCGATAAAGTACTATTCAAAAATGTAGATTAACGCTCATTTTGAACTAATTTAGACGCTTGTGAAAATACTCGTCGTTCGTTTTTCTTCCATTGGTGACATCGTTTTGATTTTTCCAGTGATTCGTTGCTTGAAAGAACAAGTACCCCATTCTGAAATTCACTTCTTGACCAAAAAATCGTTTGAATCCTTGACGCTTGCTTCAACATTCATTGACAAAAAGCACTTTCTGGCAAACGATTTAAATGAAACAATTGCAGCATTAAAAAAAGAAAAATTTCACGTAATTATTGATTTACATAACAATTTAAGAACGCATATTTTAAGTTTTAAATTAGGAGTAAAAACACATCACTTTCCGAAGTTGAATTACCAGAAATGGTTACTTACACAATTTAAAATCAATCGTTTACCTGAAAAACACGTTGTAGATCGCTATTTTGAAGCAGTAGCTACTTTGGGCGTGAAAAACGATAGTAAAAACAATCAATTTTATATTCCTTCTGCTGAAACAGTAGATTGCACCACAACTTATGATTTAGCACCTAAAAGTTATTTAGCAATCGCCATTGGTGCGCAGTTCGCTACTAAAAGAATTCCCGAATCAAAGCTCTTAGAAATCTTGAGTCAAGTGAGTTTACCAATCGTTTTACTTGGAGGAAAAGAAGATTTTGCACAAGCTGAACGTATTTGTCAAAAGTTGAGCAATCCATCCATTCACAATGCGTGTGGGAAACATTCTTTATTGTCATCTGCAAGTTTGGTGAGTCAAGCAAAAGTACTTTTAACCAACGATACAGGATTGATGCATATTGCTTCTTGCTTTGCTGTGCCAATCATTACCGTTTGGGGCAATACCGTTCCCGCCTTAGGAATGTACGCCTACAAACCCGAAAAAGATGTGAAAATCTCCCAATTTGAAGTTCTTAATCTCTCTTGCAGACCCTGCTCAAAAATTGGTTTTCAAGCTTGTCCAAAAAAGCATTTTGACTGTATGCTGAAGCAAGATGCAAGGAAGATTGTGGAGGAGATAGAGAGTGGTTTTTAACTCATTTCTTTTTTACCTCAAACAAGTATATTGCTTCTAAAAGTGATTTTTGTAATTTAGATGAAAAATTTAGTTTATGAATCAAGAATTACTTCAAAGAATTACCTTCAATCCAAGTCAATGCGGAGGCAAACCGTGTATTCGAGGCTTACGAATTCGCGTTAGTGACGTTTTGGCTCTTATGGCTAGTGGACTGTCCAAAGAAGAAATTCTTGATGAAATGATTGATTTAGATGAGCTTGATATTCAAGCTTGCCTAATCTTTGCTGCCTCAAAAATTGATCATCCTGTTATAAAGGCAGCCTAATGTTCTTGTTAGACGCGCAACTTTCTCCTCATTTGGCAAAATGGTTAACGGATGAATTTAATGTAGAAGTTTTCTCACTTGCATATCTTCAAATGCAATATTTAGATGATTTTTCAATTTATACTTACGCGAAAGAAAAGAACGCAATCGTAATTACCAAAGATTTTGATTTTGTCCAATTACAAGAAAGATTCGGTAGTCCTCCAAAAATCATATTTGTTACTTGTGGAAATACTTCTAATCAAAAAATGAAAGAAATTCTCAAATCTAAATTTCAATTGATTTGTGAATTGTTACATTCAAACAATCTTGTCGAGCTTTCAGATTAGCCAACAAGTTCATATTTAAAATTGGAGTAAGTCAAATAAAATAATCAAAAAAAAGTAAAATTGCCAATATTGAAATTATCTTTTTAACTACTAGTTTTTAACTATTTTAAAAATTTGAGATTTAATTCGCATCATATAAATTCCAGTTTCTAAGTCTGAAATATTCACTATATTATCTACACTAGAAATAGTAAATTGCTTCACTTCTTTACCAGCATTGTCAACTAGAATACAATCAGTTTTTGATGTGTTTTCAGGAAGCGAAATGGTGAGAGTTTCAGATGCTGGGTTGGGGAAGATGTTAATTACAATTGTTTTATTTAAATCTTCGACTTCTGCGAAATTGCAATAGTCACTTATTTGAAT
>Ga0247832_1001457_pt1 | contig 41399 bp, 43 predicted proteins | sample LaCruzMarch2015__10_FD_192407 | JGI IMG/M metagenome (GOLD analysis project Ga0247832, IMG submission 192407) | Freshwater microbial communities from meromictic Lake La Cruz, Castile-La Mancha, Spain - LaCruzMarch2015_4m | ecosystem: Environmental > Aquatic > Freshwater > Lake | place: Spain... | reverse complement strand
CGGTTAAACCATTATCTGGTGCAGAACGCAAAGCTATTGAAACCTTTTTAGATGGTGCAACTGATCTAGATGATGTCATTTCCAGAACTGTCAGGTTATTGGCGCAAGTGACTAAACAGGTAGCGGTAGTGCAATACCCCGCCATGACTCGAGCCAAGGTAAGACACATCGAATTGGTATTACTTTCACCAACTAGAGTGATGATGGTTTTAATTACCGATGCCGGTCGAGTAGAGCAGCGAATGATTGAATTACCCTTTGATATAAGCGAAGCTGCACTATCTGACCTGCATAAAAAACTTAATTCATTGATAGCAAATCAAGTTTTATCAAATGTAGCTAGCAAGATTGAGGGCTTAACCGCTAACTCACGAGGCAATGCCCGCGCCAATGATGTAACAATTATGGCAACCTTGATTGAGATGGCGGTTGAACATCCAGAGGAGAGGGTGGTTTTAGCTGGTACCTCTAATTTAGCTAGGGCTAATCAGGATTTAAATAAGAGTATGCACCCAATTCTTGAAGCGCTAGAGGAGCAGGTTGTGTTGCTGCGACTGTTATCTGATGCCGATACATCGGTGAAGGTTTTAATCGGTGAGGAACAAAATGAGAAATCCTTGCGTTCAACTAGCTTGGTAAGTGTTGGGTATGGAGATCTAGGTGCGATGGGAATTATTGGACCAACTCGAATGGATTACACAGCTTCGATGAGTGCGGTAAATGCAGTTGCTAATTATGTTGGCAGATTTTTAGTGGAGAACAAGTAATGGCTGATCTTTATCAATTATTAGGTGTTGATCGTGATGCTAGCTTTGATGAGATAAAAAAGGCGTACCGTCACTTGGCTCGTACATTACATCCAGATGTAAATCCAGATCCGGCGATGGCGGATAAATTTAAAGAGATCACTGCAGCTTATGAGGTACTTAGTGATCCTGATAAGAGACAAAATTACGATATTGGTGGCAGCGGTTTTGGTGGCGGATTTGGCAATGCCAACTTTGGTTTCGGCGACATTATGGATGCATTTTTTGGCGGTGGCGGGCAACGTGGTCCAAGGCCCAGAACTCGTGCTGGCCAAGATGCATTAATCAGAGTTGAGGTTGATTTAATGGAGGCAACCTTTGGTTGTGACCGTGATTTAAATATTGAAACCGCTATTGCTTGCTCAAAATGTAATGGCACAGGATGTGCAAATAACAGCAAACCAAGTACCTGTGGGATTTGTAAGGGCCGCGGTGAAACACAACAGGTTGCTCGTTCAATTCTCGGTCAGGTTATGACTTCTCGTCCATGTAACAACTGTGGTGGTTTTGGTTCTGTGATTACCGATCCATGCAGTGAGTGTGCCGGTGATGGTCGAGTTAGATCGCGAAAGAGCATTCCAGTAAAGATTCCGGCAGGTGTTGAAACTGGTAATCGAATCCAATTATCTGGTCAAGGAGAGGTCGGTCCCGGAGGTGGTCCTTCCGGAGATCTATATGTTGAAATTGTTGAACTACCTCATGAGTTTTTAGTAAGAGAGCAGAGCAACTTACATATCTCAATTGCTATTCCATTTACATCTGCTGCAACTGGAACCAAGGTAAAAATTCCAACCTTAGATGGCGAGCAAACTCTTGAAATTAAAGAGGGAACAAATAGTGGCGGAACGGTGATCTTAAAAGGTTTAGGTGTTACAAAGCTTCGCGGATCTGGGCGCGGTGATTTAATCGCTCATATTGAGGTTCAAACACCAAATAGGTTGAACAAGGAGCAATCTGAGTTGTTAAAGCGATTTGCCCAGTTGCGGGGAGATGCACCGGACAAGGTAATTGTTCACACTCACAAAGATGAGGGCTTCTTTGGGCGCGTGCGAAATGCATTTCGCTGATGCTCTCACTCTTTTTTGTTGATCAACTTGGTACGGGAGGTACGCAGGAGTTAGAAGGAGATGAAGGCCATCACGCAGTTAAGGTGATGCGTCTACAAGTCGGTGAAGAGATCAAAATTGCCGATAAATCAGGTAATTGGGTTAGCGGTGCAATTACTGAAGTAGGTAAGAAAAGTTTAAGGATAGATATTTCCCAGCGAGGTAGCGCTCAATACTTAAAGCCAGAGCTAATTGTTGTGCAAGCGGTTACTAAATCCGATCGCATCAAGGAGATGCTCGAGTTACTAACTGTTGCTGGGGCAGATCGGATAATTCCTTGGCAAGCAGAGCGCTGCATCAGTAAGTGGCAGAGTGATTCAGCAAATAAGTGGTCAATAGCGATTAAAGAGGCAGCAAAACAAGCTCGGCGAGTGAGGTTACCGGAATTAGGTGAAGCGGTAACAACAAATCAGCTACTCAACTTATTTCAGGCAGGTGATCAGATAATTACTTTGCATGAAGCTGCTAAATCAAATATCTCGCAGTTGAAGTTTGCTGCTGATACAAAGCGGATTTTCCTAGTGATCGGTCCTGAGGGTGGAATTGCTGATAATGAGATTGATCAATTAATTGCAGCGAAAGCGGTTACAGTTCGAATGGGTGAGAATGTACTGCGATCGGCGCATGCTGGTTTTGCAGCGCTTTCAGTGGTTCAAACTTTGATTGGCCGGTGGTAGATATGAGTGAACAGAGTTGCTTGTTTTGTAAAATAGTTGCTGGCGAAATTCCCGCATCAATTGTGGCAAAAACTGATCGTGTCACCGCATTTCATGACATTACACCGCAGGCACCAACCCATCTATTGATAATTCCAAATCAGCACTTTGCCACAATGGCTGAGGTAGCGGCGGCAGATCCAAAGTTGGTTGGAGAGATACTTGCCCTTGCCGATCAGATTGCCAAAGAGATTGGGTTGGCCAGTTATCGAAGTAATATCAATACTGGCGCCGGAGCGGGGCAATCAGTGTTTCACGCTCATTTACATCTATTGGGTGGTCGCGCTTTCGCTTGGCCACCTGGATAAATATACAATTAACCACAATGGACCCCAGAGTTATTAAATTACCAGCCGCCTTTTCTATGGTGGCACTAGTAGGCCCAAACGATTCTTACTTTCGAATTTTAGAGAACCGTTTTCCAGATCTAGCGATCACTATTCGAGGCAATGAGATTTATGTTAAAGGCGAAGCGGATCAGGTCAAGCAATTTTCTGAACTTGTAGAAGAGTTAATTGCAATCTTGCGCGGTGGCCAAAATTTAAATGAGGATATGGTCATGCGATCTGTTTCAATGGTTAAGCAGGATCCAGCGCAGCATCCAGCAGAGGTTTTAACCTTAAATATTTTAAGCAATCGCGGTAAAACAATTAGACCTAAAACTGTAAATCAGAAAAAGTATGTTGATGCCATTGATTTAAACACAATTACCTTTGGAATTGGTCCGGCTGGCTCTGGAAAAACTTACTTGGCAATGGCAAAAGCGATTCAAGCACTGCAATCAAAACAGGTCAATCGGATAATTTTAACTAGGCCAGCAGTTGAAGCGGGAGAACATCTAGGCTTCTTACCCGGATCATTAAACGAGAAAATTGATCCATATCTGCGTCCATTATTTGATGCCCTTCATGACATGATTGATCAAGATGCGATTCCAAGATTGATGAGTACCGGGGTAATTGAGGTAGCTCCACTTGCATACATGCGAGGCCGCACTTTAAATGATGCATTTATAATTTTAGATGAGGCCCAAAATACAACACCAGAGCAGATGAAGATGTTTTTAACTAGATTGGGATTCGGTTCAAAGATGATTATTACCGGCGATACAACGCAGGTAGATCTACCAAATCATGCAAAATCTGGATTAAAGGTGGTTCAAGATATCTTGGTAGGTATCCCGGATATCTCCTTTATTCACCTAACTGCAGAGGATGTAGTACGAAATAGATTAGTTGGCGAGATCGTTATCGCATACGGAGCCTGGGATGAGAATTTAGCAAAAACCACCTTTCCAATTCGCAGCGAGAAGCGGTGATCTGTAATAAAAATTGAATTAGAAAATATTTCTGATTACAAATGTGATGAATCAGGCCTAATTTCGGTGGCAGATTATGCGCTTTCGAATATGCAGGTTCATCCCGATTGTGAAATGAACATTCGCTTGGTAACTGAACCAGAGATTACTGAGTTACATATTAAATGGATGGATCTGCCAGGTCCAACCGATGTGCTCTCATTTCCGATGGATGAGGTAAAACCAAACTCAAAATCAAATGGCCCAGGCATAGTTGGCGATATCGTCTTATGTCCGGCATTTGCAGAACGTAATGAGAAGCAAAGCTTGACCAAGGAGCTTGAACTATTGACGGTACATGGCGTGCTTCATCTTCTTGGCTTTGATCATGCAGAGGCAAAAGAGGAAGAGTCAATGTTTAAGTTACAAAATGAGCTTCTAGAAAAATGGAGAGCAACTCGATGACGATCACAAATCTATTTCTGATTATCAGCTTGCTGTTATTTGCTGGTTTCTTGGCTGGTAGCGAATCTGCCTTAACCTCATTATCTAGGCGATTAATTGAAGAGATAATCGAAAGCAAACCTAGGTATGCCAAGCCTTTTCAGAAGCTAATTGATAATCCATCGAGATATCTAAATGTTCTGCTCTTAGTAAGAAAGGGCTGCGAGTTAACAGCAACCGTCTTGGTTGCAGATTATGCAATTACTAGTGATAACAGTAATTTCCTGGTGTTGGCCTCTGTCGTCGTAATTATGTTGGCGATTTCATATGTTGTAGTAGGTGTGGGCCCGCGCACCTTAGGTAAGCAACATGCGGTTAAATGGGCCAGATCTGCGGTTGTAACAGCTGATTTACTTGCAAAATTACTTGGGCCATTAACCAATCTTTTGATTGCAATTGGAAATGCCCTAACACCCGGACGTGGCTTTAAATCTGGTCCATTTGCCAGCGAGGCAGAGTTTAGAGATTTAGTTGATCAAGCAAGTGAGAGTGGATTTGTCGAAGAGTCTGAGCGAGAGATGATTCACTCAGTATTTGATCTTGGTGACACTTTGGTGCGAGAGCTAATGGTGCCTCGTACTGAGATGGTCTGGATTGAATCTGGAAAGACATTACGTCAAGGTTTATCGCTAGCGCTGCGATCTGGTTTTACCAGAATTCCAGTAATTTCTGAGAGCTTAGATAATGTAATTGGTATTGCATATGTTAAAGATTTAGCTAAGCGTGTTCATGAACACCACGAGGCAGAGCAAAATGAGAATGTGGAAGAGCATCTACGTAAAGCGACCTTTGTGCCAGAGACAAAGACTGCAGCTGATCTATTAAAGGAGATGCAATCAGATCAGATTCATATGGCAATTGTTGTTGATGAGTACGGCGGAACTGCTGGCTTAATTACAATTGAGGATATTTTAGAGGAGATCGTTGGCGAGATTGCCGATGAGTATGATGATGATGAGACTGAAGAGATTGAATGGCTCTCTGAGGATCGTGCCCGAATCTCTACCCGATTACATGTTGAGGATTTTGCACAACAATTTAAATCTGAGTTTTCACCTGATGAGGTTTCAGATGTAGATACGATTGGTGGCTTAATCGCTAAACAACTTGGCCGCGTGCCAATTCCCGGAAGCACCATCACCGTTCCAGGCTGGAAATTAACCGCTGAAAGACCTGCTGGCAGAAGACATCGAATCATTACAGTTCTAGCGGAGCGAGTAACAGAGGCAAGTGAAGTGATTGATCACTTATAGAATTACCGCATGCGCATAGTTAGATTCTCTGCTCCTGCCGATCTTGATGTTGGAGGTGACCCATTATTTGGCTTACTAAATGAGTCAGATTCGATTTTAATTTTAAAGGGTGATCCAATCTATGTCGGGATTACGCCAATTGATAAGACGGTTAATTTGGCAGATGTTCGCCTATTAGCTCCGGTGATTCCGCGCAGCAAGGTTGTTTGTATTGGTAAAAATTACGCCGACCATGCAGCAGAGATGAATTCTGCGGTGCCGGAAGAGCCAATAATTTTTATTAAACCAAATACTGCAGTAATTGGTCCAAATGAAATTATTCAATGGCCAAGAATGAGTGAGCGGGTAGATTTTGAGGCAGAGCTTGCAATTGTGATTGGCAGAATATGTAAAGAGGTACCAGCTGCTAAAGCCAATGATGTGATCTTTGGCTACACCCTCGCTAATGATGTAACCGCACGAGATCTACAGAAAAAGGATGGGCAGTGGAGTCGCGCCAAAGGCTTTGACACCTTTTGTCCATTGGGGCCGTGGATTGAAACGGAGTTTGTTCCTGGAAATCAGAGGATAACTGCAACATTAAATGGCGAGATCAAGCAATCTGCCACCTTAGATTTAATGATCTTTAAGATTCCACAAATTATTGAGTTTGTTACAAATGTCATGACCTTGTTACCTGGTGATGTAATTCTTACCGGAACCCCTGCCGGAATTGCACCTATGCCAGCTGAATCGACAATTACTGTGGCGATTGATGGTCTTGGCGCTTTAACCAATAAGGTTTCTACTCGTGGCTGATAAATCCCAAGTTAGAGTTAGATTCGCACCATCGCCAACTGGTGATCTACATGTTGGAAATATCCGCACCGCTTTATTTGATTGGGCGTATGCACGTCATACAAATGGAAAGCTAATCTTTAGAATAGAAGATACAGATCGAGAGCGCGTAACAGATGAGTACATCCAGGCGGCAATAGATACGTTGAAGTGGTTAGGGTTAAATTGGGATGAGGGTCCTGAGGTCGGTGGCGAATATGGACCTTATTTACAATCTCAACGTCTAGATATTTACGCCGAATGGGCACAAAAGTTTTTAGATAATGGTGATGCCTATCATTGTTACTGCAGTGGCGAGGAGCTAGAGGAGCGCCGGCAGTTACAGATGAAGAATAATCAAGCACCTGGCTACGATGGCAAGTGCCGCGATCTTTCAAATACCCAAATTGAAGAGTACAAATCTGCTGGCCGCAAAGCTGTAATTCGCATGAGAATGCCCCAGGGTGAGACGGTATTTACAGATGCGATACGTGGTGAGGTTAAGTTTGAACACTTATATGTTCCAGATTTTGTTTTAGTACGAGCTGATGGGTCACCCCTATATACATTGGCGGTTGCAGTTGATGATATTTTAATGAAGATTACTCATGTGTTGCGTGGTGAGGATTTACTCTCTTCAACACCAAGACAGATTCGGGTATATCAAGCTATGGGTGTACCAGAGAGTGATTATCCAATTTTTGCTCACCTACCATTTGTGATGGGTCAAGATAATGCTAAGTTATCAAAGCGAAATGGTGAGGTCTCAATCGCCTGGTATCGCGAACATGGCTTTTTACCAGAGGCGATCTGTAATTACCTAGCACTGCTTGGTTGGTCACCTGGTGATGATAAAGAAAATATTACAATGAAAGAGTTGGTTGAGTTGTTTACCGTCGAGCGAGTAAATAGCAGCCCTGCAAGATTTGATATGAAAAAGTTAGAGGCAATTAATGGTGACAAGATCAGGGCGCTAACTCAAGCTGAATTTTTACAGTGGGCACTGCCATTTTTAACCCAGGCAAAGGTAATTTCTGGCACAACTGAGGAGATTGATTTAGTAAAGGCAGCGCTACCAATTATTCAAGAGCGAATTGTCACACTTAGTGAAATACCAGCGATGCTTAACTTCTTATTTGTAAAACAATTCACCGTCGATGCACAAGAGCAGCCAAAGTTGCTCGAGGTTGGTGCTCAAAAGGTGCTTAAAGTAGCTCTGGCCCGGTGCAGCGAGCTTCCGAATTGGGATCATCTCAGCATTGAAGAGGTATTGCGTAAGGCTTTAATTGAGGAGTTAGGGCTCAAGCCCCGGATTGCATTTAGCGCATTGCGTATTGCAGTAACTGGATCACATATCTCGCCACCATTGTTTGAGTCGATGCAATTACTCGGCAAGGAGCGCTCTCTTGCCAGAATTTCAAGCGCAATAACCTCCTAAAGTTTTCACGCCTATAATTTCCAGTTAAATAGATGGTCGGGTATTCTTACCCCCTCATAAGCTTTAAAATTTTTGGGGTATGGGGTAATTGGCAGCCCAGCTGATTCTGGTTCAGCTTGTCTAGGTTCGAGTCCTGGTACCCCAGCGATTTATAAAAACTTAATATGCACGGCTCCGTCGTCTAGTGGCCTAGGACTCTGGCTTCTCAAGCCAGCTACGAGGGTTCGAATCCCTTCGGAGCTACCAAAGTTATACCTTGCTGTACTTTAATTTTATTAAATTACTTTGCAGCAAGTGCCTTTGATAATTTACTTGCCGTAGCAACAACAGCGGCTGCATGCATTCGACCAGGTTGGCGACTTAATCGTTCAATTGGACCGCTAATACTCACCGCCGCAATCACCTTATTGTTTGGACCTCGAACTGGGGCAGAGACTGATGCAACACCTGCTTCGCGCTCGCCAACTGATTGTGCCCAGCCTCGTCGACGAACCGCTGCTAAATTAACCGCGTTAAATTTTGCGCCAACTAAGCCACGGTGCAATTTATCTGGCTCTTCCCAAGCCATCAGGATTTGTGCACCTGAACCAGCCTGCATAGTTAAGGTGGTGCCAACTGGTACTGAATCTCGCAATCCACTTAAACGCTCTGCAGTTGCAACACAAATTCGAGAGTCTCCCTGACGACGATACAGCTGCGCACTTTCACCTGTTGCATCCCTAAGTGAGATCAATGCAGGAGCAGCTAAAATCAGTAATCGATCCTCACCAGCAGCTGTTGCTAACTCAGATGAGCGAGCGCCTAAAATAAAACGGCCGGAAAAATCACGGCTAACTAATCTATGAAACTCAAGTGCTACCGCCAACCGGTGGGCGGTAGGCCGAGCGATACCAGTTGCGGAGACTAACTCACTAAGTGATCTTGGTCCCGCCTCTAGCGCAGCCAAGATTGCTAGCGCTTTATCTAATACGCCAACACCGCTATTCTTTCTGTCCACACTCTGATAATGCCATCTCATTAAATGAGAAGCAAATTTCTAGAGTTTAGTAAATGCAATTGAATTAGAAGGGAGTAAATTAAGTAAATGGGAAAGACGCTCGCTGAAAAAATTTGGGCAGAACATATTGTCTCCGCCACACCCAATGAACCTGATTTACTTTATATCGATCTTCATTTGATTCATGAGGTTACAAGTCCGCAAGCATTTGATGGTCTTCGCCTAGCAAATCGTAAGGTTCGACGTCCTGATTTAACAATTGCAACGGAAGATCACAATGTTCCGACATTAAATATTGATAAACCAATTGCAGATCCAGTCTCTAAATTGCAGGTAGATACCTTAAGAAAAAATTGTGCTGAGTTTGGCGTGCGCTTGCACTCATTAGGCGATATTGACCAAGGTATTGTCCATGTAGTTGGTCCTCAGCTTGGAATTACTCAACCTGGAATGACAATTGTTTGCGGTGACTCCCATACCTCAACCCATGGTGCATTTGGTGCCTTGGCCTTTGGTATTGGAACCAGCGAGGTAGAGCATGTACTAGCAACTCAAACCCTGCCATTAATTCGCCCAAAAACTATGGCGATTAATGTTGAAGGCACTTTAAAACCAGGAGTAACTAGCAAGGATATTATTTTGGCAGTTATTGCAAAGATCGGTACCGGTGGTGGCCAAGGTTATATTTTGGAGTACCGCGGAAGCGCGATCCGTGCATTATCAATGGAAGCGCGTATGACAATTTGTAATATGTCTATCGAGGCTGGTGCCCGCGCCGGTTTAATCGCACCAGATCAAACCACCTTTGATTATGTAAAAGGCAAAGCTCATGCGCCAGAGGGTGCTTATTGGGATGCCGCCTTGGCATACTGGAAAACTTTAACAACTGATGCCGATGCAAAATTTGATGTAGAGGTTAATTTAAATGCTGATGAGTTAGCACCATTTGTAACTTGGGGAACCAATCCTGGACAAGGTTTGCCATTGACTGCCTCTGTTCCAAATCCAGCAGATATTGCTAATGCTGAAGATCGTGGTGCGGCAGAGCGAGCACTTGAGTACATGGGATTGACCGCTGGTACTCCACTTCGAGATATAAAGGTAGACACCGTATTTTTAGGCTCCTGTACCAATGGCCGAATTGAGGATCTGCGTTCTGCGGCCGATGTTTTAAAGGGTAAGAAGATTGCTAGCTCACTTAGATTATTAGTTGTTCCCGGCTCAGCCCGCGTTAGATTACAAGCTGAGGCAGAGGGGCTGGATAAGGTCTTTTTAGATGCGGGTGCTGAGTGGCGTAGCGCTGGTTGTTCTATGTGCTTAGGAATGAATCCAGATCAACTATCAGTAGGTGAGCGAGCAGCATCTACCAGCAATCGAAATTTTGAAGGCCGACAAGGCAAAGGCGGCAGAACTCACCTGGTAAGTCCATTAGTTGCAGCAGCGACTGCAATTAAAGGCACTCTAGCTTCGCCGGCGGATTTGTAAATGGAAAAATTTATAAAGCACAGCGGAAGTGCACTGCCGCTTCGACGCAGCAATGTTGATACCGACCAGATTATTCCCGCCGTTTATCTAAAGCGAATCACAAAGAGTGGGTTTGAAGATGGGCTTTTTGGCGCCTGGCGAAATGATCCTGAGTTTGTTTTAAACAAACCACAATATAAGGGTGCAACTATCTTGGTAGCGGGCCCTGATTTTGGAACTGGCTCATCCCGTGAACATGCGGTTTGGGCGTTGCAAAATTATGGTTTTAAAGTTGTCCTATCAAGCCGCTTCGCCGATATCTTCCGAGGCAACTCCCAAAAGGCTGGGCTGCTAACTGTAATTTTGCCGCAGGAGGAGATTGAAAAGATCTGGCAGATCATTGAGAGCAAACCAGAAACGCAAATAAGTGCAGATCTTGAGAGCAAAACCATCTCTTACGAGGGTAAAACTTTAAATTTTGAGATCGATGATTACACCCGTTGGCGGTTAATGGAGGGGCTAGATGACATCGGTCTGACCTTTACCAAGATCGATAAGGTTTCGGAGTTTGAGTTAAAAAGAGCGGTTTTTAAGCCTAAAACACTTCCTATTAAGTAGTGGAAACTCTAAAGTAATTATTTAGAGTTACTAAAAAGAGCGATCTCTTCGCATAAAACCAGTATTTCATAATGGTTTTATGGATTTTTTGCTCAATATTTCTAACGCGACACACCGAATTGGATGACAACCAATTTTTTGCTCACCCCTTAGATTAACCCTCAGTTAAGCAAACGCTTAATTTTTTACACGTAAATAAGGGGATTTAATGAACAAGGCCCAGTTCATCGCTTACCTAGCACCACAATTTGGTGACAGTAAGAAGGAAGCTGCACGTGCAGTTGAAGTTGTATTTGATGCGATCGTTCGCAACATCTCAAAAGGTGAAGATGTAATGATCAATGATTTCGGCAAGTTTAAGAAGGTTGACCGTCCAGCACGTAAAGGTCGCAACCCATTTACTGGCGAAACAATTCAAATCAAAGCAAGCAAGAAGGTTCGATTCCTTGCTGCAAAGGGTTTGAAGGATGTAATTTCTGGTGCAAAGAAGTTAGGTGCAGCACCAGCTGCTCCTGCAAAAGCTGCTCCAGCTAAAGCTGCTAAAGCCGGCAAGCCTGCAAAGGCTAAGAAGGCAAGCAGATTGAAGAAGGCTGTAAAGAAAGCAAAGCCAGCTAAAAAAGCAAAGAAGCGTCGTTAAAAAAAGTTAGTAATTTAAACGGGGTCTCAAGATGAGGCCCCGTTTTTTTACGCTCAAAATCAACGCTTTTATGATGATGTAAGTATCCGTCGTAGAATTTGATGGTGTCCACCGCAATGAAGATTTCCTATGATCCACCAACTGGCAAACCACTTGGCGTAACTAGCTGGTTTAGATTTGGTGCAAATGTTGTGCGACCATTTCTGAATTTAATTGCAAAACGTGATTGGCGCGGTGCTGAGAATCTACCAAGGAGTGGGGCTGCGATCGCAGTTTGTAACCACATCTCTCATGTAGATCCGCTGATCTTTACCCACTTCCTATACAACAATGGCAGAGCGGTTAGATATTTAGGTAAAGCTGCTGTATTCAAAGTGCCAGTAATTGGCAGGGTCTTATTGGGCGCTGGGCAAATTCCAGTCGAGCGCGAGAGCGCAAACGCCTCCGATGCACTTCAACATGCAATCGCCTTTTTAAAGGCAGGCCACCTACTTGGTGTTTATCCAGAGGGGACCTTAACTCGAGATCAAAATTATTGGCCGATGAAGGCAAAGACTGGGATTGCACGTTTAGCAATCATCTCTCAAGTCCCGGTAATTCCATGCGCCCAATGGGGAGCTCAGAAAATTTTGCCAGCTTATGGAAAGTTACCCAAGTTATTTCCTCGTACCAAGGTGACGGTAGTGGCTGGAAAACCACTTGATTTTTCAAAGTGGTATGGCAAAGAGAATGATCAAGCAGCTCTAGAAGAGGCAACCGCCTTTGTGATGGCTGCGATCACAAACTTATTAGAGGAGATCCGAGGCGAGCGCGCACCCGCAGAGATCTTTGATCCTAAAAAATCCAATCTGCCACGAATTGGAAATTTTAAAAAGGGTAAGCGATGAAAAAGGTAGCGGTACTAGGTTCAGGTGCATGGGGAACAACACTTGGCCAAGTTATGTGCGACTCCGGTCAACAGGTTTTAATTTGGGGTAGAAATAAAAAGGTTGTTCGTGAAATCAATCGTCGTAACTCAAACCGTAGATTCTTAAAGGGAATTGATCTACCACCTCAATTAAAGGCAACAACTGATATCAAAGCTGCACTTGAGTTTGCCGAGGTAATTTTACTTGCGATTCCAGCACAGACTCTGCGGGAAAATCTTGAAGCATGGAAAAGCTTCTTTCCAGCAGATGTTCCGGTAATTAGTACTTTAAAAGGTATTGAGGTCGCGACTCAATTTAGAATGACTGAGGTTGTCCAAGAGGTGCTAGGAGTTGATAAATCAAGGCTTGGTTTAATCACTGGACCAAACTTGGCAAATGAGATTATTGCCCGCCAACCAGCTGGCGCAGTGGCTGCATCTGAAAACCCACAATTAATTGCCTTAATGGAGAAGTTATTTACAACAGAGTACTTCCGAATTTATTCATCAGCAGATCTTATCGGTTGTGAGTTTGCCGGTGCTGCTAAAAGTGTTATTGCACTAGCGGTTGGTATGGCGGTTGGTATGAATTACGGTGAGAACACTCAAGGATTAATGATTACGCGTGGACTCTCCGAGGTTGCAAGATTAGGTGGCGCATACGGCGCTAATCCACTTACATTCTTAGGTCTTGCCGGAATCGGTGACTTAGTAGCAAGCGCGCAATCACCACTTTCTAGAAATCGAAGTTTTGGTGAAATTCTTGGCAAATCTGGATCGATGGCAAAGGCGAGACAACAGAGTGTGAAAACAGTTGAGGGTGTGCCATCCGCTGGTGCGATGCTTGAGTTAGCTCACCGGGTTGGAATTGAAGTTCCAATTATTGAAGCAGTCTCTGATGTTGTAGCTGGCACATTAACGCCAAAGGGAGCGATGAATCGCTTAATGACAATCTCTATCAAGGCGGAGATTTAATGGCTAAAAAAAGGGTTGCCATTATTTGTGGTGGAAAAAGCAGCGAACATGAAATCTCTTGTGTCTCAGCAGGCGGAGTTTTATCAGCGATTGATACAACTCAATTTGAGATAGTTTTAATTGGAATTACCAAAAATGGAAAGTGGTTGTTACTACCAACCGACACTACCTTTGCAATCATTAATGGCGCATTGCCTCAGGTGCCAGAAAGCGGTGTTGAGGTGCAGGTCAGTAATAACTCATTACAAGCAGGTGGCAAAGATCTAGCAATTGATGTGGTCTTTCCTGTTTTGCATGGTCCTTATGGTGAAGATGGCACGATTCAAGGTTTACTGGAAATGATCAACCTTCCTTATGTTGGCTCGGGTGTATTGGCAAGTGCGGTAAGTATGGATAAATCATTTGCTAAACCAATCTTTGCAGCCTCAGGTTTAAAGGTGGCACCAGGAATGGTTGTTACCTCAAATAACTTTTCGCTGCCAAGTAATTTAACTTACCCATTATTTGTTAAGCCAGCCCGCAGTGGATCAAGCCGCGGGACTACAAAGGCTAAAAATGAGGCTGAGTTAAAAAATGCGGTGGCATTTGCCCTCGAGTTTGATACCAAGGTAATAATTGAATCAGCGATCATCGGTCGAGAAATTGAGTGCGCAGTGTTACAGGCGGATGGTAAAACAGTCGCATCACCAGTTGGTCAGATTGCAATCGATGCAAAGTATGAATTTTATGATTTCACCGCGAAGTATTTAGATAACTCAATGCAGTTGCTTTTTCCTACTGATTTACCAGATGGTGTTGAAGCAAAGATTCAGGCAGCTGCGATTGCAGCCTTTAATGCCGCAGGGTGTGAAGGATTAGCTCGAGTTGATTTCTTCTACTCAACTGCTGGCGAAATTATCATTAATGAGATCAACACGATGCCTGGCTTTACACCGCTCTCGGTCTATCCAAAGTTGATGCAAAAGCATGGAGTTTCCTACCCAGAGCTAATCACCAAATTAATCAATACCGCTTTAACTCGTTCTGCAAATATCACCCGCTGATAATGGATGGTGTCTTAGAAAAGGCAGCGGTAAAACGTGTTGCGCAAGCATTAATTGATCATCAAATAGCTGGCCAAATCAAGGTGCTAACTGATTCGGCAAGAAGTGCGGCCGAGGCAGCATCTGCTTTAGGTATTGAGGTAGGACAGATCGCATCATCAATTCTCTTCAAGCTGCCAGATGATTCACCTTTGTTAGTGATAACTTCAGGCCGGCATCGAGTAAATACTGAATTAGTTGCTAAAAATCTAAATATCTCAGAGCTTGGCCGGGTAGATGCTGATTATGTTAAGGAAAAATCTGGTTTCTCAATTGGCGGGGTTGCGCCAATAGGTTGGTTAAATCCAACAAAGATAATCATTGATGAAGCGTTAAATGATTACGAGGTTGTATGGGCAGCGGCAGGACATCCGCATGCAGTCTTTCCTACTACTTACTCTGAACTTGCAAGGATTACAAAGGCCCAATCAATGGCGGTTGCAGAGTAAGTGAGAGTTTAAAAGGTTGTAACTGGGCAGGTAAGAGTTCTGGTTATTCCGGCAACTGCTTGTACCTTTGCCAAAACTGTACGACCTAAATCCTCCATGCTTGGTGCTTCAGCGCGCATGATTACATCATATGGACCAGTAACGCCCTCAGCTAAGGTAACTCCGGAGATTGCAGAAACTGATTTAGCAACACTTGATGCCTTACCAACCTCAGTTTGAATAAGAATGTATGCCTGTACTGACATTTCTTGCCTTTCCTTAATCTAAATTAGGTACTAACTAGGTTCATCGATGAACCAGTTACCTAATAAAGGGTAGCCTATAGCGAAGCAATTGGGGAGAGGTAATTTGAGCGCATCAGAGGAGCAGATAATCGATCAACTTAAGCGATTATTTGCCAGCAATTTTCCAGCAGAGGTTGAGGTTGGCATTGGTGATGATGCTGCAGTTTTACTTGGCATAAAGAGTAAGTTAGTCGCCACCACAGATATGGCGGTTGAAGATGTGCACTTTAATTTAGGTTGGTCCACCCCTTTTGAAATTGGCGCCAAAGTAACGACTGCTAACTTGGCAGATCTCTTTGCGATGGGCGCGCTTCCTAAATACTTACTAGTTGCCGCTGGATTGCCTACTAATTTAAGTGAGAGTTTTATTGCAGAGTTAGCTAAGGGAATTAGATCGGTTGCAGATAAATTTAATGTGGTGGTAGTTGGTGGTGATCTCAGCAGATCAGCAAAGGTAGTTTTAACCATCACCGCCTTTGGCGATCTAGCGGGTGTTGCAATCACCAGGGCAGGTGCGAAGGTGGGAGATCAAATTTATGTAAGTGAGTTGCCAGGATTATCTGCTGCAGGTTACGCCATCTTAAGCCGAGAGTTAGATCGCCCTAGATATGTGGTGCAGGCTCATTTAAATCCAAAGTTAGTTGCACCGAATAATTTGATTGAAAGCGCAACTGCGATGTGTGATATCAGTGATGGCATTTCAATAGATGGCTCAAATATCGCTAGCGCCTCAAAGGTGAATTTTTCATTAAGCAAAGAACTGATCTCTGCTGCAGATGGCTTTAGTGATTTAGCTGAGTTAGCTACTGAGTTAAATGAGGATGTTTTTGATTGGATATTAAATGGCGGAGAGGATCACTTCTTTTTGGCAACTGTTAATCCTGAAAAAAGTGCGGTTGTATCTGCGATAAAAATAGGTGAGGTCGTTGCCGGTAATGGAAAGGTCTTACTAGATGGAAAAGAGATTAAAAGAGCTGGGTATCAGCACTTTTAAAATTTATTAACGAACCGCTTTGCCAGCCTTTAAGCATGATGCGCAGACATTTTGGCGACGTGATTGGCCATTGATAAAGGTGCGAATCTTTTGAATATTTGGATTCCATCGACGACGTGTTGCACGCTTAGAGTGAGAGACATTGTTTCCAAAGCTCGGGCTTTTGCCACATAGATCGCAGATTGAAGACACTTTTTCTTACTCCCTTAAAGTTAAATCTTATTTGAAGGCGAAAGATTACCTTGCAGGCGCATTAATTGGCTAATCGGGTGGGTATTTACGCAGGGATTACCTTGCTTCATTAGATACTTCCTCTATGGCAACCCTGGAAACTCGAATCCTAAATATCCTCGGGGATCGCACGGCTGCAGTTCTAGAAAAATCCTTTGGCATCACCACCGTAAATGAGTTACTTCGCCATTACCCAAGAAGGTATGAGGTACGTGGCGAGTTAACAGATATCTCAACACTAATCGCTGATGATGAGGTAACTATTTTGGCACAGATCGAGCGAGTTAGCCTGCGACGTGCAAATGGTAAAAATATTTTAGAGGTTATCGTTACTGACGGAAGTGCGAATTTATCACTAACCTTTTTTAATCAAGCTTGGCGCGAGAAGGAGTTAAAGGCTGGTCGAGTTGGCCTATTTGCGGGCAAGGTTGGTGTTTTCAAGGGAAAGCGCCAACTATCACACCCAGATTATCAACTGGTTCCTGATGGCGATGATGTTGATGCAGCGGTAGCAGAGTTTGCTGGAAAGTTTTTACCGGTATATCCGGCAACAGCAAAGTTACCTTCTTGGAAGGTTATGCAGTGCATGAAGTTAGTGACCGACTCTTTAGATGAGATAGCTGATTACCTGCCAAGTGAGTTAATTACCAAATACAAGTACCCCAGCCTAAAACAGGCATTTATTGATATTCATCAACCTAAAGAGTTGATCAATGCAGAGCAGGCTAGATTGCGATTAACCTTTGATGAGGCGTTACTACTGCAACTGCTGTTAGGTCAGCGCCGAGCTGAAATTGTTAAGTTAAGTACAAAAAATCGCACACCCAATACACCAGTTCTAGTAAAAGCCTTCGAGGATAAATTGCCATTTAAATACACCGATGGCCAGCAATTAGTAAATGAGGAGATAGCTAAGGATTTATCAAATAAGTACCCGATGCATCGATTGCTACAAGGCGAGGTAGGTTCAGGTAAAACGGTAGTTGCATTACGCGCCATGTTGTCAGTTGTTGATTCAGGTGGCCAAGCAGCTTTGCTTGCACCGACAGAGGTTTTAGCTCAACAGCACTTTAGAACTATAAAAAAGTTACTAGGCGAGTTAGCCGACTCTGGCACATTGCAAGCTGGCGAAATTTCAACCAGTGTTGAACTACTGACTGGATCAATGAGTGCAGCTACCAAACGAGCAATTCATGCCAGGTTAGCAAATGGCGAAATTGGAATTGTGATTGGTACACACGCTTTGATGTCAGATGGTGTTGAGTTTGAGGATCTAGGTTTAGTAGTAGTAGATGAGCAACATAGATTTGGTGTTGAGCAACGAGATGCGCTGCGTATGAAGGCGAAGCAGCCGCCTCATCTATTGGTAATGACAGCAACACCAATTCCCAGAACTGTTGCTATGACAGTCTTTGGTGATTTAGATATTTCAACCCTGCGAGAGTTACCTGGTGGCAGAGCTCCAATTCAAACCCATTTGATTCCGGTTTTGGAAAAACCACATTATCTAGATCGCGCATGGCAAAGAGTGCGAGAAGAGGTAGGTAAGGGACATCAGGTTTACATAGTTGCACCTCGGATTGTTAATCCAGATAAGAAATTAACAGAGCGTGAAATGCATGCCGCACAAATGTTGGGCGAGGAGTTTTTAGATAATCAAAGTATGACGGCGGTAGAGGAGTTGGCCCCTGAATTAGCTACGGGCGCACTTAAAGGATTAAAGATTGCCATGTTGCATGGGCGCCAAAGCAGTGAAGAGAAGGATCAAACAATGACCGCCTTTGCCAGTGGCGAGATTGATGTTTTAGTTGCCACAACTGTTATTGAGGTTGGTGTCGACGTACCAAATGCTTCGATGATGGTGATTATGGATGCAGAGCGGTTTGGTGTCTCACAATTACATCAATTGCGTGGTCGAGTAGGAAGAGGTGGTGTGCCAGGACTTTGTTTGCTTGTAACCGCAGCGGCAGAAGAAACACAAAGTATGGAGCGGTTAATTGCGGTCTCTCAAACCCTAGATGGCTTTGAGTTAGCCAGAATAGATCTTGAGCAACGCAAAGAGGGAGATGTTCTTGGCTCCTCACAATCTGGCGGTAAATCTCATCTGCGATTACTACGAGTTTTGCGGGATGAAGATTTAATCGAAAGTGCACGCGAGGATGCTTTAAACTTACTTAAATCAGATCCAACTCTGTCAAAGCATGACCAATTACTGTTAGAGGTGGAGAAGTTAAAGGATCAAGAGTCATCAGCATTTATGGATAAATCATGAGCATGCGAATCATCGCCGGAGTTGGTAAAGGACGTAAATTATTCTCACCACCCTCAATTACCAGACCAACCTCTGATCGAGCACGAGAGGGATTATTTTCATCCCTTATCTCTACCTTTGGCACATTAGATGGTCTGTACTTCTTAGATTTATTTGCTGGCTCTGGTGCAGTCGGCGTCGAGGCTTTATCTAGGGGTGCTGGTTTAGTTGAATCAATTGAGGGCAACTCAGAGAGTGCGCAAGTATGTGAAAAAAACTTTGAATTATTGTTAAATCAGCCAAATCTAGGAAAGTTTAAAGTTCACCAAACAACTACATTTGAGTACATCAACCATTTAGCAAATAAGCAGTTTGATATTATCTTTTTAGATCCACCATATGACGTGACAAATATCGAGATTGAAAAAATCTTAAAGAAAATACTAAGTAATAATTTGCTGGGAAAATTTGGTGTTATTGCGATAGAGCGAGATGCCAAAGGCGCTGCATTCACCTGGCCAATTGGGTTGCAAGAGGTAAAGGTGCGTTCATATGGCCAAGGGGCTATTCACTATGGCTCCCATGCTGATTAATATTTCAATTTCAGGTTAAGAATGGCTAACTGGCCATTTACTTGCTAGCGTTTTGCTTATGAGACGAGTTGTATGTCCAGGATCCTTTGATCCAATCACAAATGGTCACCTAGATATTATCAAGCGAGCCAGCTCCTTATTTGATGAGGTAGTTATTGCGGTCTTAGTAAATCAAACCAAAAGCTCACTTTTCACAGTAGAAGAGAGAATTGAGATGATTAAAGAGGTTACTGCCAATTACAAAAATGTTTCAGTTGATTCTTGGAGTGGCTTGCTAGTTGATTACTGTAAATCAAACCAGATCACCACAATCGTAAAGGGATTGCGCGCTGTCAGCGATTTTGATTACGAGCTACAGATGAGTCAAATTAATCTGCAATTGCAGGGAGTTGAAACCTTATTCATGGCCACCGCACCATCAAACTCATTTTTATCCTCATCCCTGGTGAAGGAGATTGCAAATCATGGCGGGGATGTTTCAGCCTATATGCCGGCGGCAATCGTAAGTAAGTTAAAATCTAGAGTTGCCAAAACAAGTTGATTAGCGAAAAAAAGGAGAAGTAAATGGATGTAATTGAGAATATCGAGGCAGCGATAGCTGCGGTCGAAGAGGCCCGCTCAGTTCCACTATCCGCTTCCTGCGTAATACACCGTGGCGAGATGTTAGAACTTTTAGAGAGTATTAAATCTTCATTTCCAAATGATCTAGCAAAAGCGATCACAATCTTGCGCCAACAATCAGAGATTATCGAAAGTGCAAATCAACAAGCTGATTCGATAATTGCCCAAGCCCGCGATGAGGTTTCCCGATTGGTCGAGCAAACCGCAATCGTTACCGCTGCCAAGAAAGAGTCTGCCAAAATAATTGCAGATGCAACCGCAGAGGGTAAAAAAGTTAAAGAGGAGATTGAGGCGTATATTGATTCACGCCTGGCTAATCTTGAGGTAATTTTAAATAAAACACTTGATGTGATTAGCCGAGGTCGCGAGAAGCTAGCTGGCGCTGATCCAAAGCAGGCGTTATCTGATCTAAAAGATCGTTAAATAAATGGCTAGATCGGTCTTTATCTTTAATACCCATGATCTGCCACATCGTGCTGGTGAGATGCGTGAGTATCAATTATCTCTGCCAGTCAGCGAGGCGATTGGCGTTGATTTACTCTCAATTAAACCTACACAAGTTATCTCCGTTGAACTTCGAATTACCTCCGTTGATGAGGGAGTGCTAGCAACTGGAGAGATAACTGCACTAGCCACAGGTGAGTGTGGTCGATGTCTTGATCCAATTAATTGGCCAATTGATGAAGCTTTTACCGAACTTTTCTATTATGAAACCGCTGCCAGTAGAGCGATGGAAAAGGGAAAGAAGGGTGGAAAAAACTTCGCTAAGCGAGATGAGAAAAAAGATGTTGATCTAGAGGCTGATGAATTAACATTTATGATTGGTGATGAAATCGATTTAGAGTTACCAATTAGAGATGCTGTTATTTTAAATTTACCGGTAAATCCCTTATGCAGCGAAGAGTGTCCAGGGCTGTGCCAAGGGTGTGGTGAAAAGTGGATTAACTTGCCAGCAGATCACGCCCATAACCCAGAGGATCCAAGATGGGCCGCACTCAAAGGTTTAAATCTCTAGATTTACGCAGGATAAAGCGGGCGTTTTTACAAGATCGCATTTTTCCTAGATAATTCTCACCTGCTGCTAGAACTTTTAGCAGCTACTAAAAAAGATTATTTAAAGGAGTCATGATCATGCCAGTACCAAAGCGAAAAATGTCGCGAGCACGCACTCGCTCTCGTCGAAGCATGTGGAAGACAACTCCAGCGAATTTAGCAACATGTGAACAATGTCAGTCACCAAAGTTGCAACACACCGCTTGCCCTACTTGTGGAACATATAACCGCCGCCAAGTTCTAGAGGTTTAATCTGTACTCTCGCCTTACTGAGCAACTCGGAATTGCGGTTAAGGATGAGTTGCTACAACTTGCATTAACTCACCGCTCATTTTCATATGAAGCGGGTGGATTACCAACCAATGAACGCATGGAGTTTCTTGGCGATGCGGTTCTTGGCTTAGTTGTTACAGATGAACTTTATAAAAAATTTCCAGATTTAGATGAAAGTCGATTAAGTCCACTTCGCTCTGGCGTTGTAAATATGCGAGCCCTGGCTCAAATAGCTCGGGAAATTAATTTAGGTGAGTATTTGCGAATTGGTAAGGGTGAAGAATCTACAAATGGTCGGGATAAGAACTCGATTTTAGCTGACTCCTTAGAAGCACTTGTTGGTGCGATTTATTTAGAGCATGGATATAACAAAAGTGCAGATGTAATTTTAAGAATGCTTGGTCCGTTAATTGATGCAGCACAAAGCTCTGGCGCAGCTCTTGATGGTAAAACTGCGTTGCAGGAGTTGGCAGCTTCAATTGGTCTGACATCACCTGAGTATGAGATCGGTGAGTCTGGTCCAGATCATGACAAGAGTTTTACTGCAGTTGCGATTTTAAGTGGTGAACGCTTCCCGCAAGGTATTGGAAAGAGCAAGCGAGAGGCTGAGCAGGCAGCAGCGAAATTAGCTCATGAGGTGTTAGCAACCCGAAAAAGGTAAAGATGCCGGAGTTACCAGAGGTTGAAACTGTACGTGCTGGACTTGCTAAGTATGTAATTGGCAAGAAGATTTTAAGTGCAGAAACCTTTCACTCCAGAGCACTTAAGCCAGCCTCCATTGCTCCAGTTTCTGCATTAATCGGCAGCAAAATCTTGGATGTAAAGCGAAGAGGAAAGTTTCTTTGGTTATCTCTTGATCGCCCAATCTGCCTAGTTGTACACCTTGGTATGAGTGGGCAGTTACTAGTGCAACCAGGCGCAACAAGAGCACATAAGCACATGCGAGCAGAGTTTGGTTTATCTGCGGGTAGATTTGCTAAGCCCGGCCATCAAATAAGATTTGTTGATCAACGCACCTTTGGTTGGGTAAGTGTTGAAGAGTATGTAGATGATGTGCCAAGCTCTGTTTCCCATATTGCGCTAGATCCCTTTGAGGAAAAGTTTGATCTGGCCGCATCAATTAATAAGATAAAAAGAAGAAAATCTGCGATCAAACCAACCTTGTTAAATCAGGAGATTATTAGTGGGATTGGAAATATTTATGCTGATGAGGCGTTGTGGCGCAGCAAGATTCATCCAGAGGTAATCTGCGAGGATTTAAGTAAAGCTGAGATAAAACGAGTTGTTAATAATGCGGTAGAGGTTATGCGGGAGGCGATTGATGCTGGTGGCACCTCATTTGATGAGCAGTATAAAAATGTAAATGGCGAGAGTGGGTACTTCGAAAGATCACTCGCCGTGTATGGCCAAGAGGGTGAGCCATGCCCCAGATGTGGCAGCGCAATCGCCAGAATCGCCTTTGCTAATCGCTCATCACACCTTTGTCAGCGTTGCCAGCGGTAGGTAGCGGTAATTTCGAGCAGTTTTTGGATAGGTTGCGCCTATGTATTTGAAGAGTATGAATCTGAAGGGGTTTAAATCCTTCGCCTCTTCGACCACTCTAAATTTTGAACAGGGCATTACCTGTGTTGTTGGTCCAAATGGTTCTGGAAAATCAAATGTTGTTGATGCCCTCTCCTGGGTAATGGGAGAGCAAGGTGCCAAATCTTTACGTGGTGGCAAGATGGAGGATGTAATTTTCGCCGGCACAAGTGGGCGTGCACCCCTTGGTCGAGCAGAGGTCTCAGTAACAATTGATAATGCCGATGGTGTGCTACCAATTGATTTTTCTGAAGTAACTATTACCCGTGTCTTGTTTAGAAATGGTGCATCTGAGTACCAGTTAAATGGTGAAACAACTCGGTTGCTAGATATTCAAGAGTTGCTCAGTGATAGCGGTATTGGTCGAGAGATGCATGTAATTGTCGGACAAGGTCAGTTAGATGCAATTTTGCTGGCAAATCCAGAGGAGCGCAGAGCCTTTATTGAAGAGGCGGCTGGTGTATTAAAGCATCGAAAGCGCAAAGAGAAGGCAATTAGAAAATTAGATTCAATGCAAACAAATTTGGCACGTATTCAGGATCTAACTGTGGAATTACGGCGTCAATTAAAACCACTTGGCAAACAAGCAGAGGTCGCTCGCAAAGCCTCGATCATTCAATCTGATGTGCGTGATGCAAAGCTTCGCTTATTAGCCGATGATCTAATCACCTTGAAAAATTCCTCAAGCGTGGAGGAGGCGGATGAAAACTCATTGCGCGCTCGCAAAGAGTTAGTTGAATCTGAGTTAGAGGGTATGCGATTACGGGAAGAGCAGCTTGATTTAAACTCAGCTACTGAAAATCCATTACTAGTTAAAGCACAAGAGAATTTTTATCGATTAACAGCGCAGCGTGAGAAGTTTCGTGGAATTCAAAATCTCGCATCAGAGCGTGCTCGATTTTTATCAGAAGAGGCAGAAGAGGCAAGATCTGCTGGTCGTGATCCAGATGCTCTTGATGCCGAAGCGCAAATTCTTCGTAGCGAGCAACAAGGCTTTGAGCGAGATTTGAATGCTGCCCAATCACAATTATTTATTGATACCAATGCGCTAAAGGAGATTGAAGAGAAGTTATCACTCGAGGAGAGTTCAGTATCTGCATCCCTTCGCGCAATTGCTGATCAACGAGAAGGAACTGCTCGACAAGAGGGTCACATCAACGGCTTAAAATCTAGAATTGATGCAACAAATGCCGAGGTAACTCGATTAACAACAGCACTAAATGAAGCAAACTCAAGATTGAAGGGGTACCAAGAGGATTTTGCATTACTAGAAACTCAGATTGCAAGTGTTGGCGCAGCAGAACCTGGGCTTGATTCACAATTTGAAAATGCTAAGCGCGAGCTAGCAAGTGCCGAAAATCTTTTCGAGCAGGTTAAAGAGCGCCGCGATGCCGCTGAAAAATTACGTGCTGGCTCACTTGGTAGGTTATCTGCATTTAAAGAGATCATAGATCTAGTTCGCACTTCAAATAATCCTGATTTAATTGCCAAGATTGATTCCTTGACCGCAAGCTCTGAAAGTGAGGTCGGCAAATTATCTGCAGATTGTGATCGAATTAAATTTGAAATTACCTCAGCCCAGGATGTGATCACGGCTGCGCAATCAACTTATGATCAATTGTTAGCAAAGCTAAATGAATCTGATGCGCGAATGAATGGTTTAGCAGAGCAGATGGCGGTAGCTGGACAAAATGTGAAGAGTGCACATGCAGAGATTGAACGTTTAGTTTTATCAATAACTGAAGCCACGGGCCAGCGCACATCTGATGAACGTGATTTAACCGCGGCAATCTCACAATTTGAGTCACAATCTGAACCACGAGAGCCAGATTTAACTCATCTTGAGGATTTACGAACTAAAGTATCTAATGCTCGATCAAAAGAGGTTGAATCACGATTGCACCTTCGAACAGTTGAGGAGCGAATCACTGCGATTTCCCAACGTGCCCAATCACTAGAGGATGCAGCACAAGCCGAGCGAGATTCTGCAAGCAAAGCGATATCAAGAAGAGATGCTCGTGCAAAGGCGGCTATTACCGCACAACAAATAGCAGATGCTGCTTATGAGGCATTAATCCAAATTGAATCTTCGATCTCAAAAGCGGGTGCAGAGAGAGAACGATTAGAGCAATCTCGAACTCAACGCGAAGGTGAAATCTTAAGCATTCGTGGTGCTAGCCGAGAGTTAGCAATTGAGCTTGAGCGATTGACCTCAAGTGTTCATAAAGATGAGATCGCTCGAGCTGAGCAACGACTACGAATCGAACAGTTGGAGATTAAAACGGTCGAGGAGCTAGGTGTAGATGTTGCAACACTTATCGCCGAATACGGACCTAACAATGATGTGCCAACATTTATCGAAAATGAAGAGGGTGAGTTTGTACCCGGAGAGTTGATTCCATATCGACGCGAACAACAAGAGAAGCGGTTGGCACAAGCAGAACGCTCATTAACCTTGCTTGGAAAGATTAATCCACTTGCCTTGGAAGAGTACTCATCACTCGAGGAGAGACTTCGTTACCTAGCTGAGCAGTTAGAGGATTTAAAGAAAACTAAACGTGATCTACTAGAGATAATTAAAGAGGTGGATGATCGGGTCCAGGAGATATTCACACAAGCTTATGAAGATACCGCTCGTGAATTTGAGTTAGTTTTCGCCAGATTATTCCCAGGTGGCGATGGCCGTCTAATTTTGACCAATCCATCAGATATGTTGACTTCAGGAGTTGATGTTGAAGCACGACCACCAGGAAAACGAGTAAAACGTTTATCACTTCTATCAGGTGGTGAGCGATCACTTGTTGCGGTTGCATTGCTGATTGCGATTTTCAAAGCTCGTCCTTCACCATTTTATGTAATGGATGAGGTCGAAGCAGCACTTGATGACACAAACCTAGGAAGGTTGCTCGGAGTTTTTGAAGAGCTTCGCGAAAAATCTCAGCTAATTGTGATCACTCACCAAAAGCGAACAATGGAGATTGCCGATGCTTTGTACGGCGTAACGATGCGCGGTGATGGCGTCTCTGAGGTTATCTCGCAACGTATCCGCGAAGTTGATGCCGTCTCTTAAAGTTTAATTGATGAGTCTGTTCAAGCGTTTATTTAACGCGGTTAAAAGTGGATCAACTACTGAATCTGAATGGAATGAGATTAGAAGTAATTTAATTGATTCAGATCTTGGGGTTAATTTAGTCGATCAACTAATTGCTGTAGCGAAAAAGAGTAAACCAGATGATGCACAGAGTGCGATTGTAAATGAGATTTCAAGTTGGCTCAGCACTAAACCCAGGGAGATTACTCCTGGCAATGCTGGTCTAAATCCAGTTTTACTTGTAGGAATTAATGGAACTGGTAAAACAACTACAACTGCAAAGATCGCAAATTACCTGCAGCAGAATAAATATAAAGTAATGCTGGCGGCGGCAGATACATTCCGTGCAGCAGCGGTCGAACAGCTGCAAAGCTGGGGGCAACGATTAGATATTCCAGTTATTGTTGGTAAACCAAATAGCGATCCAGCAGCCCTGGCTTTCGAAGCTACTAAAGCGGCAATGGAATCAAATATTGATTATCTGTTAATTGATACCGCTGGCCGCTTGCACACCAAAGTGGATTTAATGGATGAGCTTCAAAAGGTAGTTAGAGTGATCGAAAAACAATCTCCGATCAAGGAGATCCTCTTGGTCATTGATGCGACCACAGGACAAAATGCAATTGCTCAAGCAAAGAGTTTTATTGCGTTGGCACAGATAACTGGATTTGTGATCACAAAATTAGATGGCAGCGCAAAGGGCGGGGTGGCGCTAGCTATCGAGCGGGAGAGCGGGTTGCCGATCAAATTTATTGGGGTAGGCGAGGCGGTAGGGGATTTGCAGCCATTTAATTCAGGTGATTACATAAGATCGCTTCTCAATTAACAAGGATTTAACAAAACAGCGCTTTTTGTGATCTACCTGAAACCATATCGGTGAGCATCTGTAACTCTGCCAGGTGATGATCTGCCCTATCTCAATGAGGAGAAACTCCTAACAATCGGAGATTTATGACAGAGGTAGTTTTAAATACTGGTGATACCGCTTGGGTATTAGCCAGCAGTGCTTTGGTTTTACTAATGACACCAGGGCTTGCTCTCTTTTACGGTGGAATGGTTCGTGCAAAGAGTGTTTTAAATATGATGATGATGTCACTAGTTACCATCGGAGTTGTTAGCGTCCTTTGGGTAATTTATGGCTTCAAATTAGCTTTTGGATATGAAGCAAACTCTCAGTGGTATGGCGAGTTTTCATTTTCTGGACTTGGATCTGCAGTTAATGAGTTAACAAATAATGGCGGGGTATACCCGATTCCATTACTTGCATTTGCGGCATTTCAATTAATGTTTGCCATCATCACACCAGCTTTAATCTCTGGTGCCATCGCTGACCGAACCAAGTTCACAGCATGGGCGGTCTTCGTCACGATTTGGTCAACAGTTGTCTACTTCCCAGTTGCGCACTGGGTCTTTGCATTTGGTAACAAGGTCGGAGACACAGTTACCGGTGCTGGCTTCCTGGCAGCACGTGGTGTGCAGGATTTTGCTGGCGGAACCGCTGTGCATATTAATGCGGGCGCAGCTGGACTAGCACTGGTATTTATTCTTGGTAGAAGAGTTGGCTGGCGCAGAGATTCAATGCGACCACACTCAATGCCATTAATGTTAATTGGCGCCGCTTTGCTTTGGTTTGGCTGGTTTGGATTTAATGCTGGCTCCGCCTTAGGTGCAAATGGTATTGCTGCACTTGCATTAATGAATACGCAGGTTGCAACTGCAGCTGCAGCACTTGGTTGGTTATTAGTTGAAAAGATTAGGGATGGTCATCCAACCTCTTTAGGTGTTGCATCAGGTGCAATCTCTGGCTTAGTTGCAATCACACCAGCTTGCGCATTTGTTGCCCCATGGGCAGCGGTCGTAATCGGGTTGCTATCTGGCGTTCTTTGCGCACTAGCAGTCGGATTAAAGTACAAGTTCAACTTTGATGATTCATTAGATGTGGTTGGTATCCACTTAATTGGTGGTCTTTGGGGCAGCTTGTCTATTGGAATCTTTGGCAGCGCCGCAATCAACTCAATTGGCTTAAATGGAATTATTTATGGTGGTGGCCTTGAGTTAATGGGCAAGCAGGCATTTGGTGCCTTCTTTGTACTTGCATACTCATTTATCGCAACCTTAATAATTGGCTTCATCATTGATAAAACTATTGGCTTCAGAGTTAAAGCTGATGCTGAAGTTGCTGGTATCGATTATGACCAGCATGCCGAAACTGCTTATGAGCTTACAAATAGTGGAAGAGGAGGATTTTCTTCATGAAATTAATCACCGCAATTATTAAGCCACAGAAGTTAGATGATGTTAAGGAGGCGTTGATTGCTGCTGGAATCACTGGAATGACAGTTTCAGAGACAAAGGGCTTTGGTCGGCAATTGGGTTTGACCGAGGTTTATCGCGGTGCTCAATACAAAGTCGATCTAATTCCAAAAATTAGATTAGAGGTATTGGTTACAGCCACAACAGCTGAGAAGGTAATCAAGGTGATTACTGAGGCGGCACGAACTGGAAGTATTGGTGATGGGAAAGTTTGGGCTACACCAGTTGATTCGGTAATTCGCGTACGTACCGGCGAGAGTGGCGAAGCGGCGGTCTAATCTAAGTAAGATAGCAGTTATGTTTGAAGCGCTAGGTCAGAGATTTACTAAGGTATTTTCTGGCCTACGCGGCAAGGTAAGTGAGTCAGATCTAAATACCTTTGCATCTGAGATTAAAACCGCATTACTTGAGTCTGATGTTGCTCAATCGGTTGCAGATAATTTCGCCACGCAGATCTTAAAAATTGCGCAGGAGCGATCTGATGAGATTAATAAATCAACAAATCCCGCTCAGAAAATTTTTGAGATTGTTAATGCCCAATTAACTCAAACCCTCGGTGGCTCAGCAAGAAGGTTGCGCCATGCTAAGACCGGCCCAACTGTAATTTTGTTAACTGGTTTACAGGGTGCAGGAAAAACCTCGCTGGCTGGAAAGCTTGCCAAGTATTTAAAGGATCAAGGAAATACTCCCTTATTAGTTGCATCTGATTTACAACGTTTAAATGCGGTTACCCAACTGCAGGTTGTTGGCCAATCAATCACAGTTCCAGTTTTTGCACCTGAACCGGGCAATGGTGTTGGCGATCCAGTAGCGGTTGCAAAGGCGGGCTTGCAATTTGCAAAGGATAAAGTTCATAACTTTGTGATTGTTGATACCGCAGGTCGATTGGGTGTTGACCAGGAGTTAATGCAACAAGCAATCAGAGTGCGCGATGCTGTTTCGCCCGATGAGATCCTCTTTGTGGTTGATGCCATGATTGGTCAAGATGCGGTTGTAACGGCAAAGGCATTTGCTGATGGAGTGGGATTTGATGCGGTTGTTTTAACGAAATTAGATGGTGATGCCCGTGGCGGTGCTGCACTTTCCATCGTTGAGGTAACTGGCAAACCAATCATATTTGCAGCAACTGGTGAGAAGGTTTCAGATTTTGATTTGTTTTATCCAGACCGGATGGCCTCTCGAATTTTGGGAATGGGAGATGTTGCATCCTTAGCTGAACAAGCAAAACGATCAATGTCTAGTGACACTGCAGCAAAGCTAGAACGAAAGTTTGCCAGTGGGGATGATTTCACCTTTGAGGATTTTCTCTCTCAACTTGAAGCGATGAAAAGTATGGGCAGTATGAGCAAGTTAATGGGGTTGTTACCTGGCTCTGGCGCAATGAAAAAACAGATGGAAAATTTTGATGAAAATGAGTTGGTTCGAACAAGAGCAATTATTGAGTCAATGACACCTCAAGAGCGTGCTGATCCAAAGGTATTAAATGGTTCAAGGCGCGCCAGAATTTCACGTGGAAGTGGTAGAGCAATTAGTGAGATTAACTCATTGGTTGAAAGATTTTCTGGAGCACAGAAGATGATGAAGCAGATACGAAATGGTGGCATGCCGGCAATTCCTGGAATGCCTGCAATGCCTGCAATGCCTGGTTTGGGTGGCATGCCAAAAATTTCAAAAAATAATCAACCACCGAAGAAGAAATCTAGATCTGGAAATCCAGCGAAGCGGGCGGCGGAGGAAGGTAGCTGAGCCTGTAATTTTGGATTATTGGGTGGTGCTGGCAAGATTAGCCTCCTGCTAATGGGACCCTCTAACCCGTAGCAATATTTATCCGCAGGTCGTATTAATTTGTAAACGCCCCCGCTGTTTACATATAAATCACAACCGATTATTTTCTACAGGGAGCTTTGTGTCAGTAAAGATTAAATTGATGCGTCTTGGAAAGATTCGCACACCGCATTACCGAATTGTGATTGCAGATTCACGTTCTGCTCGTAACTCAAAGGCGATCGAAGAGGTTGGTCGTTACTCACCAGCATCTGAGCCATCATTAATTGAGGTTAACTCAGAGCGCATCCAGTACTGGATGGGTGTTGGTGCACAACCAACTGAGGCGGTAACTGCACTTCTAAAAATTACTGGTGATTACCAAAAGGCACATGATCTGCCAGGTAAAGAGGGAACATTAAAATCTTTACCAGTGCGAATTGATAAGCGTGTTGCTTATGAAGCTGCTGTGAAAGAGGCGATGAATGAGCCAGCAGATGGCGCAACAACATTAAAGAAGAAAGCAGCTGAGAAGTTAGCTGCTAAAGCTGCACCTGTAGTTGCAGAGGTAGTTCCAGAATCTCCAGCAGAAGCAGTTACCGAGGTTCCAGCCCCAGTGGTGAATGAAGTGGCCGAGCCAGAAACTCAAAATGCAGAGGCAGTGGTTCCAGCTCCAGTTGTGACTGAAGAAGTTGTGTCAGAAGCTCCAGCTGAAGAAAAAGCTGCTGAATAATTATGATCGATGAAGCGCTAGAGCATTTAGTTAAAGGGATTGTTGATAATCCACAAGAGGTTGTAATTAGCGAGAAAAATCATCGTGGAGGTACAACTCTTGAGGTCCGTGTTCACCCAGAGGATATTGGCAAGGTAATTGGTCGCAATGGTCGCACTGCTCGTGCACTTCGCACAGTTGTAAGTGCAATCGCTGGACGATCAGTTCGTGTTGATTTAATCGAGGCGGACGAGGGTCGTTAATTTGCAACTTGTCGTAGGTCGAATTGGCCGCGCACATGGTGTTCAAGGCGAGGCCACAGTTGAGGTTAGAACAGATCAGCCCGATCAAAGATTTGCAGTTGGTGCAACAGTAAGCACTGAGGATGGTCGCAACTTAATCATTACTGGAAACCGCTGGCATAACAAAATTCTCCTTTTATCATTTGCCGGCATAACCGATCGAGATCAAGTAGAGCAGTTGCGGGATCAACTTGTTTCAACTGAGGTTAATACTGAGGATCAAGAGCCGGGTGAGTACCACTTCCAACAATTAATTGGTTGCCAGGTTAAATTAGAGGATTCAAAAGATATCGGCGTAGTTCGCGAAATTATTCAACTTCCTGGTCAAGATCTACTGGGGATTGATACCCCTAATGGTGAAGTTTTAATCCCGATGGTTAAGCAGATAATTATCGCTATAGATATCAACGCTAAGTTAATCGTAGTCAACCCACCAGAAGGGTTGCTAGATGTTGAAAATTGATATTGTCTCTATCTTTCCAGAGTATTTAAAACCACTTGAGCTCTCTCTACTAGGCAAGGCTCAAGAAAAAGGCTTAATCTCAATTACGATCCATGATTTGCGAAAGCACACAACAGATCCTCATCACTCAGTTGATGACACGCCTTACGGTGGCGGGGCTGGCATGGTCATGTCTGCCGAACCTTGGGGGTTAGCAATAGATGAAATTAGCGATGGTTCAAACCAGTATGAGTTAATCATTTTGACTCCAGCCGGAAAAAAGTTTGATCAGCAAATGGCGTTAGAGTTTTCAAAAAAGGACAATCTAATCTTTGCTTGCGGCAGGTATGAGGGAATCGATGCCAGAGTCGGTAAGTATTACGCCGGTCAAAAAAACTTTAAAGTTCATGAAGTTTCAATTGGCGATTATGTATTAGGTGGTGGCGAGGTCGCAACCATGGTGATTGTAGAAGCAACCGCTAGATTAATTCCAGGAGTATTAGGCAATCCATTATCTTTAAAAGAGGAGAGCCATACACTTACAAATAAAGATGGATCATTAGTTGAGTATCCAAATTACACAAAGCCAGCGCTATGGCGAGGCCTTGAAGTTCCTGAGATTTTGTTATCCGGTAATCATGGCGAGATAGAGAAATGGCGAATTGCACAGGCTGAGCGTCGAACACAGGCGTTAACAGAGGAATAAATTCGACACGCCAGCGGTTAAGTAGGCACTGAGCGTTTTTTAGGGGATTATCCGCCCAAGTCAGAGCATTACTAAATGCTCATTTAAAGATAGTGATTTAGAGGGAGGTGCAAGATGGCAACCGATTACGACACCCCCAGAAAAACCGATGAAGAGTTACATGAAGAATCCCTTGAAGAGCTAAAGGCTCGACGTGCCGATGCGCAATCAGGACAGGTTGATGTTGATGAAGAGGAGGCGGCAGAGAATCTAGAGCTTCCTGGCGCAGATCTCTCCGGTGAAGAGTTGGCATTAAAGGTTGTACCAAGACAAGAGGATGAGTTCACCTGTAATCGATGTTTCTTAGTTAAGCACATAAATCAAAAAGCTCGTGGCGAAGGTGCAAAAGCAATCTGTAAGGATTGCGAGTAACCAATTACTTCTGCGCTTTAACCAGCGCTTTCACCAATCGCTTTGGATCCTTTGATGAGATCAACCAATAAGGTGTGGGATCTTTTTTATCCTTCAGTTCAACCTTAACTCCAGTTTTACTCCAGAAGTTAATCGCTAAGAAAGCTGCTGGATCTGCATCAACTCCCGCCAATCTTTTAAATCCTTCAGCATCTAAAGCGGTCGCCGATTTAATAAATTTAAGATCAATCTTCGCCTTATTTGCAATTAGCATCTGGCCTTCAATTTTGGTCGTGGTGCGCATCTTGATCGAGAGCGAATAGAAGCCAGCAAAACTTATTCCTGTTACAAGTAGGGCAGCTATATTTCCCAGCGGAGCCCATACTGAGAGATAGATGGATACACAGAGCAGGGCGATAAAGGACCAGATCCAAATGCCCCAGGATAATTGCTCAAAGAATTTTACCGATTTTGATTTATCATTCATCTTAGGGAAAGGATACGCTTACTTTATGAGTCGCATTGCAAGCACTACTCCTCCCGCTGATGCAGTTATGCCGGTTCGCCATCCAAAGGCGCCAGCGATCGGATCTCAAATCCCATCACATTTTGGTCATTGCTACGGCTGTGGTGAATTACATAAAACTGGATTGCACTTCACGGCGATCGCTGGCAAAGATTTAGATCTAACTGGCAGTTTCACAGTTACCGAGAATCATCAAGGAGCACCTGGCTTAGCCCATGGCGGATTGCTCTCCCTAGCCTTTGATGAGGCAATGGGAAAGTTGATGTGGTTGATTAGAACTCCTGCTGTTACTGGAAGACTTGAAACAGATTTTTTAATGCCGGTGCCAATGGGTCGAACCCTTTTCATTAATGCAAAAATTACCGGACAATCTGGGCGAAAAATTTATGTCGAAGCTGAGGGTCGATTAGATTCAGTTACAGGTGATTTGGCAGTCAAGGCAGCTGCAATATTTATTGCTGTTCCAATGCAGCACTTCATCAGTAATTTAACCGCAGAGTATAAAGAGCATTTGAAACAACATCCCGGATTGCTAGCCTTTGTTGATCCTGATTTTGATATTAATCCATGAGTAAATTACAGGTATTAGTAACACGGCTAGATAAATCTATGCCAACTCCTTCTTACGCTAAAGGCGGAGATGCTGGAGCAGATATAAGTACCGCAATTGATTTCACCATACTTCCTGGCGAGCGAAAGTTAATTCCGACCGGCATTAGTATCGCCCTGCCAGATGGCTATGCAGCCTTTGTTCATCCTCGATCTGGATTAGCAATTAAGTACGGCGTATCGATGGTCAATACACCTGGAACCATTGATGCTGGATATCGAGGTGAGCTTCAAGTGATCTTAATTAATCATGATTTAAATCAATCAGCCTCATTTAAAAAAGGTGATCGAATTGCCCAATTGGTAATTCAAAAGGTGGAAAGAGCTGAGTTTGTAGAGGTTACTCAATTGCCAGGATCGCAGCGAGCAACTGGTGGATTTGGATCAACTGGCTCATGAGTTATGAAGGTCACGCACAAGATAAAGATGAAGTCATCAAAGCATTGGGCGGCAAGCGCGGCTTAATTGATTCTGGTTTGCCCGCTTTGGTATTTCTTGTTGTATTCAACCTATCTAATCAAAGTATCAATACCGCTATTTGGGCAGCTTTAACCTTATCCGCCACTTTAACTCTCTATCGTTTAATTAAACGCGAGACATTACAGCATGCTTTTTCCGGGTTAATTGGAGTTGCAATTTGCGCACTGATATCTCGGCGCAGTGGAAATGCCGCAGATTTTTACCTACCTGGACTTTGGATTAATGCTGCGTACGGAGCTCTTTACGCATTTACTAATTTGATTAAATGGCCAATTTTGGGTGTTTTACTTGGACCAATTTTGGGTGAGAACTTCCTTTGGCGAAAAGATCCAAAGCGGCTTCGTGCATATATAAATGCTGGTTGGTTGTGGGTTGGTTTGTTTTTTTCAAGATTAATTGTTCAGTATCCACTTTATGAAAGTGGCAATATTAATGCGTTAGGAACCGCTAGATTATTGATGGGTTATCCATTATTTATATTGGCTGCTTGGGGCAGTTGGTTGATTTTAAAGAGAGTTCCTACAACACCAGTGGCGCAGGATCTAAGTAAGAGTTAGGCGCCAATAAAACAGGCTTTTAATTGATCTTCAGCTTTAGCCGAAGCAACAAAAAGCAGTTCATCGCCGGCAGCGAAAACATCATGCTCTTGTGGTGCAATAACTCTGCCATCTCGAACAATTGCCGCGAGTGATGCATCCTCGGGCAGCTCTACCTCACCAACAGTTCGTCCACAACACTTTGCAGTATCTGGCAGGGTAATCTCAACTAAATTCGCTTCACCTTTACGGAAAGAGAATAGGCGCACTACATCACCGACGCTGACCGCCTCTTCGACCAGGGCGGAGATAATTCTTGGTGTAGATACTGCAACATCAACTCCCCATGAAGAGTCAAACATCCACTCATTTTTTGGATGATTAACCCGCGCAACCACTCGAGGAACACCGTACTCAGTTTTTCCAAGGAGGGAGGCAACTAGATTTACCTTGTCATCACCAGTTGCGGCAACAAGCACTTGGCAGCCATCTAACTTTGCTAAATCAAGCGAGGTAATTTCACATGCATCAGATAGTAACCACTCAGCTGCTGGCACCGACTCCATTTTTAACGCTTTTGGATCGCGGTCAATTAATAAGACTTGATGACCATTCTCAAGTAGTTCGCGAGCAATAGCGCGACCAACATTTCCAGCTCCGGCGATAGCAATTCTCATATCAATTTCCATCCGGTGATACTGATAAAGTTTTTTCTATATTTGAGATCTCTTTTTCAGTTGCAATCACATGTACTAAATCGCCCTCTTGCAAAACAGTGTGCTCATCTGGAATAAGCGCTTCACCTAATCTGGTGATGAAGGTAACTCGAGCATTGGTATTTTTCTCAATCAGCGTTACCGCTTCACCGTACCAATCACCATGCAGATGAACCTCGAGTAATTGCACAGTGCCAGTTGCATCTCGCCATTCAGATTTTGAGCCAGATGGTGATAGTCGGCGCATAATTTGATCGGTTGTCCAGAGCACAGTTGCTACAGTTGGAATTCCTAACCGTTGGTAAATTTCAGCTCGACCTGGATCATAAATTCTGGCAACAACATTGCCAACACCAAAAGTTTCACGAGCAACACGAGCCGCCAAAATATTTGAGTTATCACCATTTGAAACAGCGGCAAAGGCATCAGCTTTTTCTATCCCTGCTTCAAGCAAGGTATCTCGATCAAATCCAACACCGGCGATAGTTCGTCCATTGAAATCTGCGCCTAATCGGCGAAATGCTTCTCGGTTTTGATCGATTACAGCGACGGTGTGCCCAGCTTTTTCTAAATCAATCGCCAATGTAGATCCGACTCGACCGCAACCCATGATTACAACGTGCACGGAGTACAACTTACACCCGTACTCTACGACTTGTGGAATTAGACGCTGGCGAACGGTTAAAAGTAGGCGAAATTCTCGAGGTTGAAATCGGGCCAGTTGCTCATGGTGGACACTTTGTTGCCAGACATAATGGCCAGGTAATTTTTGTTAGACATGCGATCACTGGCGAGCGAGCAAAGATAAAAATCACAGCGGTTAATTCCAAGATTGCACATGCAGATCTTTTTGAGTTGTTAACCGCAGCACCGGAGCGGGTTTCTGCTCCATGTAAGTACGCCGGAATTTGTGGTGGTTGCGACTTTCAACATATTTCATTAAACGCACAACTTAATTTCAAACGAGCGATAATTTTGGAGCAGTTCCTTCGGATCGGTAAAATTGATTTGATTGCAGAGGGCTTTGATCTACCTATGCATCAATTATCGCCAGCTGATGGTCTGCACTGGCGAACCAGGATGGATTTTGCGGTCTCACCTCAAGGCAAGATTGGTTTTTTTGGTGCTCGAAGCAACTCTGTAATTGAGATTGATGATTGCTTAATTGCCGATGAACGGATGAAGGTTTCAGAGTTGGTAAGTCGAAGCTGGAAATCAGATGCCAGAGTAGAGGTTGCGGTATCCAGTACTTCAGAGATTTCAGTTATGCGATCTGGTCGAAGTATTAGTGGGCCGACCCAGTTAACGGAGCAGGTAGATGGAAACTCATTTCGTATTTCGCCACTAGCCTTTTGGCAAAGCCATCGAAATGCACCAACTAAATTGGTGAAAGCCGCCCTTGCACAACTTGCAGCTAAACCTGGGGATTGGATTTGCGATCTCTATTCTGGAGTAGGTTTATTTGCCGCGCAGATTTTGCATCAAGTTGGGCGACAAGGTGTAGTTACCTTAATTGAGAGCGATAGAACTGCTGTGGCAGATGCGAGAAAGATATTTAGCAAAGATGAGAATGTAAGTATTTTTGCCGGATTAGTGGATCAACAGTTAGCCCAAGTAAAACGCGCCAACGCAATTTTGCTAGATCCACCTCGTACCGGAGCTGGGGAATCGGTAATCAAACAGATGGTGAAATTAAGACCGCGAAAAATTGTTTATGTAGCGTGCGATCCTGCTGCGCTGGCCAGAGATGCTAAATATTTAAAAGAGAGTGGTTATAAGTTAGATCACATAGAGGGCTTTGATTTATTTCCAATGACTCAGCACATGGAATGCGTGGCTGGATTTTCACCAGCAAACTAGTAAGATTTAGATATTCCCGTAGAAGAGTAGGTGGTTGGTTATGAGTAAAAACTCCTTTAACGCCAAAACCACCCTACAAGTTTCCGGCAAAGAGTATGAGATCTTTGATATTACTAACTTTGCCCAAGCAAAAGATCTGCCTTTCTCTTTAAAGGTATTGCTAGAGAACTTATTGCGCACTGAAGATGGCGCGAATATCACCGCCGAACAGATAAAAGCCTTAGCCGCCTGGGACCCAGCTGCTGAACCTGATACAGAGATTCAATTTACACCAGCTCGTGTGATCATGCAGGATTTCACTGGCGTCCCTTGCATAGTTGATCTAGCAACTATGCGAGAAGCAATAGTTGAATTAGGAGGGGATCCAACAAAGGTAAATCCACTCTCACCAGCTGAGTTAGTAATTGATCACTCAGTTATTGCCGATAAATTTGGAACACAGGATTCCTTTGAACAAAATACCGATATTGAGTATCAACGAAATCAAGAGCGTTACCGCTTTCTTCGCTGGGGACAAACTGCATTTGATGAGTTTAAGGTTGTTCCACCAGGAACTGGCATTGTCCACCAGGTAAATATCGAGTTTTTAGCTCGAGTAATTATGACCCGCAATGTTAATGGAAAGTTAAGAGCTTATCCAGATACGGTAGTTGGCACCGATTCACACACCACCATGGTTAATGGTTTAGGTGTACTGGGTTGGGGAGTAGGCGGCATCGAAGCAGAGGCAGCTCTATTAGGCCAGCCTGTTTCAATGTTAATTCCAAAGGTAGTTGGCTTTAAATTAAGTGGAGAATTACCAACCGGCACAACCGCTACCGATCTAGTGTTAACAATTACTGAAATGCTGCGCAAGCATGGTGTGGTTGGCAAGTTTGTCGAGTTTTATGGTCCTGGAGTTTCTGCACTTCCAATGGCTAATCGAGTAACTATTGGAAATATGTCACCAGAGTACGGATCAACAGTTGCCATCTTCCCAATTGATGAAGAGAGCATTCGCTACCTGAAATTTACTGGGCGCAGTTCAGAGCAGCTAGAGCTTGTTGAAAAGTATGCCAAGGTAAATGGGTTATGGCATGACCCAGCAGCAGAGCCTAGATTCTCGGAAAAATTAGAGTTAAATCTCGCGACCATAATTCCATCGATTGCTGGTCCAAAGCGACCACAAGATCGAATTGGTTTAATCGATGCTAAATCCGCTTATGAAAAAATCGCGCCAACATACTTCAGTGATAAAACTAATAAGAGCAAGATTGATGTCAAGGTAAATGGCAAAGCAACAACTGTTACCAATGGTGATGTAGTAATTGCCTCCATTACTTCATGTACTAACACCTCAAATCCTTCGGTAATGATTGGTGCAGCACTTCTTGCAAAGAAGGCGGTTGAGAAGGGCTTAAGTTCAAAACCTTGGGTTAAAACAACATTGGCTCCGGGTTCAAAGGTGGTCACCGGTTATTACGATCGATCAGGCCTAACGCCATATATGGAGAAGTTAGGTTTTAATTTAGTTGGTTATGGTTGTGTAACTTGTATTGGAAACTCAGGGCCACTGCCGATTGAGATCAGCAAGGCAATTAATGAGAATGATTTAGCTGTATCTGCAGTCTTATCTGGAAATAGAAACTTTGAGGGTCGAATCTCACCAGATGTGAAGATGAATTACCTAGCATCACCTCCGCTTGTGGTGGCTTACGCTTTAACTGGATCAATGAATCATGATTTTGAGAGTGAACCAATTGGAAATGGCAGCGATGGTAAGCCTGTCTTCCTACGAGATATCTGGCCTACTCAATCTGAAATTCAGGCAGTAATTGATTCATCAATCTCATCTGAAATGTTTACCAAGGATTACTCATCAGTTTTTGATGGCGATCACAGGTGGCAATCATTAGCAACACCAACTGGAAAAATCTTTGAATGGGATGCAAAATCAACTTATGTTCGTAAACCACCTTACTTTGAAAATATGCCACGGGATCCAAAGCCGGTCACCAATATTTCAGGCGCAAGAGTCTTAGCGATTCTGGGAGATTCTGTTACAACCGATCACATTTCACCGGCTGGAAATATAAAGGCAGATTCACCGGCTGGAAAGTACTTAGCTGAGAATGGAATAGATCGCGCAGATTTCAACTCATACGGATCCAGACGTGGAAATCATGAGGTAATGATTCGTGGCACCTTTGCCAACATACGTTTGAAAAACCTACTTCTTAATGGAGTTGAAGGTGGTTTTACTAAAAACTTTTTAGCAAATGGTGAACAAGCCACAATTTATGATGCTTCCATGGCTTACCAAGCAGCGGGGATTCCATTGGTGATCTTGGCAGGTAAAGAGTATGGCTCAGGCTCCTCTCGTGACTGGGCTGCCAAGGGAACTGCATTGCTCGGAGTGCGCGCTGTTATTGCTGAATCATTTGAAAGAATTCATCGATCAAACTTAATTGGTATGGGTGTACTTCCATTGCAATTCCAAGATGGTGAGAGCGCAGCCACACTAGGAATTACTGGGGATGAGAGTTTTGCGATAACTGGAGTAGAGGAGCTAAATAGCGGACCAGCACCAAAGTTGGTCACGGTAACCGCTGGAAGTAAGAGTTTTAAGGCCAAGCTACGAATCGATACACCTGGTGAGGCAGATTACTATCGCCATGGCGGCATCATGCAGTACGTATTACGCTCACTTTTAAAGTAAATCGCTAATTCAATATTACGGGTTTAAACTTCTACCATGCTGGAATCAATTAAATCACCCGCTGACCTACAGGGTTTAAGCGAGGATCAATTAACAGCTTTAGCGGAGGAGATTCGCTCTTTTTTAATTGAAAAAGTTTCAAAATCTGGTGGACATCTTGGCCCAAATTTAGGTGTTGTTGAATTAACAATTGCATTACATCGAAGTTTTCAATCGCCAAAGGATGTCATGGTCTTTGATACCGGACATCAAACCTATGTTCACAAATTGTTAACGGGCAGAATGGCTGGCTTTGATAAGTTAAGACAGCGTGGTGGCCTGGCAGGTTACCCAAATAGAGTTGAAAGTGAACATGATGTAGTTGAGAACTCACATGCATCAACCGCTCTCTCCTGGAGCGATGGCATTGCCAAGGGATTTATGTTGACCAAGCAATCTGATCGGACCGTTGTTTGCGTAGTAGGAGATGGTTCATTAACCGGCGGTATGGCATGGGAGGCATTAAACAACATCGCCTCAAGCACAAATGAGAGGTTAGTAATAGTTGTAAATGATAATGAACGTTCATACTCACCAACTATTGGTGGAGTTGCTACCTACCTTTCAACACTTCGAACCACAAAGGGATATGAAAAATTTTTAGATTGGGGCAAGGGAGTTTTAGAGAAAACTCCAGTGGTTGGTCATCCAATCTACGAGACATTACATGGCATGAAAAAAGGAATCAAAGATATTATCGCGCCGCAGGGAATGTTTGAGGATCTAGGTTTGAAGTACTTTGGCCCAATTGATGGCCATGATATTTTGGCAATGGAGAAAGCATTAAAGATCGCGAAGGAGTTTGGCGGACCAGTTATAGTTCATGTCATAACTGAAAAAGGTAAAGGGCATGCACCCGCAATAAATGATGAGGCGGAGAAGTTCCATGCGGTTGGGGTTGTTGATCCAGAGACTGGCGAGCCAGTAAATAAGTCGGTAAAAAGCTGGACCTCTGTTTTCTCCGACGAATTAGTAAAGATAGGTAATGAGCGAAGTGATGTGGTTGCAATTACCGCCGCCATGATGGGACCTACTGGATTAGATAAGTTTGAGAAAAATTTCCCAGATCGCACCTTTGATGTTGGAATTGCAGAACAACATGCGACAACTGCCGCTGCTGGCATGGCATACGCTGGACTACATCCTGTCGTAGCGGTTTACAGCACTTTTTTAAATAGAGCCTTTGATCAATTACTGCTGGATGTAGCACTACATAAAGCTGGCGTAACCTTTGTATTAGATAGAGCCGGCGTCACAGGTGATGATGGC